>Ga0208460_10000705_pt1 | contig 22309 bp, 15 predicted proteins | sample AD_STIC10_MetaG_FD_184436 | JGI IMG/M metagenome (GOLD analysis project Ga0208460, IMG submission 184436) | Active sludge microbial communities of municipal wastewater-treating anaerobic digesters from USA - AD_STIC10_MetaG (SPAdes) (version 2) | ecosystem: Engineered > Bioreactor > Anaerobic >... | reverse complement strand
TGAAGACGTTGTCGGCGCCGACAACGTCTTCAACCAGTACCCGGATAAGATCCCGAAGCCGGTCTGGGACTATCAGGCGGAGCGCTTCAACAACAGCCAGCGCCAGTACCTGACAGGCACACCAGTCGGCTATTTCGGCCGGAAGCTGTTCGCAAAAGTGTCCAAGACGTTCTAGCGAAATTCCCGTTCGACCCCATATCGGGGTCGAACGGGAAACGCTCGATTGAGTGCCTTGCTGCGATTGTCGGTCGCCTGCCCTCGCACCATCCACCGTCCACGCAATGAAATCAGGGTTCGGAAAGCCGGCCGGTGGCGCGCCCGGTCCGATGTAAAGCCGTTTCCGACAACCGCTTCCCGCACAACTGGAAAGCCATCCCGAATTGAATCTATAAGGCATATCAGATCTGCGATCTCCGGGCGGGTTGGGGGTGGACTGATGCCGAGTGGATTTAGATGACGCCAATGAAGATCGCCGGGTTCGGCCGCTACCTCCCGCGCCGGATCCGAACATCATTGGAGCTGGACGCTGTGTTCGGCGAAGCTGCAGGCTGGACCGAAAGCAAGTTCGGCATTCGGCAGCGCGGCGTGGCCGCTCCCGACGAAACCAGCTCGTTCATGGGCGCCGCTGCGGCACGCGATGCGCTGGCAATGTCAGGCTGGGAGAATGGCGGGTTCGACGTTCTGATCGGCGCGTGCGGCGTGATGGAACAGCCCATCCCCGGAACATCCGTGCTGATCCAGGACGCGCTGGGACTGGGAAAATCCGGGATCTGGGCGTTCGACGTGAACCAGACTTGCCTGTCCTTCCTGACGGCGCTGGATGTGGCGGCCATGGGGATGGAGACGGGCCGGTTCAAACGCGTGGTGATCGTGTCGAGCGATATCGCTTCCGCCGGGCTCGACATGAAAGATCCGCAGACGGCTTCCATCTTCGGCGACGGGGCGGCCGCGGTGTGTTTGGAAAAAAGCGATGCTCCAAATGGGCCGGGGCTGATCTCCCGATGCTTCGAGACCTATGGCGAGGGCAAGGACCTTGCGACGCTGCGATCCGGCGGGACGCGCATTCGCGTGGAAGATGGATTCGACGCGCTGATGGAGGGATCGCACTTCCACATGGACGCCGTTGGCATCTTCAAGGCAGCGGCACGCAGCCTGCCTCGCATTATTGACAAGGTCCTCGGCGAAGCGGGCCTGACACGCGAGACCGTGGACGTGGTGGTCTGCCATCAAGCCAGCCATCCGGGCGTCGAGCACGTAAGGCGGTTGATGGGCGGCGATCCGGCGCGTGTGATCGACCGGTTCGGGCTGGTGGGCAACCAGATTGCGGCCTCACTGCCGAGTATGCTGGTGGAGGCACATGCCAGCGGGCGGTTGAAGCCTGGAACAACGGTGCTTCTGCTGGGAACAGCCGCAGGCATCAGCGCCGCGGCGATGGTGCTGCGCACGTGACGCCTCGGCGCGCCCTTGTGACTGGCGCAACAGGCGGGCTTGGTCTTGCACTGTGCGAGGCGTTGCGCAGCGCAGGCTATGACGTGCGCGCTACAGGACGCAGCACAGGACCGGCCGAACGACTAGCCGGCATGGGCGCGACGTTCGTTCGCGGCGACCTGCTGACGATGGAGCACGCTGGACTGTGCCGGGATATCGACGTCGTGTTTCACGCCGCTGCCCTGTCGAGCCCCTGGGGACTGCGCGCTGCTTTCCAGCGGATCAATGTGGACGCGACACGCGAGCTGCTGACGGCTGCGCGGGCGGCTGGAGCCAGCAATTTTGTGTTTGTGTCATCGCCCTCAGTCTATGCGGCGATGAAAGATCAGCCCGGATTGACGGAAACCTCGCCCCTGCCCCCGCGCGCGTTAAATGCATATGCGGCGACAAAACGCATCGGCGAAGGGATCGTTTTGGCAGCGAACACGGTCAGTTTTCGCACTGCCTCCATTCGCCCGCGTGCGCTGATCGGACCGGATGACGCTGTGTTGTTGCCGCGCATCCTCGCGCTGGTCTCACGCGGGTGGTTTCCGCTCTTTCGCGGAGGGCGTGGATTGGTGGAGCTGACCGATGTACGCGACGCGGCTCACGCCTTGGTTAGCGCGGACCGCAATCGTGAGCAGGCGGGCGGCAAGGTGATCAACATATCAGGCGGCAAGCCCACGGCGGTGATTGATCTTGCGCGCAGCCTGGGAGAGGCGCTGGGCCGCACGATGAAGCTGCGCGCCATACCGATGCCGGTGGCGAGAAGTCTTGCAGCAGCGATGGAAAGTGTCTGCAGTGTCTTGCCAGGCCGGCCAGAGCCGAAGCTGACGACATACGGAATTGCGACGTTGGCCTACACGCAGACATTTGACCTGACGCGCGCGCGCGACCTGTTGGGTTATGCACCACAGCACGATGCGGTCGACACGGCGCGGACGCTGGCAACGCGGGGGGCGGGGGCGAATTCATGACAGGCTGCGAGCTTCACATCTTGCGCGCCGGCGCATGTTATCATCCGGCAGGCATGGCGCGGCAGGGCGCGGGGCTTTGCCCGGCGGAGTTCCCTGCCCTTGTCGGCCTGATCTTACACCCGACCGAAGGGATCGTACTGTTCGATACGGGCTATGACCCGGCCTTCTTCACCGCGACTCACACCATGCCGGAGCGATTTTATCGCTGGGTGACACCGGTGAAATTGAAGCATGGCGAAGCGGTCTCGGCGCAGCTGGGGCGCTTCGGCCTGAAGGCGGAAGATGTTCGCGCAGTCGTTGTTTCGCACTTCCATGGCGATCACGTCGCTGGCCTGCATGCATTTCCGCGCGCACGCATCTTCTGCTCGCGCTTCGGGGCGGCAGAGGTGACGCGGCCGGGACGTTTTGCACGAGTAAGGCGCGGCGTGCTGGCGTCACTGGCGCCAACGGACATGGGCGCCCGCGCAACATTCTTTGAAGACCTACCGTTTGTTTCAATGGGCGCGGATATGGCGCCATTCGAAACAGGAGCGGATCTGTTCGGCGACGGCGCGTTGATCGCTGTGAACCTGCCGGGGCATTGTCCGGGACACTGGGGGCTCGCCGTGCGGGACAAGGATGGACGCAAGACGTTCATGGTGGGCGATGCCGCGTGGTCGCGCGGCGCCGTGCGTGACAATGCGCCTCCGCCGCGGCTGACCACGTCGCTGCTTGGCGACACCAGGATTTACCGCGAGACATTGCTCGCTCTGAATAGCCTTCATCGGAACAACAGCGAGATCGTGCTTATGCCCTCGCACTGTCCGGAGGCGGCTGCGGCGGCCGCGCCGCATGAGCATTGACCGGTTCAGCGTACTGCGCGCGTATCTTGGCACAAGGCGAGCCCAGACGCAGCTGCGCACGCGCGAAGACATTGAGCGGCGGCAAGCGAAGTTGTGGCGGAAGTTTACGCCGGTGATCGCGCGAACGCCGGCGCTGGCTCACCTGGCTGGCTCGTCGCTGGAGCGGTTTCCAGTTGTGCAGCCGCATGAAATTCGAGCCCGGTTTGGGGACTGGAACACGGTTGGGCTTGGTAGCGAGGCGGCTAACGCCGCAGCGAGCGATGCGGAGCGTGGCGGGCCGGGAGATGTTGCGCCCGGGATTTCAGCGGGATTTTCGACGGGCACATCGGGTTCGCGCGGCGTGTTTCTCGCGAGCCGGGCCGAGCGCGCGCAGTATCTTGGGCAGGCGCTTGCGAAACTGTTGCCGTGGGATGGCTTGCTGAAGCGGCGGCGGATTGCGCTGTGCCTGCGCGCGGACAGTTCGCTCTATCGCGACGTACGGGATGCTGGCCCATTCCAGTTCCATTTTGTGCAACTCGGCGCCTCGCTGGACACAATACAGCGCGAGCTAAAGACATTCGATCCGCATGTATTTGTTGCGCCAAGCCACATACTTGCAGGCCTGTCGCGAAACAGGATCGAACTGAAGAGTATCGAGCGGGTGTATTACGGCGCCGAACCGATGGGCGATGCGGAACGCGCTTGGATCGCAGACGTGATCGGCATACGTCCCGATCCAATCTATCAGGCGACAGAGGGCTTTCTGGGCGCGGCATGTCGCCATGGAGCGCTTCATCTGAATGAAGATACGCTGGTGATCGAGCGTACGCCGGTCGAAGGCACGAAGCGCTTTGCTCCGATCGTCACGGACCTGCGACGCACGACCCAGCCAATGGTGCGCGTGCAGCTGGATGATCTGCTCGAACCTGTTGACGCTCCCTGCCCGTGCGGTTCTGCCCTGCTGGCTGTACGGGGCGTCGAGGGGCGAGTTGGCGATCTATGGCGGTGGGACGATGTGGCGATTGCGCCGCGCGAGGTGGAAGAAACCGTCTCGCGCGCCGTCGGCGCGGACATTGATTGGTGCGCAATAGGCAGCGCTGGCGGCGTACACCTTGAAATGGAGACACGTGCGGACGCGGCGGTCGTCGCGATTGAAATGTTGCTGGCGGCGCGTGGCGTGAAGCGGACCGTTGGCTCCGCAGCTATGGCGCCGATGGAAGGGTTCAAGCGGCGGCGTGTGCGGTGGCGCTATGGCTGAGCGCGTTCTCATCACGGGCGCACGCGCACCGGCAGCGCTTGACCTTGCGCGCAGCTTTGCCGCCGCGGGATTCGAAACGCACATGGCGGACTGCGTGCCGGGTCGCATGGCGCGATGGTCGCGCGCTGTAACGCAAATGCATCGCTATCCGGCGCCCCGCACGGATGCTGCTGGATTCAACGCGGCGGTAAGCGCGTTGGCGGTGCGGCTGAAGCCTGCGCTGATCATCCCGGCGTGCGAGGAGGTGTTCCATCTTGCCGCGGTGAAACCAATCGAAGGCCTGTTGTTCGCACCGCCGTTGGATGCCCTGCGCCGGCTGCATTCCAAGATGATGTTTGCTGACGATTGCGCGGCGCTGGGCCTGCCGGCGCCGAAAACATCGCGTGTCGTTTCAACGGCGGATCTGGATGCGTTTCGGGCAAGCGCCAGCGAATGGGTGTTCAAGCCCGAATACTCGCGCTTTGGCACACATGCGCTGGTTGGGCCGGATGCAGATGCAATGCGCGCGGTGGCGCCATCGGCGGCTGCGCCGTGGGTCGTGCAGAGACGCGTGCGCGGGCTGGAGGTGAGCTTCTATACTGCGACTGTGAACGGGCGGCTGGCAGCGTTCTCAGCTTACCGTTCGACATGGCGGTTTAGCGGCGGGGCCGGCTATGCGTTCGAACCACTGGAAGCGAGAATGGCGGCGCAGTTGCGAGAGATCGCCGAGATCATGGCGCGCAAACTTGTGCCGAGCGGGCAGTTTGCATGTGATGTGATGGTGGATGAAGCTGGGACAGCATGGCTTCTGGAGTGCAACCCCCGGGCGACGAGCGGGGTACACATGTTCGGGCGCTCAGGCGAACTGGCGCTTGCCATGCTGGGACGCAACGAAACGACGGTGGTAGGGGCCATGACGGCCGCGCATGTGGGGCCGGCGCTATGGTGGTATGGCTTGCCTGAAGCGGTGCGGCGCGGCCGATGGAACGAATGGCGGCAAGCAGGTGCGGATGTGATCGGCGCGCCGGGTGATCGCGCGCCGGTGCTGGGGGCGTTGGTGGACACCGTGGGTTTTGGCGCCCGTGCGCTTGCGAGCGGCAAAGGTCTGGCGGAAGTGATGACAGCTGACATCGAGTGGAATGGAGAAGAGCTGTGACGCCGCTGCCGGATTCCATCGCGCGCAGCTGGCAGCTCGTGGCGCTGTCGCGGGATCTGCGAAAGAAGCCGCTTGCCCGCATGATTGCAGACATGCCGATTGTGCTATTCCGCTCGGATGGTCAGGCCGCAGCATTCGAGGATCGCTGCCCCCATCGGAATTACCCCCTCTCTGAGGGCAAGGTGCGCGACGGCGCATTGCAGTGCCCCTATCATGGCTGGAGCTTCGCGGCCGATGGGTCATGCGTCGCAGTTCCGGGGTGCGCGCTGCAACCTGGCGAAGAGCGCAAGTTCGGCGCCGAACCGTTGCCGCTCATCGAACGCAATGGCGCAATCTTCGTGCGCACGTCCCGGCGTGATGGCGACGAGATGCCGGATATGGGCGTCTGGGGCGCGCCGGGTCATGACCAGTTCTGGTGGGCGCAAGGCGTCTGGAAAGGCCGCGCGCTGGATGCGGTCGAGAACGTGCTCGACCCGTTCCACACCAATTTCATCCATGACGGCTACATCCGGCGCAGCAACAAGCGCATGCCCGTGATGCTATCAACGCGCGTGTTCGAGTACGGGATCGAATCCGTGATCGATCAGACCAAACGCGACATGGGGTGGATGTCTCGCGTGCTGGAACCGGAACGCACGCGCAGCCGCACACGGCTTCACGCGCCAACGACAATCCAGGCACAATGGGAAGGACCCAAGGGCCTGACGCTCTGTGTCTCCGCGTTTTTTACACCGGAGACAGCAACGCGCTTTCGCCCCTTCGCATGCTTCACCACGCCGAAAGGACGCGGTCCCGGCTGGCTGAAGGAAGCGGCTATCCGTCTCTTCCTGATGGAAGTAGTCGCGCAGGACAGACGCGCGCTCGCGAAACAACTTGATACGATCGAGGCCTTCTCTGGGCCCCGCTTCCAGCAAGGTCCCGGCGACCTGCTCGGCGCGCGCGTCGCCCGCCTTTATCAAGGCGAGCGCCTGGAACCGGCCGAAGAAGGACCATTCGCGCGCGAGCTTTGAGTTGCAGCCCGCATTCATCGCGTTGGCCGTCAGTTCCTGGGCCGGAAGCCCAGCAACACATTGCCCGGCGTCTGGCCGAACATGCCGTAGCCGGAGCCGGAGACGAGAACGCCATTCACGCCAAGGATCGAGGCGCCGTCAATGGAGCCGCCTTTTCCTGCAACATCGTTGATCGTCTGATAGGGCTGCACCGTGTCGATCTTCCAGACGAGTTTCCCGGTCTTGCCGTCGATCGCATAGAGATGGCCATCGAGGCTGCCAGTGACGACCACGCCGTCAATAACCGTTGGCGCGCCGGAGAAGCCATAGTGGCGCTCGCAGCGGTTCACCTTCTTGTCCCGGCCATCGCCGCAAGCAGGATCAACGCCGAACATCCACTTGATCTCGCCGGTATTGGCGTCGATCGCATAGAGACCAGGCTTCAGGCCCGGATCGACCGGCGGACCGCCAGGCTGCTGCGCGCCGACGACCGAGATTGGCACGTAGACCGTGTCATCGAGGAAGGCGATGCCCCAATGGATGCCGCCATTGGTGGCGCCCCCGCCGATGTCACGACGGAACAGCACCTTGCCGGTATCGGGCTCCAGCGCCCACAGCGTGCCGGACTTCTGCCCTGCGAAGACGCGATCCTTGCCGTTCTTGAGTTTGCCGAGGATCAGCGAGGCGCCGAAATCATAGTCCAGATACACGGTCTCGGGATGTTTCACGCAGTTCAGCTTCTCGGGCGCGGGATTGAGACCGCAGCCTGAATTGTAGATGTCATTCGCGAGCGCCTGATGGCTCCAGACTTGTTTGCCATCGGCGAGGCGCACGGCGATCAAGGCATCGGTGTTGGGATGCGCTGGCGGCGAATTGCTTTCGCCCGTGCCGAAGAAGATAAGTCCGCGCGTTTCATCGACGACCGGAGAGTTCCAGATCGGCGCACCGGACGGCCCCAACAGCATCTTGCCATCACCGCGATCTCGGATCGGCTTGGCATCCGGCATCGTGTCGTAGCGCCATTGCTGCGCACCGGTTGCGGGCTCAAGCGATAGCAGGAAGCCGTGATTGGTGCAGCACGGCACGCGATTGTCCGAGGCGCTCAGGATTTCAAACTGGCTAACCGGAACAATGATCCTGCCCTTCAACACCCGGGGCGTGCCTGTGGTGGTGGAATAGGAATAGCTGGCGACGTTCTTGGTCCACAGCGACTTGCCGGTCGCGGCCTCAACGACGTGAACCGTGGCGTCGAGCCCGGAGAAGGCCAGAACGGCGCGGCCATCAGCGATGACCCCATAGCCCGGGCTGGAGCGCAGCGGCGCGCCGTTGGGCGTGTTGTAGACCCATTTCACGCAAGGCTTCGCCGGGTCGCTGAGATCGAAGGCATACATGGCCGCCGCTTCGGCCACCGGCAGGAACAGTGTTTTCCCGACCACCGCGCCTTGCGCGCGGATCATGGTCACGTCGGGAAAGGCGATGGCCCAGGCGAGATCGAGCTTGGCCAGTTGAGCCTTGGTCAGGCCCGCATCAGCCGCCGTAAGACTCCGCGTGTTGCGCTCGTTGAAGCCAAACGTCGCGACCGTTGCCGGCGCTTTGAGATCAACATTCCTGCGCGCGCTATCGCACATCATTCCCTGGCTCCACGTTTCCATGGAGCGCTTGGTGGCGCCGGTCAGATAGGCGATCAGCTGCCCGCGCTGCTCTTCATCGAGCGCGGCGGCCTGAACCTGCATCTTGCCCTGGGTCAGCGCAAAAGAAATGGATTGAAAGCTCATCGCCTCCAGAGTCGCCTTGGCGGGCGCTTTGGTCTCTTCAGGCTTGTCATGGCAGGCCGCACAGTACTGGCGATAGATCGGCTGCCCCGGATGCGGGAGCGTAATCGCCGTCCCGTTCGATGCAGGCGTGGGCGTCTGCGCCTGTGCAAAGCCTGAAATGCCGAACACTACGGCGGTTGCCACCGCCAGCCTGCGAATGATGCTCAACGTATTCCCTCCCAGGAACGCGGCTCTTCGGCCATGTGCTCAAGAGGTAACGCGAACGCCTGTTACGGTAAATCAAGCGGCACATACGATGTCGCGAACACGCCGTTAGCGAACAAAGCCGCCCGAAGGCGGCTGGTGGAAGGGACTGGATTCGAACCAGTGTAGCCGTGAAGCGCGAGATTTACAGTCTCGTGGATTTAACCACTCTCCCACCCTTCCAGGGCCGACCTTCTTCAGGACGAATACGACGGCTTGACGCCGAAGCAGATGAGACCGAAACGAAGCCCGGCCTCAGTTGGGAGCGCGTCTTATAGTGACGAAGGATCGTCCACGCAACCGGCCAGGAAATGGCCGTAAATCAGGGGATTCCGGCGGTCGCGACGGCGGCGGGCCTCGCAATCGCGACGGCGCGCCGGGTCGCGGGCGCGATCCGGGCGGCGATCGCGCGGAGCGTTCCGCAGGCACGGAAGACAAGCCGTGGAGCCGGGAGCGGGCGGCAGCTCGCCCGGCTGGTGAAACCGGCAAGCGGTTTCAGGGCAAGCCCGGCGGCGGCTTCAACAAGGGCGGTCAGAACCGCTTTGAGCAGAAACGCCGCGATAGCGGGCGGTCGCAGCCGGGACAGCATGATCGGCGCGATGCCTCGTTCGAAGAGCATGGCGAAGTCTGGATCTGGGGCATCCATGCAGCAACGGCAGTGCTGGCCAATCCGATGCGCCGGATCAGCAAGGGCTATGTAAGCCCCAACGCGGCCGAGCGCGCGGGGCTGGATGCGCGCGCGCTTCCGAAATTCATCGAGCTCATGGAGCCCAAAGAGATCGACCTGCGCCTGCCGCCGGGCGCGGTGCATCAGGGGCTGGCCGTGCGATGCAAGCCGCTGGACGGGCCAGATATCTCCGATGCGGCTGTGCAGCCAGACAAGCCGCTGGTGATCCTCGATCAGGTAACCGACCCGCAGAATGTCGGCGCGATCTTCCGGTCGGCGGCGGCGTTCGGGATTGGCGGCGTGGTCATGCAGACGCGGAACGCCCCTGCCCTCGGCGGCGCGCTGGCGAAAGCGGCGACGGGCGCAATCGAGATCGTGGACGAGATTCGCGCGGTGAACCTTTCGCGTGCGATTGATGCGTTGACCGATGCCGGATGGAAGGTGATCGGGCTGGATGGCACAGCGGAACAAACGCTGGACCAGGCGTTTGCCGGAACCGAACCGCTGGCGATCGTGATGGGCGCCGAGGGCGCAGGCCTGCGTCAGGGCGTGGCGAAGGCGTGCAGCGGACTGGCGCGGATTCCGATTGGCGCCCAGATGGAAAGCCTCAACGTTTCCAACGCAGCGGCAATCGCTTTCTATGAAGCATCGCGCCGGGGCGGAGCAGCGCCCCCTGCCCCGAAAACCACGCCCCTGCCCGTTCCTGGCGAGGATGCGGACGACGATGGATTTGACGGCTGAGCCGATTACACTGACAGACTGACGTTCAGGAGAGCTGCATGCGGAACGCCATTGTCATCGGGCTAGCGGTCGTTGCGGTTCTGGCCGCAGGTGTCTGGGGGCTAGGCCAATTTGGCGGCGCTTTCACAGGCGGCGTTGGTGAACCACAGGCGCCAATCGTGCGCGAACCCGAGATCGTGGTGGCCGAAGCGCCGGTGGAGCCGCCAGCGAGCAATCCGCAGGCATCGCTTCGCACCGCTCCAGCGCCAACGGCAAAACCCGCCCCAACGCCAGCACCAGCGGCAGTAGCGCCTGCTCCGGTTACGCCAGCGCCCGCATCACCTGAACCTGCCGCGACCGCGCCCGCAGCAGCCGAGCCTCCCGCCGCCGCCCCGGCGACGACAGAGGCTGTGGCGCCTGCCAAGCCGCCGCTGACGACAGCGCTGGATGGCAAGGGCGGCCTGCAGCTTCCTGCCCTGCCCAAACTTCCGGGGCAGCAGCAGATGCAAACACAGCCGCAAGTCCAACCACAAGCTGCACCTGCGCAGCCTGAGGTGACGGCCCAACCGCAAGTAGCGCAAGTTCAGCCGCAAGCGCGCGTCGCACCGCCGGTGGAGCAGCAAGCAAGGGTGCAGGTTCAGGCCAACGAACCCCGCGTAACGCCGCAGCAGGCAGGCGTTTCTGTTGCGCCCACGCCGGTGGGTCTGGAGGCGCAGTTCAAGTCGCGGAAGGTGACGTATAATCGCCCGCCGCAGAAGCTGGCGCTGGACAAGGCGATCGACGTGTCGCTGGTGATCAATGCGACCGAAGACGAGAACGCCGGACAGGAGGCGCTGCAAGGTTTCCCGGGAACGATCGTCGAGCGCGAGGTCGAGCTTTCGGACACGGTGTCGGCGCAGCTGACGGGCGTGGGCTTCGACATCACATCGCAAACCGTCGAGCGGCAGCGGCTTTCGGGCAAGGTCATCAATCGCTGGGCGTGGCGCGTGACGCCGACCGAGATCGGCGAGCACACGATGATCCTTGAGATCTTCGGCTACGCTTCAGGATCGCTCGATGCGGAGCCGCTGGATGCTTATCGCGATGTGATCGTTGTGGAAGTGCAGCAGTTCGACCAGATCGTGAGCTGGGCAAAAGGCGTGCAGCCGCTGTTTGCGGTGCTGGCCGCGCTGGCCGCGATTGGCTCCGCGGTGTTCGCCTTCCTGCGTTTCCGTGAAGAGAAAAAGCAGACCGCTAAGATGGGCGAGTAGCCCTACTTCAGAAGATCGATCGCAGTTATCGCCATCATCTTCACGCCCGCGGCGATCGTTGGATCGGGGTCCGGCGCAAATCCCGATGAGTGAAGCGATGGCAGCGGCGCGCCGCCCGACTGAAGCGAAGCATCGTATTTTGCCTGACTGACGGCGCCGAGCCACATCAGCATCACGGGAATCTTGTCGGAGGTTCGGCCGAAGCGCGAGAAGTCTTCGCCGCCCATGGTCGGCGAGGCAGTGGCGATCTTTGCGGCGCCGAACTCCTGGGTGAGAAGCACTGAGGCGCGCTCGACGAGCTTGGGATCGTTGTAGAGCGACGGGGTGTAGTCATCCTTCACGGAAAGGGTGGGCGTCTTGTCGCCTTCGAGGCCGGCGGCCAACGCTTCGTATTTCGCGATGCGCTCGATGCCTTTGAGCAGCTTCTCGCGCGTTGCATCCGCGAACGAGCGGACGGTGAGCTGGAGCTTCACTTCGTCGGGGATGATGTTGTGCTTGAAGCCGCCATTGATGGCGCCGACCGTAACGACCGCCGAGTCCTGTGCATCGACCTCACGGGAGACGAGCGTTTGCAGGGTCATGACGATGCGGGCGGCGAGCACGATGGGGTCTTTGGTATCCTGAGGGTAAGCGCCGTGGCCGCCGACGCCTTTGACCGTAAGATCAATGCTGTCGACGTTGGCCATGACATAGCCTGAGCCGAGGCCGATATGGCCAGCGGGCAAGGCTGCGTTATCGTGCAGGGCGATGACGTGATCGGGTTTCGGGAAACGCGTGTAGAGGCCGTCTTCCAGCATCGACATGGAGCCGAGGCCGATCTCTTCGGCGGGCTGGGCGATCATGACCAGCGTGCCCTTCCACTCTGATTTGCGGGCGACGAGGTCGCGGGCCGTGCCGATCCAGGTGGTCATGTGGATGTCGTGACCGCAGGCGTGCATGACGCCCGATTCTTCGCCGGACCATGCCGTGTCGCGGAAGGTGGAGGCGTAAGGAAGACCGGTTTTTTCGACGAGGGGCAGCGCATCCATGTCGGCGCGGATCATCAGCGTCGGGCCGGGGCCGTTCTGGAGAACGGCGACGAAGCCGTAGCCGCCGACGCCGTCCTGGACCTTGCCGTATTCCTTCATCGCGCGGGCCTTCACCCATTGATCGCCAAGGCCGGTGGTGACCGTGAAGCCGAGGCGCTTCATTTCAGCGGAGAGAATCGCGGAGGTGTTCTTTTCCTGGAAGGAGAGTTCAGGGTTCTTGTGCAGATGCTCGTAGATCTGGCGGAGCGTCTTTCCGCTGGCGGAGAATGCGGGCTGAGCTTCGGAGGCCGGAGCCGTTGTGCAGGCGGCAAGCATTGCAGCGCTGAGGGCTAGAACAGTGCGCTTCATATAGATGAACTCCCGAGCCGATGAAGGGTCATAGCGGCTGGCCGGCGTCCCGTCACCCGGACGTGGCGTCACGCTTGCCAGCCTGCGCGATGAAGGCCTACGCCTTGGACAAAATCGGGAGGACTGCTCATGAAACTCTACAACGCGCCGATGCCTGCGCCGAACCCGCGACGGGTGCGGATATTCCTTGCGGAGAAAGGCATCACGATTCCTATGACGGAAATCGCGATCATGAAGCGGGAGCACAAATCGCCCGAGCATCTGGCGCGGAACTCGCTCGGACAGGTGCCGACGCTGGAGCTGGATGATGGGACGACGATCTCGGAAACCGTGGCGATCTGCCGGTATCTCGAAAGCCTGCACCCTGCCCCGCCGATGTTCGGGAAGACGGCGTTCGAACACGCGCTGGTGGATCAATGGGTCCGTCGGGTCGAGTTTTCGGTGATGACGCCGGTGGGAATGTTCTGGCGGCATGCGCATCCGTTCACGGCGGCGGTGGTGGTTCCGCAGTACAAGGAGTTCGGCGAGTCTAACCGGGCGCATTATGAGCGGGCGCTGGGATGGCTCGATGGCGAGCTGAAAGGGCGCGAGTTCCTGGCGACCGGCGATTATACGGTGGCGGATATCTGCCTGCTATCGACGGTGGATTTCGCGACGTGGATTGGCCTGGGGATTCCCGAAGGCATGGCCAATGTGCGGGCGTGGCATGAGCGCGTGACGGCGCGGCCGAGCGCCGGGGCATAGGGGCGCGACCTCGCTGGTGGCGAGTTGGAATTTGCTGATTTTGGCCTGATCTCAGATCAGGGTTTGCTGGCGTGTTCGTTCAACACGCATCCCCGGCGAAGGCCGGGGTCCAGACTTTGCGCGAAGGGATTTTGTGCGCTTCGCGCGCTTTGTGTCTGGGACTGGACCCCGGCCTTCGCCGGGGACGCGTACACGGGGTGTACGCTTCCGTTGTGGGTGAGGCTCACGGTGGTGAGCACGCCCGCCCTGCGCTGTCGCTCCGGGCGTTCGCCACTCGAATTGGTCCACTGGACCAATTCGTCCGCTTCGCGGACCGCTTGCGAACCCTTCGACGGGCGCACGCTTTGTGCGCTGCTCAGCATGAGGGCTATCGGGCTGCGGTGTTGCGCAGCCGGTTCTGTTTCCTGATGAGTGTCGGTCGTCTCTCGGGGCAGACCTGCAGGCGTCACATCGCTGTGGCATTCAGCGGCAAGACGGCGGCGGGTCATCTGGAGAGTTGAGGCGACGCTGGACACGAGCATCTCAAACAGTTGCAGCATCGCATCGATCCAGCGATCGAGAGGCGACGGGGTTACCAGCCCAGTGTGCGTGTGTTTGTGCCGTGTCATGCCGAGCATAATACGCTGGGCCGGAGGGACGTAGAATCTGGGGAGGGCCATCCCCCATCTTTTGTAGCTAGGTGATTGAAATCAGCCGCGAAGGTTTTTGGTCGTCCTACAAATTCGCAGCCCCTCCATCCCCCAGAAGGGTCATTCTCGGGCTTGTCCCGAGAATCCCGGTCGTGGTTCGTAGGGACTGGCTAGATGTCCCGTTGGCGATGCAACAGAGATCCTCGGGACAGGCCCGAGGATGACCGCGCCTGGGGCCGACGCGCGTGGATCAGCCGCCGCCGAACTTGGTGGTCCATTCGGCGACCTGCGTGTCTTCGATCTTGGTGAAGAGTTGTGGGGGGACGGCGATGGACATGCCTCTCGGGAGTGCGTCGAGGATGCCCGGTATCGTGGCGGGATCACCGCCCATGCTGCGCTTGTTGGCGGGCACGTTGAGCGCGTCGAGGATTTTCGCGGCGGTTTCGGGCACGATCGGTTGGGCGATGATGCCGAACAGGGCGACGAGGTTGAGGCCGGTGCGGATGCCGACGGCGGCCTGATCGACGCTGGTCTTGTAGGCGGTCCATGGCGCGGCGCGCGTGACGTATTCGTTGCCGGCGGCCCAGATGGCGCGGGTTTCAGCGGCGGCCTTGCGGAACTCCATCGCTTCATAGTGGGCGATGAGTTGCGGCAGGCGGGTGACGAGTTCGTTCTCGATCCACTTTTCGTTTTCGCCGGGCTCACCGCCATCGGGTACTTTCCCGTCGAACTTCGCGGCGGCGTATTTCGTGATGCGGTTCACGAAGTTGCCGAGCACGTCGTTGAGATCGGAGTTGATGCCGGCCTTGAAGCTTTCCCACGTGAACGCGGTGTCGGAGCTCTCCGGCGAGTTGGCGATGAGATACCAGCGCCAGTAGTCGCCGGGGAGAAGTTCGAGCGCCTGATCCATGAATACGCCGCGCTTCTGGCTGGTGGAGAATTTGCCGCCATACCAGTTGAGCCAGTTGAAGGCCTTGAGCTTGTCGACCAGCTTCCACGGTTCTTCCGAGCCGAGGATGGTGACGGGGAATGAGACGGTGTGGAAGGCGACGTTGTCCTTACCCATGAACTCAACATAGGTGACGTCGCTCGCGCCCTTGTCCGTGCGCCACCAGCGTTCCCACTCGCTGGGCTGGCCTTTGGCTTCGGCCCATTCAACGGTCGAGCCGATGTATTCGATGGGGGCATCGAACCAGACGTAGAACACCTTGTTCTCGAAGCCCGGGCGCGGCGCGCCGTTGCGCGTGACGGGCACGCCCCATGACAGGTCGCGCGTGATCGAGCGATCGATCAGGCCTTCGTCGAGCCATTTGTAGGCGATGGACGTGGTGAGGTTCGGCCAGTCTTTCGCGCGAGCATCCACAAACGCGCGGACCTTGTCCTGCATTTTTGATTGCAGAAGGTAGAGGTGGCGCGTGTCGCGGATTTCGACATTGCGGCTACCAGAAACGGATGAGTACGGGTTGATCAGCTGGATGGGATCAAGAAGCGTTCCGCAATTGTCGCACTGGTCGCCGCGGGCTTTTTCGTAACCGCAGTTCGGGCATGTGCCCTCGACATAGCGATCCGGCAGGAAGCGCTTGTCGTCGACGGAGTAGACCTGTTTCGAGGTTCGCTCGTCGATCAGGCCCTTGTCTTCGAGGACGTTGGCGAAGTGCTGTGTCAGCTCGCGGTTCGGGCGGTTGGACGAGCGGCCGAAATGGTCGAACGAGAGCGAGAAGCCTGCGCCCACCCGCTTCTGGATGTCGTGCTGTTCGTCGCAATATTGCGCGGTGGTCTGGCCGGCTTCGATGGCGGCGAGTTCGGCGGGCGTGCCGTGCTCATCGGTGGCGCAGATGAAGAGCACCTCATGGCCCATGGCGCGGTTGAAGCGCGCATAGACGTCTGCCGGAAGCATCGACCCGGCGAGGTTGCCGAGGTGTTTCACGCCGTTGATGTACGGCAGAGCCGAGGTGATGAGGATACGCGCCATGCTTTATTCCAGCCGATTTTTATCGAGTAGCGGGGCTTTTAGCATGGGTGGCGCCGAGCGCCAGCGCGGGGTTTTGGGCGGTTTCAGCCGCTTATCGGCGTGAGTTCGCAGCGTTGCAGGAACTCGGTCTGGCTGGTGCTGGCGGCAGGGCTGCGGGAGACGACCAGCTTTGCCGCGCGCTGGGAGGATTTGGCCGTGGCCGGGATCAAAGCGGCGCCCGTGGTTTCATCCTGGACGTTGAGCGGGGTGATCTGGCCATCGACGATGACGTCCCAGTTTTCGGGGCTCGAGAGGTGGCAGACGACGAGATAGCGCGTCTCCGGCTTTGGCGTGAAGCGGAGGGTGATGGCGGCGGTTGGCGTGAGCTGGCGGCTGGGCAGATAGATGATGGAGGGGCCGGTGGGGCTCGTGGCCCAGTAGCCGCCGCGCATGCTGAGCGAGAGGCCACTCGCGACCGGATCGCGTGGCGTGACGGCGCGCATTTCGGCGCTGAGGATCGTGTTGAGCGGCACGGGCTTGCCCGCCAGCGCAGCGGCGGCGCGGGCGCGGACGGCGGGCGTCAGCACGGTGGGCTGGCGTGAAAGAAGAGCGGCGACATCGGCCGAAAGCTTGATCTCGTCATCCTCACCCGGCTTCACCGGCGTGGATTTGGGAGCCGAAGACTGGGCGCGTGGCGTGACGGGCTTGGTGGGCGCCTTCGGGCCGGCGGGCGTTGTCGAGCCCTGCGCAGCGGAAAGCGGCGCAACAGCAAGCGCGAGGGCGAGAAACAGCGATGTACGCAAAAACTCCTCCCGCTTGTGACGGGAGGAGTCTGGCACAGGTTGCTATGAATGTAAGTGCGTTAGCCGACCGCGTTGTGCTGCCTTGCGACGCGGACGACGACTTCGCGGTCGGCGACCGATTCCCCGGCGGCCGCTTCGTGCGTGGCGCCAACGAGGATGACCTTCACGCCGAGATCAGCGAAGGCGTGCGAAACGGCTTCTGCCCGATCGGGGCCGGACTTCACTTCGGCGACGACCTGCCTGGCGCCGCAGGCCTTTGCTTCGGTGGCAACGCGCTCGACAAGCTGTTGCGAGAACTTGTTGAACTCGGTCGTATCCTTGTCGAAGTAGATCGACACTTCGCGCGATGAGCAGGAGGTGGGCGTCTGTGCGATGGCGCTGTCATAAACGAAACCGACGAAGCCGATCATCATGGCGCCGACGGTCATCAGGGTAAGTCGCTGCATGTTTGCCTCCCGGGTCCAAGTTCCATCCCAACGCACCCGGATCGAAACTGGTTCCGGGATCGCCCCTCAGCCCCCCGATTTGGGCGGATTGTGGCCGGGTATGGGTGATTTTGGGCCAGTTAGAGTGGGGCTTGCGCAGGAACGCTGCGGCGCCTATTCCCCCGTGATCCGCGGGCCGCGTTAGCTCAGCGGTAGAGCAGCGGTTTTGTAAACCGAAGGTCGGGGGTTCAATCCCCTCACGCGGCACCACGGCTTGCTTCGGATCATCTCCGGGCTCAGCCGGTTGATCCAGAACAACTCCTACTTTTTCAGCAGCTTGGGGCTTTGCATCCCTATCGCGCGGCTGCGCACGCGATAATGTGATCGCATACCGGGCTTGGGGACTCAGGAGGACGTCGTGGGGACGAACAGGATCTGGCGCGGGCTTTCGCTTGCGGCGGTGGGGATCATTGCAGCGCTGGCCCTTCAGGGTTGCGGCGGGCCGGCGGGCGGAAGTGACGCCCAGACCGTCATCGGCAAGGATCAGGGTCCGCAGCTGGAAACACGACAGGGCAACTCCCCGCGGGCCGGCGGCTCGGGCGAATTCGAGTTCGTGCGGTATTCGATCGACGTGACGAAGGACATGCCGCGGGCCTGCCTGACCTTCTCGTCCACACTGAACCCGGGGACGGACTACCGCCCCTTCATCGACATGGGCGATGGCAAGCAGATCGCGCTGCAGACGGAAGGCGCCAATCTGTGCCTCGGCGGCCTGACGTTTGGCGATGATCGCGAAATCAAGATCCGATCGGGTCTGCCCGCTAATGACGGGCGGACGCTGCCGTTTGAAGAGACAGTGGGCATCTCGTTCGGCGACCGGCCGGCTTATGTTGGCTTCAAGGGCGATGGCGTGATCCTGCCGCGTATCGATGCGGACGGGCTCGGGCTGGAGACGGTGAACGTCGACAAGGTGAAGGTGACGATCTCGCGGATCACGGATCGCGCGCTTGCCTTCAAGACCATCACGGCGGGCTATTCGCACAGCCAGGGCGGCTGGGGGTATATGGACTACAATTCGGAGGTCTATGACGTCGCCGAGCAGCTGTGGACGGGGGAGCTGGATACGCCGGCCTCGCCCAATACGGCCAAGACGACCGTTTTCCCGATCGCGAAGGCCGTGCCGAAGCTTCAGCCGGGTGCTTACTTCGTGGAAGTCGACCAGCTGGATGCGTCTGGCGATATTCCGAACAATGCGGCGCGGGCCAAGCGCTGGCTGGTGATTACCGATCTCGCGCTGACGACGTATACCGGCAATGACGGCATGTCGGCGACGGTGCGGTCGCTGCAGTCGGCCAAGACGGTTTCCGGCGTGAAGCTGGAGCTGGTGGCGCGCAATAACGAGATCTTGGCGCGTGGCGACAGCGATGGTTCGGGCCGGGTGAATTTCGCCGGGCCGATCATGCGGGGCGAAGGCAATGTCGCGCCGCGCATGCTGATGGCCTATGCGCCGAATGGCGACTTTGCGATCCTCGATCTCGATCGCTCGCCGGTCGATCTTACCGAGCGCGATATCGGCGGGCGGACGCCTGCACAGGCGGCGGATGCATTCGTCTATACAGAGCGCGGCGTTTATCGCCCGGGTGAGCGCGTCTACATCACCTCGCTGATCCGCGATGCGGCGGCGAATTCGTCGAACAACCGGCCGGGTTCGGTCATCGTCTATGGCCCGAACGGGCTGGAGGCGGGGCGGCTGCGGTTCAAGGACGCCAAGCAGTTCAATGGCGCGGTATCCTATCCGTTCGACATTCCGCGCACGGCTGCGCGAGGCGGCTGGCGGATTTCGACGGAGATCGATGGCGTCGGCGCTGTCGGAGGCGAGAGCTTTTCGGTCGAGGATTTCGTGCCCCAGCGCATCGCGCTGGACGTGACGGCGGATGACAAGACGCCGATGCGCGCCAACGAGACGCGCCCGATCACGGCCAATGTGCGCTTCCTCTATGGAGCGCCGGGCGCTGACCTGCCGGTTGAAGGCAATGTCCGCGTCGAATCCGATCCGAACCCGTTCCCGGATGCGAAAGGCTACACTTTCGGCCGTCACGATGAAGAGTTCCGCGAGTCGACCTTCGACCTCGCGACCGCGACGACTGACAGCGCGGGCCGCGCGATCATCTCGCTTGATCCCCGCGCGGCAGATAACGCGACCTCGTCGCGCCCGCTGCGCCTGCGCGCCGTCGTATCAGCCATCGAGCCGGGTGGCCGCGCCGTGCGAGACGACGTTCGTGTCGGCTATCGCCCGTCTGAGCGCTATATCGGCGTGAAGCCCTCTTTCGACGATCGGTCGTCCAAGGAAGGTGAATCGGCGAGCTTCGATGTGATCTCCGTCGATCGTAACGGCGCGCTGAAAGCCGCCACGATCAACTGGCGGCTCGTGCGCATCGACTGGAAATACGACTGGTATCGCGCTGATGGCGGTGACTGGCAGTGGCGCCAGTCGCGCCGGGTTGTCGAACTGGAGTCCGGCAATCTGAAAGTCGCGGAAGGCCAGCGCGGCGCGATCAAGACGCGCCAGCTCGATTACGGTGATTTCGAACTCTACCTCACCGAGGAAGCCAATGGCGGGGAGGCTTCTTATGCCTTCTGGTCGGGCTGGGGCGGCACGCCGGTTGACGGCGTCGAGGCGCCGGATCGCGTACGCGTTCAGGTTCCCGAAACGCTGCCGGCAATCGGCAAGGATGTGGATGTGACCATCGTTGCGCCCTATGCGGGCGAAGCGGAGATCGTGGTTGCGTCCGAGAACGTGATTTCGTCGCGCACCATCACGGTGAAAGCGAACGAAGGCACGCGCGTGCGCCTGCCGGTGACCAAGGCCTGGGGCGCGGGCGCGTACGTGATGGCGACGGTCTATACGCCGCGCGATGCGGTGAAGACACCGAAGCCACGGCGCGCGGTGGGCGTTGCCCACATTGCTGTCGATACTGCTCCGCGTACCTACACTCTTGAGCTGGCGGCGCCGGAAGTTCAGCGCCCGAACAGCAAGATGACGGTGACCATCACCGCCAAGGGCCCGAACGATGATGGGTATGTGCAGCTTGCGGCGGTGGACGAGGGCATTCTCCTCCTCACCGGCTTCAAATCGCCCGATCCGGTCGACTACTTCTTCGGCAAGCGCCGTCTGGGCGTTGAGCTGCGCGACGATTACGGCCGCCTGCTCGATCCGAACCAGGGCGCGGCTGGCAATATCCGGCAGGGCGGCGACCAGATTGGCGGCGCGGGCCTGACGGTTGTTCCGACGCAATCGGTGGCGCTGGTTTCGGCGCCGGTGAAACTGAGCGGCGGCAAGGCGACGATCACCTTCGATGTGCCGGCCTTCAATGGCGAGCTTCGCCTGATGGCGGTGGCGTGGTCGAACACGGGTGTTGGCGGCGCTTCCAAGCCTGTGACCGTGCGCGATCAGGTGCCCGCGCTGATGGCGTTGCCGCGCTTCCTGTCGCCGGGAGATACGGCGACGGCGACGCTGACGCTCGACAACGTCGAGGGCCAGCCGGGCGCTTACAACGCGGCGATCCAGGCGGTTGCGCCTGTTCGCGCCGTGACGGGTACGCTTTCGGCCAACCTGAACCGCGGACAGCGCAGCGATATCGATGCGACGTTCTCTTCGGTTGCAGAGGGCATCTCGAACGTGTCGTTCAATGTGACAGGACCGGGCAATTACGCGGTATCGCGCACCTACCCGATCCAGACACGATCAGCTTGGATGCCGGCCAGCTATGTGCAGCGCACGACAATCCAGTCGGGGGCGACTTTCTCTCCCGGCGCGGACTCGCTGAACTCGTTCGTGCGGGGATCAGGCTATGTGCAGGTGTCATTCTCGCCCATCCCGATGGACGCGGCGGCGCTGTATGACTCGCTCGACCAGTATCCGTATGGCTGCACCGAGCAGATCACCAGCCGCGCGCTGCCCCTGCTTTACGCCAGCCAGATCGCGGCGCTGGCCGGGCGGAAAACGCCGGGCGACATGCGCAACCAGATCCAGGACGCCATCTCGACACTGCTCAACCGGCAGGGCGCGGATGGCGCGATTGGCCTTTGGCGCACGGGCGACGCGCTTTCGACGCCATGGCTTGGCGCCTATGCGACGGACTTCCTGTTCCGCGCGAAGGCCGCAGGCTTCGTCGTTCCCGATGCGGCGCTCGACAAGGCATATGACGCACTCGAGGATTTTGCAGTTCGCGAGAGCCGCTATTCGTCGAGCTATGACTTCGAGGTCTATGAAAGCCGCTACAGCAACGACACCGAACAGAAGCTGATGGACCGTTCGGTGGCGTATGCCGCCTATGTGCTCGCGAAGGCGGGCCGCATGGACAAGGCGCGGCTGCGGTATCTGCACGACGACCGGCTCGGCCGCATTGAAGGCCCGCTGGCGAAGGCGCAGATCGGCGCAGCTCTGTACATGATCGGCGACAACGCTCGCGCGAAGTCAGCGTTCGATCAGGCGGAAGCGGCGATCGGCTACACCAACACTGGCGATTACTACCAGACGACGCGTCGCGACCTCGCCGGCGTTCTCGCGCTGGCGCAGGAAGCGAAGCAGACCGAGCGCGTGCGGCGTCTTTCGCAGCGCGTGGCGCAGGATCTGCCTGAACCCGATCGCCTGACGACGCAGGAGAAGGCCTTCCTTCTTCTCGCCGCCAACGCGCTTTCGGGCGGACAGGCTGCGGTGAATGTCGCGGTGCAGGGCCAGGCGGATGCTGTTTCGGCGGGCGTCTACAAGATGCGCGACCAGCAGATGGCGACCCCGCCCGTGTTCACGAACCGCGGTCAGGGCCAGCTCTGGGTGACGTCGGTCTCGCGTGGCGCGCCGGCTTCGGCGCCGCCGCCCGCGGGCGATGGCATGACAGCTCTCAAGCAGCTGTGGACGCCGGGCGGACAGGCAATCGATGGCACGAGCTTCCGTCAGGGAGACCGTCTCATCGTGGCGATCACGGTGGGCGCTTCGGAAATGCGGCAAACGCCGCTGGTGGTGGCTGACCTTCTGCCGGCTGGCTTCGAGATCGAAGCCGTGCTGCGGCCGGAAGACGC
>Ga0208460_10000684_pt1 | contig 22696 bp, 18 predicted proteins | sample AD_STIC10_MetaG_FD_184436 | JGI IMG/M metagenome (GOLD analysis project Ga0208460, IMG submission 184436) | Active sludge microbial communities of municipal wastewater-treating anaerobic digesters from USA - AD_STIC10_MetaG (SPAdes) (version 2) | ecosystem: Engineered > Bioreactor > Anaerobic >... | reverse complement strand
CGCGCCCGTGCGGCAATCGATACAGCCTGACCCGCAGGCATATGCTGATGCCGGATCAGCCGAATCCTTGCCCTTGATCGACAGCCTCGAGCTGGATGGTCTGCACCTGCACGAATTCGTGGCGCGTTGCTTCAATCCGCCGGCACGGTGCGTTCACGTGCCCATTCACGCAGGGCCGCCACGCGGTCGGCCATCATCACCGACAGGGGTTTGGTGTTGGCCGCCTCGTCGAGCAGGTGCTGCGTGTTCAGGGCCTTGTTTTCGGCGGCAGCGGTGTATTGCGCGGCAACGATCAACTGTTCGATCTCGGCACCGGAAAATCCGTCACTGGCCTGGGCAATGGCGGGCAGGTCGAAGTCGGTCACCTTCAGTTCGCGCTTGAGGAGGTGGATGCGCAGGATCTCCATGCGAGCCTCCGTATCCGGTAGGTCAACAAAGAAGGTTTCGTCGAAGCGACCCTTGCGCAACAGTTCGGCGGGCAAGACGGAAACATCATTGGCCGTGGCCACCAGGAATACCTGGCCCTTGCGTTCGGCCATCCAGGTGAGCAAATAGCCGAGCACGCGGCGTGAGACGCCATCGTCGCTGCCTTCGGTGGACAAAGCCTTCTCGATCTCGTCCAGCCACAGCACGCAGGGCGAGAGCATCTCGGCGTTCTTGAGTGCCGCACGCAGGTTGCGCTCGGTTTCGCCGTGGTACTTGTTGTACAGGGTGCCGATATCGAGCCGCAGCAGCGGCACGCCGAAACCACCGGCAACCGCCTTGGCCGCAAGGCTCTTGCCGCAACCCTGGACACCCAGCAGCAGGATGCCCTTGGGCGGATCGAGCTTGGCCGCCTGCTTCTTGCCGATGAACGCGGGCACGCGTTTCTGTACCCACTGCTTGAGCCGATTCAGGCCGGCGACATCGGCAAAACTGGCGGTTTCATATTCGTAGTGCAGCAGGTTCTCACGGTCGAGCAGCTCGCACTTGGCCTTGCCAAGGCCGGGCAGGTCGGCCGGACCCAGCGCGCCATCCGCGTGGATCAGTTTGCGCACGATGCGTCGGGCGTCGATCAGGGTCAGCCCGACCAGATTGCGCACGATGGTGCGCGCGGCATCGGCATCCACCTCGACACGGCGCCCGGTTTCCCGCGAGTAGTTGAATGCTTCTTCGCGCACCAGCGCGGCCATGGCCTGGATATCCGGCAGCGCCAGTTGAAAGGGCGTAGCCAGCGGCACCAGGTCATCGGGCAGCTCGTAACGCGCACCGACCAGCGCAAGGGTATGTTCGGACTTGGCCTGGCGCAGCACGATCTCGCGCATCAGGCGCAAGGCCATCGGGTAACGCAGGTAAGGCTGGAAATCGAGCAGCAGGAAAACCGCCGATTCGCCGTGTTGCTTGATGAAACCCAGCATTTGCGACGCGTCGCCGTACGAGCCTTCCTCGGACTCGGCATCGGCATCCATATCAAGGCGCTTCAAGCCCTGGGTGATGCTCCAACTGAACAGGGGTCGCAGCGACTGCGCGATGGCATGCCGGAAACTCTCGATGACGCGCCCTTCCTCGGCTGATTCGATAACCAGCAAGGGAGTGCGCGCACGCAGCAGGGTGACCAGATCCTGATTGGCACTCATGGGGCCCCGGACTCCATGCGGCAAAGCGCGCAAGCCTACCATGGCGCCTTGCGGCATAATGGCGGACTGACTCGCTCCGGCCGGACCCCATGCCTGTCGCCGCGGGAGCTCCCCCCAAATTCAAGTCGCACCGGCACCCGCTGCCCAAAGAGCCAATTCACCATGCTTAGAGAAGCCATCGAACTCCATCGCCAGGGTCGCCTGGAAGAAGCCGAAACTGCTTACCGCGCGGCGCTGCAAGGCAATCCGAACGACGGCGAAGCCTTGCGTGGCCTCGGCGCCGTGCGACGCATGCGCGGTGATCTGGCCGAAAGCGCAGCGTTGATTTCGCGTGCCCATGTGCTGGCTCCCGAACAGCCCAAGCTGCTCATGATGCTCGGTGCCGTGCAGTTCGAGTTGGGCAACGCGGACGCCTCGCGCGATGCTTATGAGCGCGTGCTTGCCCTGGACCCCAACACCGCGGGAGCGCACACGGCGCTCGGTCACATTGCCATGATGCAAGGCAATCCGACCTTGGCCGAACAGTATTTCCGCACCGCGATGCGGGTCAACGAAGATCCGCAGGCGCTGGCCGGACTCGGCACGCTTGCGCTGGACCGTGATGATCCGGAAACCGCCATCAAGTACCTGACACGCGCCTCCGATCTGGCGCCGAAGGATGCCGGCATCGCCTATGCGTTGGGTCGTGGATTTGCCAAGCGCGGCATGATTGCCTTTGCCGAGCAGGCCTTCCGCAATGCACTGCGCCTGCGGCCCGGGCAGCCGAATGCAACCAGTGCACTCGGCCAGTTGCTGGTCCAGGAAAAGCGCCCGGGTGAAGCCGAACCCTACTTCCGCTCGCTGCTCGGCAAGCGCGGCTTCGATCTGGTCGCCGAACTCGGCATGGGCGATGTCGCGCGCCAGCAGGAGCGTTTCGAAGAAGCCGTTGAATCCTACAAGCGCGCCCTGGCTCTCAAGCCGGATCATGCGCTTGCCTTTGAAACCCTGATCGCCTGCCTCGGCAAACTCGGTCGCGGTTCCGACATTCTTCAATTGCTCAACCAGCGCCTGGGCGAGCATCCCGAACAGGATCGCTGGCGCGTCATGCGTGCGCGCGTGTTTGAAGCCGGTGGTCGCATCGGCGAGGCCATTGCGGACTGGAAGTGGCTGCACGACAAACATCCGCAGAACGGCGAGGCCGTGGCGGAACTGGCCCGCGCGCACGAGCTCAATGGCGATCTCGACCTTGCCGCCAGCCTGGCGGAAAGCGCCGCCACCCTGAATCCGGACAATCCCGCGCTCACGGTCGTGCGCGTGCGCGCCCTCATGCGCAAGGGCGAAAACGAGCGTGCGCGTGAATTGCTTGCGGGCATCAGCCTGAGCCAGGTCGAACAGAACCTGTCTCGTACCTGCATGAACCTCTATGGTCACTTGCATGATCGCGCCGGGCAGATGGTCGAGGCATGCGACTACTTCCGCGAATCGCAGAATGCACTGCCGCTGGTGCTGCCATCGCTCGATCCGCTGCCGGAAAACTTCGAGGCCGAACTGGCAAGGGTTGACGGCCAAGCCTGGTCGCAGGCGCCGATCCTGCTGGTCGGTGCGCCGGGCAGCGGCGTCGAACGCATCGCCGCGTTGCTGGCCGAGCAACCCGGGTTTAACGTGTTGCGTGATCGCGTGCAAGGCGTGCGCAACGACTGCTTCGATGGTGCGGCCGTGGACCTCAGTGCCGACAGCATGCCGGAAGCGGATGCCGCAGCGCATCGCGAAACCTACCAGGCCAGCCTGCGCGCGCGCGGCCTCGATCTCGACAAACCGCTGATCGACTGGATCCCGCGTTTCGATGCACGCTACCTGCTGGTGGCACGCCACGTGATGCCCGGCACCCGCATCATCATCGTCGATGCCGACCCGCGCGAAGCCATGCTCAACTGGCTGGCGTTCGGTTGGCTGCCCTTTGCCGGCATGAGCGATTTCGACAATTGCGTGGACTGGCTGGCGCGCGCCACCGCGCACCTGCGTTTCGCCGCAAACCAGAACGTGGTGCCGGGCATTGTCGTGGATGCGGAAAAGGTGATGGCGGATCCCGCCAAGGCCGGTGCCGATCTCGCCCGTTTCCTCGGCCTGGAAACCCTCAAGGCCGGATCGCTCAGCAAGAGTTTCGAAAGCGGCCTCGGCGGAATGCCGGCACGCTTCGCCAAGGGTCATTGGCAGGCCTATGCCGAAGCCCTGGCGGAACCCTTCGCCAAGCTGCCTGTTTGACGGGCATCACGCACTGCGGAATCTCCCGATGGCTGAGCGTTGCACGCAGTGTGGGGAACGGACCGCAGTGCGAGGTGCGCTCAAGTGGTACGGTCGCTTGTTTGTGGGATCGTGGTTCGATTCGAGAATGTGGTGCGCGGACTGCGCGGGCGGATTGAATTTCATCGGTTTGCTGGCTCTTTCAGCCATTGCGCTTGCCGCGTTCGTGTTGATCGTGATCAGCGGTTAGACAACTGATTTCAAGATCCACCACTCACGCAGGGATCCGAGAGGAAGATTCCCCGCCCGCGTGGACCACAGGACACGTAATGAGACCCTACCCTCAATTCGGGAATTCGAAAGCAGGGTCTGTCGAGCGGCGACGAGCCTCCGGGTTTCCGCGATACACAACGCTCGGCCGCCTGTGCATTGAGAATCCCGGGGGAAATCGAGCGCGGCCATCGCCATTCAATGAATTGACCAGAGTTGCGCAACAGGCTCATCATTGATCCGAAATATTGATCTTGCGGTCAATTCAAAAATGGGCCAAGTTGCAATGGAACTATTCGAGCTGGTTCTTAGCAGATGTCTTCACAAGTGACGTGATGGCGTGAGCCGCATCAATGGGATGGGGACAATCAGGCATGCAACGGCGGGATCTGCTGAGGTGGGTCGTCACAGTCATGGGCTTGCTTGGCATTGGCTTGGCCACAATACCCTTCTTCCGCTCTATGTCGCCCTCCTCTTCCATCAAAGCCAATGCCAAGTTTGTCGTTGACCTGTCCGATCTTCGACCCGGCGTGCTCAAGATCGTGGAAACTCCAGTTGGACCGGTGTTCATCCTGCGCCCAAATGCCGAACAACTCCGCTCTATCGCAAGCCTTGATGCGCATGTCTGGCATCCCGAGCAGATTGCCTATTCGAAAGAGGTGGATGCGTTCATCTACTGGGGCATAAGCACCCGGTTCGGTTGTGAGCTTCTGGAGAAGAAGGCACCACGATCAATCCTAACTGAGTTTTATGACAGTGGAACATGGCTGGGCGGATACTGGGATCCGGCTTGCGAAGTCAGTTACGACTATGCCGGACGGGCCATCAAGAACGGCGAATTCACCTTCAACGGATACAACATGGAGTATCCGAATCTCGACGTGCCGAGATTCAAGCGGCATGGTGACAAACTGATTATCTTCAGGTTGTGAGCAAGTCGTGGGAATGACAGCGATATTCAAAAAGGAATCACGATGAGACAAATTGCCAAAGGAGCCTTTGATGTCCATCTGCGACCCTTGCCATTCGAGGGCGCGGAGCCGGAATGGAAGCTCGGGCGCATGTCCATCGACAAGCAGTTCAGCGGCGATCTGGTCGCAACGAGCCAGGGCCAGATGCTCAGCGCGATGACCGATACCGCTGGATCCGCGGGCTATGTGGCGATTGAGCGGGTTTCCGGTGTGCTGAATGGAAAACAGGGCACGTTTGTTCTCCAGCACAACGGGTTCATGAATCGCGGAGTGCCGGCACTCTCGGTTGCGGTCATTCCGGATTCGGGGACCGGGGAGCTTGAAGGACTGGAAGGTGATTTCAAGATCATCATCGAGGGCGGTAAGCATCGCTACGAGTTCAGCTATGGTCTGCCGCATGGCAAGGCTCCGCGGTGAAGCGTATCGAACCCACGTTGGGTGACATCGACGAAGTTCTCCAAGCCGACGCTTCTGGCGGGCGCTCGCTCACGCGGACCCCGGAAAGCGCTTCAGATCGAGTCTGGATCACTTTTGCGAGCCTGCTCACATTGCTCAGTGTCATCACGCCGTATGCGCTGCTGCATAGCGGAAGAATCGGTAACGCGGTTGGCGAAAGTGCTTCGATTCTGGTTCCGAAATCCCTGGTGCTCGGAGGAATCGCCATATTGTGGTCGATCTATCTTTTGGGCATCGTCGCTTTGTTCAGCCGCAGCTTCACAAGGGGTGTCCTGTCCTTGCTGCTGCCCGGACACTGGTTCTTTGCCTTGCCCAGGGAGGGACTGTGGCTGTCCTTCGTCGGATTTACCTATCTTGGGTTTGCCTTTTGTGTGCTTGGTGCGCTGCATCTTGCCTGATATTTCCGCATTGGGACTGCTCCAATGCCGACTGGTCTAGCCCGCATTATTCATGAACGTCGCAGGAAAACGCCCGTGAGCTTGATGACGCAATGCAATCTGGCAATTCGCAAATTCAATAAGGTGTTGGATGCGTTTTCCTGCTGGCACGGCACGGCCCTCGCGGGTCTTTTGTCCCAAGCGCTGCGTTGCTTGTCGCCCCAATGGAACCACCATTGCGGCTCCGCGCGCCTTGCGCTTGGGGCAAAATCCTCCGCGATCATCCGCGCCCGTTCATGAATAATGCGGGCTAGGCAGACTCTGCAGGTGCATAGATTCGCATCTTCGGCCGGAAACGCAGTTCACACGGCAGCACGATGCACCTTACAGTGCGCATGCGGCGCGTTTGCCGTCATTGGCCAACGTTGAAGGTGAACCGCTTCAGGAGGGGGAACAGCTATGTACATCCGCAGCAAAAGCTTTCACGACATGCAACCGATCCCGGCCGAGTTTGCCTTCGGCAAGCCGGGGCCGAATGGCGAGCCCTGCGTGTTTTCCGACAACCGCAATCCGCACCTGATCTGGGGCGACGTGCCGGAGGGTACCCGTTCCTTCGTGCTGACCTGCATCGATTCCGATGTGCCGACGGTTGGCGATGACGTCAACCAACCCGGTCGTCGCGTGCGCGCAGACCTGCCGCGCGGCGAGTTCGTGCACTGGTTGATGATCGACATTCCCGCCGAGTTCCGTGAGCTGGGCGAAGGCGCCTGTGCGGAAGGTGTAGTGGCGCGCGGCAAGCAGTCGCCGCACGGTCCACCGGGATCCCGCCAGGGCGTGAACGACTACACGGGATGGTTTGCCGGTGATGCCGACATGAAGGGCGAATACCTTGGCTACGATGGCCCGTGTCCACCCTGGAATGATGATCGCCTGCATCACTACCACTTTCGTGTGCATGCGCTGGATTGCGCATCGCTCGGGCTGGAGGGTCGCATCGACATCACCGCCGTGCGCAAGGCGATGCAGGGCCACGAGCTCGGCTCGGCGGAAGTGGTCGGCACCTACACATTGAATGCCGCGCTGCGGCGATAGGACTTGTTTCCCCAAGGGAAACTCTGAACAAGTACGGAACTCATTCGTCGCGAGCAAGCTCGCTCCCACAAAATCAAGCAATGGTGGGAGCGAGCTTGCTCGAGACAACACTTGTTAAGGCCTTCCTCAAGGCAACACGGATCAAATCGTCTTTCCGGCAAACGCCGGGATCCATCTTGATTTCAACGGCAAGTTTGTAAAGCCCAAATGAATTCCGTCTTGCGCCGGAATGACGGCAGCAGCAAATTGTTGGGCGTTGCCTTGGACAGGCTCCTAGCCCGCATTATTCATGAACGTCGCGGGAAAACGGTCGAAGCCCAGGTGTGACAACGTATTACGACGATCAATGGATTCAACAGTGTGTACGCCTGAGTGTCCCGAGTGACCCCGAAAATCATCATTCCGAGAAGGCAAGCGTCTGGTGAGAAATGTCTGCCGCGAACATCCACGCCCGCTCATGAATAGTGCCGGTTGAAGCCTGGTGGATGCGCTGCGCTTATCCACCCTACAACGGTGGAAAGGGCTTTCGTAGGGTGGATAAGCGCAGCGCATCCACCGGTTATGGAGTGTGGAACAGAAGAATTCCTCCGCGATCATCCGCGCCCGCTCATGAATAAAGCGGGCTAGGAGCCTGCGCGGCAGAAGCCATCCGGCTGCAACGCCGCTGCCATCGATTGATTGGGTCAATCGTCAGGGTTGCATAGTGCCCGCTATGCGCACCTTCCGATTGATCCACTGAATCGCGTCAGCGTCGTTTCGCTTCGAATTCATTCTGCCGCGCAGGCTCCTAGCGCGGCATCAGCAGCAGCAAGGCCAGCCCGAACACGATGCGGTACCAGGCAAACGCATTGAAGGTGTGCGTACGGATATAGCCGAGCAGCCATTTCACGACGACGAAGGCGGTGACGGTCGAGGCAGCAAATCCGATCGCAATGGCCAGCCAATCCTCATGCACGCCCGGCTGGTTCAACTGCTTGAGTATCTCGTAGCCACTGGCCGCGAACATGGTCGGAATGCCGACCAGGAAGGCAAACTCGGTCGCTGCCGGACGATCATTGGTGCCGGCCAGCATGGCGGTGAAAATGGTGGCTGCCGAACGCGAAGTGCCGGGAAAGATGGCGGCCACGATCTGCGCAAGCCCGACCAGGATGGCCACGGTCCAGGTGATGCGCGTGCTCGGAGGCCGTTTGCTGCTCAGGTGTTCGGCGGCAAAAATCCAGAAGCCGCCAACCACCAGGGCAATGGCGATTGGCCAGACTTCGTCGGGCAGGGAAAAGCCGAGCTTCGCAATCAGCAGACCCAGAACGGCGGTGATCAGGAACGACACCAGCAGCTTCAGCAGGTAATCCCGGTTGTCCGCATCACGCCAACCGGTGGCCAGTTGCCAGAGCCGCTTCCAGTAAATGAGCGTCACCGCGAGGATGGCGCCGGCTTGGATGACGATGTTGAAGGCATCCGAGCGCGCGCCCAGCCAGTGCTGGGCAATCAGCAGATGACCGGTACTGGAAATCGGCAGGAATTCGGTGATGCCCTCGATGATGCCGAGCAGGATGACGTTGACGAGATCGGGCATGCGCGGTTCCGGGCGGGCAAAGATGCAAGCATAATGAAAAGCACACGAGGAATGCGTCACGGATCAACTGGGATTTCTTCTGTGCAGTTCGCCCCTGATTGTCGAAAGCGATGGAGCACCCTCAGCGGTTGAAAGATCCTGTCCCGTGGGCCGACTGCCTCTGGCCAGGAATGTTCACCGATGCATTGCCGCGGTGGGGATGTCGGGATGTCATGTCATCCTGCGCGAAGTCGCAGGATCCATTCGCGCTTCGGCGGTTGCTTGGCATGGATGCTGCGACTGCGCTTTGCTGCGCGCAGCATGACAATTTCGAGGCGCCGAAGTTTGTCGGGGTGTTGGTGCCAGCGGGGGCATGTGTGATGCAAACGAAAACCGCGAGGCATTGTCTTCCTGAGCAGGTATAAAAGTGAGTCCGACATTGTTCCCCACCGCGCTTGCCCGACTCGCCCAGGACGCCACCCTTCCTGTCGAACAGGTAGAGCGCCTGCGCGCCGGGACAGCAACGGTGGAGGAGTGGTGCAACGCGGGCGAAAAGCTGCTGGGCATCGACCCGCGCCTGGCGCGTGCCCTGCTCGAGCGCGCCGCACAGCTGCAGCCGAACATCCCCAATGTGCACTACCTGCTCGGCAACGCGTTTCGCCTTTGCGCAGAACCCGCGATGGCCGAGATCGCCTTGCGCCGCGCCATTGCCTTGCAGCCCGCGCATGCGGACGCCAGCCTGTCGCTGGCCTTCCTGTTGCGCGAGCAGGGTCGCATGCAGGCGCTGGCCGACGTCATGCTGGACTTGTGGCGAAACGAACCGCGCAGCCTGGATTCCGACCGGCGCACGCTGGCCTTTCTTTGCGAGTGCGGACGATTCAGCGAGGCGCGGCAGATCCTGCCAGCCATGCTGGAGGCGCATCCGCACGAGGCCGAGTTGTTGCGCAGGGCCGGTGAAATCGCGTTGGTGCTGGGACACTTCGATGCGGCACGCGATCATCTGAACGCAAGCCTGGACCGCGATCCGCATCAGGCCTCGGCGTGGTTGCGCTTGGCCCACACGCATCGTTTTGCGTCGGAGCAGGAGCCCGACCTGATCCGCCTGCGCCAAGCGGCGACGCGTGTCGATCTGGGCGCCGACGCGCAATCCGCCGTCGGCTTTGCGCTGGGCAAGGCACTGGATGATCTTGATCAGATCGAGGAAGCCAGCCGCGTGCTGGGCGAAGCCAACGCACGCTGGCGCGCAAGCCATCCGTGGAACGCGGCGCCATTTCTTGCGCAGGTGGATCAGCCGCCGCAACCGTCACGAGCAGAAAGCGCGGAGCCGGCACACTCCGCGAGCGCGCTGTTCATCGTCGGCTTGCCGCGCGCGGGCACCACGCTGCTGGAAACCTTGCTGTGCCGCGATCCTGCGCTGCGCAGTCGCGGCGAACTGAACTGGATCGACGCGCTGGCGCGCAAGTTGGGTCCACAGCCGAGCACGGCCATGCTGCAATCAGCGGGCGAGTTCTATCTGGCCCAACTGCGCCAGGATGATGCCCCGGCTTCGATCTACATCGACAAGAATCCGCTCAACTTCCGTTACCTCGGACTGGTTGCGGCGATGTTGCCGCGCGCCCGCGTCATCCATTGTCGTCGCGACATTCGCGCCACCGCGCTTTCCCTGTGGAGCCAGCACTTCGCCCATGAATCCATGGCCTGGAGCTATTCCTTCGAGGACATCGCAAGGTTTGCGCATGGCTACCAACAGTTGATGGCGCATTGGTTGGCAACCGCGCCGCTGCCCATCCATGAGCTGGACTACGAATCGCTGGCGCGCGAACCCGAATCGGTGATTGCTGGCGTGCGCAACTTTCTCGATCTTGGGGCAGACGAGAGTCCGTCAACTTCGAAGTCCGCTGCTGCGATTGCCACGGCCAGTGTCTGGCAGGCGCGCCAGCAGGTACACACGCGCTCGATCGAACGCTGGCGACGTTATGAGCCGTTCCTGCCGCAACTCGCCGACATGCAGGCTGTCGTGTCACCTTCTCCCGCTGGCGTACCCAAAAGGGCATGAAGGAGAGGGCTGGGGTGAGGGTGGTAGCGCAGTCATCTCAAGCCATCGTGTGTCGCGATTTTCTCCGGATGATTCTCCAAAAGTAGTGGCGTAGCCCGAATGAGGCGCTTCGCAATCGGGGATGGGTTTCGCTCTTGGCCGCTCGAAGAATGCGCGGAAGTTGGCATGTGTCCGTTCATGGTTCCCTTCGACAAGCTCAGGACAGGCTCTGGCTCACCTCGAACGGAGCCGTAGGTCGGTTCAAGCAGCGCAGCTGCGGAACCGACATGCGCAAGGCTCCTGGCGTGATCGATTCAAAACAACTCGCCTTGTGCCGTTGGCTTGCGCGGGGCAACGAATCGCGTGCAATCCAGATCCAGTTGCCGCGAGCGGCCCAGCCCATGCTTGCGGCAGGCCAAGGCAAATCGCTGGGCGATGATTTCTGCATAAGCGCCTTCACCGCGCATGCGTGAACCAAAGCGAGCATCGTTTTCCTTGCCGCCACGCATTTGCCGGATCAGGCTCATCACGTGTTCGGCACGTTGCGGCACGTGGATTTCCAGCCATTCGCGGAACAGGTCCTTCAATTCATGGGGCAGGCGCAACATCGTGTAACCGGCGATGTTGGCACCGGACTCGGCCGCCTGCTTCAGCACTTCTTCGATGTGCATGTCGGTGACCGCCGGAATCACCGGCGCGACCAGCACGCCGCAAGGCACGCCGACGGCATTGAGCGCGGCAATCGCCTGCATGCGCCGGTGCGGTGCGCTGGCGCGCGGTTCCAGTGAGCTGGCCAAATGGTTGTCCAGCGCATTGATGGAAACGAACACCTGCACCAGACGCTGTTCGGCCATCGGCGCGAGCAGGTCGATGTCGCGCTCGACCAGCGCGTTCTTGGTCAGGATGGTCAGCGGATGCCTGCACTCGGCCAGCACCTCGATGATCGATCGGGTGATGCGGTACTCGCGTTCGATCGGCTGATAGCAATCCGTGTTGGCACCCAGGGTGATCGGGCTCACCACGTGTCCGGGCTTGCGCAGTTCCTCGCGCAGCAGTTCGGCGGCATTGGTCTTGGCAAACAGGCGCGTCTCGAAATCCAGTCCCGGCGACAGGTTCAGGTACGAATGACTCGACCGCGCATAGCAGTAGTTGCAACCGTGTTCGCAGCCGCGGTACGGATTGATCGAAAGACTGAAGGGAAGATCCGGCGACTCGTTGTGGCTGAGGATGGAGCGCGCCTGCTCAACGCGCACCTGGGTGGCTGGCCGATGAACGCCTTCATCCTCGCGATGCCAGCCATCGTCCTCGATGGATTTTGCAAACGCCTCGAAGCGGCCTTCGCGATTGCTGGCCGCACCGCGCCCCTTGATGCGTTGCGGGCGATTGAGATCGGTTGGATCCTGATCGGACATGCGCCGAGTATGCGCTGCCGCGTCTCATCACATGAAACCCTGATTGCGCAGGCGCGGATTCCTCCCAATCGTGGCTTCTTCGGATTCTTGGATCGGTTGGAGCACAGCGCGCTCCGGGCTGTGGCCTCAGGGATCAAACCCGTGCGCGAAAATCATATCGCCCACCACAAAGGTGTGGCTGGTGGTCACGCCCTCGTAGACCGCATCGACGCGCCAGGTTCCACTGGGTGGGTTGGCCGGCAGCACCCAGGTCCAGTACCAGTAGGATGCCGAGTAGTACGGATCGCCGGTGGCGTCGGACATGCGGAATTGCCACTGCCACTGCACGCTGTTGTCGGGGCGGCGCACGGTGAACGAGGTCAGCTGCGGCCCGAGTTGATCGCGATAGTAGGCGGCGACGTACACGGTTTGCCCTCCGGTGAAGGCATTGTCGAAATTCGGTGTTTCCGCAATCGGGTTGGGGCAGTTGGTGCCGTGGAAATCCGGCGGTGCGGAATGCGTGGCCAGCAGGTTGATGGCCGAGTCGTAATAGGGTTTCTGCTGCGCCCACAGTGTGGCTCCGGCACGGCAGGCGCCCGCGAAAGGTTCCAGGATGGTGTAGCTGCTGACTGCCGAATGATTCTCGAAGTGCAGGTGCGGGCCGCTGGAAAAACCGGAGCTGCCGACCTTGCCGAGAAATTCGCCAACAGCAACCGTTGCGCCCACCGGTTTGCTGGTCAGCGAGTTCTCGGTCATGTGCCCGTACCAGGCCACGGTGCCGTCGGCATGCTGCACGTACACCGCGTTCCAGTCCGCCGAATAGTTGTTCGGACAACTGTGGTCATCGAAACCGTCCTGCTTGCCGATGATGGTGCCCGGCGCGGCGGCGACAATGTCGATGGCCAACTGGTCCATCAGCAGCCAGCCGAAGGGCCAGGTGAAGAAGTCGATGCCGGCGTGATCGTAGCCACTGGCCAGGTCATAGGTGCGTGTGCCGCAGTTGTAGTCGAGCAACTGGTTGGGTCCAGCCGGATTCAGGTCCACGAAATTGGAAATGCCGTGATACCCGGCTGCGGTGTAACTGGCCACCGCACGCAAGGGCCAGGCCAGGTTGCTTTGCTGCGGCATCAGCAGCGCAGGCGTGCGATGCAGAAGTCCGGCACGCTCCAGTTCGACCACGTTGTGCGCCAGCATGGCGTCGATGCTTGCGCGCTGTTCGGCGGATATTTCGTCATGCGGCAGCATCGGCGCACGGCCACCGCCATCGGGCGGACGCGCAGAAGCCAACAAGGGTGACAACATCAGGACAACGGCAAGCAAACGATTGCGTTCGAACATGGCTTGACCCCCTCTGGTTCGACTGTCAGCTTACTCCTGCGTAAATTCGGGAGGAATCGGCTCACCCGCCCACCAGCCACTGCCGGTCAGCGTCTCCAGGAGTTGTCGCACCTCGTCCTTGGCCTTGCGCGCATGCACCGGTAAAACCAGCACGTCGCCGGATCGTGCCCAATCGAGCGCGTGGCGTGCGGCGTCGAGATCGGTGCTGCGCATGGGTAGCCGCGAATCCGCGAGTCCGTGCTCGCGCAAGACGTCACGCAGCAGGCTGGCCACTTCGTTCTGTTCGCGCCCGCGCAGATAGCCTTCCATGTCCTTGAGCACGATCAGCTCGGGCGAAAAGGAAGCGGCAACGGCGGCCAGTTCGCGGATCTGCGCATCGCCGCGATTGCCGGCCTGACCGAGCATCAAGCCCAGCCGGCCCGTGCCGCGCAAGGCCTGTGCGATGTCGAGCAGTCCGTGCAGACCGTCGGGATTGTGTGCGTAATCCATGATCACGCGGATGCCGCCGAAGCGCCAGGTTTCCAGCCGCCCCGGGTTGTCGAGGCCCGTGCTGCCAAAGCGCGCCAGCACCTGGGCGATGGTGGCGGCGGAGATGCCCAGCGCTGCGGCCAGCAGGCTGGCACCAGCCATGTTGGCGATGTTGTAGCGGGCGAGGCCATTCAAGCTGAGCGGCATGTCCGTGATGACACCGAGCGCATGACGCTGATTCGCAAGAGTCAGTACAAGCTCACCCGCATCGACCGCGCAGGTAGCCTCACCGCGACTGCGTGCGTTGATCAGCTGTGGATGCGCATCATCCAGCGCAAACCAGGCCTTCGTGTGGTTCAAGCCTTGTGCGTGGCGCAGCAGTTGCGCGTCGTCGGCATTGAGCACCAGCACGCCGTGATCCTTCAGCGCATGCGCAACCACGGCTTTCGCTGCGGTCAGTCCATCAAGATCGTCGATGCCGTATTCGCCGAAATGATCGGCGCTGATGTTGGTGATGATGGCGGCATCCGCGTGGTCCACGGCAAGGCCCCGGCGCAGGATGCCGCCGCGCGCGGTTTCCAGTACGGCAGCCTCGGCATCGGCCATGCGCAGCACCGTGCGTGCACCCGCCGGGCCGGAATAGTCGCCGCTGTCGAACACCTCGCCATCGCGGAACACGCCATCCGTGCAACTGAACGCGGTGCGCAACCCGTGTGCGCGCAACATAGCCGCGAGCAGTCGCACGGTCGTGGTCTTGCCGTTGGAGCCGGTCACCAGCGCAGTCGGTATGCCGTGCAAGTCATTCCACGGCACCTGATTGATGGCGGGCAACGCAGCGAGCGGCCAACTGCGCCCAGCGCAGCCACTGCCCAGGGTCAGCAGATCGTCATCCAGCACGGTTGGAATGTGGCGTGCGTGCGCGGCGTCGAGCAGGGCGAGCAGTTCGGGCCGGCGTTCGGCGCGCGCAAACAGGCGCAGGGTATGGCGGGCGGAATCCGCATCGGTGGCCAGTGCGTGACCGGGCGCAAACATCTCGGCCTCGCCGCGTGCACACTGCCATGCCCACTCATTGACTTCGGTTGCGCTGAACAATTGATCGACGGGTGCCGTCAGCGCCAGTGAATGGCCGCTGGCATGCGCACGCACGTGCAACTCGACATCCGCCCAGCCAAGTTCCGCACTCATGGCGCGCACATTGATCCGCCATTGCTCGATCACGTCCTTGGGCACGGCATCGACGCCCAGTGCCTCCAGCACCGCGCCAGGTCGGGCGAAGAACAGGTTGGGTCCGGTCAGGCGGCGCGAGTCCTCGAAGGAAGCCGTCTCTTCCACGCTCAGTCGTCCTGCTCCCGGGTCAGGTGGATGCCGCGCTCATCGCGCACCACGCCGTCCCAGGCGCTAGCTTCGAATACGGGCTCGACCTGAACAGGAATGGCTTGAGGTGCAGGGGCTTTCTCGACCACCTTGGTGTCCTGCACTCCATTTGGCTTGAACTTGATCACCTGTTTCCACGAACGCACCAGCGCATCGGCAAACACCAGCAACAAGTCGCCCGCCTGGCTCATGGCAAGGCCCGCCTCGATGGCTTCCTGCTCATCCGGGATGATCGAGATCGCCGAATCGGCGATGCCCAGTTCGCGCAAGCGCGCGGCCTGGATCTTCGGCACCTCGTCGGAGGCGCGACCGCGCAGCGAATCATCGCGACGGCAGATGTAATGATCGAAGCGGCCGGCCACCGCATCGGCAATCTCGCGCAGATCCTGGTCGCGGCGGTCACCGGGTCCGGCCAGCACCACGATGCGCCGCCCGACCACATCCAGGCGTTGCGCCAGATCGGCCATCACGCCGACCGCATGGGCATTGTGGCCGTAGTCGAACAGCACCTTGAACGGATGCTCGTTGAACACGTTCATGCGACCCGGCGCCTGGAAGAAGGTGGTGTCGAAGGTGCGCAGGCCCTGGCGGATGGCATCCAGCTTGATGCCCATGGAGAAAGCCATGGCGGCGGCCACCATGGCATTTTGCACATTGTGCATGGCCCGGCCCTCCAGCGTGGCCGGAATCAGGTGCGTCCACAGCAACGGAATGTGCCCGCCCTTGTCGTACAGGGTGATCATCTGGCCGTTGACGCCGGCTTCCAGTGCGCAGGCGCGGCCACCGGCGCGAATGTGTTCGCGCACCAGGCCGTGTTGCGGGTTCATGGTGACGTAGCAGATCACCTTGGCATCGGTGTAGCCGGACATCTTCAGTACCAGCGGATCATCGGCATTGAGCACCGCGCAATCCTCGGCCACCTCGACGATGATGCGCTTGATCTCGGCGAGTTGTTCGAGGGTATCGATGCCTTTCATGCCCAGATGATCGGACTGCACGTTGAGCACCGCGCCGACATTCACCGAAGGCACGCCCATGCCGGCGCGCAGCAAGCCACCGCGCGCGATCTCGAGTACCGCAAGATCGATCTGCGGATCGGCCAGCACCATGCGCGTGGAAACCGGTCCGGTCATGTCGCCTTCCACCGTGCGCTGGCCGTCGATGTAGACGCCATCGGTGGTGGTGAGGCCGGGCGTGTAGCCGGCCATCTTGGCGATGTGGGCGAGCATGCGCGCCGTGGTGGTCTTGCCGTTGGTGCCGGTAACCGCGGCAATCGGCACGCGCGAAGGCGTGCCCGCGGGGAACAGCATGTCGATCACCGGGCCAGCCACATCGCGCGACTTGCCTTCGCTCGGCGCCACGTGCATGCGGAATCCGGGTGCCGCATTGCACTCGCAGATGCCGCCGCCGATCGACTTGTAGCTCTCGGCAATGTTGGTGGAAAGAAAATCCACGCCGCCGACATCGAGGCCAATGGCGCGGATGGCACGGATCGCCATGTCGCGATTGTCCGGGTGGATGATGTCGGTCACATCCGTTGCCGTACCGCCGGTGGACAGGTTGGCGGTGGAGCGCAGGTAGATGATGCGGTCCTTCTCCGGCACGCTTGCCGCCGTCATCTCCACGCGTGCCATCATCATTTCGGCCTGCGCATCGAGTTCGAGTTTGGTCAGCACTTTTTCATGGCCGACACCGCGGCGTGGATCGGTGTTCACTTCATCGACCAGTTGCGCGATGGTGTGCACGCCATCACCCACCACATGGCCCGGCGTGCGTCGGGTTGCTGCAACCAGTTCACCATTGACCACCAGCAGGCGGTGGTCATCACCTTCGAGGAAGGTTTCCACGATCACGGAGCGTGAATGCTCGCGCGCCTTGGCAAAGCCCTCGGCCACTTCCTCAGGGCTGGTCAGGCGAATGGAAATGCCACGCCCGTGGTTGCCGTTGTACGGCTTGGTGACCACCGGAAACCCGAGTCGGCGCGCGGCGGATTGCGCGCCTTCCACGCTCTGCACCAGTTCCTGGCGCGGCACCGGCAGGCCGAGCGAGCCCAGGATCTTGTTGGTTTCTTCCTTGTCGCTGGCCAGTTCCACGGCAATGTGCGAGGTCTTGCCGGTCACCGTAGCCTGGATGCGTTGCTGGAAGCGGCCATGCCCGAGTTGCACCAGTGACTGGTCATTCAAACGCAGCCACGGAATGTTGCGTTCCTCGGCGGCCTTGACCAGCGAAGCCGTCGAAGGCCCGAGCGCACGGCGCTGCGCGTAGCGGATGAAGGCGTCGCGCGCTTCCGGCCAGTTCCAGTCTTCCGGCACGCTGTCGGCAGGGCGGATTGCGGGCGGCAGCAGCGAACACAACAGGCGCATGGCCAGTTCACCGGCAGCAATGCCTTCCTCACGCTGTGCATACTCATAAACCACCGAATACACGCCGGGGCGCTCATCGATGCTGCGCGTCTTGCCGAAAGTGACGTCTTCACCGGCCACGTTCTGCAGCTCGATGGCGACATGTTCGAGCACATGCCCGAGCCAGGTGCCCTCGTCCTCCAGCATGCGCCGGATGAAGCCGCCCGGTTCGCGGTACGAGCACCCGTGTTCGCGCAATCCCGGCAGGGCTTCGACCAGGGCATCGACAAACCCCTTGCCGAGTTTCGCCGTTGGCCAGCTCTCCAGTTCGCCCAGATCAAGGATCAGGCGGATCACCGGAAAGTGGGCAAAGGTCGAAGGACCCACGTACACCGAACGATCGAGAATGCGCATCGCATCTACTCCTTGGAGGTGTTCAGGCTACCGGCACTGGCGCGTCGTGTGTGCAGGTTGAAGGTGGCCCCGCGCACCAGGATATGGATGTTGAGACCGAGCAGGCACACCGGTTCGCCATCATCGATGCGATCCAGTGAGGAAAATTGCAATTGCGAGGCATCGACCACGGTGATGGCGCCGCTGCCTTCGACTTCCAGGGTGTTGTCCGGGCCGATGAAAGCCGCGGTGTCTTCGTCGAGGCCAATGCCCACCGCAAACGGATTGAAGGCAAGCGCCGTGGTCAGGCGGCCGAGGCGATCACGCTGGCGGAAATGCTGGTCGATGATGAAGCGGTTGGTCAGGCCGAGCCCGGGCGACAGGCCAACGCTGCCGGCCCTTGGTGATCCGCCTTCCTCGCCGAAGGCGATCATGTGTTCGCTGAGCACCGCGGCACCGGCACTGGTACCGGCCACGTGCATGCCGTGGGCATTGCGTTCGCGGATCAGTTTCGCAACCGGCGTGCCGCCAATCAGGGTGGTGATGCGCAACTGGTTGCCGCCGGTGAAGAACACGCCATCGGCACGCGCGATGCGATCCAGGCGATTGCTCTCCGCGCAGTCGCGGCGCGTATCGAAATCCACCGCGGTGACGTCGGCGGCACCGAGTTCGCGGAAGATCCTCTCGTAGCGCGCGCCGGTGTCCTGCAGGCGACTGGCGGTCGGCAGCACCACGATGTCGGCATTTTCTCCACCGCACAATTCAACGAATCGTTGCAGGATCAGCGGATCGTTCTGTTTTTCCTCGGCACCGCCAATGGGAATGATGAAACCGCGCACCGCGCCGTCGGGGACCCTGCTTGGACACATCAGTTGTTACCGTTTCCTGGATCAAATGACGGGGGGCTTGCATCGAGGGGGCCGCGGGCCACGGCCTGGCCTTCGCGCACCTGCCAGCGGCCGCCGAGCATCACGTCGCAGATGCGCGATTGCTCATCGAGCACCAGCAGATCGGCATCGGCACCGGCAGCCAGTACGCCCTTGCGCGGCAGGCGCAGCAGTTCGGCCACATTGCGGGTGAAGGCGGGCAGGATCTGCTGCAAGGGCAGTCCGCGAGCGAGCAGTTCCCGAATCGTCGCGAGCAGCGCGCCGGGGCTGCCGATATCCATGTGGCTCATGCGGCCTTGCGCATCGAAGCAGGGCAGGCAGCCGCCGGCATCGGAACTCACGCTGACGCGCTCTGCCGGTGCGCCACTTTCAAGATAGCCTTGCAGGGCATCGGCCGCCGACCAGGCATCTTCACCTTCATCCACCGGAAATGCCGTGATGTCGACATGGCAGCCGTGCCGGGCCAGTTCGATGGATTCCGCAAACAACGCACGGCGACGATTGACGTGGGTCGGGTTGAACACGCGCGCGGGCAGTTCGCTTTGCGCAAGCGCACGGCGCACCAGGTCCAGGCCGCGCACGCCATCGCCGAGGTGCAGGTGCACGATGCCGGCCTTGCCGCTCATCAATCCGCCGACATGCGCTTCGGAGGCCACGCGCAGGAGTTCATCGAGGGTCGGTTGGCTGCTGCGATGGTCACTGATCGCCAGTTCGCCGACACCGAGTATCGGGTCGATGAAGGCGATGTCGCTGCGCACATCGCCGCTGAGCGTGGCCGGCGGCAGGTGATAGCCGCCGCACCAGGCCCAGGCCCCCAGGCCCTGTTCGCGCAGGCCCAGCACGGTCGCCACCAGTTCGCGCACCGTGCGTGCGCAATCATCGGTGCCGAGCAGTCCGACCACCGAGGTGACGCCGTTGTGGGTGTAGCGATGCAGCGGCAGCGGCGGTATGCGCGTGGCGAAACCACCCTCGCCACCGCCGCCGGTGACATGCACATGGCCGTCGATAAATCCGGGTACGACGCGCCGACCGTGCAAATCAATGATCTCGACCGCGATGCCACGCGGGGACTCGGCCCCTTGTTCGCGGATTTCCAGCACACGCCCGGCACCGATCAACACCTGGCATTTGCCCTGTGCGTCGGGCGCAAACAGCTCGGCGTTCTTGAGCAGAATCAGTGGTGCGGAATCGGCGGACGACATATCCGCCGACTCTATCAGGTCGCGGTTTTCAGGTGGGAATCGAACAATACGCCTCAAACACGGATGACAGAACGCAGAGAAGCGGGTGGTGCGGTCAGCGGCCTCCGCAGTTTCGATTGGAACCGGACTCCACCCTCACCCGCCGCTGCGCGTCGGCCTCTCCTTCATGCCCTTTTGGGTACGCGAGCGGGAGAGGCAAAAAAACCCCGAATCCCGGTGTTCAACGGCCGAACGGCCGGCTATCCGTCAGGCGCGACAAAGAGTTTCCCTCTCCCGCTGGCGGGAGAGGGTCAGGGTGAGGGTGGTGCAACACGCAAGCACAAGACTTCGAGCAAACCCGGACTCCACCCTCACCCGCCGCTGCGCGTCGGCCGCTCCCTTGTGTCTTCTTCGGTACGCCCGCGGGAGAGGCTATAAAAATCGCATCTCACGCCCTACATCCCCAATCTCGCCTCGACTTAGCGCGGGATCTGGCCGAAGCGCCCCGAGTTGAAGTCGAGGATCGCCTGCTGGATCTCGGCTTGGGTGTTCATCACGAACGGGCCATAGCCGGCAATCGGTTCGTTGATCGGCTCTCCACTGAGCAACAGCACGCTGGCGTCGGTGCCGGCCTCCAGGGCCACCGAATGGCCTTCGATGCCCAGCACCGCCATTTGCGACTCGGCAACCACGCGCTCGGCGTTGACCCGGATCGAACCCTTGAGCACGACCAGGGCCAGGCTGCGACCCTCCGGCACGCCCAGTGTGGTCGGCACGTTCGCGTTCAGGCGCAGGTCCCACACATCCATGGGCGTGAAGGTCAGCGCCGGTCCGTGTCGGCCCGCGAACTCGCCGGCAATCACGCGCAGGCTGCCGGCCGCGTTGTCCAGTTCGATCACCGGAATGTCGCTGGCGAGCAGGGTCTGGTAGCGCGGTGCGGTCATCTTGTCGCGCGCAGGCAGGTTGACCCACAGCTGCACCATTTCCAGGGTGCCGCCCGTGCGGGTGAATTCATGCGAGTGGAATTCCTCGTGAATGATTCCGGAAGCCGCCGTCATCCACTGCACATCGCCCGGGCCGATCTTGCCGCCGGCACCGGTGGAATCCTTGTGCTCGACTTCGCCCTGGTAAACGATGGTGACGGTTTCAAATCCGCGATGCGGATGCTGGCCCACGCCGCGCGGACGCACGGCCGGATCGAAGTGCGCGGGGCCTGCGTGGTCAAGCAGCAGGAACGGGCTCAGGAAACGATCCGGGTTGTGGTAGGAAAACATCGAGCGCACCGGGAATCCGTCGCCAACCCAATGCGGCGCGGGTGCGTCCTTGATCTTGAGGATCTTCTTCATGGCAATCTCCCTGGATGACGGACACCGGTCCGTCTGCGATTGCCCCTACATGGGGGCGGCAATCAGTGCCATTACCCCACAGCCGGCGACAGATTGTTCACGCAACTCGTACTTTGCGAGGCGGATCAAGTCCAGCTCACCACGAACGGGAACTGAGCATTCAGCGTTGCCCTATGCATCCCCGGTTGCGCCCACGCCGCGGTACTTGCCCTGCCAGGGCGCATAAAACGCCCGCAGCTTTGCAAGGTCGGCAGCGCAATCCTCACCCGGATGAAACAAGGGGCCGATGCCGATGCGACGCTCCGGGTAGTGGAAGTACACCGGCAGGATCGGCACCCCGGCGGCGCGCGCGATATGCCAGAAACCCGAGCGCCACTTCTTCACCGGCTTGCGCGTGCCCTCCGGTGCCACACCCACCCACAGGCAGGAGGACTGTTGAAGGCGCGCCGCCATCTGCTCGACCACGCCATGCGTGCTGGAGCGTTCGATGGGAATGCCGCCCAGTTTGCGCAGCATCCAGCCCAGCGGACCGACGAACAATTCGCGCTTGGCCATGAAGGAAATGTCGATGCCGATGGCCACCTTGATCAGCAAGCCCCACACGCCATCCCACCAGGAAGAATGCGGCGCCGCGATCAGGACCAGGCGCGGCACGTCGGGAAACTCACCGCCGAGGCTCCAGCCGCAGCGGGTCACGATCCAGCGCGCGAGGCGACGACCTGCGTGATTGCCGAGTTTCGGTACCAAGGCCGGCAAGGCATCGGGCAAGGTGCCGCGCTTCAATCGCCGCTCCAGGTCTGCCTGCCACGATGGGACTTGATGCCGGCGCGGTTCTTCTTTTCACTGATGCGGCGTTCCTTGGAGGCGCGCGTCGGTTTGGTTGCCACCCGCTTCTTCGGCACGCGCTGAGCGGCACGGATCAACTCGACCAGGCGCGCCCGTGCATCCTCGCGGTTCTTGGCCTGATCGCGAAAGCGACTGGCCTGGATCACCAGCACGCCCTCTGCCGTCAAGCGCCGATCACGCCGCGCCAGCAGGCGTGCGCGCAGCGCATCCGGCAAGGCCGCCGAATTCACCACGTCGAAGCGCAACTCGACCGCGCTGGCCACCTTGTTGACGTTCTGCCCACCCGGCCCCGACGCGCGCACGAAACGCTCGATGAGCTCCGCATCGTCAATTTGCAACTGGTCGTCGATTTCAAGCATGCCGCCATTCTAGCCAGATGGCGCTGCGTGCATGCGGCCGTTCGCGTTTGCCGCCGTGATGTTGCTGGTCCATCCCTTTCCGCTCATGGTTCCCTTCGACAGGCGTGTCCTGAGATTCCATGTTGCCCGTCACGCAGCATTGAGCAAAAAATTCCGTTCGTGGTGAGCCTGTCGAACCATGA
>Ga0208460_10000677_pt1 | contig 22895 bp, 24 predicted proteins | sample AD_STIC10_MetaG_FD_184436 | JGI IMG/M metagenome (GOLD analysis project Ga0208460, IMG submission 184436) | Active sludge microbial communities of municipal wastewater-treating anaerobic digesters from USA - AD_STIC10_MetaG (SPAdes) (version 2) | ecosystem: Engineered > Bioreactor > Anaerobic >... | reverse complement strand
GTGCGGTGCCGCTGTGGGGCGGCGACGTGGCCAAGAAGGTCAGCTTCCTCGAGCAGGGCGGCTCGGTGTGGGTGTTCAAGCTGATGAAGTGAACTCCCGGTCCCCATGACTGAACGAGGCCGCCCCAGGGCGGCCTCGTTGCGTTGCGGAGCGTGAACTTTTCTTGCTCCTGCTCAAGTGCGAAGCCCTGTTCCTGCTCGGCCTGACTACCATCAGGCTCTCGCCGTCCGGGCTGTCTGGTCGGCATCGATACCCAGGGTTTGAAGGCCCCCATGCCGCTGCTGACCGTGACCGTGGTCGAAGCCATCGCCATCGGCGTGCTCGCGCTGCTGTTCTGGACGGTCTGGCTGCGCGCGCGTGAACCCGGCACACCCTTGCTCGGCGCGGGCTTCGCGCTCGCCGCCTTGTGGTACTTCAGCAGCGACAGCCTGCCGTACACCGGCCCCTTCATCGACGTGCCGGTGTTGCGTGCATCGTCGATCGTGATCGGCTCGGCCGTGGTGCTGGTCACCGTCGGCGTCGTGCAGTACCTCGGATTCCCCCGCGGCTGGCTGCGCGCCTTCGTGGTCGCGCTGTGGCTGCCGTCAGCCGTGCTCATTGCGGCACTGGCCGTCGGGCAGCCGGTGCGGCACGAGGTTTTCCACGTCGGCGTTCTGCTGTCCTACGTGGGGGCCGCCTTGCTCGCGCTGCGACGCGCCTTCGAGCGGCCGGGCCAGAATCACCTCGGCCTGGGGGTCGCGCTGCTGATCATGGCGGCACTGCCCTTCCTTCTGCAGGCGGCGGGCGTGCCATCGGAACAGCTGAAGTACTTTGCCGGCATCGGGTTGGCCGCGTTCGGCATGATCGTGCTGACCATCAGCCTGCTGCATCGCCAGCGCGAGCTGGGGCGGGAAGTCGCCTGCCGCACGGCTGCCGAGACCAGATTGCGCGAGGCGAACGTGCTCCTCGAATCCCGGGTCGTCGAGCGCACCAGCCACTTGCACGAGCTGATCACCGGCCTCGAGGCGGTCAACCGGGGCGTGTCGCACGACCTGCGAGGGCCACTCGGCGGCATGTCGCAACTGGCAAGGCTGGCGGCGGACGCGTTGAGCCGGGGTGACCCGTCGATGGCCCATCGTGCCTTGCCCGCCATCGCCGAGCAGTGCGACGCATCGGTGCGCATGGTCTGCTCGATGCTCGACCTGGCACGGCTGGGCGAGGCCACCCCGCGTCGCGAGCCGGTACAGCTCGGACGGATCGTGCGCTCCGCCTTCGAGGAGGTGATCCTGTCCCGACCCGGCGCGCAGCGGCCCACGCTGCGCTGCGGCGAACTGCCGACAGTGCAGGCGGATCCCGACCTGCTGCGCACGGTGTTCGTGAATCTGCTGGGCAATGCGACCAAGTTCTCGGGCCAGACGCAGGTGCCACGGATCGACGTCGTGGTCGACGTGGAGGGCGCCGACGTGCAGGTCTGCGTGCGCGACAACGGCGTCGGTTTCTCGGCCGATGCGGCCGAGCATCTTTTCGAGCCCTTCTATCGCGCCCACGGCGCGGCCTTCGACGGCCACGGGCTGGGGCTGAGCATCGTGCGCCGCGCCATCGAGGCCATGGGAGGCCGCGTCTGGGCCGCAGTGGCACCCGAAGGCGGGGCGCAGCTGTGCTTCCGGCTGACCGGCGCGGCACAGTCGGCGACCCCCGAGTTGGCGGTGGCCCACGCGGCCTGAGCCCGACAGCGGGAAGTCTTCCCTGGCCTGCCGCGCTGCGCCGCGCCAGACTGCAGCGGTGCAATGCGGGCCCTCGCGGGCTCACGCACGATTCGCATCGTCGGCTTCGAGCTGATTTCAACCGCTGTCCGCAGATCGCGGGCAGCGGTTCTTCTTCGGAGCTGCGCGCAAGTCAGCCCTGGCGCAGCGGATGTCGTGCGCCGTTCATGGCAGGATGGCGCATGAACTTTCGCCTGAACTTTCGACTGCTGGCCTCGTTGAGCCTGCTCGCCGCGGCCCAGCTGTCCTGGAGCGCCGACCGGCCCTACATCGTCACCAACAGCGGCGCTGCCGAAGACGACGAGGAGCAGGTCTGGTCGGTGGAGAACTGGGTTCGCCAGGCGGGAGCGCAGCGCACGCTGACCGTGGCGCCCGAGTACGCGTTCGACCCGGTGAATTCGCTGCAGGTCGAGTTCCGCCGCGTGGTCGACCGCGACATCGGCAACGGCCACGAGATCGAGCTCGAGTACAAGCACCTGTTCAACCGGATCTCGCGCGACGGCTGGGGCTGGGGCGTGGTTGCCACGCTGGACATGGAGCGCCCGCAAGGCGGCCCCTGGCAGCGCGCCGGCGTGTCGCTGAGCCTGCCGCTGAGCGTGCAGTTCAACGAAGGCGCCGGCACCTTCCACGTCAACGTCGGCGTGGCCAAGCCGCGCGAGGAGCGCCGCGTGTGGACGGGCGTGCTCGCCGCCGAGCACGAGATCTGGAACCGCACCGCGCTGTTCGGCGAGTGGGCAAGCGACCGCGAAGGCCGGCTCGTGCATGCCGGCGTGCGCCACTGGATCAAGCGCGAGCGCCTGGCCGTCGACATCGCCTGGCAGCGCGTGCGCAGCGAGGATGTGCGCGGCAGCGGCGTGGTGCTGGGCATCGCCTGGTACGACCTGTAGTGCGGCGATGACAGCCGAGCAGGTTCCGATGGATCTGCCGCGTCGCGTGATGCGGCGCGCGATGGCGGTGGCCGTGCTGACGCTGCTCGGGGCGCTGGTGCTCGGCCTGGCGCGCACCGATGCCGACATCGACGGCGAAGTGCAGGCCGCCATGTCGCTGGCTGCCGCGATGTCGCGCCTGACTCAGGCGAGCTCGCTCAGCGATGCCGAGCTGATCGCCGTGCTGCAGGCGCACGAGGGCGAAACGCCGCTGCGCCACCTGTCGCTCGCCCTGCGCGACGGTGCGGGCCGACTGCTGCTCGGCCGCCTGCAGGGGCCGGAGAGTTCGCGGCTGGTGGAGGCGCTCACTGACCTGCATCGCCGCTGGCGACCCGGTACCGAGGTGCAGCCTGTGACGTGGCCGCTGCCGCGCCCCGGCCGCGAGCCCTGGACGCTGACGCTGGCCGCGCAGCGCGACAGCGAGCGTCGCGAGGCCGTTGCCTACCTGGGCAGCTTGCTGGGGGTGCTGCTGCTGGGCATGGCCTTGATGCTGGCGGTGATGTCCTGGAACGTGCGCGCGGCGTTTCGGCCGCTGCAGGGCCTGCTGGCGGCGATCGCACGCATCCAGGCCGGGGACCCCGCGGCCGCGCGTGCGATTCCCGCCATGCCGACCGGCGAACTGGAGCAGATCGCCACGGCATTGCGTGCACTCGGCCGGGCGCTCGACGTGGCCCAGGCCGAGCGGCGCATGCTCGGCCACAAGGTGCAGTCGCTGCAGGAGGAAGAGCGCATGCGCTTGTCGCGCGAGCTGCACGACGAGTTCGGCCAGCGCCTCACCGCGATCCGCATCGACGCGGCCTGGCTGGCGCAGCGCCTGCGCGAACTGCCCGACGTGCAGCCGGTGGTGCAGGGCATGGCCGAGCAGTGCGCGGCGATCCAGAACGACGTGCGCGGGCTGCTCGCGCGGCTGCAGCCCCTCGGCGGCGCGGCCGAGGCCGATCAACCGATCACCGTCGATGCACTCACCGAACTGCTGCAGGGGCTGGCCGGGGGCTGGCGTACCAGCGCCCTTGGCGCGCTGCAGGTCGGGCTGGAGATGTCCGCCGGGCACGACCGCACCTTGCCGCGCGACCTCGCGCTGGCGCTGTACCGCATCACGCAAGAGGCCTTGACCAACGTGGCGAGACACTCACAGGCGACGAACGTGGAGGTGCGCATCGCCTGGCCCGGCGATGCGCCGGCCGTCGAGTGGTCGGTGAGCGACGACGGCGTGGGCCTGGCCGACAGCGACGCGGCCTTGCGCCGCGGCAACGGCCTTGCCGGCATCAAGGAGCGTGTCTGGGCCTTCGGCGGCGATCTGCAGTTGAAGGCGGCGAAGCCCGGCCGCGAGCGGCCGGGCCTCACGCTCGCCGCGACGTTGAGCGTCGCAGAGCCCGGGGATCAGAAGAACCCGAGTGCGTTGGGCGCTTGAAGCACTGAATGCAATGACAAGAAGCTCAGCTCCGCGCTGCAGGTGTTCGACCGCTGCTTGCTCTGGCGATGCGACGGAGAATTGCTACTGAGGTGCTGCTGAGGTGCTGCAGAGGCGCCACTGATGCAATCGGTTTCGCGGTGCCCGGCGGCGAACGACGGGCTTCACGCCACGCACACCGTCGCGGCGAGCCAGCGCTCGATGGCCAGCGCCTCGGGCGGCATGACTGTCGCGCCGCCGGTGAACTGCTCCCAGGCCTGAAGGTGCCGCGGTGAGACCACCGTCAGCACCGGCACGTCATGCGACATCAGTTCGAGCAACTCGCTGCAGAAGCCGCCGCCGCTCGCTTCGAGCCCGCCGAAGCGGTTGCTGATCACGAGGTCGGCCTGCTCGTCGGCCGCCCGGCGCAGCACCACGCTGGCCCGCGCGAAGCCCTGCGGGTCGGCGCGGCAGGCTTGCGAATCCTGGCCGAGCGGCTGGGAGACGAGGTACTCCTCGTGCGTTTCTAGGTCGACCAGCACCATCGCGGCGGCGCAGTTCTGTGCCCCGACGGGATGCGTCATCAGCAGGCCGCGCACGCGGCGCCCGGCGCGGCGTTGGGAGCTGGCGATCGATGCCAGCAGCGCGTCTGCGCTGCCGCTGCCGTCGTCGAGGATCGCGGCAGCCCGCGGGCCTGAGTCGGAGTCGTCGTTCATGTTCGCTGCCCTGGCGGACGGAAGCAAGGGCGTCATTCTGCACGTACGGTCGACGGCGGCTTCGATGCCCTGGGTGCCGGCAGCAGCCGTTGCACCAGCGGGTGCAGCACCTTCTTCTCGGTGCCGATGGCGAAGAAGTGCTCCTCGACACCTTCGCAGGCGCCGATGCGTTTCACGTCGTAGCGCTGCACGAGATCGTCGTGCACCAGGTCGACGGCCGGGAACACGCCCATGCCGCTGGCGCCGAAGGTCTTGAGCAGCGCGCTGTCCTCGAATTCGCCGGCCACCGTGGGGCGGATGCCGGCTTGCTCCAGCCAGTGGTCAATGCGGCCACGCACCGCGGCATGGGAGGTCGGCAAAAGCAACGGAACGCGGGCCAGCGACTGCGGGAAGCCGCGCCGCGCCGACGCGTACAGCGATGGCGCGGCGTACCACGACAGTCCGCAGGCGCCCAGCGCGTGGCTGTAGAGCTTGAGGTTGGCATTCGGCGGTGCGGCGCGGTCGGCGAGCACCACGTCGAGCCGGTGCAAGGCCAGGTCGGCGAGCATGTCCTCGAATTCGTCGACGTGGCACACCAGGCGCAGGTGCGGCTCCTGGATCACCGGCTGCAGCAGCCGTCGCACCACCAGCTTGGGCAGGGCATCGGCGATGCCCACGGCCAGCCGCACGCCGTGCGTGGTGGCGGCATCGCGCACCTCGGCAGGCAACTGCTCGCCGAGCTGGAAGATCTGATCGGCCTGGCGCATGGCGGCCAGGCCCGCTTCGGTGAGCACCAGGCCGCGGCCGGCCGGCTTGAGCAGCACATGGCCGAGCGAACGCTCGAGCTCGCGCACCTGCGTGCTCACCGTCTGCACCGCCATGCCCAGCCGTGCCGCGGCGCGCGCCATGCCGCCTTCCTTGGCAACGACCCAGAAGTAATACAGGTGCCGGTAGTTGAAGCTCAGGCTCATTGTCAGCTTGTACGGAAGTGAAGCTCAAGAATTGTCTGCTTTTTCGGAAACCCATCGCACCCTATCTTCGGTACTCGCTACAACCGATGGAGGTCCTGCGATGCAAGTCGTCTTCGAATCCCGCGATCCGGAAGGTGCTCGCCTGCGTGAGCTGGCGGTGCAGCGCGCCCGCTTCGTGATGCGGCGCCTGGCGTGGCTGGTGCCGCGTGCAAAGGTGCAGTTGTCCGACGTGAACGGCCCGCGCGGCGGCGTCGACAAGCGCTGCCAGGTCGAACTCAAGACCGACGGCAACGGCACGGTCGTCATCACCTCGCTGGCGCGCGACTGGCGCAGCGCCCTGGACAGCGCGCTGGCACGGGCTGCACGCGTGCTGGTGCGCCTGCTGCGCCGCGGCCAGGCCCACGAACGAGCGCGACCACGCGCCATCGCTTCCGATCTTTGAACTCACAGGAACCCGCGACCATGAACGACACCACTTCCACCCTGAGCGCCGACGCTCGTACCGGATTGCCGGCAGCCAGCACCGCGGCGCCGCTGCCGGCCTTGCGCGTGTTGCGCAACACCTACGCCCTGCTGGCCATGACGCTGCTGTTCAGCGCCGGCGTGGCCGCGGCCGCCGTGGCCTTCGCGCTGCCGGCGCCGGGCCTTGTTGTCTCGCTGGTGGGCATGTTCGGCCTGCTGTTCGCCGTTCACAGGCTGAAGAACAGCGGCTGGGCGCTGCCGGCCGTCTTCGCGCTCACCGGCTTCATGGGCTGGACGCTCGGCCCCGCGCTGTCGAAGCTGCTCACGCTGCCCGGCGGCGCGCAGGTGATCACGATGGCGCTGGGCGCCACGGGCGTGGTGTTCCTCGCTCTGTCGGCCTGGGTGCTGAGCACGCGACGCGACTTCAGCGCCATGGGTGGCTTCCTGTTCGCCGGCATGGTGATCGCGCTGCTCGCCGGCCTGGCCGCGGTGTTCCTGCAGATGCCGGCACTGGGCCTGGCAGTCTCGGCCATGGTCGCGCTGCTGTCGGCCGGGCTGATCCTGTTCGAGACCAGCCGCATCGTCAACGGCGGCGAGACCAACTACGTGCTGGCCACCGTGGGCCTGTACGTGTCGATCTTCAACCTGTTCACCAGCCTGCTCAGCCTGTTTGGCTTCGGCGGCTCGGACGAATGAGCGTGAACGCAGGAGCCACCGTCATGCGCAGCTACCCGACCAACAGCCCGCAGGCCGCCGCCCGCATCGTCGCCCTGACGATGCTGGCCGACGGCCACCTTGCCAAGTCCGAACTCGACGTGATCGAGCGCCAGGGTGCGCACGAGCAACTCGGGCTGGACCTCGAAACCATGCAGTCGGTGCTGCACGGCTTCTGCGAAGACCTGCTGCACAGCGCGCACCTGACCTGGAGCGACGCCTGCCGGATCGACCCGCGCACCCTGGCGCAACTGATGGCCGAGGTGGACGACCCGGCGCTGCGAATGAAAGTGCTGCAGCTGTGCCTGAAGGTCGTCCAAGCCGACGACCACGTCGCCGAAGGCGAGACGATCGTGCTGGGTGCCGCCGTCGAGCACTGGGGCCTGCACCGCGAGATGTTCGAGAGCGCATGACGTCGCCGCCGCTGCACGAGCGCCTGCGCGCCGCCGCCGCCGATCTGCAGTCCGATCGTGTCTCGCTGGCCGAAATGGCAGCGGCTCACGGCCCGGCCGCGCAGGGCACGTTGCTGGTGCTGATGGCCGTGCCCTGCCTGCTGCCGGTGGCGGGCGTGGGCACGCTGCTCGGCCTGGGCCTGGTCGCCGTGGCTCTGGCCATGTGGCGCGGCCACGAGCTGGTGTGCCTGCCGCCGCGCGTGGCGGGCATGGCCTTGCCACGCCAGGGTGCTCAGCGCGTGCTGGGGCTGATGGCCGGCTTCTATGCCTTTGCTTCACGCTGGTCGCGGGAGCGGTTCACCCACCTCGTGCGAACCGGCAGTTGCCGCTGGCTCGCGTCCGGCGTGGGCGCGATGGCCGTGCTCATCGTTCTGCCGATCCCGTTCGGCAACGTGCTGCCGGCGCTGGCGCTCACCGCGTTCGGCCTGGGCATGGTGTTCCGTGACGGCGTGGCGGTGCTGCTGGGTGCCGTGTTCGGGGTGCTCGCCCTCGCGTTCACTGCGGGCCTGGGGCTGGCCGCCTGGCACTGGGGCGGCGAGGGGCTGACGGCGTGGCTCGCCGCATGACGCCGGCCCGGCGCCTGCGGCGCCGATGAGCACATTCCTCGACCCGGCGATCCTGTTCTTCGTGTTCGGCCTGCTGGCCGGCGGGCTGCGCTCCAACCTGGAGATCCCGCCGCCCATCGCGCGATTCCTGTCGCTGTACCTGCTGATGGCGCTGGGCCTGAAGGGTGGTTTCGCGCTCGCCGCCTCGGGCCTGACGGCCCAGGTCTCGGTCAGCCTGCTCGCCGCACTCGGCCTGGCCGTGGTCGTGCCGGCGCTCGGCTACGGGCTGCTGCGGCGCTTCCTGAACGGCTTCGACGCCGCGGCGATCGCCGCCACCTACGGCTCGGTCAGCGCGGTGACCTTCATCACCGCGGTGCAGTACCTCGACACCCACGCCGTGGCCTATGGCGGGCACATGGCCGCGGCGATGGCACTGATGGAGTCGCCGGCCATCGTGATGGCCGTGCTGCTGGCGAACATGGTGCGCCAGCGTGAGCGCCGCGCTGCCGGCATGGCGCCGGACGCCACGCATCGCGCGCCCTCGCTGCGCCGCATCCTCCACGAGTCGTTCACCGATGGCGCGCAATTGCTGCTGCTCGGCGCGATGGCTGTGGGCATCCTCACCGGCGAGGCCGGGCAGGCGGCGATGAAGCCGTTCGCCAGCGATCTGTTCAAGGGCATGCTCGCCTTCTTCCTGCTCGACATGGGCCTGCTCGCCGCGCGCCACATGGGCGACCTGCGCGGCAAATCGCCGTGGCTGCTCGCCTACGCGCTGCTCGGGCCGCTGGTGCACGCCACGCTGGCGCTGGGGCTGGCCGCGGTGCTGGGCCTGCCGCCGGGCAACGGCGCACTGCTGATGGTGCTGGCGGCCAGCGCGTCCTACATCGCCGTGCCGGCGGTGGTGCGGGTGGCGATCCCGGAGGCCAACCCGTCGCTGTACGTCGGCATGTCGCTCGGGCTGACCTTCCCGTTCAACATCCTGCTGGGCATTCCGCTGTACGTGGGCGTGGCTCAGCGCGTGCTGGGGTGATTGTGCTCATTGCGCGTCGAACTGGTCCGCGTTGCGGCCCTTGATGCCGGCATAGAAGCGCTTGACCTCCTCCATGTCGCGTTCGACGTCGCCGGTGGGCGTGAACAGCGGCCCGAGGCCTGCGACCTTGCGTTCGTAGTCCATGTAGGCGAGCACGATGGGCACTTTCGCTTCCAGCGCGATGAAGTAGAAGCCGGTCTTCCACTGCCGCGTGCGGCCGCGCGTGCCCTCGGGCGGCACCACGAGTTGCAGCGGCCCGTCGGCTTCGCGCAGCGCCTGCGCCGAAGCGGTGACGAGGTTGTTGTTCTTCGAGCGGTCCACCGCGATGCCGCCCAGCCAGCGCATCACTGCGCCGAAGGGCGGGCCGAACAGGCTGGCCTTGCCCATCCAGTACAGGTTCAGGTGCAGTGCGAAGCCGACCATCAGCGTGTAGGGCAGGTCCCAGTTGCTGGTGTGCGGCGCGGCGATGAGCACCGACTTGCGCGCGCTGGCGGGCAGCGTGCCTTCGACCTTCCAGCCGGCGAGCTTCAGGAAGGCGAGCGACAAGGCGCGCAGGGCGGTGTTGACCACCGGGGTGCTGAAAAGAGTTCGATGCATGGACTGCGCAGGAGCCGGCGGGTGCCGCATTGTGCGGCCCTGTCGAGGCGCCGCGGGCGAGGCGCTTTGCGCGTCGTCAGGTGGCGGTGGATTCGTCCGGGCCACCGACCACGCCGGCCTGAGCCAGTGCGACGATGTCATCCTGCGCGTAACCCAGCGCGCGCAGCACGGACTGCGTGTCTTCGCCGAGCGCCGGCGGCCCTGCGCGCACGGCCAGCCGCTGCCCGTCCATCGTCAGCGGCAGCAACGGTGCGCGCGTGTCGAACTCGCGGCCGGCCGCGCTGGCATCCGCCGGCACATGCAGCGGCGCCAGGCCGCCAGTGGCCGCGAGGTGCGGGTCGTCGAACAACTCCTGCGGTTGCGTGATGGGCGCATAGGGCAGGCCGTGGGCCTCGAAGCGCGCCGCGAGCTCAGCCGCGTCGAAGGTCGCGAAACGCTCGCGCAGCGCCGGCAGCAGCCAGCCGCGCGCGCGCACGCGGTCGTTGTTGCTCGACAGCCGCACGTCGCCGAGCAGGTCGGCGAAGCCGAAGGCGCGGCACATCGCCGCCCACTGCGTGTCGCTTACCGCGGCGAGGAAGATCTGCGCGCCGTCCTTCACCGTAAACACGTCGTACACCGCCCAGGCGCTGATGCGGCTGGGCATGGGCGCAGCGGGCTGCCCGGTGACGGCGAACTGCATCATGTGCTGCGCCATCAGCAGCACGTTGTTCTCGAACAGCGCGCTCTGCACAGCTTGGCCTCGCCCCGTGTGCACGCGTTGCAGCAGCGCGGCCAGCGCGCCGATGGCGCCGAACATGCCGCCCATGATGTCGTTCACGCTGGTGCCGGCGCGCAGCGGCCGGCCTTCGGGGCCGGTCATGTAGGCCAGGCCGCCCATCATCTGCACCACCTCGTCGAGCGCGGTGCGCTGTTCGTAGGGGCCGGGCAGGAAACCCTTGTGCGACACGTGAACCAGGCGCGGGTTCAGCCGCTGCAGAACGTCGGCGCCGAGGCCGAGCGAGGCCATCGTGCCGGCCTTGAAGTTCTCGCTGAACACGTCGGCGCCGGCGATCAGCTTGAGCACGATCTCGCGGCCGCGCGGGTCCTTCGCGTCGACCGCCAGGCTCTTCTTGTTGCGGTTGAACATCGGGAAGAAGCCTGCGCCCGAGCCGAGCAGGCGGCGCGTAGAGTCGCCGGCCAGCGGTTCGACCTTGATGACCTCGGCGCCCAGGTCGGCCAGGATCATCCCGCAGGTCGGGCCCATCACCATGTGGGTGAACTCGACGACGCGGATGCCGGAAAGTGGCAGTGGGGATTCGTTCAATCGGGAGCCGTCAATGAAAGTCGACGAGCTCCATTGTCAGCTTTCCGCCGGTGAGGAAGGTCGACTCGGCCGGCTCCTCGCGCAGCAGCTTCACGAGGCCGGCGCCGGGGCAGTACCACTCGGTGGTGGTGAGCGCCATGTCCTTCCAGCCGACCACCGGGTCGGCGAACAGGCGCAGCGCGGCCACGCCCTTCACGCGCACGCAGTTCTCGAAGCTGCCGGCGCGCGTGGCGAGCTTCTCGCCGAGTGCCTCGATCGTGTAGTTCATCGGCACGGCCGGGTGGCTGTGGCGGATCTCGGGCGGGAACTCCTGGCGCCGCCGCAGCAGGTAGGCCGTGGTGCTGGCGCGCCAGGTGGTGCCCACCGCCACCGGCGCCTTGAGCACGAAGCGCGGCTCCTTGTCGGGAAGCGGCGCCTCGTCGAGCTCGCTCTTGCTGGCCACGCGGTAGATGCCCGCGGCGTCGCTGCGCAGCCAGTACTCGATGCCCGAATCACTGCGCCGCCGCCAGGCGCGGCCGGAGGCCAGGCTGTCGCTGCCCAGCGTCTCGATGACGCGCGGCTCGTGCTCGACGACCTTGTTCTCCCACTCGGTGGTGATGTCGTAGGCCCAGCGGTGGCCTTTGGCGAGCGGGAACAGCGAGTCGTCCTGCGGCGCGCTGCAGGACGCCAGGCCGAGGGCCAGGGCCGCGAAGAGGAGAGGCTTCATTTCTCGGGCAGCTGCGGCACGGGCAGGTCGCGGATCTTCACGTTCTGTTCGTCGCTGCCCGGGCGCAGCCACGAGAAGCCCTTCGGCCCGGTCTTCGGCTCGGCCGTGCCCATCTGGCTGACGCCCTGGCGCACCTTCTTCAAACCTTCGTTGAGCAGCGCGTGCAGGTCCTTCGCATAGGGCAGCCGGTAGGCACGCGGCTGCGCCGAGGGCTTGCCGTCCTCCAGCGCGTTGACCCACACGTACAGCGCGCCCTTGCTCTTCGAGGTCGGCTCCTCGATCACCGCGGCGAGCAGCACGAAGCGCTCGGGCAGCGCGTCGGCGCTCGGCCAGCCCCACATGCCGTGCACCTGGTCGTCGGCGTAGAAGTAGAAGCCGGTCACGCCCGCCACCAGAAGCGCGCGCAGCCACATCGGCCAGCGCGACCACAGCAGCGCCAGCACGCACAGCAGCGCGAGGGCGGCGAAACTCAGCACGACGGTGGTCGTCATAGGCGTTGCACCAGGGTCTTGGGGAGCGTGTTGACGTTGGTCACCGTGCCGTCGGGCAGCACGGTGAAGCGCGCGGCGGTGGCCTCGTCGCCCTTGCGGGCGAGCGACACCGTGCCGTAGAAGACGACCTCGGCGCGCGGGTTCACCTTGATCACCGAGACGGTCGCCTCCACCGGCTGGCCGTCCTTCGAGTCGTAGTAGTGCACGTTGACGGTGAACTCGCCGGGCTCGATGCCGCGGATCGTCACCACCTCGGTGTTCAGCGGGTTGACGACCTGATTGCCGTTGATGACGATGACGTCGTTGGTCAGGCCGCGGTCGTCGCGGTCCAGGTGCATCAGCCCGGCCTCGCGGGCACGGAACCACACCAGGTTCGCTGCCGGGTCCTGCACCCAGGTGTCGATGTCGTTGGGGTTCATGTCCGGCCACGACACGTTGATGATGTACTCGGCCTTGGAGGGGATGTCGCCCGCCTTCAGCGCCTTCGGGTTCATCGCCAGCAGCGCGATGATGAAGCAGAAGACGAAGGCGATCAGCATGTTGAACAACATGTCGTAGAACGGGTCGACCTCGGCCTCGCGCGAGAACCGCCGGCGGCGCATCGCTCAACGCTCCGGCGTCTGCGACGACAGGCCGTGCCGCTGGGCATCGGCCACCAGCGTGTCGGCGTAACGGTCCAGCCGCGTGAGCTGCAGGCCGAGCAGGATGTTGCCGACCAGGCCGACCATGGTGGTCAGCAGCGCCACGCCCAGGCCGGTGGTCAGGCTGCGCAGCAGGTCCTGCGACTGCGAGGCATCGAAGCTCTGGATCTGGCCGATCTGGATGGCCAGGATCGAGAAGCCGATCACCTTGCCCAGCAAGCCCAGCTTGAGCTGGATGCCGTTGACCCACCAGGCGGTGTGGTGCGGGCCGTGGGTGCGCTCGAGCAGCAGGTCCAGTGGCGCGCCCGTGTCGCGCGGCGCAATGCGCAGCGCGGCCCAGTACTCGGCGGCCCAGCCGGGCTCATCGTGGTTGCCGCCGGTGCGATCGCGCTCCAGCCAGTGGCGCTGCTGCTGCAGTTCGCGCGAACGTGCGCCGCACCAGATCGTCGAGGCGAAGAAGACGACGATGATGACCAGCGTGAGGCCGGTCGGGTCGGAGCTGAGCAGCAGCGCCCAGACGCCGCGACCGCCGAGCAGCCAGGCCGCGAAGGCGAGCATGCCGGCCAGCGCGAACCACTCGAGCCAGATCGGTTCCACCAGCGCTTGACCCAGCGGTCGCCGCGGGGCCGGCTTCGCCGGTCCGCTGGCGGCGCAACGGGGGGGATTCACAGTTCTATCTCCATGCCGTCGTAGGCCAGTTCGATGCCGGCGGCGTGCGCGGCACGCCGTGCTTCGCTGCCGTCCTGCAGTCGCGGGTCGCAGTCGTTCAGGTGGATCAGCACCGTGCGGCGCGCGCCGAGCGCGGCCCAAGGGGTGTCGATCGGTTCATGCCCTGCGTGCAGCGGGCAGACCGAGCCATTGACCAGCAGGCAATCCGCCCCTTCCATCCACGGCAGCGCGGCGTCACCGGGCGCTCCCGGGGAATAGACCAGGCGCTGGCCGGCCAAGCGGTCCTCGACCAGCAGCGCGATGCTGTCGCCCACGGCCGCGTCGCGGCGGTTTGGGGCGTGCGGTGCGGCCCAGCCGCCGTCGTCGACGGCGATCAGGCGCAAGGATTCCAGGCCCTCGACGCAGAACTCGCTGCTGCGCACATCGCCGGCCACCGGCAGCAGGTGCCAGCGCACCGCGCAGCCGCCGTCGAGCAGGCCGGGCGGCAGCAGCCGCTGGGTGAGCGCCTCGAAGACGCCGGGCGTGGCGTACAGGTGCAAGGGCTGCGCGCGGCCGAGCGCCAGCAGGCTGGCGGCATGCTCGAACTGCGCATCGAGCAGCACCACGCCAGCGATCGCGCCGGCGCTCATGGCCGACTCGATCTGCGGATGGCGTAAGGTGTCGGTAGAGCAGTTCAGCAGCAGCCAGCGGCCTTCGGCTCCGGCCACCGCCGCCGCGCCGGCGGACCGCTGCGCAAGGGGTCGCGCAGCCGATGCGCCGGGTTCACACTGGAGGCATGCCGCACGGCCTGCCGAGCCGAGCACGAGGATTTTCATGTTCTTGGGATCTTTTCGCTGCACGAGGCCACGCACGAGCGCTGCGTGCGAAGTTGCAAGAGCCATGCCTCCGGCGGCTTCGCCGCGCGAGCCCGGTGGGCCCGGGCGGGCGAGGTGGGTTGGTGCAGTGCGCTGTGTCACGCTGTTCCACGCGGGAGCAGTCGTGCGGGCCGCTGGCACAGGGAAATCCCGCGGTGCTGTGCGCGTCGTTGGCGCAACGCTGTCGCTGTGCTCCCTGCTGAGTACCCGGCTGGCGATGGCCGCGTGCATGGGCCTGCCGCTGCCTCCGCTCGAGCCGGTGGCGCCGCAGGTGTGGCGCGTCGCGGCGGCCGAGGGCGAATCCACGCCCGACAACGGCGGCATGGTGACCGAGTCGGTACTGGTGCTCGAGCGCGACCGTCTCTGGCTGGTCGGCAGCGGCCCGACGCCGGCGCGCGGCGAGGCGCTGGCCTGCGCCATCGAGGTGGCGCTGGGCCGCAAGGTCACGGACGTCATCAACACCCGCGCCCACCCCGAGCTGGCGATGGGCAACACCGCCTTTCCTTCGGCGCGTGTGTGGGCGCTGGACGACGTGGCGCGCGCCATGGGCAAACGCTGCAGCGAGTGCCTGACGCGGCTGGCTCAGCGCATCGGCGGAGCCGGTGCGCGGCTGGACGACAGCGCGATCCGCGTGCCCGACAAGCGTCTCGGCGCGGATGGTGCGTCGCAGGGCCAGCTCGGCCCGTTCCAGTGGTGGGCGCTGCCGCGCGCCAAGGGTGAGCGCACGCTGGTGCTGCGCCTTCGCGAGCGGCCGATCGTCATCGCGCAGGGGCTGGTGTGGCCGGCTGCGGTGCCCAACCTGCGCGACACCGAATCGACGCTGATGCTCGACAGCCTGCGTGCGCTGCGCGGCATCGCCAAGGGCGCTGTCACCGTGCTCGGCGAGCAGGGGCCCACGGGCACCACCGAGGACATCAACAGCCACATGGACTACCTGGTGTCGCTGCGCGCCGCGGTGCGGGCGCGCGTGCGCAACGGTGCCGACGCGAATGCCGCCATCGAGGCGATCTCGCTGCCGATGTTCGGCAAGCGGCTGGGCAACGGCGAGATCGATGTGCTGAACCGCCAGCGCGTGTGGCGCGAGATGGAGAACGCCTCGTTCCGGCGCTGAGCCGCCAGCCGCGCAGGCGCGCGCCTCAGGCCGGCTTGTTCCAGCGCAGCTTTCGGTAGATGGTGTTGCGGCTGATGCCCAGGCGCTTGGAGGCCTCGGAGATGTTGCCGCCGGCCGCATCGAGCGCGGCGCGGATCATGGCGATCTCCGCCTCCTCGAGGGTGCGCATGTCGGCGGGGGCTGGTGCCGACGCGGCCGGCTCGACCGGCGCGGCGGGCACGGCAGCGAGCGGCGCAAGGCGCGACGCGGCCGGCTGCGCGGGCAGCGTGGGCACCGAAGGTGGCGACGGCTGCAGGACCTGCGCCGGTGCCATGCGGCGCACGTCCTCGAGGAAATCGTCCGACAGGTGCGCCTCGGTGATCGTCGCTTCGCCGGTGGCCATCACCGCTGCCGTGCGCAGCACGTTGGCGAGCTGGCGGATGTTGCCGGGCCAGTGGTAGCGGCGCAGCAGCTCCATCACCGCCGGGCTGATCTCGGGCGCGCCCTGCGGGCATTCGGACTGCAGGATGCGATGCGCCACCACGGCGAGGTCGGTGCGCTCGCGCAGCGAGGGCAGGCGCAGCACCAGCCCGTTGAGGCGGTAGTACAGGTCTTCGCGGAACTGCTGCCGCTCGATCATCTCGCGCAGGTTGCGGTGCGTGGCGCCGATCACCGCGATGTCCACCGCGATGGTCTTGTGGCTGCCCAGCGGCGTGACGCAGCGCTCCTGCAGCACGCGCAGCAGCCGTGCCTGCAGCGACAGCGGCATGTCGCCGATCTCGTCGAGGAAAAGGGTGCCGCCGTTGGCCTGCACGATGCGGCCCACCGCGCCCTTGCGCCGCGCGCCGGTGAAGGCACCCTCGTCGTAGCCGAACAGTTCGGCCTCGATCAGCGACTCGGGGATCGACGCGCAGTTCACCGCCACGAAGGGTTGCTTGGCGCGGTTCGAGTCCTGGTGCACGGCACGCGCGAGCAGTTCCTTGCCCGTGCCCGTCTCGCCGAGGATGAGCAGCGGGATGTCGCGGTTGAGGATGCGGTGCACCTTCTGCACCACCGTCTCGACATGCGCGTCGCCGGTCTGCAGGTAGCGCAGGCCGCTGGGCGGTTTGGCGGCCGCCTCGCCACGCGGCGGGGCAACAGCCTGGGTGGCGCGTGCGGGGGCGTCGCCTGCCGTGTCGTCGAAGCCCTCGGGCAGGCCGCCGAAGACGCGCCGTGTCGACCAGTCGATGCGCGCGCTGACGTGGAAGTGCAGGCCGTTGGGCAGGCTCAGCTTCATCGGCACCGGCAGCGGCATGCGGAAGTGGTCGTGCACGGCCGCCACCGTGGTGCCGAACAGCGTGGTCAGCGTGTGCCCGCGCAGCGAGATGCCGGTCATCGCGAGCTGGTCGAGCGCGCTGCGGTTGGCGCCGAGGATCTTGCCGTCGGCGCCGACGACGACGATGCCCTCGAGCAGCGTGCCGATGAACTCGACGCGGCTGTGGAAGTGCAGTCGCAGCCGGTTGCTGTAGTCGTCGGAGAGCCAGTGGTTCTCGATCATGCGCGCCGACATGCGCACCAGGCCCATCGTGTGCTGGTGGTAGCTGCGCTGGTCGCCCGACACGTCGAGCACGCCGAGCATGTTGCCGCGCGGGTCGAAGATCGGTGCGGCCGAGCAGGTCAGGAAGTTGTTGGCATGCATGAAATGCTCGTCGGCATGCACGAGCGTCGGCCGCTCCTCGAACAGCGCGGTGCCGATGGCGTTGGTGCCCTTGCTGTGCTCGGCCCAGTTCACGCCGGGCTGCAGCGCCACCTTGCCGGCTTTCTCGAGGAAGTCGTTGTCGCCGATCGAGTGCAGGATCGTGCCCTGCGCGTCGGTCAGCACGAGCATGCTCTCGGTGTTGATGATCTGCTCGTAGAGCATCTCCATCACAGGCGCGGCGTGCGCGAACAGGCGCTGGTTGCGCTCGCGCGCGATGCTCAGGTCGCTGCGCATCAGCGGCTCGTAGTCGGGCCGCTCGATGCGTGTCAGGCCCAGCGCGGTGCAGCGTTCATGCGATTGCTGGATCAGGTCGACGCGGCCGTCCGGTCGTGTGGCCGCGGCCGACGGCGCGTCGACGCTGCTCCAGCCGCGGCTGCTCGAATTTCGGCTCGTGGACATGACTGCCGTTCCATCGCCTGCGATCGGGCAGGGCGTCTCCGTCGGTGTGTGCGGCCCGTGCATGGGCTCGTGATGGACGCGACTGTCGGGCAAGCGGGTCGGCTTGTCCATCCGGGGCATTGCGATCGCCGGCCCGGCCACTGTTCGCGTTTGAAACACTGGCTCATGGCACAGCGTTTGCAGACGCCGAGGATAGTTCAAACCGAAACCCAAGGAGACATTCCATGCGTTCCAGCCGCCCTCGTCATCGACTCGCACTCGCTGTGGCCTGTTTGCTCTGTGCCGCGATCCACGTGCCGGCCTGGGCGCACGGCGACGTCACGCCGCAGGCGGTGGACACCTCCAGCCTGCCCAAGCTCGGTGACGACTGGCGCGGCGAGAACCCGTTCCGCAAGAACGAGGCGGCGGTGAAGGTCGGCACCTCGGCCTACAACCAGAACTGCGCGCGCTGCCATGGGCTGGAGGCGATCTCCGGCGGCATCGCGCCCGACCTGCGCAAGCTCGACGGCGAGTGCGCCACACTGAAGGACGACAAGAAGAAGTCCGCCTGCGTGAAGGAGATCGACGAGTTCTTCGTCACCACCGTGCGCCGCGGCCGCACGCGCAACGGCGCGGTCTACATGCCGCCCTTCGAGGGCATGATGAACCAGGAGGCGATGTGGTCGATCAAGGCCTACCTGGAAACGCGCCGCGAGAAGCCGCTGTGAGCCCGACGCCGGGCCGCCCCAAGTCGGGCGGCATCCCCCTCGGGGGGATCGCGCGCAGCGCGCAGGGGGCGACGATCACTCGGCGTGCGGTTCTGGGCGCCGGGGTGCTGGCGGCGCTGCCCGGTCTTCTCTCGGCCACGCCGCTGGACAAGGTGAAGTCGCGCGGCACGCTGGTGGTCGGCCTCTACAAGGACATGGCGCCCTTCCATGCCGATGGCGCGGGCATCGACGTCGAACTCGCGCAGGCGCTGGCCGAAGCACTGGGCGTGAAGCTGTCTGCGCTGCCGTTCCCGGCCGACGACAACATGAACGACGACCTGCGCAACATGGTCTGGAAGGGCCACTACCTCGGCTACGGCCCTGCCGACGTGCTGCTGCACGTGCCGGTGGACCGGCCGCTGATGCAGGCCAACCCGCAGGTCAGCATCTTCGCGCCGTACTGGCGCGAGCGCGTGGCAGTGGCGCGCAACGTCGAGCAGGTGCCGGCGATCGAGTCGCTCGGCAAGCTCGCCGGCAAGGCGGTGGCGGTGCCGGGGCAGTCGCTGGCCGGCTGGCTGCTCATCGGCGCCGAAGGCGGAGCCTTGCGCGAGCAGCTGCGCACGCAATGGAAGAATGGCGTCGAGGCCGCGCAAGCCCTCAAGCGTGGCGAGGTGCCGGTGGCCGCCGGCCTGATGTCGGAACTGCAGTCGGTGCTGCGCGGCGACGCGCGCTTCGCCGTCGAGCCGCTGCCGTCGCCGCGTGCGCCGCGCGAGGGCTGGGCGGTCGGCATGGCGGTCAAGAAGGACGCCACCGAGCTTGCCCAGGCGCTGCAGGCGGCCCTGGATCAGATCGCGTCGAGCGGGCGCCTGGCCGCGATGTTCGCCCGCGCCAACGTGGGCTGGCGCCCTGTTTGACCGCGAGCAGGCTCGCTGTGGCGCACTGGAGCAGCACCAAGGGTATTCCCCGGGCGCCTGGAGAGCTTTCCTGCGTCGAGGTCGGTGCCGACGCCGCGCCCTGCGGGAGCGGCGTCCGGTGCCCGATGCTCAGTGCACGCTGACTGCGCCCATCAGTCCCATGTCGGCGCCCGACAACAGCTTCTCGATGTCCACGAGCAGCAGCATGCGCTTCATGTCGCCCTGCTGCACGGTGCCGATGCCGAGAATGTGGCCGGCATCCACCGACGCGTTGAACTCGGGCGCAGCCTGGATCTGGTCGGGCATGAGTTGCAGCACGTCGGACACCGAATCCACCACCACGCCGACGATGCGTTGCGCGACGTTGAGCACGATGGTCACGGTGCTGCCGTCGAGCGCCGCGTCGGGCTGGCCGAACTTCAGCCGCAGGTCGACGATGGGCACGATGACACCGCGCAGGTTCAGGATCCCCTTGATGAAGTGCGGTGCGTGGGCGATTCGCGTGCAGGCCTCGTAGGAGCGGATCTCCTGCACACGCAGGATGTCGATTCCGTACTCCTCGGCGCCGAGGCGAAAGCTCAGCACCTCACGCGAAGCCAGGGCCTTGTCACGGGAGGCCGCGACGTCCTGCCTGGCAGCATGTGGCGCAATCTGCGCGGTCTGGGGCTGGTCAAGTGTTTCCATGTCTGCATTCCCTGAGGTTGCGGTGCATGACCGTCAGAACTGTTCCCAGTCGTCGGTGCCGGTACGCGAGCTCGCATGTGCGGCCGGCGGTGCGGCAGCCGGGGCCGGCATCGCGGAGGACGCCTTGGCCTTGCCGAACTGAGGTCGGGTGACGTTGACGGCGCGGTGGGGGCCGCGGCGCTCGATGGTCGGCGCCGGCTTGTGCGCCACCTTCGGGGCAACGGCGGCCAGGCCTTGCACGTGACCTGCGGCGCCGCCGCTGATCTTGAACACCGCCACGGCACTGACCAACTGCTGCGCCTGCTGCTTCAGGCTGTCGGCCGCTGCGGCGCTCTCTTCGACCAGGGCCGCGTTCTGCTGCGTGACCTGGTCCATCTGGCTCACCGCCTCGCCGACCTGTGCGACTCCCGCGCTCTGCTCGGTGCTGGCGCTGCTGATCTCGCCCATGATGACGGTGACGCGGCGGATGGAGGTCACTACTTCTTCCATCGTCACGCCGGCCTGGTCGACCAGTGCGCTGCCTTGTTCGACACGCTCGACGCTGGCCGTGATCAGGGTCTTGATTTCCTTGGCCGCTTCGGCGCTGCGCTGCGCCAGGTTGCGCACCTCGCTGGCCACCACGGCGAAACCCCGACCCTGCTCGCCGGCGCGCGCGGCTTCCACCGCGGCGTTCAAGGCCAGGATGTTGGTCTGGAACGCGATGCCGTCGATGACGCTGATGATGTCGACGATCTTCTTGCTGCTGTCGTTGATGGCGCGCATGGTGCCCACCACCTGGCCCACCACCTCTCCGCCCTTCTGCGCCACGGCGCTGGCGCTCATCGAGAGCTGGTTGGCCTGGCGCGCGTTGTCGGCATTCTGTTTGACGGTGCCGCCCAGCTGTTCCATCGACGCGGCCGTTTCTTCGAGCGCGCTGGCCTGCTCTTCGGTGCGCTGGCTCAGGTCGGCATTGCCGCTGGCGATCTGCGCCGAACCGGTGGCGATGCTGTCGCTGCTGTTGCGCACCGTCGACACGATGCCCATCAGGTTCTCGTTCATGGCCTTCAACGCAGTCAGCAGGCGGCCTGTCTCGTCGGTGCTGTTGACGTCGATGAGTGAGGTGAGGTCCCCTTCGGCGACCCGTTCGGCGACGCCCACTGCTTGGTTGATGGGGGCGGTGATCGAGCGCGTGATCCACCAGGCCAGCAGTGCGCCGATGCCGGCCATGCCGGCCAGCAGCGAGAACATCAACAGCCGTGCTCGCGCGTAGTCAGCGGCGCCTTCGTCGACGGCCTTGGTGACGAGCTCGATCTGCAGGTCCTTCAGGTCGTCCAGCGCCTTGATGTAGGCGAGTTGCGCGTCGCGCATGCGCTCGGCGAGCAGCGTCGCTGCTTCATCCTTCTTGCCCGCCCGTATCAGGTCCATGAACTGCAACTGGATGGGAGAGTAGGCGGCGCGCGCGCTGACCAGGGCCGCCAGGCGCTTCTTGCCTTCGTCGCTGGCGATGGTGGCGCCCATGGCCTCGATGGTCTTGCCAGCGCGTTCCCGCGCTTCGTTGACAGTGGCGAGCGCTGCCTGGACCTTGGCCTCGTCACTCCAGATCAGCGTGTTGCGCAGTTCGCGGGCGACCAGGTTCACGTCGTCGGTGATGGCGGCGGCCTGCTGTACCTTGGGCACCCGGTCGCTGCCGATCAGCGCAAGCGACTCGTTCACGTTCGACAGGCGCGTCACGCCAATGATGCCCACCAGCAATGCCAGCGCGATGAGCGCGGCAAACGCCAGACCCAGCCGCGAGCCGATCTTGAGATTGTTGAATACGTGCACGATCCGATACTCCTGTTGGTGGGGACACCAACCGATCAGGAAGGGCAATCGTCCGGCGTCAGGGCGGCCGGTCCATGGGGTCGCGAGGCAGCGGGAGCTTGTTTCCCAAGGGGTTGCCTTTCATTGTCGGCAGCGCCGTCGGCGACTTGAGGCAAACGGCGCGTCGAGCCGCGGCGTGCGGCGTCAGAGGCCGAAGGTGTCGCCGCCGTGCCTTGCCGGCAGCTCGGGCATGCGGAATCTGCATCGGGTGCGGCCCCTGAGGGTGTTTCCATGGCGCCCGCAGACGAAGAAGCCATGGGCTGCAGCGGGCCTGGCGCATGGCCAGGCTGCGCACGTTGCAGGCCCTGGCCTGTTCGCCAGCGGACGGACACGAGTTGTGACTCGCTGGAGCAGATCCTAGGGTTTGTCCCAGATGGTGGATGCCTCTCGCCCTCAGCAAGCTATGTACGTTCGTGCATAGCGCCCGAGGCGGGACGCCGCCTCACACAGAAAAGGAAGCTCTCCATGCAGAAGACGCTCAACATCAACCCCGAGAAGTGCACGGGGTGCCTCCAGTGCGAAATGGCCTGTTCCTTCGAGAACTACGGCACCTACGCCACGGCCAAGTCGCGCATCAAGGTGTTCGACTTCCATCACACCGGCCGCAAGGTGCCCTACACCTGCACGCAGTGCGACGAGGCCTGGTGCCTGCACGCCTGCCCGGTGGAAGCCATCACGCTGGACAAGCTGACCGGTGCCAAGGTCGTCAATGAGACCACCTGCGTGGGCTGCAAGGTCTGCACGATCAGCTGCCCCTTCGGCACGATCAACTACGTGCAGGAGACAGGCAAGGTCCAGAAGTGCGACCTGTGCGGCGGCGACCCCGCCTGCGCCACGGCCTGCCCGACCGGCGCCATCACCTACACCGATGCCAACTGGACCGGCCTGAACAAGATGGCCGCCTGGGCTGACAAGCTCGGCAATCAACCTTCTGCCGCGTAAGGGGAGAACACACATGTCCTGGGCTGGAAAGATCCTCCGCGTCAACCTCACCGCCGGCACCGTCAAGTCGGAACCCCTCAACATGGACTGGGCGCGCGCCTACCTCGGCTCGCGCGGCCTGGCGACGAAGTACATCGTCGAAGAGGTCGACCCCAAGGTCGACCCGCTGTCGGAAGCCAACAAGCTGATCTGGGCCACCGGCCCGCTGACCGGCACCATGGCCTCCACCGGCGGCCGCTACACCGTCGTCACCAAGGGCCCGCTGACCGGCGCCATCGCCTGCTCCAACTCCGGCGGCTACTGGGGCGCCGAGCTGAAGATGGCCGGCTGGGACATGGTCATCTTCGAAGGCAAGTCGGCCAAGCCGGTGTTCCTCTACATCGAGGACGACGTGGCCGAGCTGCGCGATGCC
>Ga0208460_10000667_pt1 | contig 23087 bp, 13 predicted proteins | sample AD_STIC10_MetaG_FD_184436 | JGI IMG/M metagenome (GOLD analysis project Ga0208460, IMG submission 184436) | Active sludge microbial communities of municipal wastewater-treating anaerobic digesters from USA - AD_STIC10_MetaG (SPAdes) (version 2) | ecosystem: Engineered > Bioreactor > Anaerobic >... | reverse complement strand
CGGCCGACGTTGGGGGGGTAGCTCAGCTGGGAGAGCGCCGCGTTCGCAATGCGGAGGTCGGGAGTTCGATCCTCCTCCTCTCCACCACGTACTACCGGCGCTCCTGAACGCTTGTCCGCAAAATGGATGGTTGGCGGCATTGTCGTGCTTGTGCTTTGGGCTTTTTTCTGGACATGGCGCTTGAAGCAACACTTCAGAAAGATTTCCCCAAATGACCAGCGCTGCAAGTCAGCCGGCACCGCTCCCATTGGGGGCTATTCAAGATTGAGAAATCGCAGGTTGTTGCTGTGCCTAGTCGTTGCGCCTCCACTGCCGGCTGCGATCCAGGAACGAATGCCGACTGCAGGTGGCGTCATCTCCTGATGTCGATAATCGAGAAGCTGACCGGCTGGTTGCCGGGTCGCCGGACATCCCCTGAAGATCGCCTGGTTGCCGCGCTCGAAGCCTTTCGCGACCCGGCGGCCGATACGCTTGATCTGATTCGCCGGCTGGTTTCCGTATTGCGCCCGAGAAGCCGTCGCGATACCGGGGCGGGCGAGCGCTACGCGGCGATGCTGGCGCGCCTCGAGGCCGATGCCGAGCTGCTTTCGGCGTTTCGCGGCCACGTCGTGCATTTCATCGCCAGCCGCCGCCTGATTACCTTCTTCACCGACAGCGGCATTCTGCCCGGCACCGGTTTCTTTTCCGAGTGGTGGCGCATTCTGGGTGACCGCCTGCTGCCGGAGGCGCCCGACGAGCGGCGACTGAAGGACTGTCTGCACGTCATTTTCGACCGGCCCGATGACTGGCGCTGGCAGGAACAGGTGCCGCCCGAACACTCGCGGCGGCTCTGGGCACTGCTAGCGTCTGCGGACGACTTGCGCAATCTCGACTGGCGCGGGATCCATGAACAGATTCTCGATGCGGTGCTGCTCCTCGCCCATCGCGTCAGCGGCCTCGGGGTCGAGGCGGAGCTGATGCGCGCTTCGCCCAGTTTCGGCGACGACCTGCCGTGTTTCGTGGCGCTGTCGGCCGAGGCACTGGATTTCGTCAACGCCTTGCGTGCCTCGCTCGATGATCCGTCCATCCCGGCCGACGACGGCAGCCAGTTGCTGGTCATCGTCGACCAGTGCGCAAGCACGCTGCAACGGGTCCGCAAGCGGGCGCTGACGGTCGGCACCAGCCTCCATCTCAGTTATTTGCTCGCGCGCAGCGAACAATGCCTGGAGCGGCTGCGCGAACTGGTTGCCATTCTGGCGGCCACCAATGCGTCGACCGCGCCCGGCACCGCCACCGCCACCGCAGCCTGGGCTGAGTTCGCGCATGACGCCTTCCTCGCCGAGAACCGCCGCAACAGCCTGGGAAATTACATGGCGCAGCTTTCGGGCCTGCTGGCGGTCAGGGTGACCGAAAACGCGGCACGTTCCGGCGAACACTACATCTGCGACACCGCCGGCGACTACCGGCAGATGTGGCGTTCGGCGGCCGGGGCTGGCGTGCTGATCGCCGGCATGGCGTTGCTCAAGATCTTCGCGGCCGGCTTGCACGCGCCGCTGTTTGTCGAGGCCTTCCTGTTCAGCATGGTCTATGGTCTTGGCTTCGTCCTCATCTACCTGCTCGGCATGACCGTCGCCACCAAGCAGCCGGCGATGACCGCGCAGACGCTGGCCGGCCTCCTCGGCGGGGTCCGTCCGACCCGTCAGGCCGAACTCGACGGGCTGGTCGACGTCGTCGCCGCGGTCTGTCGCAGCCAGTTGGCGGCGATAGCCGGCAACGTCGTCATGGCGCTGCCCGTGGCCATCGCCATCGGCTTCTGGCTCGGCCAGCTCCAGGATTATCCGGTGATCCCGCTGGAGAAGGGCGCCCACCTGCTCGGCGACCTTGACCCGCTGAGCTGGGCGCTTCCGCATGCGGCGATCGCCGGCTTCTACCTGTTCCTGTCCGGACTGATCACCGGCTATTTCGACAATCGCGCGGCCTACAGCAACCTGGCCATTCGCATTGCCCGACTGCGCTGGCTACGGCGACTGGCAGGCACGGCGCGGGCCGCCGGCATCGGCGCCTACATCCAGGACCACCTGGGCGGCATCATGGGCAACTTCCTGTTCGGTTGCATGCTCGGGTCGACCGGTGTCGTCGGCATCATCCTCGGCCTGCCGCTCGATATCCGGCATATTGCCTTCTCGTCGGCCAACCTCGGCTACGCGTTGATCGGATTTGACTTCGCTCTGCCGTTCAAGGCGATTCTCTGGGCGGCACTTGGCGTCGCGCTGATCGGGCTGACCAATCTGGGCGTCAGTTTTGCCCTGGCGCTGCGCACCGCGCTCGGCGCCCGTGGTGTTCGCTTCGAGCACTGGGGCGCGTTGCTCAAGGCGATCTGGGCGCGTTTCCGCAGCGCTCCGCGGAGTTTCGTACTGCCACCGCGGGGCGCTGCAACCGATGGTCACGGTTAAAATAGTCGCGTGTCCGTCCTGTCCCGCGTCGTCCGACGCCTGCTCCCCCTTGTCCTGATCGTCCTTGCCCCGCTGGCGTCGGCGGGCGGCCCCGACGTGCGCGCGCCAGAGGAAATTGCCGACCTGCTGACGCCTTTCCTGCCCGATGAAACGGCGCCAGGGTCTGGCGGGCAGGCCAGAATGCAAAGGCTGATCGGCGAGATACTGTCCACCGAAGGCTATTTCTCGCCGCAAATCGAATTCGTGGAGGTCGATGGCAATTTGCGCATCGATGTCGACCCCGGCCCACGCACGCTGATCGCCGCTGTCGATGTTGCGGTCGACGGGCCGCTGGAGGCAAAAACGCGGCAGGAACTGATCGCCGGCTGGGGGCTTCCGGTCGGCCAGCCGTTTCGCCAGCAGGACTGGAACAACGCCAAGCAACAGATCCTCTCCAGCCTGCTGGCCGAAAACCATGCCGGCGCCCGCCTTGTGGACAGCGAGGCGGTGATTGACCCGGCAACCCGTGAAGCGCGCCTGATGGCGCGCTACGACAGCGGCCCGCCCTTCCGCTTCGGCGCCCTGCGGATCGAGGGGCTTGACCGCTACCCGGCATCGCTGGTCGAACGCCATAACCTTACGGTCCGCCCGGGCGCGCCCTTTCGCGAGGCCGATCTCAATGCCTTGCGGACGGCACTGCAGTCTACGCCCCAGTTCAGGTCGGTTATGGTCAGCATCGATCGTGACACGCCGCCGGATGCCGCGGGGGTCGTGACCGCGCCGGTCATCGTGCGCTTGAGCGAGCGTCCGGCGCACCGTCTGTCGTTCGGCGCCGGCGTCAGCTCCAACACCGGCTTCCGGGTCGAAACCAATTTTCAGACGGCCGATCTCTTCAGGCAGGCCTGGGAGCTCAATACGGGGCTGCGCATCGAGCAGAAAAAGCAGACTGCCTACGCCGACGTTCTCTTCCCGCCCGATGCCGGGCAGCGGCGCAACAGTGTCGGCGCAATGGCGCAGGCCACCAATATCGAGGGCTTGCGCACCGAGCGCGTCGCCGTCGGCGGCCAGCAGCTCTGGCGGCGGGACGAACTGGAATACCGCCTCTCGCTGACCTGGCAACTCGAGCGGCTGATGCCGGATGGCGCGCCCGAAAGCCTCAGCCGGGCCTTGGTCCCGAACCTCGCACTGGTCTGGCGCCGTCTCGACGATCCCTTCAACACGCGCGACGGCATCGTGCTGCAAGGCGAGATCGGCGCGGCGAGCAAGGCGCTGATGTCGGATCAGAACTTCGTTCGCCTGTACGGGCGCTATCAGCAGTTCTTTCCGGTCGGCCGGCTGGATACCCTGACCCTGCGCGGTGAAATCGGCTACACCATCGCCGAATCGCGCGACGGTATTCCGCAGGAGTATGTCTTCCGCACCGGCGGCACCGGCACGGTGCGCGGCTACAGTTTTCAGAGCCTCGGTGTCAGCGAGGGCTCGGCCACTGTCGGCGGCCGCTACATGGCGACAGCCAGCGCCGAATACACCCACTGGTTCGACGAACAATGGGGGATCGCCGCCTTCGTCGACGCCGGCAATGCCGTCGATAGCCTTAACGATGTCAGTCTGGCCGTCGGGTATGGCGTTGGTGGACGCTGGCGGACGCCGGCCGGGCCGATCGGCATCGATCTCGCCTACGGCCAGCGCAACCAGTCCTTCCAGGTGCACTTCTCGCTGGCGATTCCGTTCTGACATGAGGCGCCTTCTTCCCCTGCTTGCCACGACGATGCTGGTCGCCGCCACGGCGATCGGCGGCATCTGGCTGACCTTCAGTGAAAGCGGGCTGGGTACGCTGGCCCGTCTCACCGCTTCGGCGAGCGGCGGCCGGCTGACCCTGGAACAGCCGTCAGGCCGGCTCCTCGGCCCCTTGGCATTTGCGCGCGTCATCTGGAGCGAGCCGGGAACGGAAGTCGTCATCGAGCGCCTGCAGATCGACTGGTCGCCCGCCGCCTTGCTCGAAAGGCGGTTGTCCATCGCCGAACTGGCCGCCGCCCGGGTGGCAATCGAGATCGCTAGTTCGGACGAAGCAAGCGCACCGCCGGCCAGCTTGCGCCTGCCGCTTGCGGTCGACATCAACAACATTGCCATTTCCCGTCTCGATTACGGAAAACTCTTCAGCGCCGGCGACTTGCAGGCCGCCTTTGTCAGCGATGGCGCGGATCACCGGCTGACCGCGGTGCGCGGCCAGTTCGGCAAGACTGCCATCAGCGGCGAGATGACGCTGGGCGCCGATGCGCCGTTGCCCGTGCAGGTCAGCGCGATGCTTGCCGGTCAGGTCGACGAACAGCCGGTGCGCCTGGTCGTGGATGCGGCCGGGCCGCTCGTACGCATTGTCTTGAAGGTTATGGCAGAGGAAGGATTGCGCGGCGACGGGCAGGTCACGCTGACCCCCTTCGCCCGTCATTCATTTGCCGAGGCGCAACTCGCGCTGGCGGATGTCGACCCCGCTGCCTGGATTGCCGGCGCGCCTGCCGCCCGACTGACGCTGCGTGCGCAGATCAAGCCGGACGAGCGGCAGGATGGCGCGCTGGGCGGTGACTTCAATGTGGGCAACAGCATGGCCGGCCCGCTCGACCGCCAGCGGCTGCCGCTGGAAAGCCTGAGCGGCCGCTTCGACTGGGCGGACGACGGCGTCCGCCTCGCAGACCTCGTGGCCCGCCTGCCGGGTCAGGGCCGGCTGAACGGCAGCGGCAACTGGCGGAACGGCAGCCTTGCCCTCGATCTCGAAGCCAGCGCCCTCGATGCCGTGCAACTGGCGAGCGTGTTGCGGTCAACCCGTCTGAGCGGGTCGATTTCAGCCCGCATCGCAGCCGATGAGCAGCAATTGGCGGTCAGGCTTGGCGACACCCGCTTCGTGCTCGATGCCAAGGCCAGCCATGAGCATGGACGGGTCAGTCTGTCACGTCTCGAACTGGCTGCCGGCGAGGCGCGGCTGACGGCACGCGGCGAACTGGATACCACGCAGGAAATTACCTTTTCGGTCGCTGGCGAACTGGGGCGCTTCGATCCGAGCCGCTTTGCGCGGGTGCCGGCGGCCATGCTCAACGGCACCCTTTCGGCCAGCGGCCGCCTGGGGCCCCGTCCCGTCGTCGAGGCGCAGTTTGTCCTGCGCGACAGTCGGCTCGCCGGCCAGCCGCTGACCGGGCGCGGCGATCTCGTCATCGACTGGCCGCGCATTCCGCGCGCCGACGTGCAACTGGCTGCCGGTCGGAACACGCTGACCGCGCGAGGTGCCTTCGGCCAGTCCGGCGACACCCTGCAGGTCGACATCGACGCCCCGGCGCTGGCGCCCTATGGGCTGGATGGCAGCCTCGCCGGCCATCTCCGGCTCGCCGGCACGCCGTCGCAGCCGACGCTGGCCGGCGAACTGGCGACGCCTTATCTTGGCCTGCCGGGCGTCGGGCGCATCAAGGAGGCCAGTCTGACGGCCGATCTCGGCAGCCTGCCGGACAGCCCGTTGAGGATCGATGCGCGGGTGGGGATGCTCGATGGTGCCGACCGGCCGGGTCTGATCAGGAAGCTTGACGTGCATGCCGAAGGCACACGCCGCCACCATCGTCTGCGGCTCGCGGGAGAAATTGCTGGCAGCGATGCCCTGAAGCTGGTCATCGAAGGGGGAGTTGTCGATGATGCCCGGGAGTTGCAGTGGTCGGGCCGCTTGCTGGAAGCCAGCCTGGTCGCCGCGGAGCGCTTCCGTTCGTTCGCGCTGACCCAGCCTGCGGCGATCACGCTGGCTACCGCAGCCTGGCGCGTCGGCCCGCTGGTCCTCGCGGGCGACGCCTGGCAACTGCGCCTGCAAGCCGATTCCGGCGCGCAGCGCCTCCATGTTGACGTCAGCGGCCAAGGTTCGCGCCTGGGCAACATCACCGGCCAGTTGGAGGCGACGATGCTGGATGCCTGGACGCTCAACCGGCGGGCCGCCTGGCAGGGCTCGCTGCGCGGCGAAATACCCGATCTTGGCTGGGTCGCCGAGTTGCTGGGTAAAGCATGGAGGAGCGGTGGCCGTTTCAACGGCGAGCTGAAGCTGGGCGGTACCCCCGAACATCCGCTGGCGTCGGGGCAATTCCGCGGCGAGGAACTGGTGCTGACGCTGCCGGAACAGGGAATGCGCCTGACCAACGGGGTGCTCGATGCACGGCTCGACGACAACCTGCTGCGCGTCAGCCAACTGGCTTTCGACAGCCCGCTGCAGCCGGCGCCACCTACCCTGCAAAGAGAGGCCGCCGACGTGCTGGCGGAGAAAGCGGCGCGCCCCGGACGCCTTGAGATTGCCGGTCAAATGCGCGTCGACCCTGGGGCCAGCAGTAGTATCTATGGTCGTGCCAGTGACGGCGCCACGCTCGATCTGCGTCTGGATCGCGTCGGCGTTTACCAGCTCCCCGGTCAGTGGATGCTGCTCTCCGGGGATGGCAACATTTCCCTGATCAAGGACGCGCTGCGGGTTCGCGGGCGCCTGGCGGTCGATGCCGCCTTCTGGCAGATGGCGCCGATGGGCGCCCCGCGGCTCTCCGACGACGTCGTCGTCAAGACCGCCGACGGCGCGCCGGCGCCGACCGGATTCCGGCCACGGCTCGATCTCGACGTGGAGACCGATCTAGCCAGGAACTTCCACTTCCGCGGCCTCGGCCTCGAAGCCCGTCTTGCCGGCAGTGTCCGCCTGCGTGCCGAGGGCCGCGACCTGCCACGGGCCAGCGGCAGGATACGCACGCAGGGCGGGCGCTACGATGCCTTCGGCCAGCAACTCGAAATCGAGCGTGGCATCCTGACCTTCCAGGGCTTGCTCGACAATCCGGCGATCGACGCGCTGGCGGTCCGCCGCGGGCTGGCGGTGGAAGCCGGCGTCCAGATCACAGGGACGGCGCAGCGGCCGATCGTCCGGCTGGTTTCCGACCCCGATGTGCCGGATGTCGAAAAACTGAGCTGGCTGGTCCTCGGCCACGGCCCGGAGCAGGGTGGGGCCGGTGCCGCCGGGCTCCTGCTGTCGGCGGCCGGCAGTCTGTTCGGCAACGACTCGGGCGGCCTCATGCGGCAGATCAAGCAAGGCTTCGGCATTGACGAGTTCAGCGTGCGCCAGGGGGGGATCGGCGACAGCGGCGGTCGGCAGATAAGAAGTCGCGTAGTCGGCGGCAGCTTCGACACGGCGTCGGGCACCGGCGATCAGATAGTCAGCGTCGGCCGGCGCTTGTCGAGGAATGTGCTGCTTTCCTACGACCAGGCGCTAGGTCGCGCGGGCAGCGTGGTCAAGCTGACCGTCAGCCTCAATCGCCAAGTGTCGCTGGTCGCTCGAGCCGGCACCGACAACGCCCTGGACATGCTCTACACGATCACTTTCGGCGGGCCGGCGTCACGCGAGAAGAGGGACGACTCACCCAGGTAGCGGTTCCGTGTCGGTCTCAGGCCCCGCGTCGGACGCCGGCATCACACGTACCGGCAGCGCCTCCGCGACATTGAGGTGTACATCGCGCTGCGGGAAGGGGATCGAAATCCCGGCCGCCGCCAGGCGTTTTTCCATCATGAAGCGCAGGTCGCTGTCGACGCGGCGTCCCGACATGTTCGGGCCCAGTTCGACCCAGAAGACCAGAGCCATCAACAGCGCGTTGTCGGCGAAATCGTCGAGAAAAACTTCGGGCGCCGGGTCCTTGAGGATCTGTCCGTGTTCCTCGGCGCAGCCGATGATGACCTCGGCAGCCTTGCGCACCGGCGACCCGTAGGCGATGCCGATGCGGATTTCGCGGCGGATGCGCGAATTCGAGTACGTCCAGTTGACGACCTGGTTCTCCAGGAACGCGGAATTCGGCACCAGCGCCTCGACCCCGTCGAAGCTGCGCACCGTCGAGGCGCGCAAATCGACTGCGGTGACGTGCCCGGTCGTGCCGCCGATGGCGACGATGTCGCCGACGCGGATCTTGCGCTCGAAGAGAATGATGATGCCGCTGATGACATTCTTGATGATCGTTTGGGTACCGAAGCCGACGCCGATGGCCAGCGCGCCGCCCATGAAGGCGAAGACGGTCAATGGAATGCGCGCCAGATTGAGGACCAGGACAATCAGGACGACGGACACGGCGATCATGATCCAGCGGCGGGTGACGCTGGCCAGTTGCTCGTCGACCGCGAAGCGCGTCACCAGAATGCGCTCCAGTCGGCGCGAGAGCCTGGAGCATACCCAGTAGGCGAAAACGTAAAGGAGCAGGACGCCGATGCTCTTGCCGACGGTCACTCCATAGGCGGTCGTCACCGTCTTGCCTTCGACGACCGTCGAATCCTCGACGGCAAACAGCTCGAAATTCCAGACCTGCTTCAGCATTTCAACGGCGCGCGCGGCGGCGAGCTTCCAGTCGCGCGGCGCGCCGGCTTCGCCGGAAAACCCGAAGTCGCCGAGCCAGCGCGCCAGCACCCGATTGAGCCGCTCGCCGGCCAGTTCGACACGCTGGAGCCCCTGCAAACGCTGCTTGAGTGTCTCGAGTATGGCCGACTCGCGGGCCGTCGCCTCCACGTCGAGCAAGGCGTCCTTCAGGCGCATCTCCTGTTGGTCGATCGCTGCCTGTGCTGCTGACGCGAGTTCCCGGACGAGCGGCGCCTTGGCATCGACTTCGGTCTTGATCGCGCTGAGCGCGGCGAGCGCGGATGCCCTCGCCGCCGCGTCGTCGTCATTGAGGGCGGTGTAACGATGCGTCCAGCCGTCGATGCCATATTGGACGACCGTCTGCATCCAGTTCAGCGCCATCATCTCGACGCGGTCGGTTTCAAGGGTCTCGTCGAACAGCCTCAACTGCCGGTTGGCAGTGACATCTTCTCCCTTGGCGGCAAGCGATTTGGCCAGCTGCTCGCGCTCGGCCAGGCGTCGCGTGTTGGCGGCAACCCGACGATCGAGTTCCGTGGCCAGCTTGCCCAGGGTGGCGCGCAGCGTCGCCTGTCGCTCCTCGAAGTCGACCTTGTCCAGCTTCTGCTGCGGCAGCACGCGCGCAACCAGGCTCTCGGTTTCCTTGGTGAAGAGTTCCAGGGCCTGGATCTCGTCCTGTATGCCTTGCAGCCCGATGCCGAGATTGGTCACTTCAGCCTCGGTCAGTTGCAGCCGCAGCGCGGCTATCTCCCGGGCTTTCCGCGCCTTTTCCCTGTCCGGCTCGCCCTTGGCCCGGGCCAACTGGTCTTCAGCGAGGCGCAGCGCTTCGCCGGCGCGCCGCTGTGCCTCGATCAGCGACTGCTTCTGGCTTTCCAGGACCCGCTTGCCCGACGTCCGGTGCCTCAGGCGGTCGCGCATCTGATCGAGTTCGTCGCGCAGCGCATCGATACGGGTCGCCGAGTAGGGCGGCGGACCGGCAAACACGGCGATCTGCTCCGACCTGTCCTGCAGTTTCGGTGCGGAATTCCGGAGGCTGTCGGCTTCGTCAATCAAGTTGAGTCGTTCGCCATAGGCGGCAACCAGGCGATCGAGGAGGCGCTGCTGTTCGGTGGTCGGGAGTTGCTCGGCGTCCGGCGCCGCACCGCTTTCGATCCGTCCGGCTTCCTGCAGGCGCCGCGCCTCGGCCAGATGCTTCTCCGCCTCGGCCCTGGGGTCGACCGCGGCAGGCGCTTCCGCTGGCTTGACGGCCTCGCTCTTGGGCTTTGCCGAAAGCAGGTTGGGTATCTGCGCCTGACCCGGGCCGGCAAGGAGCAGCAGCGCCAGGGCGGCAACGCGAGCGATCTTGTTGGGGCAGCAGGCGCTAGAGTGGGGAATCACGGGTATGGTCAGTCTTGTCGGGTTGTCCAAATTTTTGCTCGCAATCAAGGCGCCCCGGCCGGCTCCGGACACGGCGCGTAACGGGAGTGCCTGACGGCACTGCGGATATTCGACCCGCCAAGCTTCGCGGGTGGGCTATCGCCGGCGCCAGGTCGACCTGTAAGCATCAATCCGACTGAACGGGCCAGCCTCCGCCGACCACCAGCGGTTCAAGCCGGACTTTCAAATTGACGACCGTATAGCCTCGAACTTCGTCAGTATGGTCCTCGTGGCCAACGACATATAGAGGTCTGAGGCGTTGGCTGCCCCCTTCAAGAAAATCAGACTCTGAGCGTCGTCGGCCGCGATTGGCTCACCCTCCGCGACGGCATGAAAGACGTGATGGATATTTGACGGAGACTCATGGGAGAACAGAAACGTCAGGGCGCTGGCGACAAGGCCGGTCTCCTCATGAAGCTCGCGGGCAGCTGCAGCGATTGGCAGTTCCTCTTGGTGGATCCCACCCCCCGGAAGCAGGACCAGTTGATCCTTGTTCATCGCCAGCAGAACGGTACCCCCAAATTCCACAATGACAGTAGCCCGGCACCGCTTCTGCTGCACTGGCTTCAGCCTTTCTTGGTTTCAGCGGTGGCAACTATTTCCCTGGCTTGCGCAGCCTCCTGCTCTTGTTCTTCCACGCCCAACTCCTTGGCACTATCGACAAACGTGGCGTTGGCAATTGCGCTGCCAATACCCTTGGCCGCATCCCCTGCATCGCTTGCCAGATCCCTGGTCTTTTCAACCGTCGTGCTGACGCCCTCAGCGACTGCGGCACCTGCTTCCTGAGCCAACTCCTTGGCCTTGACCCCGGCCTCTTCCACCACCGCGACCGCAGAACTTGCCAATTCCCGGGTCTTCTCGGCTGCTGTCGCTGCCGCTTCTTTTGCCTTGTCCAGAATACTCATTGCTATCGCTCCAGTAAGATAGTGTTACGAACGGTTGTGCCTGTTGAAGACAAACGGTTTCAGGAAAGGCATTCCCGCCTCCCTTTCCCCATGCCTGTTTCCGAAATGCGGGAGAACGGAGACTTTCCGGTTGTCATGCCCTCCTCCCCGCAGCAAAAGGCAACCGATTATAGGCAGTTTCGACGCGATCGAGTATGGCGCAGGTGCCACCCAGGACCCTCAGTCCGCGTCTGAAAGATTGGCGATCGTTTCCTGGAGAAAATCATCGTCGATGCCGTAGTCCTCCTTGCACAGGCTGGCCCAGGTCGTCCATTCTCCGCTTTCCCCATCGCGCAGTCGTCGCCCTGCGGCCATCAGACAGGCCAGGGCATGGATGTCACCTCCCAGCTTTTTAGCCCCGTCGGCGTTATGGTGTACGCCGACCGCACTGGCAACGTTTGCCGGCAGTTTCCAGTTACGCAGGACGGCGGCACCGAGCGCCGGGTGCCCGTTGTCGGCCAGTGAGCCATCCAACGCTCCCGCCTCACCACGCTTTGCCAGCACGATGATCCCGGTATCCTGCATCATTGCGCCGAGATAGGCTGTGTCGCTGAGGCGGCGCAGGCTTGAGCCACGGGCAACAAGGAAGGTTAGTTCAGCAGCACGGTTGGAAGCCGCGAATACAGCTTCGACGATGCTGCGCAGATCTCCCTTTAGGGTTCCAAGCTGCCCTTTCAGGCAGACATTGGCAGTCACGGCCAGAGTGCGCGAGAGGCCGATACTGGCAATTGCCTGCTCGATGCTCTCGGATCTGCGAGGGGGGCGAAATACGCCCGAGTTGGCTACACGTATCAAGGCCCCGCACACGGCAGGATCGGTAGCCACGGCGCGGGCGAGTTCCCGGGTACCTGCGTTGTCATCCTGAATTGCCGCCTGCAATTTGGTCAAAGCAATGCCCGGTGAGGGCATCGAGGCGCCACTGGCGAGGATGGCTTCGACCAAATCGTAAGGCATTGCGGAATCCAGACTTCGGTTGGCGACGATACAAGAGCGCCCATTCTATGCGCTGGTCAAGGCAATGTCAGCACAGCGCGGCATCAGTTGCCCGAACGCACCCTCCTTCCCTTCGCAGCCCCGACGCGCAGCAACGACATCGGCTCCTGCCTCCAGCGGCACCAAGGCGTCCTGGTGCCTCCAGAGGGGCGGTTGTCAGGAGAGCGTGGTCTTATCGAGCGCCGGCTGCGCCGGTCATCCTGTCGGCCTCGACGACCCAGCCACCACCCATCGCCAGGTAAAGATTGATCATCGCCTGCAACTGCACCTGATGTGTCTGCGTATATTGCAACTGGACATTGAACAGGCTGCGCTCGGCATCGAGGACTTCGATGAAGCTCGTGTAGCCGTTGTCGTAACGCAATCGCGCGGTCGACGCGTACTGCTGGAGCGCCTCGACTTGGCGTTTCTGCGCCAGAAGTTGCTCGCGGGTCCGGTTCTGGTTGATGAGCGAGTCGTCGACCTCGCGGAAGGCTTCCTGGATCGCTTTCTGATACGCGAAAAGCGCCTGTTGCTGCACGGCTTCGGCCGACTGCACCTGGCCGGCAATCGCGCCGGCCGTGAAGATCGGCATGGTGATCGGCGCCCCGTATTGCCACACCTTGTTCTGGCTGTTGAACAGATTGCTGAAGCTGGGGCTGGCGTAACCGAACAGGCCGGTCAGCGAAATGGTCGGGAAATACTGGGCCCTGGCGGCGCCGATCAGGGCATTGGCGGCGATCAGGTTCTGTTCGGTGCGCCGGATGTCCGGCCGGCGTTCGAGAAGTTCCGAGGGCAGGCCAGCCGGGATTTCCGGCAGCGTCAATTGATCGATGTCCTTGCCCCGCGGAATCGGGCCGGGATTGCGGCCAAGCAGCAGGCTCAGGCCGTTCTCCTGCTGGGCGATGGCTTTCTCCAGCGGCGGGATGCTGGCCAGCGCCTCCTCGTACTGCGACTTGTTCTGGCTCAGTTCGAGCAGCGAAATGACGCCACCCTCGAAACGCAGCTTGAACAGTTCGTACGACTCGCCGCGGCTCTTCGCCGTCGCCTTGGCAATCTCCAGCTGGCGGTCAAGGTTGCGCAGGTTGATGTAAGCACCTGCCACGCTTCCGACCAGCGACAGGATGACACCGCGTCGCCCCTCCTCGCTGGCCAGCAGTTGCGCATTGGCCGCCTCGGTCTGGCGGCGGATGCGGCCCCAGATGTCGATTTCCCAGCTCGCGTTCAATACGGCACTGTAGCTGTTGTAGGTATCGCCCGCACCAGCGCCGACGACCACGGCACTGATGTCGCGCTGCCGCTTCGCCTCGTAGCCGGCGCCGACTTGAGGAAACAGGCCGGAGCGGACGAAGCCGTAGTTACCGGCAAATTCGTCGATACGCGCCGTGGCAATCAGCAGATCCTTGTTTTCGCGCAAGGCCGTGACGACCAGATCGTTGAGCACCGGGTCGCCGAACTGCTCCCACCAGGCGGTGTTGGCCAGATCCTTCGCCTGTGGCTCGGTGAGCCGCCAGGCCGCCGGTGCGTCGACCGGGGGCCGCACGTAGTCCGGCCCGACCATGCAGCCACCGACGAGCAGCGAAACCAGGGTAACCAGCAGTGTCTTACGCATGGCCGTCACCCGCCTTTCCCGCAGACTTTTCCGAACCGTCGACCTTGTCAGGCCCGCCGGCATGGCTGGCCACGCCGGTCGCTCCCTTGGGGGAGCGCTTTTCGACAACGTAGAAGGTCACCGGAATGATGAAGATGGCGATACAGGTCGCGGCCAGCATGCCACCGATCACCGCCCCGCCCATGACCTGCCGCGACAGTGCGCCGGCGCCGCTGGCGATGGCCAGCGGCACGCAGCCGAGGATGAAGGCGAACGAGGTCATCAGGATCGGCCGCAGGCGCAGTTGCGCCCCCTTGAGCGTCGCCTCGATCAGCGAAAGCTCGCCCTTCTCGTGCTCCATCTTGGCGAACTCGACGATCAGGATGGCATTCTTGGCCGCCAGGCCGATCAGCATCACCAGGCCGATCTGCGCATAAACGTTGAACTCCTGGCCGCGCAACAGCAGCGCGATGAAGGCGCCGGCGACGGCGATCGGGGTGCCCAGCAGCACCGAGAACGGGAGCGACCAGCTCTCGTATTGCGCCGCCAGGATCAGGAAGACGCAGAGTAGCGAGAAGCCGAAGATGACTGCCGGCGAAACACCCTGCTGCGCCTTCTGCTCCTGGAACGACATGCCCATGTACTCGTAGCCCATTTCGTTGGGCATCGTTTCGGCGAATACCGCTTCGAGCGCGCGCATGACCTGCGCCGAACTGAAGCCGGGCGCTGCCGAGGCATTGATCTGCGCGCTGCGGTAGAGGTTGTAGCGCATGGTGAATTCCGGGCCGGAGACGTTGCGCACCGACGTCAGCGCCGAGAGCGGCACCGCCTCGCCCTTGTTGTTGCGGACGTAGAACTGTCCGACGTTGTCGATGTTGGTGCGGTAATCGCCCTCGGCCTGGACGTAGACCTGCCACTGGCGCCCGAAGCGGTTGAAGTAGTTGATGAAGCCGCTGCCGAGGAAGCTCTGCAGTGTCTTGTAAACATCGCTCAAGGCGACACCCTGCTTCAGCACCTTTTCCTGGTCGACCTCGAGGAACAACTGCGGCACGTTTGGCCGGAAGGTCGTCGAAACGCTGGCGAGTTCGGGGCGCTTTCTCGCGGCCTCGATGAACTTTGTCGTGTTCTCGGCGAGGAAGGCGACGTCCTTGCCGGCACGGTCCTGGAGAATGAAGGTCGCACCGCCCGAGGTACCGACCCCCTGGATGGCCGGCGGCGGGAAGGCAAAGGCGATGGCGCTGCTGATGCCGCCGAGCTTCTTCGTCAACTCGGCCTTGATCGCCGTGTATTGCTCCTCGGGCTTCTTGCGCTCCGCCCAGTCTTCGAGCGTGATGAAAAAGAAGGCGCTGTAGGTGCTCGTCACCTGGCTCAACAAACTGTAGCCGACGATGCTGGTCACGTACTTGACGCGCGGCGTCGACATGATCATCTCTTCGGCCTGGTGGGCGACTTCCGACGTGCGTTGCAGCGACGCGGCATCGGGAAGCTGGAGCGCGGCAAAGACGTAGCCTTGGTCTTCATCGGGCAGGAAGCCGGAGGGTACGAGTTTGCCGAAGAAGCCGATGCTCACGGCCACGGCCGCCAGGAAGACAAGGCTGATCAGGCTCCGGCGGATGGCGATGCGGCAGATGCCGACGTAACCGCCGGTCACCTTGGCAAACATCCTGTTGAAGCTGTCGTAGAACTTTTGCAGCGGGCCGCTGCCCCTGACCTTGGGCTTGAGCAGCATGGCGCAGAGCGCCGGGCTCAGGGTCAGCGCGTTGAAGGCCGAGATGATCACCGAGATGGCGATGGTCACCGCGAACTGCTGGTAGAGCTGGCCGGTGATCCCCGGAATGAAGGCGGTCGGCACGAAAACCGCAGCGAGGATGACGGCGATGGCGATGACCGGGCCGGTCACTTCTTCCATCGCCCGGATCGTTGCCTCCTTCGGCGTCATGCCGTGCTCGATGTGGTGCTCGACCGCTTCGACGACGACGATGGCGTCGTCGACCACGAGTCCGATCGCCAGCACCAGACCGAACAACGACAGGGTGTTGATCGAGAAGCCGAACAACGGGAAGAGCATGAAGGTGCCGACCAGCGATACCGGCACCGCCAGCAGCGGGATCAGCGTCGCCCGCCAGCCCTGCAGGAAGAGGAAGACGACGAGAATGACCAGCACCAGCGCCTCGACCAGGGTGTGCTTGATCTCCTTGATCCCTTCGGTCACCGACAGCGTCGTGTCGAGGGCGATGACGTAATCGAGGTCGGGCGGGAAGCTCTGCTTGAGCTTCTCCATCAGCTTCTTGGCGCCATCCGCCGCTTCGATGGCATTGGCGCCCGGCATCAGGTAGAGGGCGACCATGGCTGCGGGTTTGCCGTTGAGCCGTCCCTGCATGCCGTAGGTCTGGGCGCCGAGCTCGATACGGGCGACATCGCTGACGCGCACGATCGAGCCGTCGGTGTTGGCACGCAGCACGATCTTGCCGAAATCCTCGACATTCTCCAGCCGTCCCTGGGCACGCACCGCATACGTATATTCCTGGCCCGGCGGCACCGGCTCGGCGCCGATCGTTCCCGCCGGATTGACGGTATTCTGGGCGTTGACCGCGTTGATGATCTCCGGGATCGTGATGTTGAGCTTGGCCAGTTGATCGGGCCTGACCCACAGCCGCATCGCGTACTGGCCGGCGCCGAAGACGGTGACGCTGGCGATTCCCTTGACCCGCGTCATCTGGTCGTTGATGTTGATGTACGAATAGTTGGCGAGGAAGACGTTGTCGTAGGTGCCGTTCGGCGAGTAGAGCCCGAACATGATCAGCGGCGACGAGGTCGCCTTGGCCGTGGTGATGCCGTAGTTGCGCACATCCGAAGGAAGCTGCGATTCGGCCTGGCCCTGGCGCATCTGGGCGAGCAACTGGTCGGTATTGGCGTTGGTGCCGAGGGCGAAGTTGACGTTAAGCGTCATCTCGCCGTTGTTGGCGTTGTTCGAGTACATGTAGTCCATGTTGTCGACGCCGGACATCTGCTGCTCGATCGGCGTGGCCACCGCCTTTTCGACGGTCAGTGCGTCGGCGCCAGTGTAGGTGGTCTTGACAGTGATCTGTGGCGGAACGATGTCCGGGAACTGCGCGGTCGGCAGCCCGGCCATGGCGACCAGGCCGACGATGGTCATCAGGATCGAGATGACCATGGCGACGATCGGCCGGTTGATGAAGAACTTCGACATGGCGGCTTACTCCTTGCCAGCCGGGGCGGGTGTGGTGGCTTTCTCGGCGGGCTTGGCGGGGGACGCTCCGGCGACGAAGGGCTTCGGCGTCACGGTCGCTCCCGGACGCGCTTTCTGGGTACCTTCGGCGATCACCTGCTCGCCCGGCTGCAGCCCCTTGCTGATGACCCACTCCGTACCGACCCGTTCGCCGACCGTCACCGGCCGGATATCGACCTTGTTGTCGGCGCCGACCACTGCCACCACGTACCTGCCCTGGATTTCGGTGACCGCCCGTTGCGGCACGAGCATCGCGCCCTTGTCGACCGACATGGTCGCCCGTACCTTGCCGTACTGGCCCGGGCGCAGCAGATTGTTGGGATTGGGGAAGAGGGCAGCCACCTTGAACGTGCCAGTAGTCGTATCGACCTGCCGGTTGAGGACCGCAACCTTGCCGAGGTGCGGATAGAGCGAGCCGTCGACCAGGAAGAGTTCGAGCGGAACGTTCTCCGGCTTGCTGCCGGCGGCGATGGCCGCGTTGGCAATCTTGAGATACTCGCGTTCACTGAGGTTGAAATAGACCTTGATCGGATCGACGGTCGACACGGTGGTCAACTCGGTCGCCATGCTCGGACTCAGCAGGTCGCCGATCTGCGCCTTGGCGATGCCGGCGATGCCCGCGACCGGCGACGTGATTTTCGTGAACGCAAGGTTGAGTTTCGCGGTTTGCAATGACGCCTCGGCGGCGTCGAGCTGGGCCTTCGCGGCGAGATTGGCGCCGACGGAGTCGTCGAGGTCCTTCTGGCTGACCGCGTTCACGGCCGCCAACGGCTTGATGCGAGCGAGGTTGGCACGGGTCGTTTCGTGCTGCGCAGCGTTTTTCGCGACCTGGCCCTTGGCTTCGGCAACGGCGGCCTCGAAGGTGCGTGGGTCGATTTCGAACAGCGGCTGCCCCTGTTTCACCAGGTCGCCTTCGCGGTAGTTCTGCTTGATCAGGTAGCCGGTCACCTGCGGGCGGATGACGGCATTGACGTTGCCGTCGAGCGAGCCGATCCATTCCATGTAAACAGGTACATCGCGCTGCGCGACGCTTACGACCTCGACCGTCGGCGACGGTGGTGGGGGGGCGGACTTCTCCCCGCACGCCATCAGAGAAAGGATAGAAATCAGGGTCGTGGCAATCAGGGCTGGCTTCATGTCATTCTCTTCCGATGCTATGCGATAGGCGACGATATTAACGTATCCGGCACGCGGGGACCATACAGAAATGGACAGCCTGCGTTCCGTTGCGCCACCCGCAACCCGCCTGTTCAAGAAGCACTGCGCACACCGGGAACCGCTACTTTGCGCAGCCCGCTCGCCATCGTGATGGGGTGGTGCCGCTCCAGCGCCGGAATGCCCGCGCGAAGGCGCTGGCATCCGCGTATTCGAGCATCACCGCGATTCTCTGGATGTCCGCATCCGTGTTCTCGAGCATCTGACGGGCAATCTCGAAGCGCCCCTCATCCACAAGCGACTGGAAGCTGGTACCGCAGGCGCTCAGCCGGCGGCTCAAGGTGCGGCGGTGCAGCGAAAAGAATGCGGCAACCTGGTCCGCGTTGGCCTGACCGGCGATGAGCGCGGTTCTCAGTACGGCCAGCACCTGTTCCCGAAAGTCGCCGCGATGCGCCAACTCGAGCGCATCCATCTGTTCCTGCGCCCGGCGGCGCAACTCGGCATCCGCGCCCGCCAGTGGGCGCTGCAGCCAGTCAGCCGGGAAGACGACCCCGTCATGCTCGGCATCGAAGCGCAGGGGCGCCCGGAAGAACTGCTGGAACGGCCGCACATCATCCGGCCGGCGGTGGGCAAACAGGACTTCGACGGGTTTCCAGTCCGCGCCGCACAGGGCGCGCAGAATATTGAACATTGCTGCGACCGCCCCATCCCCGGTCTGGTCGGTCGCCTCGACCTGGGTCTCATAGATGCTGTAGCTCAGCATCGCCGTGCGGTCGTTCACCGCAAGGGTCGTTACTGCACCCTGGACGTGATGATGCAGACAGCGCACAAGACTGCGCAGCGCACTTCCCACGTCCGCCGAGTGTTGCACCAGCAGGCCCAACAGCCCCAGCGAGTGCAACCCGCCCTGCTGACCGATCAGGAGCCCGAAGTGACGGCAGCCGGTTCTGTCCACGCAAAGCCGGATGAGGTGGCTCCTCAGTGCGAATGAAATCCGGTTGTCAGGGTCGTCGAACAGTTCCGGTGGCACGCCCGCCGCGGCCAGCACCTTCGCCGGATTTGCGCCAAGATTGCGCAAAAGCGCCGGAATGACCCGCACTGAGGCGACACGGACACTTGCCTGCCGGCGCGGGCGCGCGGCGGACTCATGATCTGATCTGTTCAACTTCGGGTTTCCTGACTCCATGGGTTCAGGGTAAACAAGATTGTCAAAAAATGTCCAGCACAAGCGGCGGCAGCGTGGTTGAATTGACAGTGAAAAGCCCGTCGACCGCATCGCCGACGGACTCGATCATCAATTTCTGACCGGGAAGGAAACCATGGAATCCAGCAATGCGGGAACGAAAGTCGTCATCGTCGGCGGCGTGGCCGGGGGCGCCTCGTGTGCCGCGCGCCTGCGCAGGCTCGACGAAAATGCCGAAATCCTCATGGTCGAACGCGGCCCGTATGTCTCGTACGCAAATTGCGGCCTGCCCTACCACGTCGGCGGCGTGATCGAGAAGGAGTCGAGCCTGCTGGTGGCGACCGCGGATACCTTCCGCTTCATGTTCAATATCGATGTCCGGACCAATTGCGAAGCGGTCCGCATCCTGCCCGACACCAAGACCATCGAACTGCGCGACGTGCTGACCGGCGAGGTGACCCGCGAATCGTACGACAAGCTGGTGCTGTCGCCCGGCGCGCTATCGGTTCGCCCGCCCCTGCCGGGGATCGACCTGCCGGGCATCTTCCAGGTACGGACCGTGCCCGATGCGCGGGCGATCCGCGAATGGATCGAGCGCGGTTCGCTGTTCCTGACCGGAATGGACAGATACGCCGGCTTCCAGACGGTGAAGCCCAAGACCCGGGCAGTGGTCATCGGTGGCGGCTTCATCGGCCTCGAAACGGCTGAGAACCTCGTGCATCGCGGCTTCGACGTCACCCTCGTCGAAATGCTTGACCAGCTTCTGGCGCCACTCGACCGGGACATGGCCCGAATTGTCGAAGGCTACGTCGAGCGGCATGGCATCCGGCTGGAACTCAATGACGGCGTGGCCGGCTTCCAGCAGGCTGCTGGCGGCGCCCTCGAGGTCCTGACCAGGTCCGGCAAGACGCATCCTGCCGACATCGTCATCCTCGCGCTCGGCGTTCGCCCCGACACCACGCTGGCCCGGACGGCCAACCTCGAGATCGGGGAGCGCGGCGGAATCCGCGTCGACGAACAGATGCGCACCAGCCACCCGGACATTTTCGCGGTCGGCGACGTCGTCGAAGTTCGCGATTTCGTGACCGGCGAGTGGAGCCTGATTGCGCTGGCCGGCCCGGCCAACCGCCAGGGGCGCATCGCGGCCGATGTCATCGCCGGGCGCCAGTCACGTTTCCGCGGCACCCAGGGCACTTCGATCATCGGCCTCTTTGGCGCCGCGGCCGCCTGGGTAGGCGCCAGCGAAAAGACGCTGAAGCGCCTCGGTGACGACGACTATGAAAAAACCTACCTCTACCCGAATTCACATGCCGGCTACTACCCCGGCGCCACGCCGGTCCCCATGAAGGTGTTGTTCAGGAAATCCGACGGCCGCCTCCTCGGGGCCCAGGCGGTGGGCATGGATGGTGTCGACAAGCGGATCAGCGCGCTGGCCATGGCGATCCAGATGGGTGCCACGATCTATGACCTCGAGGAGGCCGAGCTCTGCTATGCCCCGCAGTTCGGCAGCGCCAAGGATCCGGTGAACTTTGCCGGCATGGTCGCCGCCGACATCCTTCGCGGCGACATGCCGGTCGCGCATTGGGATGCGCTCGGGGACGGCATCCTGCTCGACGTGCGGGAGATGTTCGAACTCGCGGTCGAAAGCGTGCCCGGGGCGATCCACATCCCGCTCGCGCAACTGCGCTCGCGCCTGAACGAGTTGCCACGCGACCGGGAGATCTGTGTCATCTGCCGCTCCGGGGGCCGCGCCTACTACGCGACCCGGGTATTGTTGCAGAACGGGCTCAACGCCAAGACGATTGCCGGCGGCATGCTGTCGCGTTATCACTCCCAACTCCTGCCGGACTGAGTGAGCGATCGGACAAGTGTCATGACCGGCTGGAACCTACAACTCGACAACGCCACGCGACGGGATGAAGGTGCTTCGCCACAGGGCGCAGGATCATGAGCGGGGGCATGCAGAACGGCGGCGGCTGGAAGCAGAGAATCTCGCACGAGATGGTCGAGTACGCGTTCAACGTCGCGTACCTGGCCCTCGTCTTTGCTACCTTGACCCAGTACCGGCGACTCGTTCTCGCGGCCCACGACATCATCTACACGAATTACTGGGTGGCGGTAATCCAGGCCCTGATCCTGGGGAAAGTCATCATGATTGGTGGCCTCTTCCGGCTGGGGCGCAGCCTCGAGCAAAAGCCCCTGATATTCCCCACCCTGTACAAGGCGGCCGCCTTCAGTCTTCTTGTCATCGCCTTCAACATCATCGAGCATGTAATCAAGGGGCTTTGGCAGGACATGGGCCTGGCGGGAGGCATCGCGGAGTTCATCGACCGGGGGCCCCACGAATTGCTCGCGGGCTCCCTGGCTATTTTCGTGGCCTTGATCCCATTCTTCGCCGTCAAGGAACTGGGGCGGGTACTGGGAAAAGGCAAGATGTGGGCTCTATTTTTCCGAAAGAGGGAAGCGCCGGCGAATCACGCATGAGCATCACGCGGATCGCTCCTCTATCACCGTCAGATGGCGGATCGGTCCTGCCTGTGCCGGAAATGCTTTCACGTCGCTCCGCCCGGCATCAACACCGCTATTGCTTGGCATATTTCACTCCCGCAAGGATCTTCATGAACAAGACTTCCACACTGCTCGCCGCCGCCGCGCGAGCAGGTCCACCTGCCCAAGCGCCTGGCCGTGGGCAAGTGGGTCGAACTGGTGCATCAGGTGGATAGATAGGGTCAAGAAAGTCTCCTGACGCGGTATTGGCGCATCCGGACGGTCGCTGCCGGACACGGGAATGGCCGGCAGTGCTGTAAACCTCGGTGCAACGGCATCGCAGCATGCATCCGCCCGGCGCGCGCCGGCCGTGACCGTCACGGTCCAGCCGATGGCAGCGCCAGGTAGCGTTCGATCGCCACGCGGTCATTGAACAGCAGGCGTTCCCTTCCCAGGCGGTCGGCCAGGCCACAGTTTCGCACGACCTCGAGCACGCCGGGGTTGAGCCCGGCGAGCCAGAGCGTCGCGCCGCGCTCGGTTGCCCGCCGCTCGCCCTCGATCAGCGCCTGTAGCGCCGAATACTCGATATCCGGCACCCGGCTCATGTCGAGGACGAGCACCCGCGGCTTGTGCTCGTCGACCAGCGCGCTGATGCCCTCGGCGACCAGTTGCGCGTTGACGAAGAAGATGCGCCCCTCGGGACGGACGATCAGCAGGCCGGGAAGGGTTTCGTCGTCCGGATGCTCGGGCGACAGCGGACGCAGCACGTCGGCACCCCGCTTGCGTCCGATCACATGTAGTTGCGGGCGCGCCTCCTGGCTTGCCAGGCCGATCAGCGAGACGATGATCGCCACGACGATGCCCTGCAGGGTGCCCAACGCCAGCACCCCGATGCCGGCGATGAGCGCCCAGCGGAACTCCATTGTCCGCACCTTGCGGATTGCGGCGAACTCGGCCGGCTGGATCAGCCCGACCGAGTAGACGATGACCACCGCCGCCAGCGTCGCGTGCGGCAGCAGGCCGAGCACCGGCGCCAGCAGCAGCATCGTCGCCGCCGCCACCCCGGCGGTGACCAGCGAGGCCTTCTGCGTGCGTCCGCCGGCCGCTCGCACCACGGCCGTCTGCGAGGTACCGCCGCCGGCCGGCATGGCGCCGAGCAATGCGCCACCGAGATTGGCCGCCCCCGAGGCGAGCAACTCGCGGTTGGCATTGACCGGAGGGTCATCGCGTCCGGCGAAGGCGCGCCCGGCGGCGATCGACTCGGTGAAGCTCATCAGCGCAATGCCCAGCGCG
>Ga0208460_10000665_pt1 | contig 23134 bp, 24 predicted proteins | sample AD_STIC10_MetaG_FD_184436 | JGI IMG/M metagenome (GOLD analysis project Ga0208460, IMG submission 184436) | Active sludge microbial communities of municipal wastewater-treating anaerobic digesters from USA - AD_STIC10_MetaG (SPAdes) (version 2) | ecosystem: Engineered > Bioreactor > Anaerobic >... | reverse complement strand
GCTTGCTCGCGACGAATGAGTTCCGTTGTGGACCCTGCCCTCTCATGCACCCTGCCCGCGTACCAGTTTGGCGGTTTCCCCGCCAATCTGCGGGTCCTGCAAGGCCATGTGCAAGGTAGCCTTGACCAGGCCCAACTTGTTGCCGCAATCAAAGCGCGTGCCCTCGAAGCAGTAGGCCAGCACCGGCATTTCGTGCAGGAGCGCCTCGATGGCATCGGTCAACTGGATCTCGCCACCTGCGCCGGGCCTGGTCTGTTCAAGCAACGGAAAAATGCGCGGCGGCAGAACATAGCGTCCGACAATCGCAAGGTTCGAGGGCGCCACTTCCGGCGCGGGCTTCTCCACCACCATGCGAATCCTCGCGGAACGCGCCGAAATCGATTCGGCATCGACGATGCCGTACTTGCGCGTGTCGGCGCGTGGCACTTCCTCGACGGCGAGCACGCCGGCATCCTCGCGCGCGGCCACTTCCGCCATCTGGCGCAAGGCACCGGCCTTGCCCGATCCCGGTGCGCCATTGACGATCAGATCATCGGCAAGGATCACACCAAACGGCTCGTCTCCGGCAACCTGTTTGGCACACAGCACGGCGTGACCGAGACCCAGTGCTTCCGGCTGGGTGACGAATACGCAACGGACATTGCGCGGCAAGGTGCCCTGCACCAGCGCCAGCAGTTCTTCCTTGCCGGCCTGGGCGAGCTTGCTCTCCAACTCGTAGGCCTTGTCGAAGTAGTCGGCGATCGCGTGCTTGTAGCGGTTGGTGACGAAAATCAGGGTATCGGCACCCGCATCCACCGCCTCGTCCACCGCATACTGGATCAATGGCCGGTCCAGCACCGGCAACATTTCCTTGGCGACCACCTTGGTGGCCGGCAGGAAGCGCGTGCCCAGGCCCGCCACCGGAAATACCACCTTGCGCAAACGTCCATTTTTCATCTGGAAATACCCGTACTCTCTCAGGAAGGCCGAACAGCGAATGGAATCACCACCGGATCCGGGCTGGCGACGTACGGCGCGAATTCGGGCAGCAACTGGTCGAGAATCCGGCGCAATGCCGCTTCATCGTAGTCAGCCACGGCCTGCTGCGCCTGTTGCAGCAATTGCGAAAGCAGGTCCCAGCTCATGCTGCGGGGCTGGGCCAGGAAGATCTTGGCATGCGCGGTGGCCTGGTAGTTTTCGAGCTCGTGGAACAATTCCTCGAACAATTTCTCGCCGGCGCGTAAACCGCTGAAAACAATCTCGATGTCGCGCCCGGGTTGCTTTCCGGCAAGCCGGATCATCTGCTCCGCAAGATAGGCAATCTTGACCGGCTCGCCCATGTCCAGCGCAAAGATTTCCCCGCCCTTGCCAAGCACGGCCGCCTGCAGGATCAATTGGCAGGACTCCGGGATGGTCATGAAATAACGCGTGATTTCCGGATGGGTGACGGTGACCGGCCCACCGGCGTAAATCTGTTCGCGGAACAGGGGTACGACCGAGCCGGCGGAATCCAGCACGTTTCCGAAACGCACGGTGATGAACCGCGTTTGCGACTGCATGGCAAGGTTCTGGCAGTAGATCTCGGCCATGCGTTTGCAGGCGCCCATGATGCTGCTTGGGTTGACCGCTTTGTCCGTGGAGATCAGCACGAAACTCTCCGCCGCATGACGATGCGCAAACTGCGCCACGCTGACCGTGCCCAGCACATTGTTGCGGAAAGCCTCGCGCAGTTGCTCCTGCAGCAAGGGCACGTGCTTGTACGCTGCCGCATGAAACACGACCTGGGGCCTGGCGTTGCTGAATACCCGTTCGCAGGCTGCACGGTCCCCGCAGTCGCCGATGCGTGCATCCAGCAACAGGTCCGGAAACTCGCGACGCAACTCCTGTTCGATCCGGTACAGGTTGAACTCGGAGATTTCCATGATCGTCAACGCCGAGGCGCCGAGCCGTGCGACCTGCCGGCACAATTCCGAACCAATGGAACCACCGCCTCCAGTCACCAACACGCGCTTGCCGGAAATACCGGTGCGGATCGAGGTCCAATCCAGTTGCACCTGCTCGCGTCCGAGCAGGTCCTCGATGGCAACCTCCTTGAGCTCGCCAAGGCTGGAACGGCCGGCCACCACGTCGGCCAGCCGCGGCATGGTGCGGAATGGAAGCCCGGTTGCTTCGCATCGCTCGACCACGCGCTGCATCTGCGAACTGCTGGCCGAAGGCATGGCGATGAGCAGCATCTGCGCTGCGGTCTCGCGTGCAAGTTCGCCCATCTGGTCAAGCGTACCCAGCACCGGTACGCCGCGAACCCGCGCTCCGCGCAATTGCGTGTTGTCATCCAGCATGCCGACCACGAGGTAGCGGTTTTCGCGCACCAGCCCGCGCACCAGGGTGTCACCGGCCCGCCCCGCGCCCAACACCAGCACGCGCATGGCCGGCGTGCGCGATAGGAAATCCAGGCGGTTGTCTTTCCAGTAGCGGTAGGCCAGTCGCGGCAAGCCCAGCATGACGGCCAGGCAGACCGGATAGACCACCAGCACCGTGCGCGGCACGGTTGCCAGGCGGTTGTAGATGAACAGGGTAAGGGCAATCAGCAAGGCACCCAGCAGCGCTGCACGCAGGATGTTCCAGAGGTCCGGCAGGCTGGCAAACCGCCACAGTCCCTTGTACAGCCCGGTGACCCAGAAGATCAGCCCCTGCGCAGCGAGCACCAAGCCGACTTCAAGGCCGAACCAGTCCAGGCCGGGGCGTGCCGCCTCCGTTTCAAAGGACCAACGGAAGGAGTTGATCGCGACCCAGGTCAGCCAGACCATGGCAAGGTCGTGCACGACGACCGCAAAGCGGGGATGGATCTTTGCAATCAAACGGCTGCTCACGCTGCGCGCTTCCGGGACCGGCTGACGGCGCGCAGGCAGTACTGCTTGCCGAATACCCAAACCAGCAGGGCAAGCGCATACACGAAACCGGCTTGCGCGGCTCCGCCCGCCGCAAGCGCGCCCGTGGTGGACACGTCATCGGCTTCGATAGCGGCGAGCAACAACGCAGGGGTCACGATCAGCAGGTTCCAGGTCATGTACAGGGCGACCACCTTTGCATGGCTCATGCCGCTGCGCACCAGCCATTGGTACAGATGTTCGCGGTGCGCACTATACCAACGCCGCCCGCCCAGCATGCGTGAAAGCAGGGTCGCCGATGCATCCACCATAAAGCCGGAACAGGCGATCAGCCCGGCATAAATCAGATTGGGCATCGCGGCAACCTGCCAGCCGATGCTTGCCGCGACCAGCAACCCCAGGCTGCCACTGCCGACATCGCCCATGAAGATGCGGGCGCGCGGGAAATTGAACGGCAGGAATCCCAGCGTGGCAGCGACAAACAATCCAATGCGTTGGGCGTCGACTGCATGGCCGGAGCGCGCACAGAGCAGACCCAGCGCCACAAAGACGAACACCGCCTGGAATGCGAGCAGTCCATTGATGCCGTCCATGAAGTTGTGCAGGTTGATCGACCACACTGCCGCGATGCAGGCCACAGCCAGTGCAGCCAGTACCCATGGCATCACCGGGTTGCCCGACAAGGACGGAACGTCGATCAGCAGGATCGGTAGCAAGCTCACGACGACCGCGAGCACATGGGCGCAGAGGCGGATTCCGGCGCCGAGACTGCGATGGTCATCAAGCCAACCCACCGCCGCCACGATCAACACGCCGCCGCCCAGCGACAGCAAGGCAAGCTCCTCGCGCCGAGGCCATCCCGTGACAGACCCAGGGTCACCGACCATTGTTGCCAGCAATCCGGCCAGCACCGCGACGACAATGCCGATGCCACCGCCGCGCGGTGTTGCTACGACATGCGATCGGCGACGCCCTGGCTGGTCGATCAACTGCCGGCGATTGGCGTAGCGAATGGCCAGCCAGCAGACCGTGGCGGAAACCAGGAAAGTCGCCAGCAACAGGATCATCCACGTCGAAAGCGGCCAGGCCAGCACGAGCGTTCCTATTCGCCAACCACACTGTGGATGGGTCGGATCGTGGTCCAGCTCTTGCAGCTCGGGCAGTGCCAGTGGTGGGACTTTGCCCCGAAGCCGCATCGCGAGCAGCGATACATGGCCTGCCCCTCCAGCAGCTTGCGGGTCAGGTCGCGCTGGATCAGCAGGCTTTCGCGTGCCTCGCCCTGCGCGGTATGCAGATTCGCATCGATGAGTGCCATCAAGGCGCGCACCGATGGACGCTGGTGCAGCTGCCGGGTGAGAAAATCCACCGCCGACTTTTCGCCCTTGGTTCGCGAGTACAACCTGGCCAACGCCAGCACCGGGGAAACGCCCTGGTGTCGCTCGGTCATGCGCAGCAGGAATTCCTCGGCACGCTGCATGCGCTGGGCCTTGGCATAGACATCCAGCAGTGGCGAAAGGATTTCCGGCACATAGTCCACGTCACGCTCTGCGACGTGTTCGAATGCGGCGATGGCTGCATCCGGGTTGCCGTTTGATGCCTCGATGTGCCCCAGGATCATGCTGGCACGCACGCAATCGCCCTCGGCGGCACATGCTTCGTCAAGGAACCCCCTGGCCTCTGCCCAGGCCTTGCGCGAACGCGCCTGCTCGGCGAGTTCGCAGTAGAACTGGGCGATGCTGGCCCCCTGGGATTCCCCGGTCGCCGCCTCGAGCTTTCGCGCGATGTCGATAGCCTTGTTCCAGTCGCGCTCATGCTGGTAGATGGCCACCAGGTGATTCAACGCCACGGGCGCCAGGGCATCCATGGCAACCAGATCGGTGAACAGGGTTTCCGCACGGTCCAGCAAGCCGGCGCGCATGTAATCCTCGCCCAGTTCCAGCAAGGCGACGGTCTTTTCCTCGTCGCTCAGGCTGGGACGCGCGATCAGATTCTGGTGTACGCGAATAGCGCGATCGACCTCACCCCGCCGGCGGAACAGGTTGCCCAGGGCCAGATGGGTTTCGACGGTGTCGCGGTTGTACTCGGCAAGTTGCAGGAAGACTTCGATGGCCTTGTCCTGCTGCTCGTTGAGCAGGTAGTTGAGGCCGCGGAAGTAGTTGCTCGACAGCTCGCTGACCTTGGCACCGGACGTGCGCTCGCTGCCGCGCCGCGCAACATACCAGCCGGAAAATGCGGCCACCGGAAGCAACAGGAACAACAGGCCTATCTCATTCATGCAAGGCCATCGCTTCCCGGATCAGGCCGCACGCGCGAAGCCCCTTGTTGGGCCAGTGATCGCCTGAGCGCCCGCAACTCGCGCCGCAACGCACGCACGCGCAAGCCCCAGACCAGCAAGCCACCGAGCACCCAGCCAAGCAGCAGCGCCGCAAGCAGGGCAGCGCCCTTGGGGACCGAAAAATCGATCAACCAGAAATCGAGCAGGATGCGGTCAGCGTTCAAGGCCCCAAAAGTGGCGCCCATGACAACCGCAAGCAGGATCAACACCACCACGCCTAGTCGCATGGCCGACTTCTCCAGGGGACACCCGCGTGCGGGCGTTCATTCGGCAATCAGCGGGCGTCGTCGGAAACCGTGGTGGATCCGTTCACGCGCTCGCGCAGTTCCTTGCCCGGCTTGAAGTGTGGCACATGTTTGCCGGGCAACGCGACCGCGTCACCGGTCTTGGGATTGCGCCCCATGCGCGGCGGCCGGAAATGCAGGGAGAAGCTGCCGAAACCGCGGATCTCGATGCGCTCGCCACCGGACAGCGCATGCGTCATCTGCTCAAGCATGCTCTTGACGGCCATCTCCACGTCATTGCCCGCCAGATGCTGCTGGCGGGCCGACAAGGCTTCGATCAATTCGGATTTGGTCATTGCCGGGTACCCGCTGGTGAGGAAGGTGCCCACGGGTCTCGTGGGCACCGGGAAATGCAGAGCCGACGCCTTTCAGCGCCGACCCGACTTCATCACTCGCGGTTGAACTTCTCTTTCAGCAGCGCGCCCAACTGGGTCGTTGCGCCGGTGCTGCTCTGGTAGTCGTCCAACACGGACTGCAGTTCTTCCTCATCCTTGGCGCGGATGGAAAGCTGCAGCACGCGTCCCTTGCGGTCCATGCCGGTGAACTTCGCTTCGACGGTGTCGCCAACCTTGAAATGCAGGGTGGCATCGTCAACGCGCTCCTTGGCGATGTCGTTGGCGCGCAGGTAACCCTCGATACCGTCCTCGATGTCGACGGTGACGCCCTTCGCATCGACTTCACGCACCGTTCCGGTGAGGATGCTGCCGCGCGGATGGTTGGCCATGAACTGGCCGAACGGATCCTGTTCGAGCTGCTTGATGCCCAGCGAAATGCGCTCGCGTTCCGGATCAACCGCCAGCACCACGGCCTCGATCTCGTCGCCCTTCTTGAAGTTGCGCACCAGGTCTTCGCCTGCGGCAGCCCAGGAAATGTCGGACAGGTGCACCAGGCCATCGATGCCGCCTTCCAGGCCGATGAAGATGCCAAAGTCGGTGATCGACTTGATCTGGCCGGTGACCTTGTCGTTCTTCTTGTAGATCGCGGCAAAGGCTTCCCACGGATTGGCGCGGGTCTGCTTGATGCCAAGCGAGATGCGGCGACGCTCTTCATCGACGTCCAGCACCATCACTTCGACATCATCTCCAACCTGCACAACCTTGGCCGGGTTGACGTTCTTGTTGGTCCAGTCCATTTCGGAAACGTGGACCAGGCCCTCGACGCCGGCTTCCAGCTCCACGAAGCAGCCGTAGTCGGTGACGTTGGAAACCTTGCCCACGGCCTTGGTGCCGCTCGGGTAACGGCGGCTGATGGCCACCCATGGATCCTCGCCGAGCTGCTTCAGGCCCAGGCTGACGCGGTTGCGCTCGCGGTCGAACTTGAGCACGCGCACGTCCAGCTCGTCGCCGACATTGACCACTTCGCTCGGATGACGCACGCGCTTCCACGCCATGTCGGTGATGTGCAGCAGGCCGTCGATGCCGCCGAGATCGACGAACGCACCGTAATCGGTGAGGTTCTTGACCACGCCCTTGACCACGGCGTTTTCCTGCAAACGATCCAGCAGCTGCTCGCGCTCGACGCTGAATTCGCTCTCGACCACGGCGCGGCGGGAGACCACCACGTTGTTGCGCTTGCGGTCGAGCTTGATGATCTTGAATTCGAGTTCCTTGCCTTCCAGGTAGGACGGGTCGCGCACCGGGCGCACGTCGACCAGGGAGCCTGGCAGGAACGCGCGAACATCCTTGATGTCGACCGTGAAACCACCCTTGACCTTGCCCGAGATGCGACCAACAACGCTTTCGTTCTTGGTGTGCACTTCCTCAAGCTCATCCCAAACCAGCGAACGCTTCGCCTTTTCGCGCGAGAGCATGGTTTCGCCGAAACCGTTCTCGATGGAGTCGAGCGCGACCTTGACCTGGTCGCCAACATGGATTTCAAGCACCCCATCATCGGTGCGGAACTGTTCGATCGGGACAATGCCTTCGGACTTGAGTCCGGCATTGATGACGACGACGTCGGAACGGATTTCCACAACGGTGCCAAGAACGATCGATCCCGGCTTGAGGTTGGCGATGGATTGGCTCCGCTCGAACATTTCGGCAAAGCTTTCGGTCATCGCGGTTTCGGCTACAGCATTCATTGAGTGATTCCAGTGAAAGACAACGGAGCGACAACCACACGTGATGCCTTGGCAACCACGCGGGGATTGCGATCCACCTGTCAGGGGCATGCGGCTACATGCCATGATTGAAACCGGCACCCACCATGGGCACCGGACCGTTTCCCTCTTGCACGCAATCAGGCGGGACGAACCACCGAAAGCACCGCAGCAACAACGCCAGCAACCGGAATACCGGTGGTATCGATGGTCAGGGCGTCCCGTGCTGGGCGGAGAGGAGCGACTTTTCTCGCTGCATCCCGCTCGTCGCGCGCCTGGATCTCGCGCAAAAGGGCGGCAAGGGTAACATTCAACCCCTTATCCTTCAACTGCTTATAGCGCCTTTTCGCCCTTTCCTCGGCGCTTGCGGTAAGGAATACCTTGAAGGCCGCGTCCGGGAATATGACCGTACCCATGTCGCGCCCGTCCGCCACCAGTCCAGGCGTGCGCCGGAAGCCTCGTTGCTTGTCCAGCAAGGCCGCCCTCACACCGGGAATTGCGGCAATGGCCGAGGCCGCCGCAGCGGCCGTTTCCGTGCGCAATTCGTCGGTGGCATCGTGGCTGTTGACGATGACCCGGGTTTCGCCGCCGTCCCCCGGATCGCGGAAGCGGATCTTGGTGGTTTCGGCACAGCGGGTGACCGCCGCCGCATCCGAGAGGTCCAGACCGGCGGCACCCGCCGCGTAACCGACCGCCCGGTACAAGGCGCCGGAATCGAGCAAATGCCAGCCCAACTGCTCGGCGACCAGGCGACTGATCGTGCCCTTGCCGGAGCCGGAAGGGCCATCAATGGTGAGGACGGGAACGGAATCGGCAGTCATTCGGCGCGGATCAGGATGGTTGGACTCCGCGATTGTAGCGGGCGCGGGCTTCGCGACCATCTCCTCGTTCGGTATGCAGCCCAGTGTCGTCTTCTAGAAAACTCTGCGGCATCTGTGTGGTTCACTTTTTGCCGTAGGTGGCGTCGTGGTCCGAGGGGATGGCCAGCAAACGAATGAATGCGCCATCCCGATACGCTACGGCTCGACGGGTCTGGGTGATACGCACGCTGCAAAGGGCCGCGATGCCGGGAGGCGGTTTGATACTGACGATTTTTTCCCAATGCAAACCCTTGTCCCGGTAAACCTGTTGCCAGTTGGGTTGGCGCAACTTGGCCAAGGTATCCAGAGCCGCATGGCGTTCGACCTTTTGCAGGCCGTGCAAATCACGCTGAAAGACCGGGTTGTTCAGATCCAGGCGAACAGCATCGACATCGCTCATCACGAGTCCTTATGCAGGCGCTCCATCAGTACATCTGCTTGCTCATCACTGGCTGGGTGCGCGATCGCCCAATCCAAAGCCTTGTCCAAATCGGCGGCGGCTTGTGGGGTGTGCAACCAGCGTTCGTTGTCCGGGATTACGGTAGCCGTGCGCACCAGCCAGACGCCAGGCTCCTGCTCCTCAAGCAGCACCTGACGCCCAGCATATTGTTTGCCCAGGGAAATCTGACCGTTGGCGCCCACAAGCTTCACGGTAGGTGGCGAAACCGTTCCACTCATACAGCCCTCCACGCACACTTCAAATAGGAAGGCACCATAGCACCAAACCAAATCCGCGCCACGATCCGGTCAACAGCCACAGTTCGCTGCACGGACGGGAGATCCCGGTTCAGGCCCCAGGTAGGTGCAGAAAACTCTGGCGATTCAAAACGTTCACGCGGCCCCGGATTTCCAGACCCGAAATTCCGGACACAGCGGGTGACCGCCGCCGCGTAACCGACCGCCCTGCCCCAGACACTGGAATCGAGCAAATGCCAACCTGCTACCGGCGGAATTCAAGCAGTAATGGCAGAAACGACAGCCCCTATTTTCAAATGGCAGCGCATGAGGGGTATTGACCCTGCCCACGCGCCTCATGTGGCAATACAAGACTTGACCCCGCGCCTCCCGACATCGGCAAATGGCGCTTGCAATCTGTAACCGATTGATTACGCTACTCCGCATGTTCACAATCAAGCAGGCTGACGAGTTCACTGCTTGGCTGTCCAGAATCAAGGACGGCATGACCCGCCGCCGCTTGGCGCGCAGGCTTGAAAAGGCACAGGCCGGAAACCTCGGCGACGTGAAGCCGGTAGGCGATGGCGTGTTCGAAATGCGCGAACACTTCGGCCCCGGCTGGCGCATGTATTACCTCCAGCGCGGGCAGGTCCTCATCGTGATGCTTGGCGGCGGCGACAAGTCCACGCAGGACAAGGACATTGACGCAGCCAGGAAGCTCGCCCCAACCATTCCCTTGGAGTAATTCCCCATGACAAAGAAAAAAACCAAACTTGCCGATCTGAAAACTTTCGACATGGCCGAACATCTGGATAGCGAACAAGCCATTGCGGAATACCTGACCATCGTGCTGGAAGAAAACGACCCGGCTGCACTGGCGGGCGCGCTTGGCACGGTGGCCCGTGCGCGTGGCATGACGCAGGTGGCCGAGGCTTCCGGCGTGACGCGGGAAGCGCTCTACCGCGCGTTGCGCCCGGACGCCAGCCCGCGCTTCGACACCGTCCAGCGCGTAATGACCGCGCTGGGCGTGAAGCTGACGGCCGTCCCGTCCTGACATCGCGCTCACGGCACAGTTCGCAGCAGTTGGTGGATCAGCGGCCGTCTCGGTGCGCAATTCGTCGGTGGCATCGTGGCTGCTGACGATGACCCGGGTTTCGCCGCCGTCAGCCGGATCGCGAAAGCGGATCTTGGTGGTTTCGGCACAGCGGGTATCCGCCTCGCGGCCGGAAAGATCCAAGCCAACCATACCCCCGGCACTGCCCACCGCGCGGCAGAGCGCGCCGGAATCCAGCAAATGCCAACCTGCTACCGGCGGCATCCAAGCAGCAATGGCAGAAACGACAGTCCCTATTTTCAAATGGCAGCGCATGAGGGGTATTGACCCTGCCCACGCGCCTCATGTGGCAATACAAGACCTGACCCCGCGCCTGCACGCCTTGTTGACCTCGCGCCTTGAACCCGCGCCCATTGTTGGGTGGTCTCGCGGGGACGCCAGGTCCCGGCTGTTTCTCCACTGGTAAGACGGAGGGAGTGAAAGATCTCCCTTTACCTCAGGTTGAATCGCCCCGGGTTTGAGGAGGCTTCAACTCTTGAGAGAATGAAGCCATGAACAAGTCATCGAAGTTTTCCCCGGAAGTCCGCGAGCGCGACGTTCGCATGGTGCAGGAGCAGCGTGACCAGTACCCGTCGTTGTGGGCTGCCATCGGTTCCATCGCAGCCAAGATCGGTTGCGTGCCGCAAACGTTGAATGAGAGCCCGGGGTCAAGTCTTGCTTTGCCACATGCGAGCCCGGGGTCAAGTCTTGGAAATTGGGGTGAAGTCTTGAATTGCCACATGGGGAAGGTGGTGTCCTGGACCACATGCACCGTCAGGACCGACACGTACTGGGACACAACCAGCCAGGACCGCAGTCACCGCTATCGAATGGCAAATCCACAGCCGTTGGCCAGTTCGACAAACCCGGGAAACGAGGTGGCGACGTTCGCACAGTCCTCAATGATCACGCCGCCCGATGCAACCAGTCCGCCATGCAGCAAGCCATTTTGGCTAGAACCGCGCGCTCGTCCCAGTTTATGATTGAACCCTCGGAGGCATGAGCCATGCAGCAAACCTACACCGCTATCGTGAAGCAAGACGCGGGCGCCTGGATCGGTTGGGTCGAGGAAGTTCCCGGCGTCAACTGCCAGGGCGCAACACGCGAAGAGCTCTTGGAGTCGTTGCGGGTAACGCTCGCAGAGGCCATTGAGTTCAATCGCGCCGACGCGCGCGGCGCAGCGGGCGAAGATTACGAGGAGTTGGCCGTCGCGCTATGAAGCGCCGCGACCTTCTCGCGCACCTGCAAGCCAACGGTTGCAGCTTGTTGCGCGAGGGCGGCAAACATTCTTGGTGGATTCATTCGGTGTCGGGTAAGCGTAGTGCCGTTCCGAGACACAACGAGGTCAACGATCATCTCGCACGCAAGATCTGCCGTGACCTCGGCGTACCGGAACCGACGCGGTTCTGAAAGTTCGTTGTGGCGGACGCGCGAAAAGCCCGCGCGCCGCTGAACTCATCCGTTCGCCGTCATGCATCCACTGTCTGCGCGGTAGGCCATGATCACCTTCGTCAAGGCGCCCGCATCGTTCTTGCTAGGCGTGCCACTGGGGTGGCTGTTTATCGTCGGCTTCTGCAGCTTGCCCGGCCTTGCCTTGAGCGTCGCCTGTGGACACAACGCGTACATTTGGGTGGCGGTCCTTTTGCCCGCTGGCGTGGTTGCTGTGTGGCTGTTGTTTGGCATGCTGCATCGGTACGTACGGGGCGCGCATAGATCATGATTCGCCGGCTCCATAGACTGACGGAGCCCGGGGTCAAGTCTTGGAAATTGGGGTGAAGTCTTGAATTGCCACATGGGAAAGTTGGTGTCCTGGACCACGTGCACCGTGAGGACTGACACGTGCGGGGACACAAGCAACCGGGACTGCATTGACCGCTATCGAATGGCAAATCCGCAACCGTTGGCCAGATCGACAAATCCCGGGAACGAGGTGGCCACATTGCTGCAGTCATCGATGGCAACTGGACCTTCGGCGACCAACCCTGCCACGCAGAAAGCCATGGCGATGCGGTGATCACCAGCACTCTCGACCTGACCCGCGGCTATCCGACCGCCCTGAATCACCGCGCCATCGGCATGTTCTTCGATGTGCACGCCAAGCGCAGCAAGCCCGCGCGCCATCATGGCCAGGCGATCGGATTCCTTGACCCGCAATTCCGGTGCGCCGCTGATGCGCGTCGTTCCGTCGGCAGCCGCAGCCGCCACGAACAGCACAGGAAATTCATCGATCATGTCGGCGACCAGTGATTCCGGCACGTCCACACCATGCAAGGCAGCCGAGCGGACGCGCAGGTCCGCGACAGGTTCACCACCCTGCGTGCGATGGTTCTCCTCCCGGATATCCGCTCCCATCAGCCGCAGAACGCCCAAGAGGCCCGTGCGACGGGGATTCATGCCGACCGCATGCAGCAGCAGTTGGGAACCCGGCACGATGCTGGCCGCCACCAGGAAAAATGCAGCGGATGAAAAATCAGCGGGCACCGAAACGTCGGTGGCTTGCAGACGATGTCCGTCTTCCAGACGCGCCCAGCCGCTGCCGAACTCGATGGGCCAGCCAAAGGCCTCGAGCATTCGTTCGGTGTAGTCGCGGGTGGGCTGCACCTCGTAAACCTCGGTGGTGCCCTGCGCATACAAACCGGCGAGCAGGATGGCGGACTTGACCTGGGCACTGGCCACCGCTGGCTCATGCCGTGCGCCATGCAGGGAGCATCCGCCGCGGATATGCAGGGGCGGCAGCCCACCGTCCGCGGCGTCGATGCGGGCGCCCATGCGCGCCAGGGGTTCGATGACGCGGTGCATGGGTCGCCGCGATAGTGAAGCATCACCGATCAACTCGGTATCGAATGCCTGCCCGGCTAGGATGCCTGCCAGCAAGCGCATGCCGGTACCGGCATTGCCGCAATCGATGGGGCCATCCGCCGCCTTCAAGCCGTGCAGGCCGACACCGTGCACGACGCGCCGAGCGGATGACGGCGCTTCGATCTGCACACCCATGCGCGAGAACGCGCGCGCAGTGGCCCGTGTATCTTCTCCTTCGAGGAATCCGTCGATGCTGGATACGCCCTCGGCCAGGGCGGCGAGCATGATCGCGCGATGCGAAATCGACTTGTCGCCGGGAATCCGCAACGCGCCGTGCAGACCGCGAGTCGGTTGACTGCACCAGCGCAGCGATGCGCTCACGGCAGCGATTCCAGCAAACGCAGGTTTTCATCGCGCGTGCCGATGCTGATGCGCAAGGTATGGGCCAGTCCGTAGCCACCCATCGGCCGCACGATCACGCCCCGCTCGAACAGCTGACGCTCCAGCGCAGCAGCATCCCGGCCCGGGTCCAGAAGCAGGAAATTGGTTTGCGATGGCAGGATGCGAAAGCCGCGTTCACCCAGCTGCAGTGCCAACCACTGGCGCTCGCGACGCGTGTTGCTGCAAGACGTTTGCAGATGGGCCTGGTCTGCCAGTGCCGCTTCGGCGGCCACCAGTGCCATGGCATTGACGTTGAACGACTCGCGCAGGCGCTCGATCACCGCAACCACGGAGGCATGCGCGACCAGATAGCCGATGCGCAGGCCGGCCAGTGCGTAGGCCTTGGAGAAGGTGCGCGTCACCACCAGGTTGGGAAACCTGTCGAGCAACGGCATCGCCCCGCCGGATCCGGAAACGTCCACGAATTCCCGGTAGGCCTCGTCGACCACGACCAGCGTGTGCGACGGAACCTGCGCGAGAAAGCGCTCAAGCGCGGCATCATCGAACCAACTGCCGGTCGGATTGTTGGGGTTGGCCAGAAAAACGATGCGCGTGTCGTTGCTCAGCGCCGCCGCCATGGCATCCAGATCGTGTCCATAGGGTGCCTCGGCATGGTCTGCAGGCATGGCCTTGACCCGAATGGCGCGTGCTCCCGCCACCGCGGTGGCGATGGGAAACACGGCAAACCCGAATTCCGAATGCACGATCGAGGTCTGTGAATCGGCGAAGCACTGGGCCAGCAGGATCAGCAGCTCGTGCGAACCATTGCCCAGGGCAATGGCGTCGGTCGCGACGCCGAGGTGCTGCGCCAGCGCCCGCTTGAGCGACATGCCGCGCGGATCGGGGTAGCGGATGATCTCGGGCATTGCCCCTTGCAACGCCGCGTACACCTGCGGGCTGGGACCGGATACGTTCTCGTTGGAACCCAGCTCGGCCAACTGCCCGCCGAATTTCGCACGCAAGGCGGGCAGATCATGGCCGGGATCGTAGGCCTGCAACTGGCGCAGCACCGCATTGGCCAGCGACGACGCATCGAAACTCACGGAACCGCCACCGGGTAGGAGCCGAGCACCTTGATCTGCGCAACCCTGGCGTCCAGTTCGGCCAGCGCCTTTTGCATGGGTTCGTCGTCGACGTGTCCGGCCAGATCAATGAAGAACGCATATTCCCACTTGGCCTGGTGCGAAGGGCGCGATTCGATGCGGTTCATCGAAATGCCGTGGCTGGCAAACGGGCTCAACACGTTGAACAGCGCACCCGGCTGGTCCTTGATGAACACCAGCACCGAGGTGCGGTCATGGCCGGAGGGCGGGAAAATCTGCCGACCCAGTACGAGGAATCGCGTGGTGTTGTCGGCATGGTCCTCGATCGGCCCGGTGATCACCTTCTTCAAACCGTAGACCAGGCCAGCGGACTCGCCCGCGATGGCGGCGGCGTCATCCGAATTGCGCGCGCGTCGTGCCGCCTCGGCGTTGCTCGATACCGGCAGCTTCTCGACCTTGGGCAGGTTGCCGCGCAACCAGGCCTGGGTCTGGGCAAAGGACTGCGGATGCGAGTAGATGCGCTCGATGTCCTCGATGCGCCCGGAGCGCGAGAGCAGATACTGGTGCACGCGCAGCTCGACCTCGCCACAGATTTTCAGGTTCGAGCTCAGGAACATGTCCAAGGTGATCTGGATCGTGCCCTGCCCCGAATTTTCCACCGGAACCACGCCAAAATCGGCGTTGCCGTTTTCCACTTCCTGGAACACTTCCTCGATGCTGGCCATCGGCTGGCCATGCGCCGAGCGGCCGAAATGCTTGAGCACCGCTTGCTGGCTGAAAGTGCCTTCGGGACCGAGATAGCCGATCTTCAGCGGCTCCTGCTGGGCCAGGCAGGCCGACATGATTTCACGGAACACGTGCACCAGCACTTCATCGCTGAGCGGACCCTCGTTGCGATCCACCACCATGCGCAGAACCTGTGCCTCGCGCTCCGGTCGGTAGTAATCCACGGCGGCGGACAGCGGTCCCTTGGCCAGCCCAACCTGATGCGCGAATTGCGCGCGTTCCGCGATCAACGCCTGGATGGATCGATCAATGCCGTCGATGCGCGCACGCACGTCGGCCAGGTTCATCGCCGCTTGCGCCGGATCATTCTGCTTGCTCATCGCTGTGTTTCCGCCTGACTCGTTGGATCATTCCGCCCTTGCCGCCGCGTGCGGCGCAAGGCTGCAACCGCTCAACCATGCCGTCGCGCAAAGTCGCGCATGAAATCCGCCAACACCTCGACCGCCTGCAACGAAGTCGCGTTGTAGATCGACGCGCGCATGCCACCGAGCACGCGATGCCCTTTCAGGCCGACCAGGTTGGCGGCATCGGCTTCCTGCAGAAACAGGCTGTCCAAGGCCGCATTCGGCAGGAAGAAGGGAACGTTCATGCGCGATCTCGAATCCGCACTCACCGGATTGCTGTAGAAACCAGACTCGTCGATCAGCGTGTACAGCAACTCGGCCTTGCGTCGGTTGCGCGCCTCAATCGCCGCCAGGCCGCCTTCGCCCTTCAGCCACTTGAACACCAGCGCAGACAGATACCAGCCAAAGGTATTGGGTGTGTTGAACAGTGAATCCGCCTTCGCGTGTTCCGCATACCTGAAGATTCGCGCGATGGGCCGCGGATGCCGCTCCAGCAAGTCCTCGCGCACGATGAGGATGACCAGGCCGGATGCCCCAATGTTCTTCTGCGCACCCGCGTAGATGATGCCGAACCGGGAAACATCGATGGGCGCGGAAAGAATGTCCGATGACATGTCCGCGACGAGAGGCACCTCGCCCACGTCGGGAATCGCGTGGAACTGCACGCCGTGGATCGTCTCGTTGGTGGTGTAGTGCACATAGGCCGCCTGCGGATCGAGCTTCCAATCCGCAGTGGCCGGCACATCGCGGAAACCACCGGCAGCGGAACTTGCGCAAATGCGCGCCCGCACGTGCGGTGCGGCTTCGGCACGGGCCTTCTCGCCCCACGCGCCGCTGATCACGTAATCGGCAGACTGCTCCTGCCGCGCCAGATTCATGGGTATCTGCGCGAAATGCTGGGTCGCTCCACCTTGCATGAACAGCACGCGGTAGTTGGCCGGAATCGCCAGCAGGTCGCGCAGGTCCTGCTCGGCCTCCGCTGCCATCGCCATGAAGGCGGCGCCACGGTGGCTGATCTCCATCACCGATGCCCGCGCGGATCCCCATTCGAGCAATTCCTGCTGGGCCTGCCTGAGCACGGGTTCCGGCAGGGCGGCAGGCCCGGCACTGAAGTTGTAGGCACGCGTCACGGGGTGCTCCAGGCGAAACGAAGTGGGTGCAGGCTGTCAGGCGAGTCAGGCCGCAGCCATTGAGCGCGCAACGATATGACGCAATGCAGCATGGACGCAAGCCCGAATTGCGCGGAATCGGGGCGTGATTTGGATGTCCAAACAAGGATTGCTATCCAGGGCAACGCCGATCAAGTCCTGCTTGCCCGGGGCGCTCCTGAAATAGATCGCATGGCGCCATGATTCCGTTCATGGTTCGACGGGCTCACCACGAACGGTATCCCCTTTCCTGCGCCGACTCAGAGATTCCGTTCATGGCTCGACGGGCCTGTCCTGAGAACAGCCGAAGAGCTGACCACGAACGGAAGCCACTTGATCAGCGCTGCCTTATCGACGCCGGCTGACTTATTCAGTAATTACCGAACCAGAGCAGGCCGGCGATGCCAAGGCCGATGACACCGGCAGCCAGGATCAACCACCAGATGCCCGAGCCATCATCTTCGGGGGCAGGCGCCACGGGATCGGCCATCTGGATGGCGTCCAGTGTCTGGGTGATGGCAGGCGCTTCGTTGGCCGGCGTGGGCATGCCTTGTCCACGAACCGGATAACCCGGCGCCTCAAGAATGAAACGGTTGCGTCCGAACACCAGCTGATCGCCCGGGTGCAGAACCGCATCGTGCACGCTGACGCCATTGACTTCGGTCCTGCCGGATGGCTCCAGGTTCTTCAGATGGATGGCCTCGCTGGACACCACCAATACCGCGTTCTGCGCCGAAGAGTCGGGATCATCCAGTCCGAGCCCACCGCGGTCGCTTCCAATCAGCAGGCGCGCGCCGACGCTGATGGTCTTGCCAAAGTGCGCGCCAGACAGGCCGCGCAGCACGACGCGGGAAACCTCGGTGCCCGGCATGCCTTCGGTTTGACCGGCAGGAACGCGGGTATCGATGATGGCATCGTGGTCCGGCTTCAACACTGCGGCCACTGCATCGAAGTTGACGACATCCCCCAGCCTGAGCAAGGCGCGCTCCTGGATTGGCCTGGCGTTGACGTGGGTTCGCGCCTGCGGGTCCAGCACCTCAAGGATCATGCCGCGCTTGTCTATGACAATCCGCGCATGCCAGGGAGCGACTCCCGCAGTCCCCAGCAAGATGGCATTGCCCTGTGCCGACCCGATCCCGGTGACGCCGTTGTCGACGATCACGTCAGCATGCTCCCCGTTGGAAAAGCTCAGACGCATAGGCTACGGATCGAGGGAATTGAAGGCACTTTAGCAGGATAGGCCCGGATCTGACACCTGCCCGGAAAGGTGGGGAACACGCCGTTCCTGCGCTCTGGGCCATGGCGGGCACCACTGCGCAAATCGGTACAGGCACGACGGGCGGGCACGGAGTCGAAAGCACCGCATCATGGCGCCAAGACCATGCATCGGCCAGAATATCGGACCAAGGCCCATGGTCTCGCGCCTGCCCTGCTGCCATCCCGCAACCCGGTGGGACAATGCGGCATCCCGGCACCCGCGCGAACCAGCCAACTGAGGACAACTGAATGGCGACAATCGATATCCGCAGGAAGCATGACTTGTCCATGGCCGAGGCGCGCAAGGCTGTCAACAAGCTGGCCAAGTCCATCGCCAAGGAATTCGATCTCGAATGCGATTGGGATGGCAACACCCTGGCGTTTTCGCGAAGCGGCGTCGACGGGCACATCGCTCTGGAGAAAGGCCAGGTCCATGTCCATGCGCAACTCGGTTTCCTCATGGGCATGATGAAGCCGATGATCGAAGGCGAGATCAACCGCCACCTCGACGAGCAGATTGGCTGATGCTGGTTGTCAAATCCTCGGCGCAGGCGCGCCAGAAGCGTTCGGCTTCGCGCATTGGGCTTGCCGTTGCGGGCGGCGGCCCGGTGGGTGGCATTTTCGAAATCGGCGCCGTGCGCGCCCTCGACGATGCGCTCGACGGCCTCGACATGCACGCCCTGGATATCTACGTCGGCATCAGCTCGGGGGCTTTCGTTGCAGCCAGCCTGGCCAACCGCCTGAGCACCGCCGAGCTGTGCCGCATCTTCATCACCGGCGATTCGGACCAGTTCCAGTTTCGCGCCGAGGACTTCATCCGTCCGGCCATCTACGAATACCTGCAACGGCTGGCCGGAGTACCGCGCATGCTGGCGACCGCGCTGGCGGATTTCGCGCGCCACCCTTTCGACTTGAGCATCTCCGACAGTCTGATGCGCCTGGGCAGCGTCCTTCCAACCGGGCTGTTCGACAACTCCGCCATCGAGCGATTCCTGCGCAAGGCCTACAGTTCGCATGGCCGCAGCAACGATTTCCGCGAGCTGGCCAGCAAGCTGATCATCGTGGCCGTCGAGCTGGAAAGTGGCCAGACGGTGCGCTTTGGATCCAGCGGGCACGACGCCGTGCCGATTTCACGGGCAATCGAGGCAAGCGCTGCCCTGCCCGGCCTCTACCCGCCGGTGCAGATCGACGGCAAGCACTATGTGGACGGCGCATTGCGCCATACCGTGCATGCCTCGGTGGCTTTGGATTCGGGTGCGGATCTCGTGCTGGCGATCAATCCATTGGTTCCCATCAACACCGTGCATGCGAAATCCCAAGGCAAGGCCAGCTCGCCCAATGTGGTTGACGGCGGTCTGCCCGCGGTCCTGTCGCAGATGTTCCGCACCCTGCTGGAATCGCGGATGCAGACCAGCATTCCGCGATACGAGCGCACCTACCCGGACTCCGACTTGATGCTGTTGCAGCCCGATGCGGACGACACCGACATGTTCTTCACCAATGTCTTCAGCTTTTCGCACCGGAAGCGGCTTGCGGAACACGCCTACCAGTCGACGCTGCGCGACCTGCGCATGCACCGCAAGACCCTCAAGCCCTTGCTGGCGCGCCACGGCATCTCGCTGCGCGACAAGGTTCTCGACGACCCAAAGCGCACCCTGCTTGGCACGCTGACCGACAAGCCTCCACGCCGCTCCAAGGTCACCTCCCATCTGCATCGGGCACTGGATGATCTGGACCGGGCCCTTTCCGGCGAGGCGCCCGCCAAGCCTCGGACAAGCCGCAAGGCCCCGGCGGCGCGACGCGCCGCACGCGCCAAGGCAGGTGTCTGACCTGCTTCCATCGATTGCTTGCTCTACTTTCAAACCCTAGCCTGTGCCGCGAAAACCCACTGCTCCACCAATCCCCAAAAGGAAAGCGCCATGACCAAGCCGAAGCCCAAGCTCAAATCCAAGCCCGCTGCAGCCACGGCGACCAGTCCGAAGGCAAGTGGCGGCAAGTCCATTGTCGAATCCGCCCAGCACATCTGGCTGGCGGGACTCGGGGCATTTGCCAAGGCCCAGGACGAAGGCACCCGCCTGTTCGAAGCGCTGGTGCGCGAAGGCGTTTCCCTGGAACAGAAGACCCGCAAGCTGACCACCGGCAAGGCCGAGGAAGCCCGGGTTGCGATGGAAGCGGCGGTTGGCCAGGTCAAGGAGCGCAGCCAGGAAACCTGGGACAAGCTCGAGAAGGTCTTCGAGAACCGCGTTTCACGCGCACTCAATGCGCTGGGCGTTCCCGGCAGCACCGAATTGAAGTCCCTCACTGCCCGCGTGGAGGAACTGGCCCGCGAAGTGCACAAGTTGAATGCCAAGTCCGCACCCAAGGCCGCAAGCAAGCCCGCCGCGGCGCATTCGGTTCGACGCATCAAGGACGAACTGGCGGATGTCGCCCGTGAACTGGAATCCGAACAACTCAGGCAGGTGAGCGCAAAGCGACCCGGTGCATCCGCAAAGGCCTCGCCGAAGAAACCCGCAGCGAAGAAATCCGCGGCCAAAAAGGCGAGCGCAAAGAAGAAATCCGCCCGCTAAGGAAGCTCTGAACAAGTACGAAACTCATTCGTCGCGAGCAAGCTCGCTCCCACAAAATCAAGCAATGGTGGGAGCGAGCTTGCTCGCGACAATACATTGTTCAGACCTTCCCTAAGACTTGAACTGCCGGCACTGGGAAGCCTTGCGCTTCCCGGGCGCCACGAAGCGGCCCGTCGCATGTCCTTGCGACGGGCCGTTTTCATTGCACCTTGCGCGGTGCGATCCTCGAAAGCATCACCAGTGCACGCCACGCATGAGCGCGGCAAAGGCCACCTGCTCCGATGAGGCACCCTGCTGCTGTTCCTGGCGCACGCCCTTGATTCCCTTGGCGGCCGGCGAATCGGGAAACAGGCGGAATGCCGTGTTCATCACGATCTCGTACGCACGCGGCGCAATGGCATAGAACAACTGCGCGAAAACACCCGTGCGCGTGGCGACTCGGACGGGCCGCTCGATGATGGCTTCCACTACCAGGTCGGCCGCCTCCTCGGGACTCAGGGTGGGAACCGAGTCGTACATCTTGGTCGGCGCGATCATCGGCGTCTTCACCAGCGGCATGTTGATGGTGGTGAAATTGATGCCCTGGTCCGAGAACTCGGCCTGTGCGCATCGCGAGAAGGCATCCAGCGCCGCCTTCGACGACACATAGGCGGAGAATCGCGGCGCGTTGGTCAGCACGCCGATCGAGGAAATGTTGATGATGTGGCCGCGATGACGTTCGGCCATGCGCGGCAGGAAGCCCATGATCAAGCGCAGTGAGCCGAAGTAGTTGAGCTGCATGGTGCGTTCGAAGTCGTGGAAGCGATCGTAACTGGATGCAATGGCGCGACGGATCGAGCGACCGGCGTTGTTGATCAGGATGTCGGCCCCGCCGTGTTCGGCACCCACCTTGGCAACGAACTCGTCGCAGGACGCAAGATCCGCCAGATCCACCCTGTAGGTATGGCAGGTGCCACCGGCCGCTTCGATCTCCGCCTTGGTCGCCGCCAGCTCGTCCTCGCCACGCGCGCACACGATCACCTTGGCACCGGCTGCCGCAACCTTCATGGCAACCGCCCTGCCGATGCCGGATGTTCCGCCGGTGACCACCACGACTTTCCTGCGCACCTTGCCGGACAGCGAACGGTCAACGAACAGCGCCGGGTCAAGGTGGCGCTCCCAGTAATCCCAGATCCGCCAGGCGTAACTCTTGAGATCAGGAAACTTGATCTTCGATCCACGCAAGGCGCGCTCGCATTCGCGCGTGTCGAACCGGGTCGGATAATTGATCATGCGCATGACTTCGGACGGAATGCCGAAATCACGCAGGAACGTGTTGACCATGCGCCGCACCGGCGGCAGGTTGGACAGCGCCTGCCTGACCGCGGACGGAACGAAGGCAAACATGCGCGCATCGATCCGCATGCTCATTTTCGGCGCATGGCCGGCATCGGCAAAGATGTTGAGTACCTCGCCAATGCGCCGCGGCGCAGGGTCAACCAGATGGAAGCAGCGGCTGTCCAGCTTGGCTGCATGGGCAATGTGGTCAAGGGCGGCAGCCACCCAGTCCACCGGCACCAGGTTCAGGCGTCCACCTTCCAGACCCACCGTCGGCACCCATGGCGGCAGCACTTCGCGCATGCGCTTGATCAGTCCGAACAGATAATACGGCCCATCGATCTTGTCCATTTCTCCCGTTTTTGAACTGCCGATGACGATGCCGGGCCGATAGATGCGGAAGGGACGTTTGCATTCCTTGCGCACAATGCCTTCGGATTCGTGCTTGGTCCTGAAATACACGTTGTCGAGCCCTTCGGCCTCCTCGAACATGTCTTCACGGAACACGCCGGGGTACAGGCCGGCGGCGGCAATCGAACTGACGTGATGGAAGCAACCGGCCTTGATCGCTTCGGCAACCTGCACTGCATGCCGGGTGCCATCGATGTTGGCGCTCACCTGGCTGGCTTCATCGGCGGAAAGGTCGTAGAGCGCCGCCAGATGGAAGAAATGGGAGATCTTGCCGCTCATGCTCTTCAGTGATGCCGGGGCGATGCCGAGGCGTGCCTTGCCGAGATCGCCGTTGACCGCCACCAGCCGGTCCTTGTCCGCACCCAGGCGTTCCCGCAGCGCCTCGAACTTGCCCAGCGATTCCTTGCGCACCAGGCAATAGATCTTGCCTTTGCGCAACAACAGTTTCTCCAGCAGGTGACGCCCGATGAAGCCGGTGGCGCCCGTCACGAAGTACGTCATTTACCCCTCCTGTCCCGATGCATAGGAGCGCAAGCCCCGGTCTTCAAAGTCGAATTCGCAAACAGCATAGTCGTCTCACTCCCACCTTGCTACGCAAGTCTGACTGCGTTGACCGTCCATGGGGGCCGTGATAGAACATCGCGGCGCAGGGGGCGCGATCAATCAGGCAAACATTCATGTCCAAGCTACAAGCCAGCTTTGAAAAAGCCGCCGAAGACATCAAGAAGCTGTCCGAGCGCCCCGACAACGATACCTTGCTGAAACTCTACGCACTCTACAAGCAGGGTGCCGACGGAGACGTGTCCGGC
>Ga0208460_10000654_pt1 | contig 23305 bp, 15 predicted proteins | sample AD_STIC10_MetaG_FD_184436 | JGI IMG/M metagenome (GOLD analysis project Ga0208460, IMG submission 184436) | Active sludge microbial communities of municipal wastewater-treating anaerobic digesters from USA - AD_STIC10_MetaG (SPAdes) (version 2) | ecosystem: Engineered > Bioreactor > Anaerobic >... | reverse complement strand
CCCAGGCCCGGCTGCTCGACGCGCTGTGGCCCACGTTGCGCCCGGGTGGGCGGCTGCTGTACTGCACCTGCTCGGTCTTCAAGGCTGAGGGCCAGGCCCAGATCGACGCTTTTTTGCAACGCCACAGTGACGCCGCCGTCCCCGCCGAGCCCGCGTCCCCGGGCCATCTGCTCCCGCTGCCCGACAATGAACCCGATCGTTCGCCGCCCCCTTCAGGTGCATCGGCGGACGGGTTCTTCTACAGCCTGCTCGAAAAGACCTGATTCCCGCCCACCCCATGCTCAGCGCGGCACGCTCGAACGGCAGTCCAGGCCCCCGCGCAGTCGGCTGCATGCGTGGGGTCCGTGGCTGGCTGGGCGTGTTCCTGATGCTCTGGCTGGGCTGGCTGGCCCCGGCACAGGCTCAAAGCGGCGGCGCCGAACTGGCGAGTTTCGGCGTGCAGCGCGGCGAAGACGGCCTGCTCCTCAACTACGCCGTCAACTTCGAGCTGCCGCGCGGGGCCGAAGAGGCGCTGAACAAGGCCGTGCCGCTGTACTTCGTGGCCGAGGCCGAGGTGTTCCGCGACCGCTGGTACTGGCGCGACAAGCGCATCGCCAGCGCGGCGCGCGTCTGGCGCATCGTCTTCCAGCCGCTGACCTTCAACTACCGTGTCACCTTTGCCGGCATCAGCCAGAGTTTCGCGACGCGGGCCGAGGCCTTCGCCTCGATCCGACGCGGCGCCAACTGGAAGGTCGCCGAACCGGCGCAGCTGGAAGAGGGCGCCCGGCACTACGTCGAATTCAGCTTCCGGCTCGACACCTCGCTGCTGCCGCGGCCGATGCAGATCGGCATCGGCTCGCAGCCCGACTGGGCGCTGTCGGTCGAGCGTACGCAGCGCTTCGATTGAACGCTGAACCTGCGCGCGCCGCGCCGCTCAGACTCCGATCATGACCAAGGCGACACGCTGGGCCTGGATCGTCTCGCTGGTGGCGGTGACGGGGGCGGGCCTCGTGCTCGCCTTCCTGCTTTCGGTGGCCACCAACAGCCCCGCGCTGTACGAGCGCCACTACGTCTGGCTGTTCTGGGTCAACGTGACGGTGGCGGCGCTGCTCGCGCTGGTGATCGGCATCGCCTCGGTGCGGCTGATCGTGCGCGTGAGGCGGCGCAAGTTCGGCAGCCGGCTGCTGCTCAAGCTGGCGGCGATCTTCGCCCTCGTCGGCGTGGTGCCGGGGGTGCTGATCTACCTGGTGAGCTACCAGTTCGTCTCGCGCAGCATCGAGAGCTGGTTCGACGTGAAGGTGGAAAGCGCGCTCGACGCCGGCCTGAACCTCGGCCGCGGCACGCTCGACGCGCTCGTCAACGAACTCGCCGGCCGCACGCGCCTGGCCGCCGAGAAGCTGGGCGAGACCGCGGCGGCGCCGCTGCTCGACGGCCGCGGTGGCACCGCGCAGATGTTCGCGCTCGAACGTTTGCGCGAGCAGCTCGCGGCGCAGGAGGTGTCGATCGTTGCCGCGTCGGGCCAGACCTTGCTGTCGGCCAGCAGCAGCGCCGCAGGCCTGTTGCCCGACCGACCCCCCGCGACCATGCTGCGCCAGGCGCGCTTGTCGCGCGTGACCGGCCAGCTCGAGGGGCTCGACGAAGACACTGGCAGCGCGCCGAATGCGCGCATCCGCGTGCTCGCGCTGATCCCCAGCGCCAACTTCGCGCTCACCGAGCAGGAGCGTTACCTGATGGTGCGGCAGCTCCTGCCGTCCACTCTGACCGCCAATGCGCTGGCCGTGCAGACCGCCTACCGCGAGTACCAGCAGCGCGCCTTGGCACGCGACGGCCTGCGCCGCATGTACATCGGCACGCTGACCCTCGCGCTCGTGCTGGCGGTGTTCGGCGCCGTGCTGCTCGCCGCGCTGCTGGGCAATCAGCTCGCCAAGCCGCTGCTGGTGCTCGCGGAAGGTGTGGACCAGGTGGCTCGCGGCGACCTCAGTGCCAAGCCGGTGTTCGCCTCGCGCGACGAGCTCGGCGGCCTGACCCGATCGTTCGCCGACATGACCGAGCAGCTCTCGGAGGCCCGCTCGCTCGTGCAACGTAGCGTGCGGCAGGTCGAAGGCGCACGCGCCAACCTGCAGACCATCCTCGACAACCTGACCGCCGGCGTGATCGTGTTCGACCGCGACGGCCGCATCGACACCGTCAACCCCGGCGCCACGCGCATCGTCAAGCTGCCGCTGTCGGCCTACCGCGGCCGCCGGCTCGACGAGGTGCCGGGCCTGGAGGTGTTCGCCAAGGGCGTGTGGCAGCGCTTCGAGCTGCACGCCAGCAGCCCCGAGGCCGGCGAGCGCGACCACTGGCAGGATTCCTTCGAGCTGCAGACGCAGGACTCGCAGGGCCGCGACCGCGATACGCTGACGCTGCTGGTGCGCGGCGCGGCCATGCCGCAGGGCGCACGGTTGATGGTGTTCGACGACATCACCGAGGTCGTCTCGGCACAGCGCACCGAAGCCTGGAGCGAAGTGGCGCGCCGACTCGCCCACGAGATCAAGAACCCGCTAACGCCCATCCAGCTGTCGGCGGAGCGGCTGCAGCACAAGCTCGAAGCCAAGCTCGAGGGGCCCGACCAGACCATGCTCGCGCGCTCGGTGGCCACCATCGTCAACCAGGTGCAGGCGATGAAGACCCTGGTCAACGAGTTCCGCGACTACGCGCGGCTACCCGCCGCGCAGCTCAAGCCGCTGGACCTGAACGCGCTGGTCGGCGAGGTGCTGGGCCTGTACGTCACCGCGCAGGAGTCCGGCCAGCTGTATGCCGAGCTCGGGCAGGGCCTGCCGATGATCATCGGCGACAGCACGCAGCTGCGGCAGGTCATCCACAACCTCGTGCAGAACGCGCTCGATTCGGTGGCCGACAAGACCGACGGCCGCGTGCTCGTGCGCACGGAGGCGGCTCGCAGCGAGCAAGGCGACCTGCGCGCCGTGCGCCTGCAGGTGATCGACAACGGCCACGGGTTCCCGGACAAGGTGCTCAAGCGGGCCTTCGAGCCCTACGTCACCACCAAGAGCAAGGGCACCGGACTGGGCCTGGCCGTCGTCAAGAAGATCGCCGACGAACACGGCGCGCGTGTGCGCATCGCGAACCTGGGGGTGGCGCGCGACGTCGCGACAGGCGACACTCCACTGCCGGCGGGCACCGCCGGCGCGACGGGGGCCCAAGTTTCGCTATCATTTTCCAAGTTCGCTCCGGCCGACGGCACCCCAGCCGTCGCGGTGGCCACCGTGAGCCGGACGCACTGACCATCCATGGCGATCATTCTTGTTGTTGACGACGAACTCGGAATCCGCGCGCTGCTGTCGGAAATCCTGACCGACGAGGGCCACACCGTCGAGGTGGCCGAGAACGCTGCCGAGGCGCGCTCATGTCGCGAGCGGCTGCGCCCCGACCTCGTTCTGCTGGACATCTGGATGCCCGACGTCGATGGCATCACATTGCTCAAGGAGTGGGGCGCCACCGGGCTGCTGACCATGCCGGTGATCATGATGAGCGGGCACGGCACCATCGACACCGCCGTCGAGGCCACCAAGTTCGGCGCGATGGCTTTCCTCGAGAAGCCGGTGACGCTGCAGAAGCTGCTGCGTGCCGTCGAGCAGGGCCTGGCCAAGCCGGTGGGCAACCACCGCGCGGCGGCCACGCCCTCGGCACACCATAACCATCACCTGCCCGACACCACGCTGACCGTCGAAGCAGCGATGACCGGCGGGGCCATGCTGCCCACCACGCCGCTGATGCTGGGCCCCCAGTCCGAGCAGAGCTTCGACCTGGACCGGCCGCTGCGCGAGGCTCGCGACGCATTCGAGAAGAGCTACTTCGAGTTCCACCTGGCGCAAGAGAACGGCAGCATGACCCGCGTGGCCGAGAAGACCGGCCTGGAGCGCACCCACCTGTACCGCAAGCTCAAGCAGCTGGGCGTGGACCTGTCGCGCAACAAGCGGGGCGGGGTGCTCTGAGCCCGGGCGCCGTCTGGCGCTCGGCTATAATCTGCGGCTCCTGGCCAAGTAGCTCAGTTGGTAGAGCAGCGGATTGAAAATCCGCGTGTCGGTGGTTCGATTCCGCCCTTGGCCACCAAACATGGATTTCGGGACGTCCCACGCGATCCCAAGAAGCCCAGAAAGCCCTAGAGAATCAACGCTCTAGGGCTTTTTTGTTGTCTCACACGGTTGCAAGCCGACCTTCACGTTCCCGGGGATCGAGGAGTACGTTCTGGAGTAGCGGCCTGGAGTAGGGCCGAAAACAGGGCGTTTACTCCATGGCTCGTTATCTCATCCCCTCCGACACCTTCCTCAAGGCCATCAAGCCGGGCGATCCGCGCAAGCGAATCAGCGATGGCGACGGGCTCGTCCTGCTGCTGTTCGTGAAGCCCGGCGAGCACGGCTGGCGGTTCGACTACCGCTTCGCCGGCCGGCGCAACATGCTGTCGTTCGGCAACTACCCGGACACCACGCTGGCCATCGCGCGCCGCAAGGCCGACGCGGCGCGGCGACTCCTGGCGGAAGGGTTCGACCCCAGCCAGCAGCGCAAGGCCGAGCGGCAGGCTCAGGTCGAGGCCTACGAGGACAAGAAGCGCGTGGCCGACGGGCTGCCGCCGCGAGGCTCGTTCGAGGAGGTCGCCCGCGAGTGGTACGCCGTGCGCAAGGACGGCTGGGCGAGAAGCTACGGCGACAAGATCATCGCCCGCTTCGAGAACGACGTCTTCCCGTGGATCGGCAAGGTGCCGGTGGCCGAGCTGACGGCGCCGCAGCTGCTCGAGGTGATCCGTCGCATCGAGGCGCGCGGCGTGGTCGAGACGGCGCACCGCGCGCTGCAGGACTGCAGCCAAGCGCTGCGCTACGCGGTGGCCACCGGCAAGGCGTCGAGCAACCCGGCCCGCGACCTGAAGGGTGCGCTGCGCCGGCCGATGACGAAGCACTTTCCCGCGATCACCGAGCCGGCCCGCTTCGGCGAACTGCTGCGCGCGATCGATCACTACGCGGCGACGCCGGTGGTCCGGGCCGCGCTGAAGCTGGCGCCGATGCTGTTGCTGCGCCCCGGCGAGCTGCGCTTCGCGGAGTGGGCGGAGATCGACCTGGACGGCGGGCTGTGGATCGTGCCCTCGATGCGCATGAAGCGCGAGCTGCGGCAGAAGCTACACGGCGCGCCGCACCTGGTGCCGCTGTCGCGCCAGGCGGTCGCGGTGCTGCGCGACCTGCAGCCGCTGACCGGCAGCGGCCCGCTGGTGTTCCGCGGCGAGCGCCACCACGACCGGCCGATGAGCGACAACACCGTCAATGCCGCGCTGCGCGCGATGGGCTTCTCGACTGACGAGGTGACCGGTCACGGCTTCCGAGCCACCGCACGGACGATGCTGCACGAGCGACTCGGCTTCGATCCCCACGTGATCGAGGCGCAGCTTGCGCACTCGGTGCAGGACGCGCTCGGCCGTGCCTACAACCGCACCGAGTTCCTCGAGCAGCGGCGGAAGATGATGCAGGCCTGGGCCGACTACCTGGACAAGCTGCGCAAGGCGCCGACAGACGGTGCAGGCACGAAGCGCTGAATCTGCGCCGAAATCTTGCGGCTCATGACGTGCCGCCTGCGCCTAGAGTTTCCCGAGGTACATCACCGAGGGACGCCCATGCCGCATGTTCCATACACGACGGAAGCCACCCTCCCGACGATCCTCCGGCTGCCGGAAGTCATGCACCTGGCCGGGCTCGGTCGATCGACGATCTACCGGCTGCTGGCGGCCGGGCAGTTTCCGTCGCCGGTCCAGCTGTCCGTGCGCGCCGTAGGCTGGCGGCGAAGCGACGTTGACCACTGGACGGCCGAACGACCGCAGGTGTCGCACTAACGGGGCATCGCGGCGATGCCGATCGGCGAGATTGCGAGCACCAGGAAGAGGGACTTCATGGTCGCCGCAGATCCAGGCGCTCGCCGGTGCGCCCGACGGCCACCCATCGTGCGCCGCCGCCGATGCGCTCGCTGTGTCGAGTTGCGAGCGCTGCCCAGGGCAGCTTCATGTCGGTCGCACAGGTGGCCGCCATGCGCACGACCTTGATGCGGGTCGTGTGACGAAGCAACTGGTCGAGTACCTTGGCGCGCAGACCGGACAGGCTCTCGACGAGCTCGCAGGCCTCCGCGAGGGACTGAGCCTTGCCGACATCGCTGAGCAACTCCAGCATGGCGCGCTCAGGCGCGGAGACGAGGACACGCGAGTCACCTGCCGGCAGGGGCTGCAGGCCGAAGCCCTGAGGCAGGGCATCGTCGAAGAGTTGCGTGGCTTGGTAGCTGGCCGGTAAGCGCTCCGTGAACCAGTCCGGCAGGCGTCGGGGCGTGTCGCCCCACAGGTTCAGGCGTTCGCGGAAGGCAATGTTCTGGCGCACGCCCCGCCAAGCGAGGGCCGTCTTGCCGCCGACGTGAAGGCCCGGCGTCTGCTCCGAGAGGAAGGCCAAGCTGCCGTCGCGCGTGAGCGTGTCACCGGGCAGCATGTAGACGCCACGAGCAAGATGCACGAGCCAGCCGCTGCGGGCCAGTGCCGAGGCACGGAAGGCGCTGAGCCCGCGCGCCTGCAGGGCGGCCGTGCTCAGCGGCTCGCCGCGCGGCAGGCTCGAGAGCAAGACCTTGAATGAAACGGATGCAGTAGTTGAGCTCACGAATCAACTGTAGAGATATTCTTATGCATCGGCGAGTCTAGATCGCTGGGAACCAGGCCAGACGCTTACAGCAGCCCACACTCCCTCAGGAAGCGCTTGGCCTCGCTCCGCATGCCGGTCGAGATGCTCTCCCAGGTGTGAGCCGGGAAGTCATTGGGCAGTGCTCGCTCCATCCGGCCGAGCGCGCTGTCGACGCTGGTCACCAGCTCGACCATCGCGGCCCACACCGCCTCGCCACCGTGCTTGGACGCCAGTTGCTGCCAGTGGCGCGCCTGGATCGTGTGGAACAGGTAATGCGCGTTCTTCGAGCGCACGGCCATCGCCAGACCCGCCTTGCGCTGCCTGAACTGGTTGGCGCCGTCGCCGTAGTAGGGCCACATCGACAAGACGTCGTATAGCGGCGTCATCCGGTACGCATCGCCGCGATCGAGATAGATCGAGAAGTTCTTGGCGTGGCCGTCGGTGGCTGCCATCAACAGGAACGCCAGCTGCGTGAGCAGGAAGAGTGTCGTGTCTTCACGGTCGGCACTGCCCTGCAGCAGCTGCAGGCACTTCTGCATGCCGGGGCCGCCGCCTTGCTCGTACTTCTGGTCCGGCCCGACGCCGAGCGCCTGGCAGAAGTCTTCCTGGGGCAGCCGTGCGATCCACGTCCGCTTGTCCATCCACTCGCGGTCGAACCGCTCGACGACCAGCACCGTCTGGTCGCCGAAGGTCTCCATCGATGTGGCGGCGACGGGCAGGCCGAGCTCCGCGACGATCTGCGCGCACAGCCACTCGTTCTGGACCGAGTCCGATGCGTCGACCCGCTTGGAACCGCCGATGAGCCCCAGCGGCAGCTTGATGATGTGGGTGGTGGGTGTCGCGCCGTGCGGCCGGCACCATCGGCCCTTCCACCGGGTGAGCGCGGTCTTCTCCTGCGCGCCGGCGATGGAGATGCGGAACAGGTCGTCGTCGTGGATCGAGCCAGGGTCGGTTTCCGACGGGACGGCCTGCAACAGGTCGACGATCTGCGCCTCAGCCAGCGGGTCGCAGTCGATCCGGTCCCACCCCTCCGGCGTGACGCCCTCGGGCAGGAGCTGCACGGCGCCGACGCAGTCGCGGCCGATCGCCTCCAGCAGATCGAAGATTTCACTTGATCGCAGGCCGAAGCGCCTTCGCAGCCGCGAACGGATCCGTTCGTTGTCCGGCAGCAGGTTGTCGAAGTAGTTGCGGACCTGCTGGCCCTGAATCTCCAGCGAGCCGCTGATGAGCAGGGAGAGCGAGAGCGATCGCCGGCGGGGCGACTCCAGCCAGGACGAGTCGTAGCGGAAGGCGTGCGAATTCCGGTCGACGAGCCAGGTGCCGACCAGCTCGCCGTTCATCCAGGCGTTGAGCGACTGGGTCACCACGAGCCCTTCTTGGGGCGAGCCACGAGGGGTCGACGCGATGCGGGCTTGACCTCAGGCGGTCCGCTTGATGGCTTGGGCTGCGGCTTGGCGGCTTTCGGCTTCGCGGCCTTTGCCGCAGGGGCGCGGGTGGCGGTTGGTGCGGCCGCTTCCTCCTGCAGGGTCAGCGAGACGCCCAGCACGGCCAGCAGTTTCATCAACTGCTCGAAGTTGACCAGGCCTGGATTTGCTTCGATCTCCGCGATCCGCGCCTGGCTGACACCGATGAGTGCGCCCAGTTGGGCTTGGGTCAGGCCATGCCGCTTTCTCAGCGCCCGCAGATGCTGGCGGAGTTGATCAGGGAAGCGGACGGGGAAGGCAGTGGCCATGATGCATCTTATAAGCTATGGCCTGTAAATGCAATAAAGAAGCTACAGCAAGTTCCGTCAACTTATCGGCCAGGGCCAATACCTTCACGCCATAGGCTGAAGGCTGTGGGGTGACGGCGAAGCCGCCGAGCCTCGAAGTTGAAACGATGCGTGACCGAACCACAACCCTCTCGGGATCTTGTGGGCGCCCGTGAGCGCATTCGAGACGTACCGGGACCGAAGGCCTCGCTGGCGCGAGCACTTGGAAGATGGCGAGCCCGCGCGCACGATCGACGCATGCGCTTGCCCTGGGACCGTTCCAAGCCGTCGCAGTTGGACCTGCTCGCTACGGAGCAGCCAGCTGTCCACTTCGATGCATCGCGACAGGCGCCGATGGCCGAGCCTGAAGCGCTGCCGCAGGAGGTGCCCTCCGTGCCCGTTACTGAATCATCTCGGCAGCCCACAGGCGAGCCGCTGTTCGTGCCGCTGTCCGCGCTCTACGAAGACCCGGACAACCCGCGCACCGAGTTCCCGCCGGCCGAGCTGCAGGAGCTGGCCGAAGACATCCGCCTGCACGGCATCCTGCAGCCGATCGTCGTGCAGCCTGCGGATGCTGGCGGGCTCTACCGCATCCACTTCGGGGCCAAGCGGTTCCGCGCTGCAGGTCTTGCGGGGCTGGAGCAGGTGCCCGTCACGGTGAGGCCGACTGGCGCCGATCCGTATGCGCAGGTCGCCGAGAACCAGAAGCGCCACGGGCTGACGCCTGTGGACTTGGCGCGCTTCATCCGCGGGCGCGTCGACCTGGGCGAATCGAACGCAACCATCGCCAAGCGACTCGGCATGGACCTGACGACGGTGGCGCATTACCTGGCGCTGCTCGACCTGCCCGCGCCGTTGGCAGCCGCCTTGAAGTCCGGTCGATGTGCTGCACCAAGGACGCTTTACGAGCTGGCCAGGGTGCACGCCGATCGCCCCCAGGCCGTCGTCGATCTCCTGGAGGGCGACAACCCGATCACGCGGGAGGCAGTCGCCGCGCTGCGAAGGCCAGCGCGTGCGTCGAAGCCCGCTATGAAGCGGCCCGCAGCGCCGAAGAAGCCACTCGAAGCGCCAGCAGGTGTGCAGTCGGTCGCGCGAGCCGAGCGGCTATGTACCCAACTGGCGGCCGCCTGCTCGCAGCTGAGACGCGTCGGCCTCGATCAGCTACCCGCGGAGCAACTCGAGGCGCTCCGCGGTCGCCTCAGGCAGCTCGACGTGCTGCTCGCGCCCTAGAGCAGTTCGACGTCTGGCGGCAGATCACATGGCAAGAGACGGCCGCGACAGGGTGACCGTCGACCTGCGAGGCGCAGGGCCGCTGATTGAGCAACGCGCTGCTGCGCAGGGCCTCACCGTCGCCGCGCTCGTGCGCCGCGCGGTGGTCGCCATGGCCGAGTCACCCGAGGCAGAGGCTGCAGGGCCTGCCGGCGTCGATCGGACAGAAGATGGAGCGCTCGTGAAGGTGACGGTGAGATTGCCGTCTGCACACGCCCTCTTGCTGGCAAGCCGGTCACGACGAGCCGAAGTGTCGCAAGGGATCTACGTGGCTTCGCTGCTCGAAGGACGCGCCCTGCCGGCAGCATCGCCGGACCGCCAGCAAGCGATTGCTGCCCTGTCCCGCTCGACCGATCAGCTGGCCATGCTGGGTATGGATCTCAACGGCTTCATGCGGCTGCTGGGGCGGGTGCCCGATGACCGGCTCGAGCCCTATCGCGCCGGCGTCCGGTCGCTATCGACCCGCGTGCAGCAACACCTTGACCTGGCGTCGCAGTTGCTCATCGATCTTCAACAGGCGGCATCGGCGCGCCGCGCACCACGAGTGCCACGTGCGAGACGGCCATGACCGCTGCACAGATCGTCGACGGCGTACTGGTCCAGTGGGGCGAGCGCCTGTTCTACCCGTCGAACCGCATCGTCAAGACACCGCCCACGCCACGCCCCGACACGCTGACGCGCCGCAAGGCTGCGGTGATCCGCGGGCGCATCGTCGCCACTGTAGTCCGGCGAGCGCCACAGGTGATGGTCAAGGTGACGGGCGGCGGGCGCGGCATGAGCGCCATCGCAGCGCACTTCCGCTACATCAGCAAGAACGGCCGGCTGCAGATCGAGGACGACCGTGAGCTGACGTACCGCGGCAAGGAGTCGATGCTCGATCTGGTCGAGCAATGGCGCATTGGCGGCGCGCGGATTCCCGAAGAGAGCCACCGGCGCGAAGCCTTCAACATCATGCTATCGATGCCGCATGGCACCAACCCGTTAGCCGTGCAGCAGGCAGCGCGGGCATTCGCGAAGATCGAACTGGTCGGCCACCGGTACGTAATGGTGCTGCATGACCATCAGGCCAATCCGCACGTGCACCTGAGCGTCCGGGCCACGGGCATGGACGGGTCGAGGTTGAATCCTCGCAAGACCGACCTGCATCGGTGGCGCGAGAGTTTCGCCGAGCGACTCCGAGAACTGGGCATCGAGGCAGAAGCCAGCCGCCAGGCTACGCGCGGCGAGGGGCGTCGATCACAGGAGCTGTGGCAGCTGAAGGCGAAAGAAGACGGCAGGCTGTCGAACGAGGCGCCAGCGTCGAAAGCCGGCGATGCTTACGCCAAGAATCGCAGCAATGCTTTGGTGGCCTGGGCCAACATCTTTGATGCGCTGCGCAAGTCCGACCGTCCAGAGGACCAGGACTTGGCCGAACGCATCGCGGGCTTCGTGAAGGACTCAACTTACGGACGCCAGGTTCAACGAAACCGTCAGCGTGACGTCGTCCCGCGTGATCGCCAGCGCTCAATGCCGGAGCCACTGCCGATGCAGCGTGCGCGGCCAGATCGCGAAATGGATCGTTGATCCCCACCCCGCTCCCCGCTCCAAGGGCGGGGCCGTCCTCGCCGCCGGACGGGCTCGGGGGCCGGACGCTGGCGCCTCCGGCCCGCGAGCCAAGCGTATAGCACCCGCGACCGCGTCAAGTGTGCGCTGCGCCGGGCTGCGCCCGCCCTGGACACGGTCGCGGGTGCACCTTCATCCCTGTGCTGCAGCTGACCGATGAACGACAGCTCAGTCGGTGCGGAGCGCTAGTTGCGGGTCGAGCGCCATTTTTCTGTTCCGGGGCCGCCCAGGCAGATGAAGGGCGCTACAGACCGGACTCGGTCGCTCGGACTTTGGGATCGGGCGGGAGCGGCCTCCGAACCCGCCGTTCGCGCGCTCGAGCAAGCGGGCAATCAGGTGAGCAATCAGCGACACCTTCCGCGGGATCCCAACTCACGCGAGCGACAGAGGCTGCATGAGAACACTGCTGGCGCAGGCTTCCACAAGTCGACGATCCTGGAGGCAATGGGGGCCGCACCGGCTGCCGATCAAGTTGTCTAGGCTCGCTGAAACAGCGCCTTCCAAGGCCGCTCGCCTACGGTCCCGCTGCACCAGAGGATCGGCAAGCTGTTGTTGGGCGCAGCGTTGTGGAAGACGACAAGCGCACCTAGCCCGCCATGCCCCATTGGCGCCCTGGGACTCAGTTCACGACCGATCTGCTGGAGAACTTGTTCAGCGAAGCGGCGCTCTGCTTCGTCTGCAAAGATCCCGGCCCCCTCGTCGCACGCTCTTAGCTCGTCGCCGAGCAGGGTCGCCGCAACGACGTCAATGCCTGGGAACGCCTCACGCATCCTGTTAATAGCCTCCGGAAAGGCAAACATGACGTACACGGCGATGCGCCGTTCATCGACAAAGCGCTTCCAGATGGCCGGATCGATCTTCGCCTGAAACTTGGCCATACCTTCCGCGAGCGTTTGCCCTGTGCCAGCAAAGTCGTCGCCGATGACGAGGAGGGCATCCGCCTCCAAGTGCGCTCGCATCCATGCCTCCAACCCAATGGCGGGACCCAGCTTGCCAGGTCGAAGGATCTTCTGCAGCTCGCGTGCCGTGCTCCCGCCGCTCTTGTGTTCGGAATCGAAGTAGCCCAGCGCGAGATTGTCTCGACGCTCCTTGATGGCCTGCCACTTCCCCTCGCCGGTCGTACGGCGCTTCTCCTGGATCATCTGCTCCAGGACGTTGAGGGCCAGGGTCTTGGCGCCTTCATTGATGAACCCCTTGTCGGCAACTCGTCGCAGCAGCTGAAACGCCATCTCAATGCGACTGTCGTCGTCGAACTGCCGCAGCCAAGAGCGAATCTCAGCGACGTCCTTCTGCTTCCCGCAATAGACCAGACGAGGAGTGATAGCGAGCAGATCGTCCTCTGAGATCGGAAAGGCGCTCTGATCGGGTACCTCGAGTGCTTCCAGTCCAGAGCCCGCCTGATCCTGCGTCCGACGCAACCCCTCCTTGTAGTCGCTCCACTGTGGGAGCAGCTTTGCGACGGCACTTCCGCCGAGCCACTCTCGGAAGATGGGCAGGCTGATGACGCGAGCTGTCCCGCTGCCCACGACGCTCAAAACACCACGCCGGGTAAGTCGTTCACATGCTCTCCGCAGTACCGCGGCGGGTGCGCGGTCCTCCACAGCAATGGGCAGCGTCTCTTGGACTTCCGCAAGATCCTCGACCGCTTCATAGCGACCTCCAAGCACAGCTATGCAGGCCAGTGTGACGCAGTTCTCCGCGCTGTCGCGACGCTTCTCCTCTAGCTCCAGGACCGGGTTGTCCTCCCAGAGGTGTGAGAAGTTCGTTGGACCGAGGGCGCGCAGCAGCTGATCGCGGACAGCGTGCGTGTCGTTGTCATCCACGAAGGTGCGATGCTCCTGCAGGCAGCGTTCGAAGACCTGGTAGCAGAAGTTGTGGATGTAGAAGGGGTTGCCTGCCGTGAAGTCCGTGATGAAGTCCACAGCCTCGGTGGAGAACTCGATGACGTTAGCGACCGGTTCTGCGATCAAGGCTCGGCAGTCAGTGCGGCTATCGATGCGGTCCAGTTGGATGTTTCGCCACTTGTTCAGGTCCGCTTGATGGCGGCTGTAGATTGCCTCCATCCGCTCACTACCAACAAAGAAGAAGGTCAGGCCGACTTCGGAGATCGAGCGCAAAGACTTGACGAACTGCTTGCCTCGCTCTCCCGTGTAGAACGCGGCATCGAGGTCATCGAACTCATCGATGATCACCAAGTACTTGTGCTGTCCCTTCGAAGCCATCAACTGTTCCATGAAGGGGATCAAGCGACTCAAGCTGGCACCGAACTCGGCCTCGGCCGGAACCTGCACGGCAGCCTGCGCCTTTTCGACCAGGCGTTGTGCTATCAAATGCGCAAGTTGCCCCTCGTGAAGCGACGCGACCTCGCCCATGCGCAGGAGAACGCAAGTGACGTCGTCTCTTTGAGAGAGCTCGGCGGCCAGGACCTGGAGTAACGAAGTCTTCCCGATGCGCTTCTGACCCCAGACGAAGTGCGATGCACCGGCCATGGCAGCAAGCCGCAGCTTGGTCAGCAATGATGCGCGCCCGTACAGTCGCTCGGCCTGCCGTATTGGATTGAGGCTGTATGGTGGGTTGTTGAGCAGGGCCTTCCAGTCGGGTTCAGTCACCTGCTGTGAGACATGCAGGCAGTCGGCGCTTGCCACGATCCTTCCCGAGTTGGACTGACACGACCACTCGATAGGGATGTCCAGCTCTGTGCTTGAAGCGCCCAAGCGCAGGCGTAGACGCACGACTTGTTCGCCGTCTGGAGGGACATCGAAAGGGCCTGCCGGTTCGATCACTACAAGGTCGGCGCCGTTGGTCTTGCCTGTCTGCCTTAACGAGATGTCATTCGCGTGCCCTTGGCCTCGGTTGACCAAGGAGAACGCCAAAGCGATGTCTGTGTTCGTCGAGCTCAGGTCGGCCTTGGTCCTTGGATTTCGGAGCGCCAGGACGGGTGCCACCGCAACTTCACCACGGGACGTGGCCTCTTCGATCAGCGCCCCAAGGTGCTCGAAGATTGGCTTCACCAGTTCTGTCCAAATCTGACTCCGCTGTCGCGGATCAGACGGGCTTGGTCGCTGCTTGCGCATGCTCTCGACAAACTCGGGAGCTCTCCGAAGGACTTCGACGGCTTCGCTACGCTCGTAGGCACTGAAGAGCTTCCTGAACGACGGGCCGATTAGGATGTCGAGGTCACGAAGAAACTGCCTCTCGGCCGGCACAACCAGCGGTTGCAATCTGTGCGCGTACTTCAGGACTTCAACAGCCGCGGTGCTAGCCGTTGCCGGGGTTGTGCGCACGAAGCGCTCAATTGCCGATCTGACCTCGGCCACCGCGTGATCCAAGGTGGCGACAGCTGCACGGCACATGTCAACGGGCGACTTCCGCTCAACGTCGTAGATTGCTCGGACCTCATCCCGAATCCGAAACGCAAAGTCGCTGACTCCGTCCGGCAAGGCAGCTTCAAGATCGTCAAGCCGGCCCAGCGCGTTCACAAAGGCGGTCGCCAGATTTGAGGCGGTGAACGTCTCCTTGCGGCCAGCAAGGTCCTCCAGGGACTGGATATCGGCGGCCACGCCGCGCGTGCTCGCCCAAGCGCTTGTCACTTTGACAAGAAGTTCTTCTGCTGCTTCCGGACTCGCGTCGGACAGGTCCTGAGCCAGCAAGGCACCGACCGAGTAGAGGTCACCTCGATCGCTAGCCGCTGCCACTTCGGCTTCCAGTGCCGCACGCTCCGCTTCCGCGCGGGAGGTTCCTGTGCCTTCCTCGGCATCGATCGCGACGCCATGATTCCATAGAGAGAAGAAGTCTTGCAATCGCTGCTTCACGCGTACTGTTAGTTCCTTATTCCAGCGCTGCTGCAGGTTGAACGGCAGATAGGTGGTTGGCAGGCCTTGCTCCTGCCATCGCTGCGCGCTCACCAGCGCTTGTCCTTGCAGATACCCCTTGTTCGCTTCGACAAAGCTAAGCCGCCATTCCGCCAGCTCGACCACCGTCAGCGTCGGCATACGCAAGGCGCCTTCATCCTCGACCTGGGCTATACGAGCTCGTCCTGCGACTGCGTCCCAGATGTAGGGACGGCCGCTGCTGTAGTCCATGATGGCCATCCACAAGTCCTTGCGCACACGACCGGCTTCCCCCTGCAGCGGTACGGAGGGACCTACCGTCGATTGAACAGGCCCAGTGTCAGATGAGTTATTGGGTGCAGCCGACGGTCGAGCAGGGCCCGCCTCCGCGGAGTCACTCCCCGAAGCCCACTCGACTGCCGGGCGATTCGGCTCGCCTACGATGCGCAGATCAGGGTGGAGCAGTGAGGCGAACGCCCGCAGGTCCTTCGCGCCGAAGTCCTGTGGTCGAAACCTATGGTCCGTCATCTGCAGGAGGCGATTGTTCAGCACAGCCAGAGTCATCTGGCGGGCCTCAGACCCCGTCTTGCGTCGAGCCTGCAAGAAGGCGGCCTCGACGAGCTCGAGGGCCTGTTCTCTTGTTCTCATCAGCGGCTCCCTCCTAGGCGTTGCCAGTCATTCTGGCGCAGCACAGTGCCGAACTGCGCTACGGCACACACGGGTTTCTAGGTGGACGGTGGGAGCCGGGGTGATCACCGCTTCTGGGCCGCCAACAAACCAGGCTAAGCTGCAAGGAGGTGACGGGAAACTTCATCGAACACCAAGCACTGCTCCCGCGTTGCCGGGAAGGCGGTAAGGGAAGGGCCCTCGCCACTGGCTCGCCCCAGGGCGTTGGAGGCCCGCCACGTCCGCTGTGAGGCGAGTCTGCCTCCTGCGCCGCCCTCACAGAAACATGTAGCGGGGCCTGCCCTGGTGATCTTAAGATTCGCCTGGCGCCTCAACATGACTCGAGGGCCAGCAAAATGGCCCAGCCACCGACCTCCCTTCCTCGCCGCCGCCTCGCTAGCCAGTTGCAGAGGCTCGCCTCGAACCCGCCTGTGGCATGGCGCGAGGTCGGGCTGAATGCTCGGCCAAACCTTCATGGCTTGCTGCGTTATCCGGCGATGATGGTTCCGAAGATGCAGGGCGACATCATCGACGTGGTCCTAGAGTCTGCTGGCCACGACTGCCGCGTGCTCGATCCCTTCGTTGGCTCTGGTACCACGATGACCGAGGCGGTCATTCGAGGCTTGGACTTCACGGGCATCGATATCAACCCGCTGGCTGCGCTCGTTTGCGAGGCCAAGGCCGCGATCGATGCGGGCGCGGACGTTGACGATGCAGCGCAAACTGTCATTCACTACCTGCGGACCGACATCCGTGAAAGTATTGATGTCGAGTTCCACAATCGCTCGAAGTGGTTCAGCGATGAAAGCGCGCTGCACCTGTCTCGACTGCGGCGTGGCATTCAAGAGGTGTCGGACTTCGCCGCTCGAAAAGTGCTTTGGACCGCATTTGCTGAAACGGTCCGAAAGACTTCGAACTCCAGAACCAGCACCTACAAGTTGCACATTCGCAAGGAGGCGGACCTAGTAGAAGGTGACCGTGTCATCTCGATCTTCGAGGATGTGCTGCGCCAGACGCTGCATCGTGTCGCGGAGTATCGGCAGGGTCAAGTCAGCTTTCGCAAGCGCAAGCCGAGCGTTCAGATCATCTGCAGCGATGCGCGTACAGCCAAGATCGTCAAGAGCGGCAAGCCTCACGACATCCTTGTGACCTCGCCTCCTTATGGTGACAATCAGACGACCATTCCCTACGGCCAGTTCTCGTACCTGACGCTTCAGTGGATTCCAGAGGAGGATCTGCCGAATGGTTGGTCAAATGAACACCTGGCCAACACGCACGCGCTGGACAGTGCCAGTCTCGGTGGGTCGAATATGGACGCGCTTGACAAAGAGGAGGCCATGAAGCTGGCGTCACCGGCATTCGCCGCATACGTGCAAGCAGCGATGGGCGCTGGCAAGGCCACGTCTGTCCGGAAGGTCGCGACCTTCAGCTACGACTTCCTTGAGGCGCTGAGCCATATTCGCTCCCAGTCGCGCAACACCGCGCACTGGATTGTCACCACAGGCAACCGCACCGCTGCCGGCATGCGTGTGCCGTTTGACCACATCTGCCGTGACGTCGTCGAGTTCCTCGGCGGCACTCCGATTGCATCCCTGCGGCGCGAGTTGCCGAACAAGCGCATGCCTTCCAGAAATTCGATGGGTGAGATGATCACAGCAGAGACTACCCTGGTTGCCGAGTTCACCCGATGAGCGACGACAGTGCGTCGCTGAAGGTCAGCCCCCATGTCCTCGTCCAGCTCGGTAGCGAGCTCGTCACCGACGTCGAGCAAGCCCTGCTGGAGTGTGTCAAGAACTCGTACGACGCCGATTCGATAGGTTGCCGCATCGATATCCAGACCAGAGAGTCGGGCGTGATAACCGAGACCGGGACTGCGGGAAGGTTTCTGAACTTCACCGAGCCGACCGACGCAGTGCAGGTGGCGATCTTCGACGCGGAGGGCAAACGGCTCGATGGCCACCCCGCAGCGAACACCAAAGTCGACCCGGAGACATCCGTCGAGCGTCAGCTTCACTACACAGGCAAGTTGACCATTGAAGACAACGGTGACGGCATCAGCCCAGGCAAGATTGCGTCGTCATGGCTGGTGATCAGTGGGTCGGCTAAGCGAGCCGATGGCACCGGGCCCAAGAAGACGACTGTCAAGGGCCGCACGCCGCTGGGGGACAAGGGGCTGGGACGCCTGGGCACGATGAAGCTGGGCGACATTCTGGAGGTCGAATCCGCCACTGGCGCGGACAAGCCGCTTGCTGTGGCGCGGTTCCGATGGCAGGACTGCCACAGCGCCGCGACAGTGGACCAAGTGCCCGTGTTTACCGAGTTCAGAGACAACGTAGCGCGCTTCAAAGGCACGCGGGTAAACGTATTTGGATTGCATGACCTGCCTGATTGGCGCCGTAAGGGGCGGGTGCAGGAGCTCGCAAGGAGCTTCGCCAAGCTCGTATCTCCGTTCGAGACGACCTCGACTTTCCCCGTGAGTGTCACGCTCGACAATCATGAACAGTCCTTGGGGTCTGTCACCGACCAGGTGCTGAGCCAGGCCATCGCGAAATTCAGCTTCGATTGGGGGCTCGACGCAGAGAAGAAGCCACAGTTGGTGGCGCGGGCTCAATTTATGACCCGGCTCTTCACTACCGCCCGCAGCAGGGCACAACGTGAAAAGGCGGATCTGGCCTTCAACAGCGACGGAGGCGTCGGTTTCAGGACGTTCCTCGACTCCTTCAGCCAGACGAAAGGCTACGAGAAGCTTCAACCGAAGTCGGCCGGTAGCTACATCGAGTTCGTTCGACGATTCCCTTGGACGGACATGATGCTAGATACAGGTCTCGCGATCGAAGATCCAGGCAAGTTCAGCGGCGCGTTCTACTTCTTTCACCTCGACGTACGCGACGCCCCCGGCGATGAGGCAGCGACGGGGTTGGCAGTCACTCGAGAGATCATCAAGGACATGGCCGGCATTTCCATCCTTCGAGATGGTTTCCGCGTCCGCTCGCAGGGCGACTGGTTGAATCTGTCCACCGGAATGACATCGGGCAGCATCTACAACATGCGAGTCAACAACACGATCGGCTACTTCGCCCTGACCGGGGCCGCCAACTATCGGCTCGTGGAGAAGTCCGACCGCGAAGGCTTCGTTGAGAACGCGGCTTACCGCGGCTTCTTCTCCATCGCGACTAAATGCCGCCAGTTCGCGAACGACTCGTTGGAGGCGGTCCGTCGTGGCCTGGATGCGTACTACAAACAGCTAAACGAAGCGCGCCGGTCGCTGCCGGCCACCGACCCTGCCCAGGTCGTCGAAGAGTCGCTGGCAGCTTCGGAAAGGGCGCAAGCTGCCGCTAGGCGAGCCAGTGACGCGTTCACGTCTGAATTGGAGCAACTTGAGGCGCGAGTCGCCGCCGGCGCGGCTACCGGATCTGAGACGGCACGCCAAGCACTCAACATCGCCCGCAAGGCCGCCACCGCGGTGGCGGCCGCGCAGGCCAGTCTTCCGCAGCGCGCGAGCCTTCAGGCTGCGTTCGAGCAGATCAAGGTTGAGCGAGAAGCAGCACAGGAACAGCTGCTCGCGCTGTACGAAAGTGCCGCGGTCGGCTTGAGCGCCCGCGGCCTGGCTCACGAGTTGCGCACACACATCGGCGACATCCGTCAGCGCATGACGGCGTTGACGCGGGCGTCGAAGAACGGCGCAGTCGACGAGCAGGTTCTGTCGGGGCACGTGCGCGCCATGCGTGACTCCTGCTCAGCCATCCTCAGCGCCGCCTCGCTCATCGATCCGATGCTGCCAAGGTCTCGTATGCTCAAAGAGACCTTCGATGTGAGCGATTTCATCGCGGAGTACCTCGAGCATCGTCGTCACGAGTTGCTACGAGAAGGGGTGAACGTCCTCGTGACTCCACAGAGCGCGCCGCTTGTCGTGCGCATGAACAAGTCCCGGTTGCTTCAAGTAGTGGACAACCTGGTTCGCAACAGCATGTACTGGCTGCACCGCGGTCACCTCACGAAAACGGTGGCTCGACCGAAAGAGATTTCGATTGAGATCGGGAACGGGACCTTGTCAGTGGCCGACTCGGGGCCTGGCGTCGATCCCCACTACGAAGACTCGCTCTTCGAGATCTTTGTGTCGGGAAAGCCCAAGGACAGTGACGGGCAGGGCCTGGGGCTCTTCATCGTGAAGCAGCTCCTAGCCGCCGACGGTTGTGACATTCAGCTCAGTGGCGATCGAAACCCAGAAGGACACCGGTATCGATTCACGGTCGATCTCGGCACAGTGCGCACATAGGCAGGGAGACATATGAACCTCGACGACGCTTTGGCGGCACTGGGTGCCAATCGGGTGATCTGGATCGACGACAAGTTCAACAAGAGCTCGACGCAACTGACCGACCTGTTGTTAGGCAGCCCGGAAATCGCAAAGCAGTGCGGCAACGCCGCTGTCATCGATTTGGTTGAGAAGGCCGCGTTTGATGAAACAGGCAGCAGAGAGTCGCTCCAGCAACTGATCCACGACATGCCCCCCACCGAGAGGGACAAACTTGCCCAGGGCTTCTTCAATAGCGAAACAGACGCCAAGGAAATGGCAGCCGAGGAGTTGCGAGACAGCGTGGTCGAGAGCGTCTGCAAACTGCTATCCATCAAACTGGAAGATCGCTGGACCTTCGAGGCGGCGCTCGCCAAGGTCGAGGCCGTCTGCAAGGCGAATGACGAGAAGGTCAGCTACATCATCGATCTCAACCAAGCCGGCGGCGATGAGAAGCAAGGCCTCGCGATCCTGAAGGTGCTGCATCAGTACAACTCCAAGGGCACGGCCTTCTTGCTAACCCATTCCGCAACGACCAGCGGCGAGGCGATCAAGGAAGCGGAACTTCAAGGCGACCTGCGTGGCAATCCGCAACAAGCCAACATTCCGGTGTGTGTGATCTCGAAAGCTCGCCTGACTGATGCCACTGACGAAGTCGACTTGGCAGCGGCGCTGCGGATTGCGATCAAGCGAGCAGGTTTGCGCAGAAGTGTTCACGAGGTCCTATACAAGCTTAAGCCAGATGTGGCGACGGCTTTTGACGAGGCCGCTAAGATGTTGCTGGAGATTCCTCCCGAGCAACTCGACGAATTCGTCGTTGAACGGGGTTACCAAGAAGGCCTCTCGGAACTGCACGTTGTTGAGCGTGCGATCACCGCGCACGTCTCCCAGAAAGTACGGGAAATGTTCGCCCGCGATCCAGGGGTCCTGCAGTCGACCGCCCGCCTTCGCTCACTGCGAGCCGTCACGCTGAAGGAAGGCGCTGCGACACCGGTGCACGAGCACCTCGATGGCTTCCGGCGCCTGGAGGTTTGGGAGTCGGACGAGCTCATCAACAAGTCGTTCACGCCATTGGCATGCGGAGACATCTTCCAAACCGACGAGCAGGAGTCGAAGTCCGGCACCGCCAATAGGCTCTTCCTACTTCTCGGGCAACCATGCGACATCTCGCTCCGAGGTGAGCAGGACCGCGACCAAGAGCACGCGATGCTCATTCCACTCAAGAAGCGCGAGATCAAGGCAGGCGCGTCGGGCGACGACAAACTCAAGCTTCGGCCACTGCCGTTCAAGATTGACGGCGCGCATTGGGCCTGTGATTTCCGCTCTACCAGCGCGGTGCGCCTGAGCATTTTGGACTTGGCGTCCTTGCGCGAGGACGGGCGCGTGCGATACGACGCGGAACAGCCGACCGATGTGCCGCTGCTGGCCGCGCTGCATGGCGTCATCGAGCACCGTGTCAAGGCCGCGAAGGAAGTGCTGGCAGGAATGAGCGAACCGTCATGCGCTCTCCAGCTGTGCTTCCGCTCGACTGCGCCATTCAGTGCCATCCATAACGGCAAGCTGGTAGGCAAAGAGACCAAGACGATCGATGGCAAGTCAGTCAAGCTGCCTCAGCGCGTGACATGGTCACTGCGCCGCGTCGGGCGCATCCGAATGCCCTACGCCGCGGCGCTGCTGCGCGACTTTCTTGCAATCCAAGGTCGTGACGCCTTCGACCTCGACTTCACAAAGGAGGTGCAGGCACCTGCGCCTACCTGTGCTCCAGCCGCTGCAGCGATAAGCAACTAGGCCGCATCCAGAAGTACGTGGTGCTTGCTCTGCGGTAGATCAGGCGACAAGGAGACAGGGGGTTGCTTGCCAATGGCAGGGGTCCATGCGTTAGGGCGATCCGACTGTGGACGCAGCCGTTTGAGGCCGATTGCGCTCAGGCGCCAACCTAGAAGCACTAGTGTGCGCGTCACAAAGTCAGCGGCTGGGCCTTGCGCGCAACGCAGGCACTGGTTGAATCTGGTACGCAAGACCGCTATCGCTATCGCTATAGCTCGGTCGCTCACAGCCTGAGTAACGGCGGCCAATGAGTCACCTTTTGCCGTCCGGCAGGGTCAAATCTACAAGAGGCCCGAGGGGTCGGACTGTCCGACCAATGCTCTGTAGTGGTCGCTGAAGATTCGCAAGCGTGCAAGACCATCGATCTGTAGTTTGAGTGCAGGATAGGCTGGCCGCCAGCAATTGGCTGCCAGGGCGCGCCCAGCGCGACGGCAGCCACCCTCGCCGAGCGCATCACTGGATGTGCCGGTTCTGCTTCGCTATGCTGAGGCACAACCCAGACGCTTCATGGATCCAGCCCATAGCCCTATCGTTGCCTATCGCCGCTACGGCTACGGGCAGTCGCTTTCGACATTCCTCGCGACGCCGACCGAATCGATCATCGGTGCGCTCACTCAGCGATCTGCCTTCAACGTCGATCAGAGCCAGGTCGGGGCATGGGTGGGTACGGTAGACGCGCTCCGCGCCTCGCTGGCTTCCTGGGGCGGCGAAGGCCACGTCTTCCTGGAGTTCGACGTGCCGCGCCTCGGCCGCCGCATTGACGCAGTGCTGGTACTGCGACACGTGGTATTCGTCGTCGAATTCAAGGTCGGTGCGCAAGCGTTCCTCGCGCAGGACCTTGACCAAGTGGTCGACTACGCGCTGGACCTCAAGCACTTCCACGAGACGAGCCATCTGGTCCCGATGGCGCCCGTGCTGGTTGCCACGGCCGCACCGGCGGGCATGGTTGAAGCGTCTCTGGACGCCGCTGTGCCTCACCTTCTGCACCCACTGCGCTGCACACCCGACAACTTGATGCGGGCCATCGAGCTGGCGCTCGCACTTACCGACGGGCCGCTGGTCGACCCGCTGGTCTGGGTGCGCGGGCGCTACCGCCCGACGCCGACCATCGTTGAAGCCGCGATGGCGCTCTACGCGCGCCACTCCGTTGCTGACATCTCCCGCAGCGACGCCGCGAATCTGGGCCAGACCTCGCAGTTCGTCAATGACGTGATCGCCCGCGCGTGCGAGCAGCGCCACAAGGCGATTTGCTTCGTGACCGGAGTCCCCGGTGCCGGCAAGACCTTGGTGGGGCTCGACGTTGCAACGCAGAGCACCAACGCTGAGGACCGGTTGCACGCCGTCTATCTGTCGGGCAACGGCCCGCTGGTGCAGGTACTGCAGGAAGCAC
>Ga0208460_10000651_pt1 | contig 23375 bp, 29 predicted proteins | sample AD_STIC10_MetaG_FD_184436 | JGI IMG/M metagenome (GOLD analysis project Ga0208460, IMG submission 184436) | Active sludge microbial communities of municipal wastewater-treating anaerobic digesters from USA - AD_STIC10_MetaG (SPAdes) (version 2) | ecosystem: Engineered > Bioreactor > Anaerobic >... | reverse complement strand
TGCCCGGTCCCCTGTGAACAGCGCCCGCTTTTGAACGGGACGCACTTCTCCTGTCGTTGGCTGCGAAGCAGCATTCCGACGGACCTGACCGCTCGATCGCATCGCCCCCGCGCCGTTGAACATCGCGACTGCCCTCCATGCGGGGGTGACGGGCGCATTATCACTCAGGTGCGTGGGGGTGGGGATGGAGGTTTCTCTATCCCCCAGCTTAACGGGTTTAGTGGGTTGATGTGGAAGGGTTTGGCTTTGCTGGATTCGGCGGAAGTGCGATCCACCTCACGCTGTCATCCCTGCAGAGCGACGTGAGAGCCGGCATCGATCGATAGGCTGTCGTGATGGCGCGATGGGTCCCGGATAGCGCTTTGCGCTTCCGGGATGACAGGTTGTGGGTGTGGCTGCGGCTACAGCGTTGAGCGCAGTCGGCGGATCAGGCGTTGAACAGTTTCTGCAGCGCGCCAAGGAGGCCTTCGAATCTCAGGCCAGCGTCGGTGACGGCGAGCGCATAGGCGGGGCCGGCCGTTGACGCCACGGGCTGGTGCCGATCATCGCCACGATAGACGGAGAAATCGCCCGGGCCATAGACGGCCCTGTCGTCGGAGAATTCGCCGGCGATGCAGAGCGTGAGTTCCTGACCCTTGTGCGTGTGCCATGGCACCTTCGTGCCGGCTTCGATGCGGATGATCTCGATCTTCGCATGGCCGGGAACGCCAAGCGGCAGGCGCCGGATGCCCGGACCGCCGAGGCGCCAGTCATGGCGGGCTTCGGCTGCGAGGATCGCGTCCTGCAGGAAGGCCGGCGTCTGGCCGAGATCTTCATAAACGAGCTTCGCCTTTGGCCGCGCAGGCCCGCGTTCGATCGCCGCGAAGACCATGTCGAGCGCATTGGGCGAAAGGGCAGCGACGGTTTCGGTTTCCAACCCGACGCCCGCAATGACGGCGCCTTCGGTTTCCGAGATGCCGCGCATGGCGAGCAACGTATCGAGGAAGAGGCCGAGGGATGGCTCCGCCCTGCCCGACGCCAGGGCGGCGCGGGAGGCATCATCCATCATCGAGGCCGACGTAACCTTCATCATCTCCACACACGCTGAGGGGTTATTCCGTCTTCCCCTAAAGTCATACGCAGGCAGTTTGAAATCCGATCACTTTGAAAAACACGATCATTGGGATGTTCAGTCATTGTCGAGCCTCGACTTCATCTTGCCGAAAGCGAGCCGGATGCGGGATTTCACCGTGCCCAGCGGCACATCCAGCTTTTCTGCGATCTCGCGGTGGGACAGGCCCTCATAGAAGGCCATGCGGAGGAGCAGGAGCTGTTCTTCCGGCAGGTCTTTCATGGCGGCGCGAACGCGGGTTTCGGTTTCCATCGCCTCGATTCGCGCATCCGGCGCCTCGACGCCGGCGGGCAGGATCATGGGCTCTTCGGGATCGAGATCGGGTTTCTTCGTGCGCCTGAAAACATCGATGCGACGATTTCGCGCGATGCGGAAAATCCAGGTCGATACGGAGGCCTGCGCGCGGTCGAACAGCCCGGCCTTGCGCCAGACCGTGACCATGACGTCCTGCGCGATCTCTTCGGCGGCGGCGTTATCGGCGCCGAGGCGCATCAGGTAGGATTTCACGCGCGGGGCATAATACGCGAACAGCTCGGAGAAGGCGTCGCGATCCTGGCGCGTGGCGATCAGGACGAGAAGGTCTGCGTAGCGCGTGCGTTCGAGATCGCCCAGCATTTCGCCGGCCGGCTTGCGTTGCGCGTCTGAACTCCCATCGCTGGATCGCATCAGGGCCTTGTACGCACGGCGTGAGGCGTTGGTGAAGCCTTCAGCGCTTTTCCTTGCCTTCGCCGGACGACGAAGGCCCGTCTTCCGAGACATTGACCACGTCATGGTCAGGGTGATCGGAGGCTTTCTGCTGGTCGGGTCCGAACAGGTCCATCTGGTTGGGATCGGGAATCCGGCGGCGGCGGCGCGCGGCGGCAGCAGCGGCGGCGCGGGCGCCTGGCTTGTTGAAATAGAGATCGTCGGTGTGGTCAGCAGGGGGCGCGACAGGCGGCTGGGGTTTCGGCTTTTGCGGCTTGGGACGCTCGCCGGTGACAGGCTTCCAGTAGGAGACCGCGATGACGGGGTTTCCCTTCGCGTCCTCGTAGAGCTGGACGAAGCCGCGGGCGATGCAGGCTTCGGCGCGGGCCTGCACGCGTTCGCGGTCGGCGGGTCCGGGGCGGAGGAAATCGGAGACGAGTTCGACCGGGCCATCGGCCAGCTCGCGCGCCTCCGCAATCGTCCGCGCGCCGATCTCGGAATCGAGGGCGGCGCGGGCGTTGGGGGCGAGAGGGTATTGCAACGGCATCGGGTCGAGGTGTCCTAGGCGATCGAAGGCTCGGCAGACGTGGGAGCGGGCTCCCCTGCTCGCATGAGACGTGCCGCGGCGAGACGGGCGAACGACAATGTCACGGACTTCCGCCGCGAAGCGTTAAGAGGCGCCGGTCCGCATTCGCGCAGGATGGCGCCGCCGAAACTGTCGCACACGATGAGGCCAGCATGTTCGGGAATGCGGTCTTTCGGGAAGTCGCAGTCGACGGCGAAATAGAAGCGGTCGCAGTAGGGCGCGTATTCGGGCCATTTCTGGTCGGTGGCGAAATCCTGCAGGCAGGATTTCACTTCGAGGATGACGATCTCGCCTTTCGGGCTGACGGCCATCACGTCGGCGCGGCGACCGTTGGCGAGCGTGACCTCGGTGAGGCTGGCGAGGCCGAGTTCGGCGAGCATCCGCTGTGCGCCGCGCACGATCTCGGCGGCGCGGCCGGCGGGGACGGGATCGCCAAAGGCTTGCGAGACGGGAGAGACGTTAAACATCGCGGACGAGGGAGTTCCTGTTAGGTTCTCCTTATCGCGCCAGACGGCTTGGAGGGCAACCGTGCCGGCGCCTCCAGGCGAGGCTCACCCCCCGAACGCCTTGCGGAACATGCCTTCGGGGAGGTCTTTGCCGCGCTTGGGGTGGATGAGGAAATAATCCTTCCAGCGGCGCTTGGGGTCGATCTGCGTTGACTCGTGCATGTGCGAGTTGTCGTCGTTGAGCTGCCACATGCGGTAGCCGAGATTGAGGAAGTAATCGCGCACCGCCTCGCCGGACGACGAGAAATTGCGCTGCAGCGAGAACGGGTGGATTTCAATCAGCAGGCTGGGCAGGTCGCGCTCGATCGTGTTGCGGCCGCCTTCGATGAAGCGGATTTCGGCGCCTTCGACATCGCAGCGGATGAAATCGACGCGGGGAAGTTTTTCCTTCGCCATCAGGCCGTCGAGCGAGGTGACGGCGGTGGGCTGGTCGACGAACTCGGTGTTGTTGCCGGTGGCGAGTTTTTCGTCCGACGCCGTGCGGCCGCCATCCGTGACCACGCCATAGGCGCGACCGAGATGGCCGGTCATCTTGCGGGGCACGGAGAGGATCATCGAGCCTTCCGCCGATCCGATGGCGGCGTTGTGGGGCGTGACATTCTTCAAGCCGTGCCAGCGGATCAGGCGCGTCATGATCTTGTACGAATAGTTCGACGGTTCGTAGATGTGGACCTTGCCCTCGGGCCCGATCTGTTTCGACAGCAGATAGCTATGGCGGCCATCCGAGCCGCCGAAATGCAGGCAGATGTCGCCCGGACGCACGACTTCCTTCATGTACGGGGCTTCGGGCTCCCACTTCCGGTCCTGCACGTTTCTTTGAAAGATGCGCAGAGTCGTGGCCAGATTGCGCAGGCCTTCAAAGGACATGGACAAAGCGGAACTCCAGAAAGTCAGGCGGCTAGAAAGCCTGTCAGGCGCGACTTGTGAACCCCTATCCTGCAATCAACCGAAGGCCATGGCTTTCGGTCGCAGGCATCAACAGATTACAAAGGCGCCATGACCGACGCAGACTTACCTGTAATACGCACGGAATGGGGCAAGGCCCCTTCCCTGGACGACATCGCCGCCATGGCGCGCGAGGCGCTTGATACGCTGGAAGAGCCTTTCCGCACTCATGCGAGGGCCGTGGCCATCAAGGTCGAGGATTTCGCGGACGACGAAACCCTGGCCACGATGAAGATCGAGAACCCGTATGAGCTGACGGGGCTGTATTCCGGCGTCGCGCTGACGCTGGAGATGCATTCGGCGCCTTCGCAGATGCCGCCCATGGTGTGGCTGTACCGGATGCCCATCATAGATGAATGGGCAGCCACGGAAGGCATCGCGCTGGAAGAACTGGTGGCGCACGTGGTTGTCCACGAGCTGGGCCATCATTTCGGCTGGTCGGACGAAGAGATGGATGTGATGCAGGCGGACGACGACTGAACGCCGCGTCGCCTACAGGCTGATCTTGCGGATCAGGTCCCGCGTCCATTCATCGACGACCTGCGTGGCGGGGCCGTAGCGGCCTTCGCCGAAGTCGCGGTGGTTGGCGGAGGGTTCGAGGTTCAGCTCGATCGTGTGGGCGCCTGCCATGCGCGCCTCGTGCACGAAACCGGCGGCGGGATAGACTTCCCCCGACGTGCCGATCGAGACGAACAGGTCGCACGACGACAGGCGGCCATAGATATCATCCATGCCGTAGGGCATCTCGCCAAACCACACGACATCGGGACGGAGGCCGCGCACGCCCCTGCTGCCGCAGCGCCAGCATTCGGTGTCGGTGAAGAGATCCTCGTCCCACGCGCCCTTGGCGCCGCATGAGGCGCACATCACGCGCGCGAGTTCGCCATGCATATGAAGCAGCGCGTTCGAGCCGGCTTTTTCGTGCAGGTTATCGACGTTCTGCGTGACGAGCATGAGATCGCCCCCTGCCCGCCTGACGGCCGTTTCGAGCTTTGCCAGCGCGAAGTGAGCGGTATTGGGTTGCGCATCGCGCAGGGCGCGGCGGCGGGCGTTGTAGAAATCATGGACCAGACGCGGATTGCGCACGAAGCCTTCCGGCGTCGCAACGTCTTCCAGGTTATGCTGCGTCCAGATTCCGCCCTTGTCGCGGAAGGTGCCCATACCGCTTTCAGCGGACACGCCTGCGCCGGTAAGGACGACGATTCGCCTGAAGGTCATGATGCCTCCCCACCATCGGCATACATACAGGCGATAGGGATCGCAACTTTCTAGAAATATACGAAGTAAACGCGACGGTTTGGCCCGCTGCGCGCCTACTGGGCGGCGATGCTGGTGGATGAGGTCTCGGCGAACAGCGACTTCTCGCTCTGCACGAACATCATGGCGCATCCTGCGAAGGCGAGGCCCACAAAGACCACCGCCATCAGACGTGTAACGAATTTGCTGTTTGCGCCGCTTGTCATCCTGAACGTCCTGCATTCCCTGTGCCGGATTACGTACCCGGCGTTCAGGCGGATCAGATCCACCTGAGGTCCCAACGAATTAGAGCGCCCGCGGTTGCGCCGGCGTAGGGCCGTGATGGGGCCCTTTGGGGACCAAATGGGGCGAGCGGCCTTATTCGCGGGCGCGGCGCGCTCTTTCGGGCTAACCATGTTGTTTCAGGTTCGCCTGCGCTCAAAGCATTCGCCATGGCGGATGGTCATGGTAAACAGCCGCTATAACGGTCCAGGACGCGTGAGGTGGGGTGATGGCTAAACCGATGATGCGGGCGCTTGTTCTTGGCGCGGCGCTAGCGGCGCTGGCGGGGTGCGACAGGGTCGAGCAGCTGGGACAGCTGACCAGCGACGTCCTGAATCAGATCACAGGCGGCGGACAGGACCAGCAGGCGGAAGCGCCGGTGGACCCCCTCGCCTCTGCGCCACTAGAAGCCCGCGCCGTGTTCGGCGTGATGCAGGCCCCCGTCGAGCTGGAGCCGGTCAGTCTGGAAGACATGCTGCAGACGCAGAGCTTCTTCGCGGTCGGTTCGGTGATCGCGATGCCGAAAACACAGATCGTGGAGCCGGTGCTGGAGCCGGAGACGTTCGATCTCGTCGCAGCGCAGCCCGATGCGGCCGCACCCACCGATTCGTCGCTGAATACCGGAAGCGCACCGCAGCCTTCGTCCGCCGACGCGCCGGCAGGCGCGCCAATCGTTGAAGCGGCTCCGCCCCCGCCCACCGCGGCGCCGGAAGAGAACCGCGTGGCCGTCGATGGCGCACCGCGGATCATCAAGCCGCGATCGCCGATCAAGGCGACCGCGCCGCAGATCAAGGCGCCGAGCGCCACCATCATGCGCGAGCAGGCGCAGATCGCCGCGCCCAAGGCGTTGCAGGAAGCCGTGCGCGATAGCGGCATCGAGGTGAAGCCTGAAGCGCTGCGCTCGGCGCGCGCTTCGGCCGAGCAGACGATGAAGGCGACGAGCCAGACGGCGCAGTCGATCGGCGACCAGATCTCGCGCAAGGCACAGGACCTGACGATGCCGATTCCGAAGCCGCTGCAGGTGCGCTCGCGTCTCGATGTCGACAAGGCGATCGAGGTTCGTGACAAGGCGGGACGCCAGCTCGAGGCGATGGGCCTGTCAGGCATCGTGACGCCAGGCGAAGGCGGACAGATGCGCATCACCATCGGCGTGAACCCGACACAGTTCCGCGAAGGCAAGATCGACCTGTCGAAGGTCAACGCCATGCGCGCGCTGTTCGCGGAAAAGAAGGCGACGCCTGCTGCGGAATGCTCGGGCGCGCCAGATGCAGCGAAGCTGAGAGATGATCCGGTGCTCGCCACCGAATGCGTCGTGAAGGTGCTGCAGGAGAGCGGCGACTACGAGTATGTCGAGAAGGACTACATCTTCACCAACCAGATGCTGAAGAAGCCGACGCAGTCGAAGCCGGTGACGGCGCTGCCGGGAGCGCCGAACGATCCGCTGTTCGGACTGCAATGGCACTTCAAGGACAATGGCGCGGCGGCGGGTCAATCCGGCGGCGGCGCAGGCTTCAACGGGTTCTGGACGAAAACGAAGGACAAGGGTTCGCGCGATGTCGTTGTCGCCGTAGTCGATACCGGCCTGCAGATGAACCACCCGGACATCAAGGGCTCGCCCAACCTCGCACCGGGATACGACATGGTCTCCGACCCGATGATGGGGAATGACGGCGACGGACGCGACAACGACCCGAACGATCCGGGCGACAAGTGCGACGCGGCAAGCACGACAACGTTTGACACGTTCCATGGCACGCACGTGGCGGGGACGATCGGCGTCGCCTCGACCAACAACGCGGCGGGCGTGGCGGGCGGCAACTGGGACGTGACGATCGTTCCGGTGCGGGCGCTGGGCCGTTGCGGCGGCAAGCTGTCGGACATCAACGACGCCATCCGCTGGGCGGCGGGCACGGTGCCGGCGCGCGGCGCAGGCAACACGGAAATCTGGAACTCCAACCCGGCCGACATCATCAACCTGTCGATCGGCCTGTTCGAGCCCTGTCCTGCCTCGATGCAGGCGGCGATCAACGATGCGACGGCGGCCGGCGCGATCGTGGTGGCGGCGGCGGGCAATGCGCGCGTCGACGTGAAGTATTTCGCGCCAGGCGGATGCGACAACGTCGTCTCGGTCGCGGCGAACGATGCGCGCGGCGTGCTGACGCCGTATTCCAACTATGGTGCGAAGGTTGCGATCATGGCGCCCGGCGGCGACATGAGCCGCGACGACGACAAGGACGGCCGGCCTGACGGCGTGCTCTCGACCAAGTTCTCGAAGAACTGCATCGACCCCGCCAAGCCCGGCACGAACGTGGCGCAGTGCTACTATTCGTACGAGAACGGCACCTCGATGGCGGCGCCACACGTATCGGCGGCGCTGGCGCTGCTGAAGGCGAAGTATCCTAGCGCGGTGCCGTCTGACCTGCGTTCGAAGCTGATGCAGTCATCCATGCCGCGCACGGAAATGCAGTGTTCGGGGAAGTGCTCTGCCTATCCGGGCGGTACGCCGATCGCAGGGTCGCCGGACATGTGTTTCAGGCCGTGCGGCGGCAAGATGTTGAATCTTGCGAACGCTCCGGCCCAGTAGGCGTTACACGGACGGGGGGACTTGCTGTTTGATGCAGAGACGTTTGAAAATACGTTGCTTCTGCGCATCCGGCCTGTCCTGAGGAGAGGGAGAATGGCTGTGGTCGATGTTCAGGGAGCCCCGCCGGGGGAAAACCGCTTCAAGGGCGCAGCTCCTGTGGCAGCGGGCGCGCTGGGCATTGTCGCGGCGATCGTCGGCGTCTTTGCGCTGACCGGACCGGAAAGTCCCGGGCCGGCGACGGCTCCATTTGAGACGCCGCTATCCTCACCCGCGCCTGCCGCAGCACCAGAGCCGGGCGGCAGCCTGCCCGGCGTTCAGTTCGACCAGACGCCCGGCGGCGCGGTGAACATGGGGATGGAGATCGTCGTCAAGTTCAAGGACGACAGCAAGGTGAAGGACATCATCGACGCTTTCTGGCGCGATCAGGCTTCGGGGCGCGCCAAGTTCGAGGCATGGAAGGCCGGCCGGCCGGAATTCGACAGCCTGAAGCTGGACCGCGTCACCTATTCGAACGAACTTGTACTGGTGCATACCGGCGCCACCACAGCTGATGCGCGGCTGCCGGCGATGCGAGAGATTGCAAAGAAGCTGGCGGGCGCCGCCGACATTTCCTATGCCGAGCCGAACATGACGGCTCACCCCGGAGGTCAATGATGAGACTTGTGATCCTCGCCAGCCTGGCGGCCCTCGCCGCGGCTTGCACGCAGGAAACGCCCGCTGATCCGGCTGCGGCCAATACCGCGCCCGCCGGTGAGGAAGCGCCTGTGCAGGTCGCATCAGCGCCCGCGACGGAAGGCCAGATCGACTGGGCCAAGGCGCAGGCTGACTTCACGGCCAAGCGCCCGGCTGACGCGCCCGTCCTGCCGCAATCGGTTCAGGACAAGCCGTCGCCCGTGCCGATGCTGTTGCCTTCGGGCATCGTGCAGACGGCAAGCGACAGGCCGACGCCGCCGGTTGTGACCAAGGACGGCTATTTCGCGACCTATCACCTGCCCCGCTACGACGCGATCGTGAACGGCTCGATGAAAGCCTACACGGGCACGGGACAGGCCGCGACAGGCGACAAGGAAGCGATGAAGTTCACGCTCGGCGAGGCTGTGGCTTCGCTGGCCTTCTCGCGTTACGGCGCCGACTATCTGATCGACTTCGAGTGCCGTGAGATAGACGGCCCGACGAGCTGCATCACCGAGGCGGAAGCCAAGGAATTCGCGGAAAGCCTGTTTGTGGCCCAGACGCGCTAGCGCAGGCGGACGCCCCCGCCGAAGGCGGTAGGGTGAAATGTGTGTGGGGAGTTGGCGGGATGAAACGGTCTTCACTACGTCTGGGCGCCGTGTCTGTTCTTGCGGCTTTGACGTTGTCGGCGTGCGACGCCGGCAATGTGCTGCTGTGGCCGTGGGTGGATATCGCCGCCAAGGAAGAAACTGTTCCTGAAGATCCGAATGCACCGCCGCCACCGCCGCCGCTGGTCGCGGTCGATCCGCTTGATCCTTCGGCTGAAGGATCGACGGGCGGCGTGCCCAACCCGAATGCGAACACGGGCGCGCCTGTCGGCGGCACGCCGTTCGACGATGGCAAGCCGGAGAACCCGGCGATCGATACGGGCGACGGCAAGCCGCCGGTGAGCGCGGAGACGGGCGAGGAACTGCCGCCCTTGCCCGTACCCACGGAAACCGCTGAGACGCCGACGACGCCTGAAACGCCGCCGGTGACGCAACCTACACCGACGCCGACACCGGAAACGCCCACCACCACACCGACGCCAACACCGACACCCACGCCGGTCGTTGCTTCGTTCTACTATTTCCGGCCGGGCAATCTCGCGCCGAGCAGCGGCACGGGCGCGCTTGAGCCGGCGACGCTGGTTCCGGACATGTTGTTCCCGATCAAGAGCGCCCCCGCCATCGCGCAGACGCAGGTCTATCGCTGGGGCGGCGGTGTAAAAGGCGGCGACCAGTGCGACACCCGCAACTTCGTCGCACCGTGGCGTGACAACTATTGCGAAACGCGCTCGAGCGGCTCGACGCCGTGGTGCTCCAAATCCGGCGTGCACCTTGGGCAGGACATCCGGGTCGGTACGCCCGATGGTTGCAAGGCGGAACGTGCGACCAAGGCGGCGGAGCGCACACGTTATGAAGTCGTGGCCGTGGAAGACGGCATCATCTCGAACGTCGGCAGCTATTCGATCTCGCTGCGTTCGGATTCGGGTGGCCGCATCTATCGCTATCTCCACCTCAACATGGCGAAGCTGAAGGTGGCGACCAACCAGACGGTCAAGAAGGGCGACGTTCTCGGCTATGTGTCGAACGATTTCGGCGGCACGCCGACGACGCTGCACCTGCACTTCGAGATCCGGCTGAACACGGCGGAGAATGGCTGGCAGTACGCCCCGCCCTATTCCTCGCTGCTGGAAGCCTACAAGCGCCGCGAAAACAATCCAGGCGAGCGCGTGGCCGACGACTTCGTGGTGGCGTCAACGCCGCGCTGAACCAGGCCGCGTTGATCCCGCGGAGGTATTGCGATGGACATCAAGCTCGATCCCGCGCGCAAGCTGCGTGTCGCGGCGCAGCTTCAGTTGCTGTTCTCGAAAGAGTTCGACGAGAAGCTCAGCGACTTCCGGGCGGCGGAGGTGGTGGACCTCATGCTGAAGACGCTCGGCCCCGCGATCTACAATCAGGGCGTGCAGGATGCGCGGGCGCACATGCAGGTGAAGCTCGATGACCTGGAAGGCGAGGTTTACGCGGACGGAGACGTCTGACGCGATCGCGACCGCAGGTTCCGCCCCGCCGTTTACCGAGATCGGCTTCCCCCACGGCCCCGAACCTGCTTAAGAACCTCCAGATTTCATGCGGAGGCTATCGATGGCGCAGCTGGCGCTGGTGCGGCACGGACAGAGCCAGTGGAACCGGGAGGACAGGTTCACCGGCTGGTGGGATGTCGACCTGACGCCCGTGGGCGAGAACGAGGCGCGGGCTTCGGGCCAGATGCTGAAAGCGACGGGCATCGATTTCTCTCGCGCTTACACCTCGGTTCAGAAGCGGGCGATCCGCACGCTCTATCTCGCGCTCGACCAGATGGACCGTCTGTGGCTGCCGGTGACGAAGGACTATCATCTGAACGAGCGTCACTATGGCGGCCTCACCGGGCTCAACAAGAAAGAGACGGCGGCCAAGCACGGCGATGACCAGGTGAAGGTCTGGCGCCGCTCGTTCGACATTCCGCCGCCGGACATGGTGGCGGGCGGCGAGTTCGATCTGTCGAAGGATCGTCGCTATCAGGGCCTCAGCATTCCGAACACCGAGAGCCTGAAGACGACGCTTGATCGCGTGCTGCCTTACTGGGACAGCGAGATCGCGCCGAAGCTGAAGGCGGGCGAGAACATCGTCGTCGCCGCGCACGGCAACAGCCTGCGCGCGATCGTGAAACATCTGTTCAAGGTGCCGGACAGCGAGATCACCGAAGTGGAAATCCCGACGGGCAATCCGCTGCTGATCGATCTTGATGGCGGGCTGAATGTGAAGTCGGCGCGTTATCTCGATGCGGCGCGGGCGAAGCCGCTTCCGGCGGTATGACGGCCAGCGCTCAACCTCCTTTCACCGGGGATGAGCGCTACATGGCGCTTGCGCTGGAACTGGCGCGTGCGCGTCTCGGCAAGACTGCGCCCAATCCTTCGGTCGGCTGCGTGATCGTTGCTGACGGCGTGATTGTGGGCGAAGGCGTGACAGGCATTGGCGGCCGCCCGCATGCGGAAGAGATCGCGCTGAAGGCCGCAGGCGACCGGGCGAAGGACGCGACGGCGTACGTCACGCTGGAGCCGTGCAATGCGCGATCCGCCGGCGCGCTGTCGTGCTCGCAACTGCTGGTGCAGGCGGGCGTGAGCCGCGTTGTCGTGGCGTGCGAGGACCCGCATCCGCTGGGTGCGCACGGCGTATCGCGCCTTGGCGCGGCTGGCGTCGAGGTGATGCTGGGCGTTGGGCGCGCGCCGGCGGAGCAGATCAACGCGGGCTTCTTCAAGGTGATCGCGACGGGCCGGCCATGGCTGGCGATAGATGGCGATCAATCGATCTACGACGCGGAGTTCGATCTCGCGCGCGATGAAACGTATGAGGCCGCGCTCGACCGTCTCGGCGCGAGCGGCGTGACGCGCCTGTTTGTCAGACCGGGCACTCCCCTCGCCGCGCAGCTGAGCGCGCGCGGTCTGGTGGACGAGGATCGCAGCTAGCGTTCGCACAATGAAAAACGGGCCGGCCCTGAGGCCGACCCGTTTCGAAGTTTGGTGCGTGAGACGACGCTCCGTCGAGCGGCGTCCGCGGCGCTTACAGAGGTTGGATCTGCGTCGCGGCCATTTTGCCCGAACGCTTGTCCTTCTCGAGCTCGAAGCTCACCCGTTGGCCTTCGTTGAGGCCGGCGAGGCCTGCGCGCTGGACAGCCGAGATGTGAACGAACACATCTGCGCCGCCGGACTCAGGCTGGATGAAGCCGAAGCCTTTTTGCTCGTTGAACCACTTTACGGTGCCGGTAGCCATGTAGATCTAGTCTTTCAGTAGGCGTCCACGAGACCGGGGGGACCCGCAGAACAATGTTAGGCGCATGCAGCCGCGCCCGGGAGCCGTCAAACCAGACTGTTCGGTAGGCCAGATCCGGAGCTCGATCCGTTCGGGAAATCCCGGTAGGCGAGCAAGGAGAGCAACCGAACCTGTTCAAAATTCGACGGGGCACCTATTGCATACATGCCGCACCTTGAAAAGCGGGCCGCTCGTGCGTGACATAGAGTTTAGTCTCATCACGCGAGGCCTGGCGGGTCACGCGCCCTTACCGCGGCGCACAAGTTTGCCTAACTGAGCACGATGAACACGCCAGAATTTCTCGCTCACCGCTCGATTGTTTCGGTTACCGGCGCCGACGCGGAAACGTTCCTGAACGGCATCGTGACAGTGTCCACTTCCGGGATGACCCCGAGCGAATTTCGCTACGGCGCCCTGCTGACGCCGCAGGGAAAGGTCATTGCCGACATGCTGCTGACGCTCGCCAGTGGAGCGATCCTGATCGACTGCGCGGCTGCTGCAGCGCCTGCGCTGATCAAGCGGCTGACCCTGATGAAGCTGCGCGCCGCCGTTGCGATCGAGGAACAATCGGAACTTGGCGTCACGGTCTTCGCCGGTGATGCGGACCCGCGCAGCGCAGAGGCGCCGCGCCGGAGCATCGGCCCGCGTGGCGTGGCGGGCGACGCGTCGGGCTATCATGCGGCGCGCATCGCGGCGGGATTGCCCGAGCAGGGTTTCGACTTTGGCGCGGAAGAAGTCTTCCCCGCTGACATCAACATGGACCTGATCGGCGGGGTCGATTTCCGGAAGGGCTGTTTCGTCGGGCAGGAAGTCGCCTCGCGCATGAAGCGGCGCGGAACGGCGCGGCGGCGGACGCTGAAAGCCGCCGTGGCGCAGAACATGGCCGCCCCTGCCTCTATTCTGGCGAACGGCTTCGAGATTGGAATGCTGACGTCTATTTCCGGCGGCGCCGGGCTGGCGCGTGTGCGTATCGATCGTCTGGCCGAGGCCTGGGCGAAGGGCGAAGCGATCACCGCGAACGGCGCGGCCGTCACATTCGACAACCCGCCCTGGCTGGCAGGCGAACTGGCGGCGATGGCCGAGGCGAAAGAAGCGAAAGCATGAAGAAGCTCGACGACATTCCCTGCGGCTGGGCGCCGGCGTCGGACGAGCTTTATCGCCACTATCACGACCACGAATGGGGCGTGCCGGAACGCGATGCCCGCGCGCTGTGGGAGAAATTCCAGCTCGACGGGCATCAGGCCGGGCTGTCGTGGATCACCATCCTGCGCAAGCGCGAGACGATGCGCGAGGAGTTCGATGGCTTTGAGCCCGAGAAGATCGCGCGCTGGACGCAAAAGCGCATCGACAAGGCGATGAAGAACCCGGGCATCATCCGCTCCCCGATCAAGATCGCGGCGACGATCAGGAACGCGCAGGTCTATCTCGACATGGCGGAAAAGAGCGAAGACTTCTCCGACTATGTCTGGGGCTTCGTGGACGGCAAGCCGCTGGTGAACCAGCTCGAGCACTGGAAGAAGGTGCAGGCGAAGACCGAACTATCCGAGCAGATCGCGAAGGACATGAAGAAGCGCGGCTTCAAGTTCTGCGGCCCGGTGATCGTCTATGCGTGCATGCAGGCGATGGGGATGGTCAACGACCATGAGACCCGCTGCCCGCGGCACAAGGAAATCCAGAAGCTTGAGAAGGCGCGCAGGCGCGCTTGAGCGTCAGTACGACGGGTCGAGCTTCGGCTGCGCGAAATGCGCCTTCACCGCGCGCCGGTGGTTCCCATACTGCCAGCGCCAGAAAAGCTGGTAGGCGATCGCCACCGCCATGGCAGGCGCCCTGCCCGCAAACGCCACCACGCCGAAAGCCAGCAAAAGCAAACACCATACCGTGAGCCACACAGCCCAGCCGAACAGGCCGTTGTCGCTCCGCCAATAGCGGAAGCGGACGTCTGCGCGCAGCAGGCGATAACGCTTGGGGTCCGTCAGCAGATAAAAGGATAGCGCGCTCTCGTCGTTTGCATCGCGGCGCAGAACGTCGCCGAGCAGATCGCGCGCCTTTTCGAGCTTGCCGCGCATCAGCGCGATCTGGCCGGCGATGGTAAGAACATATCTGTCGTCAGGTGATAGGCGCAGCGCCTCGTCCGCAATCGGTTCGGCTACTTTGCTGCCTTTTGTTCCCAGGAGAACCAGCGCCTTCTGCGCCGCCAGCACGGCATACCAGGGTGCAAGCTCGCGGCCCCTCTCGATAACCTTCAGCGCTTCGCCAGGTTTCTTGCGGTCGTAATGAATGACGGCGAGGAAGTGATAGCTGAGCGGGTCGTTCGGATCGAGCCGCACGGCCTCTTCCGCATACTTCAACGCCTCGCGAAATTTCCGGCGATAGCGCAGGACTTCCGACTTTATGCGGTGCGACTGCGGCAGGTTCGGCGCGGTTTGAAGGAGCGTATCGGCAACCGTTTCGGCCGCGCCGAATTCGCTACGGTTGATATGGCACTGGCTGAGGCCGATGAGGGCGTCAACATGCTCGGGCTCGACGGCCAGCGCTGCGCGGAATTCGCGCATGGCGCCGGCGACGTTGCCCGCCCGGAACAGCGCCCAGCCATTCGTCGACAGCTGATCCGCCTGTCCGGCGCTCATGACGATCTCCCCGCGTCGCTGGGCAGTAGGTCGTGACGGTACAAGGGTCAACGCGCGCGCGAACGACCTGGACAAACTATTACTTCGACCCGGCCGCCGCCGGTGCTACCCTGAAGCCGAGGGACCATTACGGGGACGACATGACTGACTTTGCCTCCATCATGCGCCGCGTCATCACCGGCGACGACGTCAATGCCGACAGCGTCGTCATCATCGATGGCCCGCCATCGGCCACCAACGGCGAACCCAATCTCGGCGGCCTGTTCGATATCTGGCACGACAAGGCGAGCGGCCCGCTGAACCCGCAGGACCATGCCGAGCTGGGCCCGGACCGGTGCGTTCTGTCGCCCGCGCCGGGCAATGTGAAGGTGCGCTGGTTCGTCATCAATCCGCCGCCGGAAGGCATACCGCGCGACGCGCTGAACGCCGCCGCGCGCCAGCGCTTCGCCTCGTTCGATGCGGAAGATCACATCACCGATCAGTCGAAACATCCGGCGATGCACAAGACATCATCGATCGACGTCATCTGCCTGCTGCAGGGCGAAGTTGATCTCGTGCTCGATACGTCGCGCACCCGGATCAAGCCGGGACAGATTGTCATCCAGCGCGGGACAAGTCATGGCTGGGAAGCGCATGGCGGCCCCGCCCTGCTTCTCGCCGTTTTGATCGACCGGGCCCTCGTTGGCGACAGCCACTGACCCCATCTGTGCGTTAGCGTTTGCAAGAGGAGTACTGACATGAACCGCCTGATCCTCGCCGTGCCCTGCCTGGCCGTCGGACTGGCCATGTCGGCCTGCAGCTCCAGCGGGAGGCCGGAAACGGAACTGACGCAGGAAGCTGCCTGCATCGCGCACAACGCAAACGATCCCGTGCAGCGCGACCGTTGCCGCCTGGACGCCAGCGTCCGCAGCGACACGGTGCCGGATGTCTCGCCGCACGAACTGCCGATCCGCACAGGCCAGATCGGCGACTAACGCCCGGTCGCCGCCCACGTCAGGTAAACCGCGAAGACAGCCGAGATGACCATCGCAAGCGCGGCGATGCGGAAGAACCAGTGGGCGAAAGACTGCGACTGGAAGCGCCAAGCCAGCGCGTCGGAGCCGGCGGCGTAAACCACCAGCCCGAACATTTCGCACACCGTCACGGTGGCCATGCTGATCAGGACCTGCGGGATCATGTCGTGATCCGGGTTGAAATAGGTCGGCAGCAGCCCGCCGAAATAGACCAGCGCATTCGGGTTCGCGAGCTGCAGGCCAATGCCGTGCATGAACAGCTTGCGCCGGGGCGGCGGCTCGGTGCGAAGCAGGTCAACCGGCGGGCCGAACGCTGTCTTCCACGCCAGCCAGACGATGAACGCGATCCCCGCAGCCTTGAGCACCAGGAACGCGTCGGGAAACGCCTTGGCCAGCACGGCGACGCCCGAGGCAGCCAACGCTATCCAGACCAGGTTCGCCACGCAGATACCGATCGCCGGGATCATGGCCGCCCAGAAACCGTAGCGGATCGACGCCGTCGTCACGAGCATCACGGCGGGGCCGGGCGTCAGCCCGCCAGCGAGGAACAGCAATGTGAAGTTTGCCCAGACCCAGAACGCCATCCGGCAAGGTATAGGGATATTTGCGCGGCGTTGAAGACGGGCTGATCCACGACAGTTGCGAGGCTAGCCCGCTGCGCTATCACAAGCCTGCCCACGGGGAGAATCGCCATGTCTGTTCGCATCTGTCTTGCCGCCGCAAGCCTCATGACGCTGGCCTGCGCCTGCAGTGGACCCGCGCCCGGGGAAGTCACCGATGCCAGACTGGCCGGCCCCGCGCCCGAAGCGCCGCAGCCGCCCGCCATCCCTGCGCCCCCAGCCGATCCGCTGGCCGTCGGCTCGCAGGAAGCCAGGGACGACCTCTACTGCTCCGCCCTCATCTACATCGAGAACCCGGACGTGTCGGATGCACTCGCCCCCGTGGACGAGGCCCTGCTGCGCAAGGCGCAGACGCTCGGCTTCCTGATCGGCGAAGCGGGCATCAACAGGCTGGTGACGGAAAAAGCCGTTCACGCGACCCACGCCCGGCTTGTCTCGGATGCTTACACCGCGCAGGTCGAGAAAGATCTCAAGGCGAAAAAGCCGCGCATCTCGCTGGACGATTGCAACGCGCGCGCGGCCGCGCTGCCGATTCCTGAATAGCTGAAGCAGACGGGGGACACAGATGAAACTCAAGCCAACCCAGATTGTCGGCCTGATCGCCATCGTCGTTTTCGGCGGCGGCATGGTCTTTCGCATGACGCAGCCGAGCGAGCGCGAGATCATGGAGAAGCGGCTGGCCAGCCTGCCGCGCATCGAGGCGCCGGCAGTCGAGTTTCCGATGCCGGACCTCTCGTCCATCAACAGGCCGGTGACCGCACCGGAGAGTGTGCTCGGAACCGGAACGGGTAGCACGGCGCCAGCCGCGCCTGAGGTCGATTATACCGTGCTCGGCTCACAGGACGCGCGTGACGATCTTTATTGTTCAGGCGTGCTGAGCGCGGAGTTTGACGTCAAGATCAAGACGGACCATCCCGACAAGGTTGTTCCGCTGATGGACATGCAGAAGAAACTCGACAGCGCCGGCATCAAGAAGCTTCGCGCCGAAGGCGTCAGCAAGGGCGAGGACTGGGCCTATTACACCCTCGCCTTCGCCGACAAGGCCAAGGTCGACTATGCGGCCAGCGCGCTCCGTATTCCGGTCGCTGCCTGTGTTGAGCGTGCTTCGAAGCTGCCGCCGGGCGATCTCTATTAACCCGTAGGCAAGACAACATCGCCGTCCGTCCGCGTTTCCGCCACAGTGACGGCGCGATCGCACGGCGTCATGCGCCCGCCATGACGCCAGCACGGGGGAGCATGCGATGTGGAAGAAGATCGGCAGGATCGCACTCTGGGTGCTGGGCGGCTTCGCTGTCTTCCTGTTCGCGATTGTTCTCTACAATGCTTCGTGGTTCGAGGCGCCGCATGGTGATGGAAAGATCAGGCTGATCAGCCATCGCGGCGTCCACCAGACCTTCTCGAAGGAAGACGTGGGCAACGACACCTGCACGGCTGATCGCATCCATCCGCCGACGCATGATCTGATCGAGAACACCCTGCCCTCGATGGAAGCCGCGTTCGCAGCGGGCGCAGATGTGGTTGAGCTGGACGTCCATCTGACGCCCGACAAGGTGTTCGCGGTCATCCATGACTGGACGGTGGACTGCCGCACGGAAGGCACGGGCGTTACCGAGGAACTCGGCATCGACTATCTCAAATCGCTCGATGTAGGTTACGGCTACACGGCGGATGGGGGCAAGACGTACCCCCTGCGCGGCAAGGGTGTTGGCTTGCTGCCCACGCTCGACGATGTGCTGACGCGTTTTCCGGACAAGCAGTTCCTCGTGAACTTCAAGAGCCGCCGCGCCGAGGAAGGCGAAGCGCTAGCAAGCCTGATCGCGGCGCACCCGGGCTGGCGCAACGCGGTATGGTCCAGCTATGGCGGCGCCGAGCCGACCGAAAAGAGCATCGACCTGATCGCGGGCCTGCGTGGCTACACCGGGCGCTCGATGATGAAATGTCTCATCGACTATGAGCTGACCGGCTGGACCGGCATCGTGCCGCAATCATGCCGCGACACGATCGTTGTCGTGCCGTCCAACCTCGCCTGGGCAGTCTGGGGCTGGCCGCACAAATTCACGCGCCGCATGGAAGACGCCGGATCAACCGTCATCATGCTTGGCCCGTTTTCGAGCGGCGATATCGGCTCGTCCGGGATCGACAGCGTCGACCAGCTCAATGCGATACCAGACGGTTTTGCCGGCTATGTCTGGACGAACAGGATCGAGTTGATCGGTCCGGAATTGCGCAAGCAGGGGCGTTAGCGCCGCTGCTCAGGCGTACGTGGATCACACACCAGCAGCGCTGGCGTGACGTCCGCGAGTTTCCAGAAACTGTCCGGCTGCGCCATGAAGCGCTCGCACCGTGCGGCGATGGAGACTGCGATCTCGGGATCGGCCAGCGAACCCGTCGCCTGTTGCAGCGCGCTCTCATAGCCGATCGCATAGAGCGCATCGGCCAGCAGCAGGCGGCCATCGGGCGCATACAGCTTCAGCGACAGCGTCTCGCCCGCCATCATCGCGGCAAGCAACGCATCCACCCGCTCGTCGCGAATGTTGCGCGGGAACATGAAGGTGACCGGATCGATGCCCTTGGGCGTCGCCTTGGTGCGCCCCTCTTCCGCCGCCATGGCGCCGGCGGTTTCGGTGAGCAGAACACCAGACTTGCCCGCGATCTCGACCTTCGCCTCGTCGATTGCGCCGCCGGGGATCAGCCAGGCAGACGCGAACCAGAGCGAATATAGCTCCGGCGAACCGCCGCCCGGCGTGCGATAAACAATGCCGAGGCTTGATCGACGCGCACGGATTCCATCCAGCGTATCGGGCCGCTCATCCACCGTCAGCGTGCGTCCGGCTGGCCCGCCCTGCCCGTTATTGCCGAACACCGTCAGCGTGATGGCGGCGCCGTAATCCTGCGCTCCCTCGGCCACGCGCTTGTCGGTCTCCGCGAACCACGCGACCGAACCCGCAAGGCCCGAAGCCTGTTCCTCTCCCTTGCCGAAATCGTTCGACGGATTGCAAGACGATGAACGCAGGCAATGTTGCAGCAGCAACGGCCACGACGCGCCGGGATTGGCGTCGCCCTCCACCACCTTGTCGGATGCTGCACGGCCGGGCGTCTCGGGCCCACACGCCACAAGACCAGCCAGAGCGAGAAGTCCGATCAGGATGCGCATGTCACTATCCTAAACCACGACCTTCCGGGGGTCGTAGCCATAAATCCAGTCCTGCCGTGACCGGATGAAGGCGGGAAACAGCTTGTCCGCCACCTTCATCGGTCCGTACGTCGCCGCCTGCGTCCATGCATTGGAGCGGTGGAACACGCCCATGTTGGAGCGCGCGCTGTTCAGCACGCGCGAGGTGCGCGGCTTGCGCAGCTTCTCGTACTTGCGCAGCGATTCCTCCGAGACGCCTTCCGCCTGCAGGCACTTTGCCAGCACGATCGAATCCTCGATCGCCATCGCCGCGCCCTGCGCCTGGAAGGGCGGCATTGCATGGCAGGCATCGCCGAGCAGCGTCACGCGATGATCCGACCAGCGCGATAGCGGATCGCGATCGAACAGAGCCCACACATGGCACGTGCTCGCCGCCGCGAGGATATCGGGAATGGGCTGCGCCCATCCGCCAAAATCACCGGCCAGATCGCCCGGATCGCCCATCTGGTCCCAGCTCTCGCCGCGCCACTGATCGGTTTCAACGACGCCGACGAAGTTGATCAGCTCGCCGCGCCTGATGCGATAGGTCACGGCATGCTTGCCCGCCCCCGCCCAAACCACCGCCGAATGCGGCAGGTCCGGCGCGACATCGGCCGCGACAGTGATCCGCCACGCAACGGCGCCCGTGTAGCGCGCCTGATCTTCGCCCAGCATCTGCTTGCGCACGGTCGAGCGTGATCCATCCGCGCCGACAAGCAGATCCGCCGGAACGATGTCGCCCGTGTCGAGCCCGATGCGCAGACCCGTATCCTCCCGCACATAAGCGGCCACGCGCGCATTGAGACGCAGCGTGACGCCCGCGAACTCGGCGGCCCGCCTCAATATCTCGATCAGATCGGCGCGATGAATGTGGATGTACGGCGCGCCGTATCGCTTGCGTGCGTCCTGCGCGATCGGGATGGAGAACACCTTCTCGCCCGTCTTGCCGATCCGCATCTCAAGCGTCTGCGGCTGGGACGCCACGGCCAGCACGGCTTCGGCCACGCCCAGCCCGGCCAGCCCCTTCACGGCATTGGGCGATAGCTGGATCCCCGCGCCCACTTCGGTCAGCGCAGGCGCACGCTCGATCACCTCGACCTCGAACCCCACTTTCGTGAGTGCGATGGCGGCGCAAAGTCCACCTATCCCTGCCCCGGCGACAACAACTTTCATGGGAGGCGAAATAGACCGCGCCGCGCCCGGCGTCACGCCACGAACGAATAAAATGGGGAGCCGCAGCTACCGGGCAGCGATCCAGGCTCCCGTCTCCTTCAGGATTTCATCGGCAAACTCGGGATCATCGACCGAGCGGGCCAGAATCACCGCCCCCACCATGGCCGACCAGCTCCCGATAGCCGCCCTGCGCCTCGCCGCTGCGCGCTTGCCTTCCATCTTGCCGCTCAGCCTGTCGATATGTCCGCGCTGAGCTGATGCCATGGCTTCACGCGCCGCCGCTGATTGCTGGCGCGTGTCGGCCGCAAGCGCCGCAGTCGGGCATCCGGTCGCCGCGTTGTCGCGATGCTCAGCTGATAGATACCGCGCAACGAACGGCTTCAGGTCGAAGTCACGACTTGCCCGCTCCAGAAGGTGGGCGAGTGTCTGCGCGATCAGATCATCCTTTGAGCTGAAGTGTCCGTAAAATCCGCCATGCGTCAGGCCCGCAGCGTTCATGACCTCCGCCACACTCACTGTGTCGAAGCCTTTTTCACGGAACAGCTGGCCGGCGGCCTTGAGGATCGCCTCGCGATTCTCCGCCACCTGTTCACGACTGACTTTCATTTCACGTCTCCGGCATCGTGTTGACTAAACATGATGATCGACATCAATAGGCTTATTGATGTCGCTTGTAATGAATACAGCGGGTTCGCCGCAAGAGATACGGGAGATGAAATGGCCACGCACATCCTGCGGTCGCTTCTGGCGGCTGCCTCGTTCGCTGCCCTCGCCGCCTGCGGTCACGACGCATCCGACATGCCGGGCGTGCAACCGCTGGCCGACGCCATGTCATACGACAACCCTGCATGGCCGACCGCCGCCATTGCCGACCCCGCCAGACTTGGCTTCACGGCCGAAGGTCTTCAGGCGCTCGACGCCCGCATGAAGCAGGCCGTCGACAGCAAGGAAATCGCCGGCATCAGCTACGCGCTGGTCAAGGATGGCGAGGTTGCCGCTTTCAAAGCCGTCGGCAGCCAGATTCGCGGCGGCGCCCCGATGACGGACGACACCCTCTTCCGCGTCCGCTCGACCGGAAAGACGATCACCGCCGTCGCGATGATGCAGCTGTGGGAACAGGGCAAGTGGAAGCCCGAAGATCCGATCACCAAGTTCATACCGGAATTCGCCAGCCTCAAGGTCGCAACATCGGCTGACAATCTGAGCAACCTCGCGCCCGTTTCGCACATCCCGACGATGCACGAGGTGATGACGCACACGGCTGGATTCAGCTACGGGCTGCGTACCGACATCGCCGCCGATCGCGCTTACAGGGATGCAGACGTCCTGCGCGCCAAAGACATGAAGACGTTCGTCGATGAAGTGGCGCGGCTTCCGCTGGCGAACCAGCCCGGCGAACGCTGGTATTACTCGGTCACATACGACCTGCAGGGCGCGATCATCGAAAGGATCACAGGCAAGACGCTTGGCGCCTATCTCGAAGAGAACCTCTTCAAGCCGATGGCGATGAACGACACCGGGTTCTGGCTGACAGAAGCTGACCGCCCGCGTCTCGTCACCGTGCATACCCGCAACGCAACAACCGGCGTTCTTGAGGTCATGAAGGACGAAGACAACTTCATTTCCGAAGACCCCTTCAAGCGGAACAGCCATTTCGAATCCGGCGGCGGCGGCGCGAGCGGACTACTCTCCACGCTGCATGACATGGTCCGCTTCACCCAGATGCTCACCAACAAAGGCGAGCTCGGCGGCAAGCGCATCCTGAAACCAGAGACAGTCGATTTCATGATGCAGAACCACATCGGCGCCATGCGCGGCGTGCTGGGCGGCCCCGGATACGGATTCGGTTATGGCGGCCGGGTTGTGGTCGATGGATCGACCGAGGCCACGCCACAGCCCAACGGCGCGTTCAGCCATTTCAGTATCGATGGCTGCTGGTTCTGGGTTGATCCCGCGAACAAGCTTTCCTTCGTCGGCCTGATTGCGCGCCGTGGCGGCGGCCCCGCCGGCGGCGTTGTCATGGGCGGTGAAGGCGACGCTCCCCGGCTCGTTTACCGGGCGCTGGCGAAATAGCGCCCCGCCCTGACAAACGCGCCCGGACGAACGCAGGAGCGCGCCCCCGAAGGGAGTTTTCTGTTTCTCTGATCCGGGAGGTTTACTTGGAGCGGGCGAGGCGATTCGAACGCCCGACCCCGACCTTGGCAATACCCGATCCGTTAGGTTGTCTAAAGTCGGAAGCGTGTCGATGAATTCGACAATTCGCTTTGTAGCAAA
>Ga0208460_10000629_pt1 | contig 23824 bp, 23 predicted proteins | sample AD_STIC10_MetaG_FD_184436 | JGI IMG/M metagenome (GOLD analysis project Ga0208460, IMG submission 184436) | Active sludge microbial communities of municipal wastewater-treating anaerobic digesters from USA - AD_STIC10_MetaG (SPAdes) (version 2) | ecosystem: Engineered > Bioreactor > Anaerobic >... | reverse complement strand
GTACAAGATCGCCAAGATCTCGCGCTACGAGGGCCTGGCCCCGGCGATGCTCGACCTCGCCGCCGGCCGCATCGACGGCTATATCAGCGACATCCCGGCCGTCGAGTACTACATCAAGGACAAGCCGCAGTACCGCGTGGCCGGCCGCATCCCGACCGGCGAGCGCTACTCGTTCATGTTCGCGAAGACCTTCGCCGACGCCGCAAAAGTGAACGACGCGCTGACCGCGCTGAAGAAGGAAGGCTTCATCGCCAAGACGCACCAGAAGTGGTTCGGCAGCATGCCGCCGGCCGACGGCGCCACGGTGAAGGTGCTGGACATGCCGAAGTGATCGGCTGACCGACCGTCCGGCTGACCCGCCCCGCGACCTGCCCGCCGCCCCCGCGTGGACCTGATCACCACCTTCTTCAACTGGCGCGTGCTGCGCGATGCGCTGCCGCTGCTGTTCGAGGGGCTGGGGGTGACGGTGCTGCTGGGCCTGGTGAGCATCGTCGCGGGCATGGTCAGCGGGCTGCTGATGGCGCTGCTGCGGCTGTACGGCATCGCGCCGCTGCGCGCCGCGGCACGCGTCTACATCGACGTGTTCCGCTCCATCCCGCTGCTCGTGCTGCTGGTGCTCGTCTACTACGCGCTGCCCTTCGTCGGCGTGCGGCTGTCGTCGTTCGCGGCGGCGGCCACGGCGCTGTCGCTGGTGTCGTGCGCGTACACGGCGGAGATCTTCCGTGCCGGCATCGAGGCCATCCCGAAGGGCCAGTTCGAGGCCGCCGAGGCCATCGGCCTGGGTTTCCTGAACACCATGCGCGACGTGGTGCTGCCGCAGGCGCTGCGCATCGTCACGCCGCCGCTGACGAGCAACTGCATCAACGTGCTGAAGGACACCGCGCTGGCCTCGGTGGTGGCCATGCCCGACCTGCTCAAGCAGGCCACGCAGGCGCAGGCGCTGGCCGCCAACCCGACGCCGCTGATCGGCGCGGCGCTGTTGTATCTCGCGCTGCTGCTGCCGCTGGTGCGGCTGGTCGGCCACTTCGAGGCGCGGCATCGCGAGGCCACGCGATGAGCGCCATCGTCGAGATCGCCGGGCTGCACAAGCATTACGGCGCCTTCCACGCGCTCAAGGGCATCGACCTGAGCATCGCGCCCGGCGAGGTGGTCGTCGTCGTGGGGCCCTCGGGCTCGGGCAAGTCGACGCTGATCCGCTGCATCAACCTGCTCGAGGACTACCAGCGCGGCGAGGTGCGCGTGGACGGCGAGAAGGTCGTGCGAGGCAAGGCGCTGGCCAAGGTGCGCGCCGAGGTCGGCATGGTGTTCCAGAGTTTCAACCTGTTCCCGCACCTGAGCGCGCTGCACAACGTGGCGCTCGGGCCGCTGCGCGTGCGCGGCATGCCGCGGGCGCAGGCCGACGAACGCGCACGCGCGCTGCTCGTCAAGGTGGGCCTGGCCGACCACTGCGACAAGTTGCCCGGGCAGCTCTCCGGCGGCCAGCAGCAGCGCGTGGCGATCGCGCGCGCGCTGGCGATGGAGCCCAAGGTGCTGCTGTTCGACGAGCCCACCTCGGCGCTCGACCCCGAGATGGTGGGCGAGGTGCTGGCCGTCATGCAGGCGCTGGCGCACACCGGCGTGACGATGGTGATCGTCACCCACGAGATGGGCTTCGCCCGGCGCGTGGCCGACCGCGTGGTCTTCATGGAGGCCGGCGTGGTGGTGGAGCAGGCGCCGCCCGAGCAGTTCTTCGGCGCGCCGCGCGAGGCGCGCACCCAGGCGTTCCTGCAGGCCATTCTTCCGCACTGACTTCCGCACTGACTTCCGCACTGACTTCCGCACTGATTTCAGATGACCGCACTGAACCTCGAACAGATCCGCGCCGAGTTCCCGGCCCTCGCCGGCGACATGGTGTTCCTCGACAACGCCGGCGGCTCGCAGGTGCTGCGCCGCGTGGCCGACCGCGTGCGCGACTACCTGCTGACCAGCAGCGTGCAGCTCGGCGCGAGCTACGCCGACTCGCAGCGTGCCGGCGAGAAGGTGCTGGCCGCGCGCCGCGCCGTCGCCGAGCTGATCAACGCGCCGCACGACGACGAGGTGGTGATGGGCGGCGCCACCACCGCGCTGATGTTCGTCCTCACCCAGGCGCTGCGCCTGGGCGTGAAGCCCGGCGACGAGATCATCGTCACCAACACCGACCACGAGTCCAACATCGGCGGCTGGACGCGCCTGGCCGAAGCCGGCGCGGTGATCAAGGTGTGGGAGGTCAACCGCGACAGCCTCGCGCTCGAACTCGCCGACCTCGATCGCCTGCTCAGCCCGCGCACCACCTGGCTGGCGATGACGCACGCGTCGAACATCCTCGGCACCGTCAACCCGGTGGAAGAGGTGTCGCGCCGCGTGCATGCCGCCGGCGGGCGCGTCTGCGTCGACGCGGTGGCCTATGCGCCGCACCGGCTGGTCGACGTGCAGGCCTGCGGCGCCGACGTGGTGGTGTTCAGTTTCTACAAGGTGTTCGGCCCGCACTACGCGGTGATGTGGGGCCGCCGCGAGCTGCTGCTCGCGCTGCCCAGCCTGAACCACTTCTTCATCGGCCCCGAGGTCATCCCCTACAAGCTGCAGCCGGGCAACGTGAACTACGAGCTCTCGTACGGCTGCATCGGCATCCACGAGTACCTGTGCGACACCGGCACCGCGCTGGGCGCCAGCGGCACGCCGCGCCAGCGCATGCAGGCCGCCTTCGACGCCTTCGCGGCGCATGAAGACCGCCTCGCCGAGCGGCTGCTCGGCTGGCTGCGCGGTCGCAAGGGCGTGCGCATCATCGGCCGGCCGTCGGCGACCGACGGCCAGCGCGTGCCGACCATCAGCTTCGTCGTCGCGGGCACGCCCAGCGAATCCATCGTGCGCCACGTCGACGGCCACGGCATCGGCATCCGCTTCGGCGATTTCTATGCCAGACGACTCATCGAGTCGCTCGGCCTGCAGGGCCAGGGCGGCGTGGTACGCGTGTCGATGGCGCACTACAACACCGAGGCCGAGATCGACCGGCTGATCCGCGCTTTCGAGGAGGTGATCGCATGAGCTCGACACTGATCCGCAACGGCCGCGTCATCACCGCGAGCGACGACTACGTGGCCGACGTGCTCATGCGCGATGGCGTGGTGCGCGCCATCGGCACGGCGCTCGAGGTCGGCCCCGACGTGAAGGTGGTCGACGCCACCGGCCTGTACGTGCTGCCCGGCGGCGTGGACACCCACGTGCACATGGAGAACGTGATCGGCCCGACAATCACCTGCGACACCTTCGCCAGTGGCACCAAGGCGGCGGCCTTCGGCGGCACGACCACGGTGGTCGACTTCGCCCTGCAGACGGCGCAGGACTCGGTGCTCGGCGCCATCGCGCGCGCGCAGCGCAGCGCCGAGCCGCAGGTGAACATCGACTACAGCCTGCACTGCATCGTCACCCGCGTCGACGCGCAGGTGCTGGCCGACACGCGCCATGCCATGCGCCACGAGGGCGTGACCAGCTTCAAGATGTTCATGGCCTACCCCGGCGTGATGATGGCCGACGACGCGGCGATCTTCCAGATGCTGCGCCAGGTGGGTGCCGACGGCGGCATGGTCGCGCTGCACGCCGAGAACGGCACGGTGATCGACCTGCTCATCAAGGAGGCGCTGGAGGCCGGCCACACCTCGCCGCGCTACCACGCGATGACGCGCCCGGCGATCATGGAAGGCGAGGCCACGCACCGCGGCATCCGCCTGGCGGAACTGGCCGATGCGCCGATCTACTTCGTGCACGTGTCGTCGAACCAGGCGCTCAAGCACATCGTCGCGGCGCGCGACGAGGGCATCCCGGTGTTCGCCGAGACCTGCCCGCACTACCTGCTGTTCGACGACTCGGTGTATTCGACCGACGACTTCGAGATCGCCAAGTACGTGATGACGCCGCCGCTGCGCACACCCGACGACCAGAAGCACCTGTGGCGTGCGCTGCGCTACGACGACCTGCAGGTGATCGCCACCGACCACTGCCCCTTCTGCATGAAGGAAGGCCACCTCGGCTACCGGATGCAGAAGCAGCGCGGCAAGGACGACTTCTCGCTCATCCCCAACGGCGCGCCGGGCATCGAGACGCGGCTGGCCAGCCTGTTCGACATCGGCGTCATGCAGGGCAAGCTGTCGCTGAACCGCTTCGTCGAGCTCACCTCCACCACGCCGGCCAAGCTGTTCGGCCTGTTCCCGAAGAAGGGCACGATCGCGGTGGGCAGCGACGCCGATGTGGTGCTGTTCGACCCCGCCGCCACGCAGACCATCCGCGCGAAGGACCTGCACTCCAACTGCGACTACACGCTGCTCGAGGGCCGCACGCTGCGCGGCAAGGTCGAGAAGGTGTTCCTGCGCGGCGAGCTGATCGTCGACGGGCCCGACTGGCACGGCCGCGAGGGCATGGGCCGCTTCGTGCCGCGCGGCGAAGTCCGCGCGTTCTGAGTCCGGCCGGCACCCGTAGCATGGCGTGATGGACAAACCCGCCACGCTCGACCAGCTGCGCGACGCCATCGGCCAGGCCAGCGAGAGCCTGACGCCGCGCGCCCGCGCCGCTGCGCAGTACGCGCTCGAGCACCCCAACGACATCGCGCTGCAGCCGGTGGCCGCCGTCGCGCAGGCCTCGGGCATCGCCGCCTCGGCCTTCATCCGCATGGCGCAGTCGCTCGGCTTCTCGGGCTACGGCGAGCTGCAGCGCCTCTTCCTCGCACCGCTGCAGCGCGCCGCGGCACCGAGCTTTCGGGAGCGCATCCGTCATTTCGGCGGCGAGCTGGCGATCGAGGACCCGAGCGATCCCACCGAGGTGCTGCGCGCCTTCAGCCAGGCGAACATGGTGTCGCTGGAACACCTGCGCGACGACGCGGCGAGCCTCGAGCTCGACCGCGCGATCCGCCTGATCCGCCAGGCGCGCCTGGTGCACGTGCTCGGCCTGCGCCGCTCCTACGCCGTGGCTGCTTACCTCGCCTATGCGCTGAACCGCGTCGGCCGGCCGAGCGTGCAGATCACCGGGCTGGGCGGTGCGATCGCCGAGCAGGCCGGCGCGGTCGGCCCGCGCGACCTGCTGATCGCGATCAGCTTCCCGCCCTATGCGGCCGACACGCTGCAGGTCTGCGAGCAGGTGCAGCGCGCCGGCGCGAAGCGCCTGGCCATCACCGACGGCGTGCTCAGCCCGGTGGCGCGCGGCGCCGAGCTGGTGCTGGCCGTGAACGACGCCGGGCTGCTCGGCTTCCGCTCGCTGACTTCGGCGATGTGCCTGGCGCAGACGCTGGCCATGGGCCTGGCCTTCCGCGATCGCCGCGGAGGCCAGACCGGCGCGCTCGACGACATCGACTGCTGAGGCCCCGCCATGACCGACCCCGACCGCCGCGTGCTGCCGATCGAGCCGCTGGACGCGCATCGTTTCCAGACCTTCGGCGACGTCATCGAGGCCGCCGACCGCGTTTCGCCCTTCACCATCAACGAGGGCTGGGCGCGGCGCTTCGACGATCTGGCACGCATCGACACCGGCCGCGAGGGCGGGCACACGCGGCTGAGCATCTTCCGCGCGAAGGCGCGGCCGCTGCCGCTGCGCCTGAGCCTGATGGAGCGTCACCAGCTGGGCAGCCAGGCCTTCATGGCGCTGGCACCGCGGCGGTTTCTCGTCGTCGTCGCACCGCCGGGGCCGCAACCCTACCCGGCGCTGCTGCGCTGCTTCGTCGCAGCGCCCGGCCAGGGCGTCAACTACGCGCCGGGCACCTGGCATCACCCGCTGATCGCGATCGACGACGACACCGACTTCGTCGTCATCGATCGCGGCGGGCCGCAGGCCGATGACGATTGCGACGAAGTCCGCTTCGACCTGCCCCCGGTGTGGGTCGAGCCCTGAGCGGCCGCAGCGACGCGTCACAAACAGCAACCTGCCGACATGATTCGCGCAGTAGCATTGCCCTGCCTTTCGTCAACGCAGGAGACCCCATGGCCCACCACGCGAACCGCCTTGCTCTCGCGGCGCTCATCACCTGCGCCGCAGCCGTGCCCGCCTGGGCCGACCCGACGTCGTCCGCCTCGTCGGCATCGTCCACCGCCTCGCAGAGCGTGGGCAGCATCTCGGGCTCGATCCAGCGCTCCAGCAACAGCTCCACCGGCAACACCGTCGCCGAGGGCGACTACCGCATCATCGAAGTCGCAGACGTGGCCGACCAGCCCGGCACGATGCGCATGAAGCTGCAGGCCGTGAAGGACATTGGCGCCGACGGAGAGTTCTTCCTCTACGTGCCGCACCAGGTCGTCGAGCAGGGCCGCCTTGCCGCCGGCGCCGTGGTCACCGCGCGCAACAAGCCCTACGGCATGGAGTTCGCCCATGCGAAGACGCTCAAGGGCTTCTTCATGGCGCTGAAGGACGACTGGTACCGCGAGCTGCAGACGCGCCCCGTCACGCTCTGACCCCGCCTTGAGCCTGCTGCGCCGCGCGGCGTTCGCGCTCGGGCTGGCCCTGCTTGCCGGACTGGCGCTGCCGGCGCACGCCGAGGCGCTGCGCTACTGCGATCAGCACGGCGAGATGAGCCACGAGCAGCGCGACCGGCTGTTCCGTTTCGCGGCGCTGGTGCGCGACGAGCTCGAAGCCTCGGGCCAGCGCCTCGCGCTCGTATCCCGCTCCGGCCTCGACCTCGCCCGCTTCGGCCAGCGTTATTCGCACACCGGCGTGAGCCTGAAGGGCAGCGAGGTCGCGCCCTGGTCGGTGCGCCAGCTCTACTACGCCTGCGAGGAGCGCCAGCCGCGCCTGTTCGACCAGGGACTCACCGCCTTCCTGCTCGGCCTGAACAATCCGCAGGGCGGCTACATCTCGGTAGTGTTCCTGCCCGAGGCGGCGGCGGCCACGCTCGAGCCGGCGGCGCTGGACAACCGCCTCGCACTGCAGCTGCTCGGCGCCACCTACAGCGCCAATGCCTACGCCTACGGGCTGCGCTACCAGAACTGCAACCAGTGGGTGATGGAGATGCTCGCCACCGCCTGGAGCGAAGCCCCGCAGGCCGAGGAGGCCCGCGTGCGTGCCCAGGCCTGGATGCGCGCGCAGGGCTACGCGGGCAGCGAGTTCCGCCTGCCCTTCCCGCCGATGATGTGGCTCAGCGTGGCGGTGCCCTGGCTGCACCACGACGACCACCCGCAGGCGGACCTCGACGCGGCCGTCTTCCGCGTCAGCATGCCGGCCTCGATCGAGGCCTTCGTGCACGAGCGCGTGCCCGGCGCGCGGCGCGTCGAGTTCTGCCACGCCGGCACGCGCGTGGTGGTGCACCGCGGTTGGGAGCCGATCGCCGAAGGCTGCGAACCCGGCGCGCAGGACCGCGTGGTGATGCTGGACTGAGCCGCTGAAGCGAGGCGCCTCTGCAAGTGCGCAGCGCAGGCGGCTCACCTCAGGCCGACGCTGGCCAGCTTCGCAGGGCCTTCGCTCTGGCCTGAGCCGCTGAAGCGAGGCGCCTCTGCAAGTGCGCAGCGCAGGCGGCTCACCTCAGGCCGACGCTGGCCAGCTTCGCAGGGCCTTCGCTCTGGCCTGAGCGATCGTCCGGCGCGTCAGAACTTGCGCACCTCGATGCGGTTCTTCTGCAGCGCATAGCCGAGCTGCCGCGGCGTGACGCGCAGCAGCCGCGCCGCCTTCGCCTGCACCCAACCGCACTGCTCCATCGCCCAGATCAGCCGCTCGCGTTCGCCTTCGGGCGGCTCGCTGCTCGCACTCGCCGCTGCGCTGCCGGCCGGCAGGCGCTGCGTCGGGCCGATGCGGGTGACCTCGTCGCCTTCCGGCTCCTCGGCGTCCGCCGGTCGGTGGCGTGTGGGCATGGGCAAGGGCACCGACGGCATCGCGGCCGCGGGGTGCGTGTCCACCGCCGCCACCGCCGCCACCGCATCCGCCTTGTCGAGGAAGTGCAGCGTCTGCGTCAGGCAGCGGTTGCTCTTGCAGGGGAAGGCGAAGTCGCGGATGGTGTCGCCCTGGATCATCGTGGCGGTGCGCTCGATGCAGTTCTCCAGCTCGCGCACGTTGCCCGGCCAGTAGCAGCTGGTCAGCACCTTCATCGCCTCGGGCGAGACCTTCAGCTGGCGCCGGTTCTCCTTGTTGTAGCGGTCGATGAAGTGCGCCACCAGCGCCGGGATGTCGGCGCGCCGCTCGCGCAGCGGCGGCAGGAAGATGGACACGACGTTGATGCGGTAGTACAGGTCGGCCCGGTACTCGCCGCGCTGCACCATCTTCTCGAGGTCGCGGTTGGTGGCGCAGATCAGCCGCACGTCGACCTTCACCGCCTTGCTGCCGCCGACGCGCTCGAACTCGCGCTCCTGCAGCACACGCAGCAGCTTGGCCTGGAAGGCGGGCGACACGTCACCGATCTCGTCGAGAAACAGGGTGCCGCCGTGCGCCAGCTCGAAACGGCCCTTGCGCTCGCCGGCCGCGCCGGTGAAGGCGCCCTTCTCGTGGCCGAACAGTTCGCTCTCCAGCAAGCTTTCGGTGAGCGCGGCGCAGTTCACCTTGATGAAGGCGGCGTCCTTGCGCGGGCTGAGGAAGTGGATGGCGCGCGCGATCGCCTCCTTGCCGGTGCCGCTCTCGCCGCGCAGCAGCACGGTGGCGCGCGAAGGCGCGGCCTGGTGCACCTCGACGAACACCTGCTGCATCGGCTTGGATTCGCCGACCACATTGTCGAGCGCGTAACGCCCGCGCGGCTCGCGCTTGAGCGCCTTCTGCAGCCGCGTGGTCTCGAGCTGCAGGCGCTGGTGCTCGTCGCGCACCGCGTCGTGCAGCTGCGCCGCCTGCGCGAGCAGCGAAGCCACCATGGTCAGGAAACGCTGGTCGTCGGACAGGCGCGCGCCGCCCTGCACCTCGCGCTGCGCGGCCAGCGCGCCGACCACCGCCTTGTCGGTCTTCAGCGGCACGACGACGAAGGCCATCATGTGGCCGTCCTGTGCGCTGAAGGCGCCGGTGCGGTCGATGAATTCGGCGGCCTGCGCCACGTCGGGCACCACCACCGGCATGCCCGAGGCGGCCACATGGCCGATCACGCCCTCGCCCGGCTGCCACTGGCCCCGTGCTTCTTGTTCGCGCGACAGGCCCACCGAGCTGTGCACGCGCAGCGCGTTCTCGTCGGTGTCGTTCAGCACGATCATCGCGCGCGGCAGGTCCATCTGCGCGGCGAGCACGTTCAGCGCCGCGCGGAAGGTGCGGTCGATGTCCAGCGACGCGCACAGGATGCGGCAGATCTCGTAGACGGTGATCAGCTCCACGTGGGAGCGCTGATCGTGACTCGTTCGGCTGAGCATCACGCACCTCCTTGGACAAGATCGAGGGACCCGAGCGGTGCAGTCGGATGCGCGCCGGTGCGGCCATGCATCGCCGACGGGCATCGCAGGCCGATGCGCCGCTTCAGTGGGTCAGGGGTGCAAGATCCAAGCCGGGATCAGGGTTTCACCCGGGAAAAGGGTGACGAGCGGTTCTCGTTTGACGCAGATCAAACGGTGCAGGCCGCGAGCAGCTTCACCAGCTCGGCGACGTGCTCGGCCTCTTCGTCGGCGAAGGTGGTCGCGATGGCACGCAGCTCGGCGTCGGTGGTGGTGGCGGCGAGAGTGGCGTAGTAGGCATGGCCGCGGCGTTCGCCGTCGAGCGCGAGCTCCAGCGCCTCGCGCGGGCCCATCTGCGCGTCGACACCTTCCCAGCCGGCCGTCTCGGGCGAGGTGCCGTCCGGCCACTCGTATTCGTGCGCTTCCAGCGGCGGCAGCTTGCGGAAGCCGCCGCGCGCCATCGCATCGGCCAGGTGCAGCCGCGAGTAGTGCGCCATGCGCGTGAAGAACACGCCCAGCTCGCGGTTGCCCTCGGTGCCCATGGCCGCAGCGAGCTCCTCGTAGCGGCGCGCCGCTTCGCGTTCGAGCTGCACCGCATGGGCGAGGAATCGTTCGACGTCGTTCATGGGAGCCAATCAACCGAACTTGAACAGGATGCCGTGGCCCCCGCGCGGGTACTCCCACGCCACGTTGGTGTGCTCGGTGCAGATCACGCGGCAGCTGCCGCATTCGAGGCAGCCGTCGGTGATCAGCGTCACCGCGCGGTTGCCCTCGGCCTTGTAGCAGGAGGCCGGGCAGACGTACGTGCAGGACTGCGCTTCGCACTCGTTCTTGCACACGTCCGCATCCTTGATCTGGATGTGCGGCCGGCCATGGTCGACCTTGTAACGGTTCTGGAAGAGTTTCTCTTCGACATTCACGGCAATCATCGGAACGCCCTCCACAGGTTGAACGCGTCGTTCACCAGGCCACGCCAGCGGCGCGCCGACTTGAAGCTGCCGAGGATCTCGCGCTGCTTGGTCTTCTTGTCGACACCGTCGACGGTGAAGAAGGTCTTGGCCGCGCGGCTGACCAGCTCGGGGTAGGTGGTGAAGAAGTGCGGGCTGTCGTGCAGCACCTTCGGCAGCTCGCGGTACTTGTGCAGGTCCTTCATCACGAAGCTGTCGTCGAGGCTGTCCTTGTAGGCCTTCAGCGTCTTCGCGCTCATCGGCTTGCCCGCGGCCTTGGCGGCGATCACCGTCTGCGCGGCCAGGCGCCCGGTGGTCATCGCCAGGTTGCTGCCCTCGCGGTGCGCCGCGTTGACGAAACCGCCGGAGTCGCCCACGATCATCCAGCCTTCGCCGTACACCTTGGGCACGGCGTGGAAGCCGCCCTCCGGGATCAGGTGCGCGCAGTACTCCTTCATCTCGCCGCCCTCGAGCAGCGGCGCGATGCTCGGGTGCTTCTTCAGCTTCTCGAGCAGCGCGTAAGGCGTGGTCTTCTGCGGGTTGGCCTTGAAGTCGCTGAGCATGCAGCCCACGCCGATGGTCAGCGAATCCTTGTTCGTGTAGAGGAAGCCGGTGCCCACCATGCCCTCGGTGACCGTGCCCATCATCTCGATGACCACGCCTTCTTCCTCGTTGATGTTGAAGCGCTGCTGGATCACCTCTTCGGGCATGAAGAGGATCTCCTTCACGGCCAGCGCCACGTTGCCGGCCTTCAGCTCGCCGTGGAAGCCGGCCTTGCGCGCCAGCGTGCTGTTCACGCCGTCGGCGAGGATCACCACGTCGGCATGCACTTCGCCGCCCTTGCGGTCGCAGCGCACGCCGATGCAGCGTTCGCCGTCCATCAGCAGCTCTTCCACCGTGGTCTCGCAGATGAGCAGCGCGCCGGCCTCGCGCACCTTGGAGCTGAACCACTTGTCGAACTGCGCGCGGATGATCGTGTAGCGGTTGTAGGGCGGCTTGTTGTAGTCGTCGCTGCGGTAGTGCGTGCCGACGAAGCTGTTGTCGTCGAGCACCCAGATGCGCTGCTCGATCACGTGGCGCTCCAGCGGCGCGTCGTCGCGGAAGTCGGGGATGACCTTCTCCAGCGCGTCGGCATAGAGGATCGCGCCCTGCACGTTCTTGCTGCCCGGGTACTCGCCGCGCTCGATCTGCAGCACCTTCAGGCCGGCATTGGCCAGCGTGTACGCGGCGGTGTTGCCCGAGGGGCCGGCACCGACCACGATCGCATCGAACTTCTCTGCCATGTCGTGCTCCTTGGCTCAGGCCACTTTGCGGATGCGCTTGTCCAGGTGCGTGCGGAACGCCTGGGTCAGCACCGGCAGCACCTGCATCGCGTTGCCGACGATGCCGTAGTGCGCGAAATCGAAGATCGGCGCGTTCGGGTCGGTGTTGATCGCCACGATCACGTCGGAGCTCTCCATGCCCACGCGGTGCTGGATGGCGCCGCTGATGCCCGCGGCGATGTACAGCTTGGGCCGCACCGTCTTGCCGGTCTGGCCGACCTGCCGCTCGGCCTCGGCCCAGCCGGCCTGCACCACCGCGCGGGTGGCGCCGACCTCGGCGCCGAGCACACGCGCCAGGTCCCACACCATCTTGAAGTTGTCGGCGTTCTTCAGCCCCTTGCCGCCGGCGATGATCACGTCGGCATAAGCCAGGTTCACCGTGTTGCGGTTGGCGTCGGGGATGAAGTCGAGCAGCTTGGTGACGATGTCGGTCTCGACCATGCCCAGCGGCATCTCGACGATGTCGCCGCTGCGCGTCTCGTCGCGCCGCGGCAGCTGCATCACGCGCGGCCGCACGGTGGCCATCTGCGGCCGGTAGGCCAGCGTCATGATCGTGCACAGCAGCGAGCCGCCGAAGGTCGGCCTGGTGGCGGCCAGCGCGCGGCCGTCGATGTTCAGTTCGGTGCAGTCGGCGGTCAGGCCGGTGCCCAGCGTGGTGGCCACCGAGCCGGCCAGGTCGCGGCCCATGGCGCTGGCGCCCAGCAGCATGATCTCCGGCTGGTGCGTGTTGACGAGGTCGGTCAGCCCCTTGGTGAAGGGCTCGTTGCGGAAGCCCTTGAGCACCGGGTCGCGCATCACGTAGCAGCGGTCGGCGCCATACGCGTACGCTTCCTTCGCGTAGGCGTCCAGCGGCTCGTCGGGCCCGCCGAGGATCACGCCGGCCACCTGCACCTGCAGCTTGTCGGCCAGCTTGCGCGCCTCGCCCATCAGCTCCCAGCTCACCGGGTTGACGTGGCCGCGGTCGTGCTCGACGAACACCCAGACATGCTTGTAGGACTTCAGGTGCTCGGGCAGCTCGGTGTTCCGCCCGGCGCGGCCGGCGGCGCGCGGTGCAGCGGGGACGGCAGGCTTGGCGGCTTCGCTCATGGTGCGTTCTCCTTCAGGCCGAGAGGCGCTCCACCAGCTCCGCCTCGATCTGCGGGTGCGTGGTGAAGATCTTCTGCAGCAGGTTCAGCGTCACGTCCTGCGGGTTGCTGTCGGCCACCACCTGCATGTCTGCCTTCTCGGTGCGCGGCGTCGGGCCGAACACCTTGCTGACGATGGTGGGCGAGCCCTTCAGGCCGATCTTCGAGACGTCCTCGATGCCGGCGTCGTCCTTGTTCCACTTGCGCACCGGGAAGCGGCCGGCGCGCAGCATGTCGTCCAGGCTGGCGAAGCGCATCTCGTTGGTGCCTTCGAGCATGGTGATCAGCGAGGGCAGCGTGGTGTCGAGCAGCTGCACACCGCCTTCGGCGCGGCGCTCCACCTTGAGCCGGCGTGCGTCGAGGTCGACCTCGACGATCCGGCTCACATAGGTCAGCAGGTTCAGCCCGAGCCGCTTGGCAATGCCGGGGCCGACCTGCGCGGTGTCGCCGTCGATGGTCTGCTTGCCGGTGAAGACCAGGTCGACCGCCTGCTCCTGGCCGATCTTGCGGATCGCCGCGGCCAGCGCGTACGACGTCGCCAGCGTGTCGGCGCCTGCGAAGGCGCGGTCGGTGACCAGCACCGCATCGGTGGCGCCGAAGCTGATGCACTTGCGCAGCGAGTCTTCCGCCTGCGGCGGGCCCATGCACAGCATGGTGACGCGGCCGCCGAACTGGTCCTTCAGGCGCAGCGCCTCTTCCAGCGCGAACAGGTCGTAGGGGTTGACGATCGCCGGCACGCCCTGGCGCATGATGGTGTTGGTGACCGGGTGGACGCGGATCTGCGCCGAGTCGGGCACCTGCTTGATGCAGACGACGATGTGCATGGCTCTTTTCCTCGATTCAGGCGGCGCGTGGCTGACGCCGGTCGGCCAGGCTGTCGCGCAGCGAGGCCAGCTGCACGTGCTGCGTGCCGTCCGCGTCCTGGAACACCTTGAAGACCTTCTCGCGTGCCGGCGTGGACTGCACGAAGTCCTCGTAGGCCTGCGCGAGCAGCTCGCGGTAGCGCTTGAACATCTCGATCTCGCCCAGGCCGCTGAGCCCTTCGCTCTTGTGCAGGTACTGGTAGAAGCGCTTGAGGATGTGCAGGCGGTTCACCTGCACGACGCGCTCGTCGAAGGGCACGGCGAAGAAGGCGAAGAAGTCTTCCGCGCTCGACAGCGCCTTGAGTCGGTCGGTCAGGCTGTCCATGTCGTCTCCTTGTCGAAATAGAAGCGGAGCAGCTCCGCATCGGTGGGGGCCCGCTTGGTGGCGGACACATGCGAACGGATGGCGTCGAGCAGCAGCTGCGCTTGGCCCGCGCTGAGCTGCATGCCCAGGCGCGCGTAGGCGTCGCGCACGCCGTGCGAGCCCGAGTGCTTGCCGAGCACCAGCGCGTGCTCGCGGCCCAGCTCCTCGGGCTGGAAGGCCTCGTAGTTGCCGCGGTCCTTCAGCAGCCCGTCGACGTGGATGCCCGACTCGTGCGTGAACACCGCCGCACCGACGATGCTTTTGCCCGCCGCCACCGGCCGGCCCGAGGCCTGCGCGACGAGCTGCGAGATGCGCGGCAGGCGTGTCGTGTCGATGCCGCAGTCGACGCCGTAGAGGTGGCGCGCGGCCATCACCACCTCCTCGAGCGCGGCATTGCCGGCACGCTCGCCCAGGCCGTTGACGGTGGTACTGGCGTGCGTGGCGCCGGCCAGCACCGCGGCCAGCGTGTTGGCGGTGGCCAGGCCGAGGTCGTTGTGGGCATGCATCTCGATGCCGATGTCGATCTCGCGGTGCAGGCGGCCGATGCGCTCGTGCGTGGTGAAGGGCTCGAGCAGGCCCAGCGTGTCGGCGTAGCGCACGCGCACGGCGCCACGGGCCTGCGCGAGCTGCGCGGCACGCACCAGGAAGTCGGGGTCGGCACGCGAGGCGTCTTCGAAGCCGACGCTGACGGTGGCGCCGGCATCGGCCGCGCGATCGACGAAGCGGCGCAGGGTGTCGAGCACCCAGGCGCGATCGCGGCCGAGCTTGCGTTCGATCTGGATGTCCGAGACGCTGATCGACAGGTGCACGATGTCGGCGTCGCAGCGCAGCGCGGCGGCGAGGTCGGCCTCAGTCATGCGCGCCCAGACCATGGTGCGCGCATGTTTCACCGAGGCGGCGATCTCGCGGATCAGCTCGACCTCGCGCTCGCCCATGGCCGGGATGCCGATCTCCATCTCCGGCACGCCGGCTGCGTCGAGCGCGCGGGCGATGGCCAGCTTCTCGTCGTCGGTGAAGGCCACGCCCGCGGTCTGCTCACCGTCACGCAGGGTCGTGTCGTTGATGCTCAGTCGGGGTGTCGCATCGCGATCGGGTTGCACGGCGGGCTCCAGGGTTCCTGGGCTGCCTTCCGCAATCGGCGTGCCATGCCATGCACGCGTGCTAAGTGCCTGTCACGCAACGACTAAGCCCCGCTGTGCGGTGTGCTGCGAAGGCTGTCCGCTTTGTCGCAATACCGACAGCGCCGGCTCATGGCCGTGGCTCGACTGCGCCTCGATCGACACGTGACGCATGAAGCGGGGCTGCATGCGGCGGGGCTCGACCCGCAACGGCTTCTCCGGTCGCTTCAAAGCTGCCCGACGCTCAGGCTCGACTTCTCGGGTTTCACTTCTCCGAACCAGCCATTCTTGACCTCCGGCGGCCGGCTAGGCGGCGCTGGTCAGGAACGGCCGTCTCGGGGAAGTTCGATCCATCGTGTCGACTGGGCTGGGTTCAGCCCCCTGCTTGAAGACGTGCGCATGGATGCTCGCCTGCGCAAGGTCAGTCGCTCGTGGCAAGCCCCTTGCCAGCAACTCTAGTTTTACCCGGATTTTATTTGACTCCGTAATTTTACCCGGATATAATGCGCGGCATGGACAAAGCCATTCCGAACACCTACACCGCTTTCTTGGACGGGCGGCGACTCGCCACCGGCTCATTGCGCGAGGTGGCGGTCGCCGTCCTGCGCGCGCAGCAGGCCCAACCTGAGACGCATCCGCTGGTCTTCAGCGATGCCAGCGGCCAATCTGCCGATCTGGACCTGCGCGGCGGCGAGGAAGCCGTCGCGACGCGATACACCGTGGCTGCGCCGACCCAAGCGCCCAAGGGCCGAGGTCGCCCGAAGCTCGGCGTGGTTGCGCGGGAAGTGACACTGCTTCCGGAACACTGGGAGTGGCTCGCGGCGCAGCCAGGCGGCGCCTCCGTCGCCTTGCGCAAACTCGTGCACGAAGCGCGGCGCGCCGGCGGCCACCGAGACCGGACGCGCCAAGCGCGCGACCGCGCCTATCACGCCATGTCCACGCTGGCCGGCGATCTCGCCGGCTTCGAGGAGGCATCGCGGGCGTTGTTCGCCGGCGATCACGAGCGGCTGGTGGCGCAGATGGCCGCATGGCCGGCAGACGTGCAGGCCTACGTTCAGCAGCTCGCCGAGCCTGCACCCGGCTAAGCCGTACCACTTTCACCGTTTCCTTGCGACCAGCGCGCGTCTCCCAGTCGCAGCGCTGCGGATGAACGCACGCCCGCGATCCACAGGAGCCCCTATGAACCCGCCAGAAACGAAGACCCCCGCCGGATCGGCGCCAACGTTGCGCACGAACTACCTTGCGCTGCTGACACCCCTTGTGCTGACGCACGCGCTGCAAAGCGCGGGTGGACTACTCGATGGCTTCTGGCTCGGGCGCCTGCTGGGCGTGAGCGGCATTGCGACGGCCGCCTCCTTCTTTCCCGTGTTCTTCTTGCTGCTGTCGCTGATCATCGGATTGGGCGCCGGCGCGACCATCCTTGCGGGACAAGCGTGGGGTGCGCGTGATGCGGCGCAGGTGCGGCGGGTGGCTGCGACAGCCTTCGTGGCTGCACTCGGCGTCGGGTTTGCGGTCGCGGTGGCCGGTGCGTGGTCTGCGCCGTGGTTGATGCGAGCTCTCGGCACTCCGCCGGACATCTTGCCGGCCGCGATCCGCTATGCGCGCGCCATGTTGTTGGTGATGCCGTTCGTGTTCGTCGCGTGGACGGGCTTGTCCCTGAGCCGTGGCACCGGCGACGCGCTCTCGCCGATGTGGTCCCTGCTGGCGGCGACGCTCGTGGGCGCGGTATGCACGCCGCTGCTTGTTGCGGGCACGTCTTTGGGCGCGGCTGGCGTGGCAGTCTCGGCGCTCGTCGCGCAGGCGGCTGTGCTGGCCGTTTTGATCTGGCGCTGGCGCCAGAACGGCCATCCCCTCGCCCCCGGCGCCGGGAGGCAGGACTGGAAGCCGAGTGCGGCCATCGCGATACGCATGCTGCGCATCGGCCTGCCGGCCGCGTTGCAGATGCTGGCGATGGCGCTTGCGGAGATCGTGCTGCTAGGCCTGGTGAACCGTCACGGCTCGGACGCGACCGCGGCCTATGGCGCGGCGACACAGGTACTGAGCTGGGTGCAGTACCCGGCGATGAGCCTGGGCATTGCCGCGGCGATCTTCAGCGCGCACGCAGTCGGCGCGGGACGGCGCGAAAGGTTGCCGGCGATCGTGGGTACGGGGCTGCGCTTGAACGCCGTGGTCACTGCGCTGTTCGTCGTCGCTGCGCACGTGCTCGCCCCGTTCGCCTTGCGCGTATTCCTGGAACCTGGGCCCGTGCTGCAACAAGCGGTCGCCATCGTGCGCACCGTCGCCTGGAGCGTGGTGCTGCTCGGATGGAGCAACGTCTTGGTGAGCGCGATGCGTGCGAACGGTGCGGCGCTGATGCCGGCGCTTTTGAGCATGGCCGCGATCGTTGGCGTGGAGTTGCCGGTTGCCATGGCGCTGGAAGCGCGCTTCGGCTTGGCAGGCGTGTTCTGGGCCTGCCCTGTCACTTTCTTGGCCATGCTGGTACTGCACGGCCTCTACTACCGTCACAAGGAGAAAGACGATGGACTCTTCCGCCAATCAGGCTTCGCGCTCGGCGCGGCGGGTGGCCGCGCGCCAGGCGCGTGACGCCTTCCCGCCCATGGGCATCTACGCAATTCGCGACCGCGCAAGCGGTCACCAGCTGCTCGGCGCGAGCCGCAACGTGCACGCGTCGCTGAATCGCGTGCGCTTCGAACTGCGCATGGGCAAGCATGCGGACCGCGTACTGCAGGCCGAGTGGAATCGCAGCGGCGTGGACGGGCTCGCCTTCGAAGTGCTGGAACTCGTGAAGGAACGCGAGGATGCGGATTTCGACTACGCCAGCGAACTGAAAGCGCTGGAGCAGATCCACCGAGAACTGCAAGGGCTGGCGCCATGAGCGAAGAAGCCTTGCAAGCCTACATGGACCGGCACCTGGCGCACGCGGCGATGGTGTGCAGGCTGGACGACGAACTCGGCACGCATCACGGCCTGTCGTGGGCCGATTTCGTGCTGCTCACGGCGCTGGATGCTGCATCTGAAGCCACGCCCGCAACGGAACTCGCGCGCACCTTGTGCATGCCGGCGTCGCGACTGCTGCTGCAATTGCTGCCGCTAGAGAAAATCGGGCTGTTAGAGCGCGCTGCGGACCGCAACGGCAAGCGCCGCGTCCAGTTGCGCCCGCAAGGCCGGCGGCTGCTGCGCGAGGCGCGAGACACAGCTGAGAACGCTTGTGCGCGCTGAATTCGCCTCCGCGGCCATCTATCGTGGAGCGAGCCAATCCAGCTCATGCAGACGTACGTGGGAACGGCAAAAGATAGCCAAGGTGTGTCTTGTCGCCGGCCCATACCGGCCAGTGGCAAGGTGATGAAGATGACAATTGAGGAGAAGCTCTGCTCAATCCACAGTGCCGCCCCCTGAGAGCCACCGCCTTCGCAGGGCCTCCTTCGTGTGCCTCGGCATGTATGCCACCGGCAGCTCCGGGGCGTCGAGTTCAAGAGTGTCTATGTCGCCGACGGGTCGGCTGCACTCAGTGACGAGCGGCAGCTTCCTGGAAGCGCAGATTCAAGGGCCGCTTTTCGGCGACGAAATCGGGAAGCGGTCGGGCATGTCCCGACCCCGAGCCGACATCCGTTGCCCTGAACTCGGCGCCCTAAAGCGGTCAATCGGACCTGTAACGTCGCGGGCGGCGGATTGCGGCACCAGCTTAGCTGGACCCGGAATGGGCCCCCTGCGCTTTGGCCCGGGGCCACTTGCCTGGGGCGCCCACGGTCTGTACCAAACGGCCGCCGTGCGCACGCCACGTCCAGGTGCTGCGTCGCACCGCCACTCAGGCCTTCACTTCGACCACCTGTTCGAAGCCGCCAAAGATCATGCGCTTGCCGTCGAAAGGCATGGGCGGATTGCCGGGTGTTGACGGGTCCATGCGCGGGTCTTCCAACATCTTCTTCATGGCGGCGTCGCGCGTGGCCTTATCTGGCCACTCGACCCACGAAAAGGCCACCGTTTCTTCGGCCGTGGCTTGTACCGCGCGACGGTAGTCGGTGACTTTGCCGTCGGGGACGTCGTCGCCCCAACCCTCGATCACACGGATCGCGCCCAGCTCGATGAACAGCGAGTCGAAATGACGCGCGTGCTCGATGAACTTCTGCTTATTGGCGGTAGGGACCGCGATCACGAAACCATCGATGTATGACATGTCTTCACTCCTGTTGGCTTGACCGGTCGGCGCACCCGCCTGCGGGCGCCTCGTACCTTGTCGACGAATGGATGGAAGCCGATTCGACATGGCCTGAACGGTGCGCGGGCGCGCGTCCTGTGGCGGCGCTGGCTCGCCCGAGCACCCCCATTTTGACAACACCCTCGACTGGCCGGGAGTGTGACTTCGCAGCGGCCCAGGGCGATCGGAGGTCTGAGCATGGCGTCCGCCGCGGTGTGTAATCCCCGGAGCGTCAATGTCGGAGAGGCGAATGAAGCATCGACTTGTCCTTCATCCGAGGAGGGTCCGGTCCAGCGCGCCGATCGACGGGCGGCCGACCAGCGCCATCGCCATCTCCAGTTCGGTTCGCAGGATTCCCACGGCGCGCGCGACGCCGTCGGCGCCGTCGACCGCCAGGGCGTACGCATAGGGACGGCCGATCAGCACCGCCGACGCGCCCACCGCCAGCGCCTTGAGCACGTCCGTCCCCCGGCGGATGCCGCCGTCCACGAGTACGGGGACACGGCCCGCGACGCGGTCGATGATCTCCGGCAGCGCGTCGATCGTGGCGGGCGCGGTGTCGAGGTTGCGGCCGCCGTGGTTCGACACGATTACGCCGCCCAACTTCATCGCCGCCGCGATCTGGGCATCCTCCGGGTGCAGGACGCCCTTGAGAAGCACGGGCACCGAGCTGCTCGACTGAAACTCTTCGATGTCCTTCCAGGTCACCGAGACGCGCTTGGTGCTGCCGCCGGAGCTTCTCGCCTTCACGTTCTGCGGATTCATCGGAACGGGGAGGCCCGGGGGAAGCGTGAAGCCTACTCGCTGTTCGCGGTTGCGCGGCCCGATCACCGGCGTGTCGACCGTGACGCAGAGCGCCTTGCACCCGGCGGCGATGGCGCGCGCGATGATCTCTTTGTTCGCGCCCCGGTCGGCCTGCACATAGAGTTGGAACCAGAGCGGCGAGGTGGCCGCGCGACCAACGTCCTCGACCGAGACGTTCGCGCTCGAACTGAAGACGAACAGCGCCTGGGCCGCCCCGGCCCCGCGCACGGCGGCCAGCTCGCCCTCCCGATGGAAGAGCTTCTGGTAGGCGACCGGCGCCAGCAGGATCGGGTGGGGCAGATCGAGCCCGAGTAGCGTCACGCGAGTGTCGACCGAGGAGACGTCGACCAGCACCCGGGGCCGGAGGCGGAGCCGGTCGTACGCCTCGCGATTCCAGCGGATCGTGTGCTCGTCCGCAGCACCCCCCGCGAGGAAGTCGAACGTCGAGGTGGACAGCTTCCGCCGCGCCGCCTCTTCGAACCCCTGGAGGTTGACCGGGGCCGCCGCTGGCTTCCGTCCGCGATTTAAGGACCGCCTACCTCCCTTACCGTCAGGTGGTCTTCTCAGAGTCCGCATGTTCATTTGCTAGGGCCTCCCCGTGACGATCACCCGCGTCGAGTCGTTATCGATGTCGGCCGAGCATGGCAGTTTCAAACCTCCTGCGCAATGACCAATGCGATATGGCCCGACGCTTGACGGCCCAGCAATAGGTGCCCTGGAGGTTCCGGGATGTCGTCGTCAGCCTAGATCGCCGTCGGGTCGAGCTCCTCACACGCAGCGGGGCGGCCCCTGGTCGTTCGGATTGAGAGGCCCACGAGCCGACGCGCACGGGCGTCCGCTCATGGCCGGCTGCCGCCGTTCAAACCGCAGGCAATCCGGCCACCCGACAGATTCACTTCCTCAGAGCGCGTGGGTGAGGATCCTGAAGTCCGGGTCCTCGTGGAAGGGCTTCTCGCCGAAGCCCAGCGACTTCATCAGCTTGAGCATGGCCGGGTTCTTCGCCAGCACCAGGCCCTCGATCTCGGACAGGCCCTTCTCGCGCGCCACTTCCATGATGCTTTCCATCAGCCGCGAGCCCAGGCCCTTGCCGCTGAAGTCGTCGGCCACCACCAGCGAGAACTCGCAGCTCGTCTGGTCGGGGTTGGTGATGTAGCGAGACACGCCGATGATGCGTTCGGTCTCGGTGATCACGCCCTGCGCGTCGGCCTTGCGCTCCTTGAACACGGCCACCAGCGCCATCTCGCGGTCGTAGTCGATCAGCGTGAAGCGCGCCAGCATCGCCGGCGACAGCTCCGCCAGCGACGAGATGAAGCGGAAGTAGCGGCTCTCTGCGGAGAGCCCGCGCACCAGCGCCTGCAGCATCTGCGCGTCGTCGGGGTGGATCGGGCGCACCGTGTACTGGCCGCCGCCGCGCATCGGCCAGACGCGCTCGTAGCGCGCCGGGTAGGGCAGGATGGCCAGGTGGTGGTAGCGGCCCGAGCGGTCGCCCGCGTTCGAGACGGCGTGGCCGATGACGATGCGCGCATCGACCGACACCGCGCCCGATTCGTCCACGATGATCGGGTTGATGTCCATCTCGCGCAGCTGCGGCAGCTCGCACACCATCTCCGAGACACGCAGCAGCACCTGCTCGAGCGCCTCCATGTCGACGGCGCTGGCGCCGCGCCACTCGGCCAGCGTCTCGGCCACGCGGGCGCGCTCGATCAGGCGGCGCGCCAGGAACTGGTTCAGCGGCGGCAGCTCCATCGCTCGGTCGCCGATCAGCTCGATCATGGTGCCGCCGGCGCCGAACATGATCACCGGGCCGAAGGGCTCGTCGTTGACCAGGCCGACGCAGACCTCGCGGCCGCGCCGCGCGCCTGCCATCTTCTGCACCGTCACGCCGTTGATGCGCGCCTGCGGCTGCAGCCGCGCCACGCGCTGCACCATGTCGGTGTAGGTGTCGCGCGCACCGGTCGCGTTCATGATGTTCAGCGCCACGCCCTGCACGTCGGACTTGTGGCTGATGTCGGGCGAATCGATCTTCAGCGCCACCGGGAAGCCCAGCTGCGAGGCGATCATCATGGCCTCGTTGGCACTGCGCGCCAGCACCGTGTTCGTGACCGGGATGTGGAAGCACGACAGCAGCGTCTTCGACTCCATCTCGGTGAGCACGTTGCGGCGCTCGGCGAGCACGCTCTCGATGACCAGCCGCGCGCCCTCGATGTCGGGCTGGGCCAGTGCCGTGAGCGGCGGCGGCGTCTGCTGCAGCAGCAACTGGTTCTGGTAGAACGAAGCGATGTTGCCGAAGGCGCCCACCGCCGCTTCCGGCGTGCGGAAGCTGGGGATGCCGGCTACGTTGAGCAGCCGGCGCGCCTCGCCCACCGAGGCGTCGCCCATCCAGCAGGCGAGCAGCGGCTTGCCGACCGACTGCTTGATGTCGATGAGCGCCTGCGCCATGCCGGCCGCATCGGCGCCGACCTTGGGCGAATAGATCGTCAACACGCCGTCGATCTGCGCATCCCGCGCGGCGGCCTCGATGGCGGTGCGGTAGTGCTCGGGCCCGGCTTCCTCGGACAGGTCGATCAGGTCCGACAGCGTGGCCAGGTCCGGCAGCTGCGGCTTCAGTGCCGCCTGCGTCTGCGGCGACAGCCGGCCCAGGTGCAGGTGGATCTCGTTGACCCAGTCGGCCGCCAGCACGCCTGGCCCGCCACCGTTTGTGACGATGGCCAGCCGCCGGCCCACCGGCCGGTAGCGCGAGGCCAGGCACTTGGCGGCGGAGAACAGTTCGACGAAGGAGCGCACGCGCACGGCGCCGGCACGGCGCAGCGCCGCGTCGAACACCTCGTCGCTGCCGACGATGGTGCCGCTGTGCGTCTGCGCGGCGGCGTTGCCGGCCGGCTTGCGGCCGGCCTTGAGCACCACCACCGGCTTGGCGTTCGCCGCCATGCGCAGCGCGCTCATGAAGCGGCGCGCATCGGCAATGCCTTCGAGGTAGACGATGATGCTGTGCGTCTGCGGATCGTTGGCGAAGAAATCCAGCACCTGCGCGATGTCCAGCGCGGTGTGCGGCCCGACCGAAACCACCGACGAGAAGCCGACGGCGTTGTTGCTCGCCCAGTCGAGCATCGACGTGGTCAGCGCGCCAGACTGCGAGACCAGCGCGAGCGAGCCGGCGCGGGCCATCGGGCCGGTGGCGCTGGCGTTGAGCTGCAGCTTGGGGCGCTGCATGCCCAGGCAGTTGGGGCCGAGCAGGAACACGCCTTCGCGGCGCGCGATCTTCTTCAGTTCGGCGGCCTGGTCGGCATCGATGCCGGCGGAGATGACCAGCGCCGAGCGGCAGGTCATGCGGCCGGCGATCTCAAGCGCGGCAGCCACGTCCTTGGGCGGCAGCGCGATGATGGCCAGATCGGCCCGCGCCTGCGCCAGGTCGGCCAGCGTGCCGGTGTCGTGGATGTCGAGGAACTGCAAGCTGCCGCTGTAGCGCTGCGTGCTCAGGGCCTGACGCAAGGCCCGCGCCTGTGCGGTCTGGCCGGCGGGATCGTCGGGCGAGCCGCAGAAGACGATGATCGATTCGGGGGCGAAAAGCGGCGTGAGGTAGTGTTTGTCCATGGGTTCGGGAGCCCGCCTCTGCTGAGGCGCGCCGTCAGTGTGGGCCCTCCCCGTGTCGACACCTTGACGCAGGGCAGTGGAGCAGCCTCGGGCTTCGACAAGTCGCGCTTCGCGCCGATTTTTTCACACCGGCGTGGCCGGGTTCAGCCCTCACGCGCGTGGTTGCGCGAAAAGCG
>Ga0208460_10000610_pt1 | contig 24348 bp, 19 predicted proteins | sample AD_STIC10_MetaG_FD_184436 | JGI IMG/M metagenome (GOLD analysis project Ga0208460, IMG submission 184436) | Active sludge microbial communities of municipal wastewater-treating anaerobic digesters from USA - AD_STIC10_MetaG (SPAdes) (version 2) | ecosystem: Engineered > Bioreactor > Anaerobic >... | reverse complement strand
GCTGCGGGGCAGCAGCCTGGGTAAGGAAGAACGGCGCGCGCGCGTTCGAAGCAAACAGGCGATCCCACTGTTCGGAAGTCACCGAGCCAAACGCGGTGGCAAAAAGGTCCGAGGCATTGTTGACCAGGCCGTCGAGTCGTCCGAAGCGTTGCATCGTGGCTTCGATCAAGGCAGGCATCTGCGTGAGATCGGACAGGTCGGCCTGCAATGCCAGGGTCGAATTGGGACGTTCCCGTTCGAGCTTCGCGATCAATTGATCGAGATCGTCGCGTGAGTTGCGGCAGTGCAGGGCAAGGTCATGACCGGCCGCATGCAGGGTTTGCGCAATCACTGCGCCAATGCGACGCGCTGCCCCGCTGACCAGCACAACCGGTCGCGCCTGTGTCGGTGCTGTCATTGGTGTTCCCCGTGCAGGTCGGTATCCTGCGCAGAGTGCCGCAACTTCGCGCATCGAGCCAGCCGTGAATCCATCCTTGCCCGTCCCCAGCGCTGAAGAACTTGCCCATGGTGAGCAGCTGACCCGCCTCTTGCATGCGGATATCGCCAGCAGCGGCCCCATGCCGTTTTCGCGCTATATGGAACGCTGCCTGTACGCGCCAGGGCTTGGCTACTACAGCGCCGGGCGCACCAAATTTGGCGCAGCGGGCGATTTCGTCACCGCGCCGGAACTCGGATCCTTGTTTGCCCAATGCGCCGCAACGGCGCTGCTGCCCTGCCTGCGCGAGCTTGGCGAGGAGGCGGATTTCTGCGAGCTGGGCGGCGGCAGCGGTGCCTTTGCCGAAGCTGCCCTGCTGGCCTTTGCCGACGCCGGCGTGGTGCCGCGGCGGTACTACATTCTCGAACCCAGTGCCGATCTGCGCCAGCGCCAGAGTGAGCGCCTGCAGGCGCAACTGCCTGCCACTCTGTTTGCGCGTTGCCAATGGCTGGATCGCCCGCCGCAGGATGATTGGCACGGAGCGTTGTTCGCCAACGAGGTGATTGATGCCTTGCCGGTCACCCGCTTCGTGATGCGCGATGGCGAAGTTTTCGAGGAGCATGTCATCGCGGATGGGGTGGGTGGATTCTCCCTCTGCGACCGACCGGCCGATGCACTGGTCAGCGGTGCGGTACGCCATGTCGAGCGGGATCTCGGCGTCGCGTTCGCCGACGGTTACCGCTCGGAAATCCTGCCGCAGTTGCCGTACTGGATGCAGGCCGTGCTGGGCAGCCTGAAGCGTGGCCTGGCCCTGTTCACCGACTACGGCTACCCACGCGCGGAGTTCTACTTGCCGGAGCGTGTCGATGGCACCCTGGTCTGCCATTACCGGCATCGGGCACATGCCGATCCCTTGCATCTGCCCGGCTTGCAGGACATCACCGCATTCGTTGATTTCACGGCGCTGGCCGAAGGCGGAAACCAGGCGGGATTTGCGGTGGCCAGTTACTGCTCGCAGGCGCAGTTCCTGTTTGCAACGGGCATCGCCGATCGATTCGAGCAGGCCAGTACACAAGTCGATGAACTGGCCTGCTATCGGCTCGCGCAGGAAGTGAAACGCCTGACGCTTCCCGGCGAAATGGGCGAGAGGTTCCAGGCCATGCTGCTGGCGCGCGATGTGCCGCCGGCTGCCGTGCCGCGCAGCCTGGTGGACATCAGCCAGGGACATCGCCTGTGAGCGCGCAGGCGCACGCAGTCCTCGCTCGCCGCATTCGGGTGCCGACATGCTGAGCTCATTCTTTTCGCCGCTTCGGTTTGGAATCCTGTTCGCGCTGCTTGTCGTGCTCATCTGGCGCTGGCTGCCGCGCTGGATGCGCGCGCTGGCGCTGGTTCCCCTGCTTGCCTGCGTACTGATGACCTTGCCGTGGGTGGCCAACGCGATGATCGGCTGGCAGGAAGGAAGAAGCGCCGTCAGCGAAAGCTGTCTGCAATCACCCCCGCACGCCGTGGTGGTGCTGAGCGGTGGCACAACCCGGCAACCGACCGACGAGACGGACTTCAGCGCCCTGGGCGAGTCGAGCCTGCGTCGCCTGATCGGTGCGGTCGATCGCTTGCGCCAGCAGCCCGATGCGCGCTTGGTGATCTCCGGTGGCAGTACCGTGTATGGCGTTGGCGAAGGCGCGCTGATGCGTGCGTTTGCCGAACGCCTGGGCGTGGCGGGAGAAAACACGATGCTGGAAAACGCATCGCACTCGACCTGGCAGAACGCACAGTTCGTGCGTGCGCTTGAGCCGGCCTTGCCATCACGCATCTGGCTGGTGACCTCGGCCGCGCACATGCCGCGCTCGCGGTACGCGTTCGAGCAGGCCGGGTTCGAGGTGTGCGCCTGGCCGGTGGATGCGCGCTACACACGAGCCAACAGCGTCGGATACTACCTTCCATCAAGCGACGCGCTGGAAAAATCCGACGCCGTGTTGCATGAATGGTTTGGCGAGGCGGCGTATCGCCTGGGTTGGTTTCGCAGCTTGACGCGCAATCCGTGGGCCAGTGTGGATGGGCGTTAGGGGGCAACGCTTTTGTAGAGCCGAGCTTGCTCGGCTGTGGGCGTGCGAACAGCGGCAAGCGGAGCAAGCTCCGCTCTACGAGGGAGCCTGCGCGGCAGAAGCCATCCGGCTGCAACGACGCTGTCATCGATTGATCGGATCACTCGTCAGGCTTTCATAGAGCCCGCTATGCGCACCTACCGATTGATCCGCTGAATCGCGCCAGCGCCATTTCGCTTCGAATTCATTCTGCCGCGCAGGCTCCTGGCCGGTGTGTGCCTCTGCAAGCCAATCGGTGGATGCGCTGCGCTTATCCACCCTACGCGTCGTTGCTCGCTGTTGTAGGGTGGATAAGCGAAGCGCATCCACCAAACCCGCGTTGCGTCTGTAGGGTCGATAAGCGCAGCGCATCCACCAGGGTTGCGCCGCGTCTCGTGGGATTGTCTCTCGTAGGCTGCTAGCGCTTTTCCGCAGCAAACTCGCGCTTGAGCCAATCACTCAGCATGCGCTTCTCGTAGCGATAGGGTTGGTTGCTGCGCACGCTGGTTCCGCGATTGAGAAAGGCCAGGTCGCGCAACTCGCGGTCACCACTTTCGATCACGTTGCCGTTGGCGTCGGTGAGCGTGAAGGACAGCTTCACGCGCGGTGGGTAGATCGACTTGACCACGCGCACGTCGTGGAAATCCGGGCCGTGCCAGGGTTCAAAATCTCCGGCGAGCTTGACGTCGGTGATGGTCACTGAAAGATGCTGGTCCTTGGGCAGGATGCGATCACCGCTCTTGACCAGGGTCTTGCGGAATTCCTTCAGCCACACTTCCGGCTTGGCCTGGTGGAACTGGTGCCCAAATCGAAGCTCGTCGAACTGCGCGGGATCGGTCCAGGTCACCTTCACCTGCGCGGAGTTGCCATCTTCCTTGTCCTCAAGTGCAGCGGCAGCGGAAACCGCAACGCCAAGGCCGATGGCGAGACCGAAGGCGAGTTTCATCACGGTGCGGCGATACAGCATGTGTTTCTCCAGCAGATGACGCCAGGGGCAGCGTCGTACGTGTTCCATGACGTCGGTCGGCGCCGGTTCGTCGCGTCACGCCTGCGCAAGCTGTGCCGCGTTGGGTGCGGTTCAGCGTTGCCCGACCGCGGCGAATGCGTCGCGGGTGAGGTTTTCCGGTTCGCCTTCCGTGCACACCACGTCATCCTCGATGCGGATGCCGCCGAATTTTCGGAAGGCGTCCACGCGCTGCCAGTCGATCTCGCGTGCAAGCGCGGTGTCATCCTTGAGCTTCGCCAGCAGCATGTCGATGAAGTACAGGCCCGGCTCGATGGTGACCACCGCGCCGGGTTCCAGCGTACGTGTCATGCGCAGATAGGGATGACCGTCGGGGCGCGCGATGGATTTTCCGCTCTCGTCGGCGGCAAACGCCGCGACATCGTGAACCTGCAAGCCGATGGGATGGCCCAGGCCGTGCGGGAAAAAGGTCGAAGTGACGCCGGCTTCCACCGCGCTTTCGGCACTCATGCGAATGAAGCCGTGCTGATTGAGAATGCCGCCCAGCAAGCGATGCGTATCCACATGCAGCGCCGCGTAATCCTGGCCGGCGCGAACGCGTGCACACAGATGCTGCTGCATGGCATCCATGTCGTTGATGAGCCCCTGGAAAGCATCCCCGGTATCCGCCGAATGGGTGCGCGTGATGTCGCTGGCATAGCCGTGGAAACTCGCGCCCGCATCGATCAGGAAGGAGTGCCGGTGCGCCGGCGGCGCATGTTGCAAGCTGTGATAGTGCAACACGGCGGCATGCTCGTTGAGGCAGATGATGTTGCTGTAGGGCAGTTCGTGTTCGGTCTGGCGCGCACTGGCCAGGTAGGCCATGTGGATGTCGAACTCCGATGCGCCGTTGCGGAAGGCCGCCTCGGCGGCGCGATGGGCACGCGCGCCGATCTTGCTGGCCACGCGCATCATGGCCAGCTCGTAGGCGGTCTTGCACATGCGGTGGTAGTGCAGGTGGTCGATGACCGCCTGCGGATTGTTCGGAACCACTGGGCCAAGTGCAGAGCCTGTCTCGCCAATGATGGCGCAACGATCAGTGTCCTTCGGCAAATGAGCCAAGGCTTCCTCGGCCTCGCGGATGATGATGATGTCGAAGTGTTCCACCCAATAACCGGCCGGAGCCTCCGGAACCACATGCCAGTAATCCGCCGGTTGCAGAAAGACCAGTTTCGGCTTGCGCCCCGGCGTGTACACCAGCCACGATCCGGGCGCGTTGGTCACCGGCAGCCAGTGCTTGAATTGCGGATTGACGCAGAACGGGTAATCGCGATCATCCAGGAACTGGTAATGCAGGTTGCCCGCCGGGATCAGCAGATGATCGAACCCGGCCTTGGCCAATGCCGCGTCGCTGCGCTGCGTGAGCGTGGCCATGTGCTCGGCAAACAGCGGGTGCAAATCGGGGTGATGGATATCCATGACGCCTCCGGGAAACAGGCGGCCATTGTGCCGCGCCAGCCGGCGCAAGGCGAACGGTGGTGGATGCGCTGCGCTTATCCACCCTACAACAGCGGATTTGGCTTTCGTAGGGTGGATAAGCGCAGCGCATCCACCAAGCCGGCTGCCTCTACGCATACACGAATCGGTCTACTCCAGGCTCAACCCCCGTATCTCTGCGGGCTCGGAATCTCCCCACGAAGGTTCATGCCAACCACGCGCAACGAAACGTGAAAAACTCGACCATGGCCAATCCGCAGCGCGCGCAACCAGTCCGTGCTTGACCGGGTTGTAATGGATATAGGCCACATGGCGGCGCCAATCATCCTCGTCGCGGATCAGGTGTTCCCAGTAGCGGCGCTGCCAGACGCGGCGCTCACCCAGTGCGTCCGACCCCGGCGCAATCTGTCTCGATACGGCTTTCTTGATTTCACGCCAACGCGAAGCGTAGTCGGTGTCGGCTTCCTGAATTCGCCAGATGCAATGCAGGTGATCGGGCAGCACCACCATGGCCTCGATGGTGAACGGCCGTGTCGCCTTCACTTTGCGGAATGCAGATCGCAATACCGCAATCGCATCCGGTGAAGCGAGAATCGGTTGGCGCGAATGGGTGACCAGCGTGAAAAAATAGGTGCCGCCGGCTACAAGGGCGCGTCGATAGTTGCTCATGGAAGTCCTTTCCCGTTTTGCAATCGCAGGTGGGCATTCTGCCTTGTCGCCGGCTGGATGTGGTGGATGCGCTGCGCTTATCCACCCTACAACAGCGAATCGGGCTTCGTAGGGTGGATAAGCGCAGCGCATCCACCGAACAGCGGCGGATTCGGCTTTCGTAGGGTGGATAAGCGCAGCGCATCCACCGAACAGCGGCGAATCGGGCTTTCGTAGGGTGGATAAGCGCAGCGCATCCACCGAACAGTGGCGGATTCGACTTTCGTAGGGTGGATAAGCGCAGCGCATCCACCGAACAGCGGCGGATTCGGCTTTCGTAGGGTGGATAAGCGCAGCGCATCCACCGAACAGCAGCGGATTCGGCTTTCGTAGGGTGGATAAGCGCAGCGCATCCACCGAACAGCGGCGAATCGGGCTTCGTAGGGTGGATAAGCGCAGCGCATCCACCGAACAGCGGCGAATCGGGCTTCGTAGCGTGGATAAGCGCAGCGCATCCACCGAACAGCGGCGAATCGGGCTTTCGTAGGGTGGATAAGCGCAGCGCATCCACCGAACAGCGGCGAATCGGGCTTTCGTAGGGTGGATAAGCGCAGCGCATCCACCGAACAGCGGCGAATCGGGCTTCGTAGGGTGGATAAGCGCAGCGCATCCACCGAACAGCGGCGGATTCGGCTTTCGTAGGGTGGATAAGCGCAGCGCATCCACCGAGCAACAGCGGGTTTGGCTTTCGTAGGGTGGATAAGCGCAGCGCATCCACCGAAGGTCATGCACGCAACGGTGTTACCTTGTGGCTGGGCCTTCCGCCGTTCAGGACGTTTAAGCCATCGGATCGCGCAAGCGAGTGCAGATGGCAGGAAGGCCTTTTTTTCGATGTGGGGCGGCCAAGCGCAGCGCAACCACCAAACCGGCTCGTTGCGCATCAACCGCCGACGTAGCGGCCTTGCGCGTCGCGACGAACGCGGCCGAGGGCGATCAGGGTGTCGAGAATGGTGCGCAGACGTTCGCGTGCGGTCTTGCTGGCCTTGAATTGCGTGCCGATGGCATCGGCATCCAGCGGCATGGGCGATGCGGCGATCAGATCGGCCACCGCGCGCACCTGTTCCGGCAAGGTCTTGGGCCAGGTCAGTTTCTTTTCGCCTTTGGCGAGAGCGGCCGGCGTGGCGTCGTCCATGGCCATCTGTTGCGCGGTGGCCTGGCCGTTCGGGTTCTGGAAGTCCGGGCGCAGCCAGCGCACATGGCCGCGTTTTTCCTCGGCGGCGCGTTCGGCGTTGAGCGCAACCAGGCGTTCGAGGATGGTCTCGTCGAACCTGCCACCGAGTGGCGCGGTGTCGTGTTGGGTGGGCGATGGTGGATGCGCTGCGCTTATCCACCCTACAACAGCGGTTTTGGCTTTCGTAGGGTGGATAAGTCCGCAGGGCGCATCCACCGAGCCTTCGCGGTCGGACAAGTGCAGCGCATCCGCCGCAGCCATCGTCAGGCCGGGAAGCTGCGCGGCGAGGTCGGACCAGCCATAGGCATCCAGCACGGCCAGGTCGAGTTCGTCGTGCAGTTGGCGCAGCACGGAAACCAGGCCCTGCTCATGGATGCTGCGTTCCTTGGCGCTCAAGGGTTCGCCGTCGCGCAGTTTTTCCAGCACGTTGTACATGCCGGTCAGGGTGAGGTCGGGGTGCGCGGCTTGCTGGCGTTTGCGATGCGCGTCGAGTTGTTCGGCGAGATCGCGGATGCGCGCTTGCTGGGCTTCGCTGGCGGCGGGGAAGGGGAAGGGATCAAAGCAGCGAGTCTTGTTGTAGACCGGACGATCTTCCAAGGTGCCGCCTGCGGCCAGAGCCCAGACCACATGCACGTTGCTGGAGAGCACGCCGAGGGCATGGGCATCGTCCAGCGCAATGCAGATTAGGCGATTGTCCGGCGCAATCTGCGCATCGAGAAACTGGAAGGTGCGGTGCTTGGCGGTTTCCACGGTGGCGATATAGCGCGGCAGATTGGCGAGTGCCGGTCGAAATGCCCGGCGCGGTTCGCCAAATATCCACCAGTTGTCGCGATAGGTGGCGCGTTGGTTGGCATCACGCTCCGGCTTTACCCGTTCCAGCACATGCTGGTAGACGGCCGGAAAACGTGCGCGCACTTCGTCCGCCTCCAGTCCAAACAAGTCGATCACCATGACATCGCGCGGTTTGTCGGTGAGATCGCGACCGTTGCGGTATGCGCGAATGTGGTTTTCGAGTCCGGCGACGGTGCCCAAGCCAAGTTCCCGCGCGCGTTCGGGCGTGACGATAAAGCCCGCGCCATGCAACTTGAAGCCGGGGCAGCTCAAGCCTTCGTTGGCTTGCAGAGCCTTTGCGCTGGCGACATTGGCGCCCATGCGCAAATCCGCATGCAACACGCCGCCGCGCTCGCGCACGTCCACCGCCACTTCGCCATTTTCATCCGGGCGTTCGGCAGTGACCTCCAGCAAACGTCCCTGCGTGGTGCCGGTTGCACCTACGGTCATGGCAATGCGCACGGCTGCCCCGTCGGCGGCATCCACCCAGGGGTGATCGGGAATGGCGAACACCAGCGAAATGGGTGGCGCGCTCCGGGTTGCGTCGTCCCGGCGCAGGCCGGGACCCAAGGCCTTTGCTGTAGAACCCTCCGTTGGCGTGGATTGCTGCGCAGAGGTTGCGCGGACTGAACGTTTGCCTGCTGTTGCTTGCGCTGCGACAGCAGGGCTCAGCGCGGCCTCAACCACGCGGCGATTGAAGGTCTGGCGCAGGGAGTTGGTGGTGATCAGGCCAAAGCGGCGCAGTGCCCCGCGTGCGGTGAGCGTTGCCGCGTGGTGCCACCAGTACATGACGAAGTCGGCAGACTCGGGAACATCGGGCCAGCTGTCGCGCAGGGCTTCGACATAACCATCGCCGAGTGCCAGGCGCATGCGTTTGTTGCCAATAAACGGCGGATTGCCGATCACGAAATCCGCTTGCGGCCAGGCCGCCTTGCGTGGGTTGGCGTACCGCTCCTGCGGCACGCGGGCGTTTTCATCGGGGATCATTTCGCCGGTAACGGGCGAGGCTTTCAGGGTCTTGCCGTCCCAACGCGTGAGGGGTACGCCGCGTTCGTCGGTGGCGTAGCTCACCTCATCCCAGGTGAGCACGGCATCGCGGCATTCGATGTTGCGGAAATCCTTGAGCACGGGTTCGGGTGGCAGCGACTTGCCGCGCGTTCGGAAGTGCCATTGCAGGTAGCCGATCCACAGCACCAGTTCGGCGATGGCCGCCGCGCGTGGATTGAGTTCAATGCCCAGCAGTTGATGCGGGTCCACGGTTTCGCCGCCAAACGGGTCGGCGCGGTCACCGTCGAGCGCGAGCCCAGCCTGGCGCAGCTTGCCGGCCTGTCGGTTGGGGTCGAGTTCGTCGAAGGCATTGAGCACTTCGCCTTCCAGACGCTTCAAATGTTCGAGGGTGACGTAGAGGAAATTGCCCGAGCCGCAGGCAGGATCGAGCACGCGCACTGCGCACAAACGCTGATGAAACGCGGTGATCTCGGCCAGCGCAGAATCCGCCTTGCCTTCGGCGGCAAGGGTGAGGGCAGCAGCCTGGGCGATGTTCCAATCCTCGCGCAGCGGCTCGATGACGGTGGGCAGCACCAGGCGCTCGACGTAGGCGCGTGGCGTGTAGTGGGCACCCAGGGCGTGACGTTCATCGGGATCCAGTGCGCGTTCGAGCAGGGTGCCAAAAATGGCCGGTTCCACCTGGTGCCAGTCGGCCTGCGCGGCCTTGAGCAACAGTTCAATCTGCGCGCGATCCAGCGGCAACACCTCGGGATGCTTGAACAGCTTGCCGTTGAAACGCAGCAGATCGGCGCGGATGGCGACCGAGAACAGGCCCGCATCCATGGCTCGCCACAGCTCACCCAGCATCGGTTGAAACTGCGCGGTGTTGTCCTTGAGCGTTTCCAGCAGGTCGCGGAATGCGTTTTTCGGAATCAGCTCGACATCTTCCGCAAACAGGGTGAACAGGCAGCGGGTGAGGAAGCCCGCACTGGCCTGTGGTGCGTGGCCGGCGCGTTCCAGACTGCGTGCAAGCTCGGCAAGATGCGCGGCAATTTCGCGGGTGACGCGGGCGGAGCGGCGCGTTGGATCAAGGCTGAGCGGTTCCAGCCAGAGTGCGCGCAGGCGCTCGCGGATTTCGGCGTCGCGCAAGTCGTCGAGGCGGATGCGGTGCGAACGCGGATCAGGGAACGGCGTATAGGTAGCCCCGGAGCGGGAAAACTCGCTGTACAGCTCGATGCTGCGTCCCACATCCACCACCACCACGAACGGCGGGCGACCTTCATCCGCGGGCAAGGCGCGGGCATAGTTTTCCGCCTGCGAACGTGCGCGCAGCATGCCCTGGTCATAGCGTTGATCGTTGGATTCCTTGACGTCCTTGGCTTCCAGCACGAATGCGCCGCGACGGTAAAGATCAATGTAGCCCCAGGATTCGGAACCGTCGCCGTGGCGAAATCCCACCCGGCGCTCGAACACGTAGGCATTGGCGCGATCATCCGCGCTGGCCGGTTCCGGTGCCGGCAATTCGAGCAGTGCCGCCAGTTCGGTCAGGAACAGTTGATAGTTGGCGCGCTCGCGACCGTCGGCGCCTTGCCAGCGTGCGATAAAGGCGTCAATGCGTGTAGCGTCGTCCATGCCGTTTCCTTGTGGATTGGGCGAGCTTAAGGCAACGCCGACGCTGTGGTGTGGCCGTGGCCTCAGCGTTGTTGCTCGCGTGAAGTCGGGTCGCGGCTTTGATGGCGAACCACGAGAATGCGAAGTCCATCCGGCGCAGGCCGATAGATGATCGAGTAAGGGAACCCGTGCAGCGGGAATCTGCGCCTTTGCCCCTGGGTGGGAATACCAAGCTCGGGGTTTGCCGAGAGCAGTTCGCAGATGCGTTCGAATTCGATCAGAAACCGGTTTGCCACGGCGCGACCTGCTTCGCGCCGATAGAACCGGGCCGCTTCACCGAGTTCGCGCTCCGCGTCTCGATGAAGCGAATAATTCACAGCAGTTCCTTGCGCAGGCGGGTGATGGCCTCGTCTCCCGATAGGGCGGAGGTCGTTCCGCGTTCGATCTCGGAATCTCGAGTCGCCGCAACTTGATCCCACGCTTCGTCGCGTGCTCGATCAGCATCGAGGCTGGCGACTACGCGATCCAGCAAGCGGGCGCGGTCGACGGCAGGTAAGCCGAGGAGTTCCAGCTCGAGCGATTCAATGGATCTGACCATGGCAGTTCCTGTAGGCAGGCCGCCATTGTGCCGCGCAAATGGTCGCAAGGCGAACTGAGCTGGAAAAGCACCGTGCAGGCTCCTAGAGCAAGGCCGTGCATCAAGCGGCCATCCAGACATCCACCAGCACTTCGGCCCAGCGCGCGCTTTCGCTGCGCACCAGGGTGATGCATGCGGCCATCGCATCGCCCGCGTCCAGGCGTCGTGCAATTTCTGCATTCTCGGCGCGCGGGATGTAGCCCAGCTTGTGGCCCTGCCAGTCAATGCGGACAGCGCGCTCATCGTGCGGGTTGTCCGGCTCGCGAACCAGAATCAAGGAGTCGCCCATGGCAAGCTGCTGGCGCAAATGCGGGCCCTCGGTGTAATTGAAGCCGGCAATGTGGCCTGCGTACAGCCGACGCGGGCCGATCAGCCAATGCGCCTGGCGAATGCTCCAGTCGAGCACCAATCGCAGCTCGCGGCGCAAGCTGCGATCCAGCGTGGGTTGCGCCATGACTGGCCGATTTTCGCGCCGTGCGGCTTCGTGCTCCGCTTGGCGGAACGCTTCCTCGCTCGCATCGCGCCGGGCCTGCCGCAATGCATCATCGTTCAATGCCGCCAGCACCCGCTGGGCCAGCGTTTTCAGCGGTGCGCCCACCGCCTGATTGGAGGGGCCATTGAGTTGTTCCAGCGAAAACCCAAGCGTGGGTGCCGGGCCGGATTGTGCGAACGCTGCGGTCGCGGTGTTCGCGTTCGCATCGACCAGATGAAAGATGCGCATGCCTTCGAGCACGCAGTATTCCCAGTAGCTGCCCACGCAATGGCGCATGCGCTGGCCTTCGGCGATCACTGCTTCGCGGCTTGCGAGTTCCTGTGCCGAGCCATCCTTTGCGAAGGTGAGCTCGCCAAGCAATGCGGGCAATGTATCCGGCAGATCATCCTCGATCACAACCTGCACCAGCGGGCGCGCGTGCCAACGCAGTGAAGCCCGCAACAACGACAGCAAACCGCGTCGGGCAATCCAGGCCAGGCCGAGGCTGGCTTCGTCAAGATTGCGCAATTTCCCCGGTAGCGCGCCGTCGCGCAGCGCCGCGCGCAAGAAGTCCGTGCAATCGCGCCACGCTTGGTGCAATCGATAGGGTGCGCAGGCTTCCAGTTGCGTCCAGATCAGGTTCCAGCCATTGGCAAATGCGCCTGCCAGATGCGCTTTGGCCGTTTCGTTGCGTTGATGCACGGGCAACTGGGCCAGGGCGTCGAGGCGATCTTCCACATCGGCCGGATTCTGCGGTCGCGCCTCGGGAGTGATGGCGTCAATCAGGCGCAGCACTTCAACCGAAACGCGGCCCGCACGCCACGGTTTGCCCAGCAGGGGCGAGCGAACCAGGGCGCGGCTGATTCGATGGTGGGTGGCCAGCGCACCCGTCAGATCGCGGCCGCGATCCATGGCATCAAGCACGGCGGCGGCGGAAGCGCGCGCTTGGCATGATGCCTCCGGCTGCGCGCTTGCGTCGCGCCCCCACATCTCGGGATGGTTGCCGACGGCCAGCAGCAGCGGCGTTACCAGCGCGGGGAAACGCAACAAGGCCTGCAAGCGATGCTGGCGAACCGGCTCTGCCAGCACCGCCAGCCGGTTGTAGTTCTGCACGGTACCGAGAAAGCCGCCGGGAGCCTCAAGCCAGCCGAGCACATCAAGAATGCGCACGTCCAGCCGCGCCGCGAAGGCGCGAATCGCGTGCTGCAAGGGATGTCCCCATGACACCGTCCACTGCGGCGTTGGTACCACCGGGGCCTGGGCCAGACTGGCCATGCCGCCATCCTCTGATATGCGGGTTGCGCGAGTGGTCAAACCCGCTTGCGCCCTCAAGGTCTGCACGAGCCGATCATCGCCCAGTCGCTCAGCATTCAGACGCAGGGCCTGGACGCAGCCATCGTCACCCAACAGCCACAGCCAGCCGTTCTGCCGGGCATCTTCGCGCGAAAAGAAATGGCGCGCTTCGACCCAGACCACGGAGGTCGTCCCCGCGTCACCGGCGAGGCCGGACGGCGGCGTGTGCTTCACGTTGTGAATGGTGGGAATCACGGCCCTGCTCGGTGATGACGAGGGCAGAAGCCTGTGGGGCGCGCATCTCACCAGATGCGACTGTGCGCGGGTATTTGCCGGGCCTTGGTTATCACCTGGATCCTCAATCACGGTGGCGCGGAGTCACGTTTGTTCTATTCCGTCGCCGAACCCATCCACGTCGATCGCGTGGAGTGCCGTGGTGGATGCGCCCTGCGGGCTTATCCACCCTACAACAGCGAATCGGGCTTCGTAGGGTGGATAAGCGCAGCGCATCCACCGAACATCGGCGGACTTGGCTTTCGTAGGGTGGATAAGCGCAGCGCATCCACCGAACATCGGCGGACTTGGCTTTCGTAGGGTGGATAAGTGCAGCGCATCCACCGAACAACGGCGGACTTGGCTTTCGTAGGGTGGATAAGCGCAGCGCATCCACCGAACAACGGCGGACTTGGCTTTCGTAGGGTGGATAAGCGCAGCGCATCCACCGAGCAACAGCGGACTTGGCTTTCGTAGGGTGGATAAGCGCAGCGCATCCACCGAGCAACAGCGGACTTGGCTTTCGTAGGGTGGATAAGCGCAGCGCATCCACCGATTGGGGGCGCGGATTGGCCCACTGCTGGCCTGCACCGCCCGATCATGCTTGAATGGGCGTCTGCAAGCGGGGGTGCCGGTGTGCCGGCTGAGAGAGTCCCTTGGAACCTGATCCGGGTTGCACCGGCGTAGGGAGCTTGGCAACGAATGACGGATCCGTCATTTCGCGCATCCCGCTTTTCTTGCAGCGTTTTGCCATGCCGCCGGGCATCCGCCGGGCGTTCACGAAAAGCAGGATCCAGACCATGAATGCCGTTCCCAATCCCTTGCTGCGCGAAGCTGCCGAGCTTTCCGAATCCGTGGTGCGGCCGATTCCCGGTTCGCGCAAGATTCATGTCGAAGGCAGCCGTGCCGATGTGCGCGTGCCGATGCGCGAGATCGAGCTGGCCGATACGCCAACGGCGAGTGGCGTCGAGAGGAACGCGCCGTTCGTGGTCTACGACACCTCCGGTCCCTACACCGATCCGGATTACAAGGTGGACCTGGCCGCCGGATTGCCCGCCTTGCGCGCGGCCTGGATCGAAGCACGCGGCGACAGTGAGGCGCTGACGGAATTTTCCTCGCCCTTCACGCGCCGGCACTTCCATGCGGCGCAACTGGATCACGTGCGTTTTCCCAAGGTGCCGAAGCCGCGCCGGGCCCAGGCCGGGCGCAATGTCACCCAGATGCACTATGCGCGGCAGGGCATAATCACCCCGGAGATGGAATACATCGCCATCCGCGAGAACCAGAATCTCTCGCGTATTCGTGAGCAGCATTTGCTCAAGCAGCACCCGGGGCAATCTTTCGGCGCTTCCCTGCAAAAGCTGATCACGCCGGAATTCGTGCGTGACGAAGTGGCGCGTGGTCGCGCCATCATCCCGGCCAACATCAATCACCCGGAGTCCGAGCCGATGATCATCGGCCGCAACTTCCTGGTGAAGATCAACGCCAACATCGGCAACTCGGCGCTGTCCAGTTCCATCGCCGAGGAAGTGGAGAAAATGGTGTGGTCGATCCGCTGGGGCGGCGACACGGTGATGGACCTGTCCACCGGCAAGCACATTCATGAAACCCGCGAGTGGATCATCCGCAATTCGCCGGTACCGATCGGCACGGTGCCGATCTATCAGGCGCTGGAAAAGGTCGGCGGCATTGCCGAAGACCTGACCTGGGAGCTGTATCGCGACACCCTGATCGAGCAGGCTGAGCAGGGCGTGGACTATTTCACCATCCATGCCGGCGTGCGCCTGCCGTTCATCCATCTCACTGCCGATCGGGTGACCGGCATTGTTTCGCGTGGCGGATCGATCATGGCCAAGTGGTGCCTTGCGCATCACAAGGAGAGTTTCCTCTACGAGCGTTTCGAGGAAATCTGCGAAATCATGAAGGCTTACGACGTGAGCTTTTCGCTGGGTGATGGCCTGCGTCCGGGCTCGATTGCCGATGCCAACGATGCCGCGCAGTTTGCCGAGCTGGACACCCTGGGTGAGCTGACGCAGATTGCCTGGAAGCACGATGTGCAGACCATGATCGAAGGCCCTGGCCATGTGCCCATGCACCTGATCAAGGAAAACATGGAGCGCCAGTTGGAAAAGTGCGGCGAAGCGCCGTTCTACACGCTGGGACCACTGACCACCGACATCGCGCCCGGTTACGACCACATCACCTCAGCCATTGGCGCCGCCATGATCGGCTGGTATGGCACGGCCATGCTCTGCTACGTCACGCCCAAGGAACACTTGGGGCTGCCCAACAAGCAGGACGTGCGCGATGGCATCGTCACCTACAAGCTGGCCGCGCACGCCGCGGACCTGGCCAAGGGCCACGCCGGCGCGCAGGCGCGCGACAACGCCTTGTCAAAGGCACGCTTCGAGTTCCGCTGGGCCGACCAGTTCAACCTCGGTCTGGACCCGGAAAAGGCGCAGGAATTCCACGACGAAACCTTGCCGAAGGAGGCGCACAAGAGCGCGCACTTCTGCTCGATGTGCGGACCAAAGTTCTGCTCGATGAAGATCACCCAGGACGTGCGTGACTACGCAGCCAGCCTCGGCACCGATGAAAAAGCCGCGCTTGCCGCCGGCATGGCCGAGAAGGCCGCCGAGTTCCGCGAGCAGGGTGGTGAGGTGTATCGGGCGCAATAGGCGGGCGCGAGCCTCGGCGCGCTCGACCAGTTGGCAAGGTGCAGCCTGGGATCCTGCGCGGCAGAAGCCATCCGGCTGCAACGGCGCTGCCATCGATTGATTGGACCAATCGTCAGGCTTGCATAGAGCCCGCTATGCGCACCCTCCGATTGATCCACTGAATCGCGTCAGCGCCGTTTCGCTTCGAATTCATTCTGCCGCGCAGGCTCCTGGGGAAGGTCTGACCAAGTATTGTCGCGAGCAAGCTCGCTCCCACCATTGCTTGATTTTGTGGGAGCGAGCTTGCTCGCGACGAATGAGTTCCGTACTTGTTCAGAGTTTCGCTAGCGGCTCAATCAGCGCTTCCTTGATACCGTCCATGGTTCGACGGACCTGTCCTGAACGCAGTCGAAGGGCTCGCCACGAACGGGAATTCCCCAATCTGGGGTGATTTAGCGTTGCGCTTTTTGCAGAAGCTCCAATCTACGCTCCACTTTGCCTTTTCCACGCGCCGCGCGAAGTGCGAAATGTGCTTCCGCATCGGCTTCGGCCAGTAGCAGGGTAGCCATTTCATCGATCAGCTGATTGACACTGGTACGACGACGACGTGAGAGCGCCTTCAGGCGCTGGTATTTTTCGTCGGGCATGCGGATGGTAAGTGCGCTCATGGCGTGGTCTCCTTCAGGAAATGCTCCGGCGTAACGGCATGGATGGAAGGGAAGTGCAGTTCAGCGCGCCGCAGATCGCGCAGGTTGCGGCTGACAATGTGGCTCGCATTGCCTGCGACCGCCAGCTCGATCAGGCGATTGTCTGCTTCGTCCGCCAGGTTTGGCCGCCAACCGAAGTAGATTGGCGTCCACCGACACGAAGCCAGGTAGATATCCAGCAGTTCATTGCGTTCGTTGACACCCAATTTGCTCTTGCTGAAAGGCGCGTTACGCGCAAGCACGTCCAAGTGTTCGCTAAACAGGGCGTTGCCCATCAGTGGAATGTGCAGGCCGAGAATGCAATTCCTTATGACAGTGCTCGACGCCTCCATGCCAAGACAGGCACCAACGAAAACATTGGTATCAACAACGATGAGCATTTCAAGATGGTAGCATGAGTGCCACCATAGCCAAGCGCCTGCGGCGTTCTGACTCACACGTAGGCACTCGTCGTCTCGGCAAACGGCGATAATGGTGCATCGCCTTTGGTAGTCCATGCATGAAACTGCAAGTCCCTTTTGTCCAATTGCCGCTCAGTTTTGACGCGGCGCGCCTGCGCTCGGAAATCGATGCACTCGGTGAATCGGTCTGGCGTCCGCACCCCCAGGGTTTTGCCGGCAATTCCGCGCTGCCGTTGATTTCCGTGAATGGCGATCCGCAGAGCGATTCGATTTCCGGCCCCATGCGGCCGACGCCCCATCTGGATGCGTGCCCGTACCTGCGCCAGGTGCTGGCGAGTCTCGGCGCCGTGTGGGGACGCAGCCGCCTGATGCGCCTGTCCGGCCATGCCGAAGTTCCCCGCCACGCCGATCTTGCCTACTACTGGCGAGATCGGGTGCGCGTGCATGTGCCGATCCAGACCCAGCCAACGGTACGCTTCCAGTGCGCAGATGCCGAAGTCAACATGGCCGAGGGCGAGTGCTGGATCTTCGATACCTGGGCACCGCATCGGGTCATCAACGCCAATCCAGACCAGCGCATTCACCTGGTTGCCGATACCGTGGGCAGCGAGGTGTTCTGGCAGCACGCCAGTGGTGGACAGGTTGCCGGGCGGCCGGTTTCCGGCTGGCGGCCGCAGCGCGTGCCCTATGTTGCCAGCAACGCTCCCGAGCTGATCTTCGAGTCCGAAAATCTCGGCAACGTGATGACGCCATGGGAGTTGCGCGAGCACCTCAATTTCATCCTGACGGAAGCCATGCCGGTGCCGCAGCTCGGGGCCATCCATCAGTTGTGCTCGCGCTTCAATGCCACCTGGCTTGGATTGTGGGCGCGCTTTGGAGCAAGCGAGGCAGGTTGGCCGGCCTACCGTGCGGCGCTGGACCCGTTCAACGTCGAAATGCAGCGCCTGGGTGAAGGCATGTTGATGCGCAACGGCATGCGGTTCCTCGGTGCCTTTCGCGCGATGATCGTGCAAGCCGCGTTGACCGACCAGGGCGCGGGCGGGCTGGTGGTCAAGGGCGACTACGATCCGGATGCCTTCGCCACGTCGACGGCGGCGGCGACGCAAGCGGCACCCGGCAGGACTCCTGCAACCCATGCCGTTGATGCGATGCCGCGCTTTGATCGACCCGTCATCGTCATCTCGCCTCCACGATCGGGTTCGACCCTGCTGTTTGAAACCCTGGCGCGTGCACGCAACGTGTTCACCGTGGGCGATGAAAGCCACGTGCAGATCGAAGGCATGCCGGAATTGCATCCGGCGAATCACAATTTTGATTCCAACGCGCTGGGTGCGGAATTGGCGCTCGAGTCGGTGGTGGCACGTCTGCGCGGTCGATTCTTCGAGGCCCTGCGCGACCGCGACGGCAGGCCACCCGCAGCGGGCGCGGTGCGCCTGTTGGAGAAGACGCCAAAGAATGCGCTGCGCATTCCTTTCCTGCGCAAGGTGTTTCCGGACGCGCATTTCATCTATCTCCATCGCGATCCGCGAGAAGTGCTGTCGAGCATGATGGAGGCGTGGACTTCGGGACGATTCCGCACCTATCCGAAATTGCCCGGATGGAGCGGGCCCGACTGGTCGCTGCTGCTGGTTCCGGGCTGGCGGGAGCTGATTGGAAAACCATTGCCCCAGATCGTGGCACGCCAGTGGCAAACCACCATGCGCATCCTGCTCGACGATCTGGCCATGGGGCCACGCGATCACGTCCACGCCATCCACTACGACGCGTTGCTGGACGATCCCGACCGGGAAATGCGCAGGTTGTGCGCCGAGCTCGGCTTCGAGTGGGATCTCAGTCTGGAAAACAACCTGCCGCGCTCCAGGCACACGGTGTCTGCGCCGGAGAAGGAAAAGTGGCGACGTCACGAACGCGAAATCGCCAGCGTCTGGGACAGCGTTGCCGAAACCTGCGAGCGAGCCGACGCGATGTTTGCTCAAGCGTCGAAGCGGTAACCGTGTGGCTGGATGATCGAATGATCGTGCCTCGCCACCAGCGCCGCGGTTTCCTCGTCGTAGTAGCTGCGCCAGTGTTCGTGGCTTGAGGCATTGCGTGGTGCAGCCGTATCGATGAACTGCTTTTGCTCCGCCGTGAGCGGATGACTGACGCCAGCAAGGAGTTCCAGCAGGTCGGTGCGCAGGTTTTCCAGCCGGCCGATGCGACTCGGGTTGGCACCACCGCTGTAGAGATGGCCATACAGCCAGGAATAGAAACCCAAGCCGCTGCCGCGAATCGACTCCACAGCGAAGCGGGGCAGGTTCAAGCCGCGGTTGGTGTATTCGTGGGGGAGGACGTCCAGCAATCGGTCGAGCAGGCGATCATTGCTGCCGAGTTCCATCAGCGTGTGCAGGGTGCCGGAAAAATCCAGCCTGCGGTTGTCACTGACGAATTGGAACAGGGCATTGGGCTGCGCCATCTGCAACTGGAACGCGTACCAGGAAACGTAATAGCTCCATGGGCTGCGCACGAAGCCCAGCACCGGCAGGCCCGACAGTTCCGCAGGGATCAGCGAACGAGGCAGGTGGTAGCCCAGCATGAGCGCGCCGGGGAAGCAGCGCATCAGGAATTCGTTGACGAAACTGCCGCCAGACTTGTGCAGGTGGATGAAGACGAAACGATCCGTGGCGATCACGGATAGGCCAGCTGCGTTTTTCCGCCAAACAACCGCGATTCAACCTCGGCGTTGCGCTGGCCCAGTCCCTTGTCGGAGCGTGCAAGCAGCGCGATCAGCTCGGGACTGGGGAGGAAATCGCAGATCATGTGCAGGCGCGAACGCTCGGCATCCGCGTTCAATACGCCGTGGCCTGCACTGTTGTTGAGTGCCCAGATTTCGCCAGGGCGCAACTGGTAGTTCAAGCCTTCGCAGTACATCCACACCTGCTCGTGGCTGGTGATGGGAAAGTGAATGCGAATGGTTTTGGCGAAGTAGTCGGCCTTGTCGATGTGCGGCGCGATCACGCTGCCGCCCGGCAGCAATGCGAGAAGGCAGCGCAGCGGTTGCGCAGGAATCACCTGTTCGATCAGCTCGCGCAAGTAGGGCAGGTGGGACAGCGCCTCGCGATCCTCGACCGGAAGGTTTCCTTCGGCCGGCGCGTAGCCACGAAGGAACACCGCCTGGGCAGGATTGTGGACCCCGACGCGTCCTCCGCGAGACCCCCAAAAGCTCTGCGGAAGCGCGGAAATTTCCGTCACGGCACGCGCAACGTCGAAGGTGATGGGCAACTTCGCACAACCGCCAATCAGGGCGATCTTGTCGAGAACAGCGTGATCAGGCAGGTTCAGCACAGACGTGATGGCAAGAATTGCAGGGGCCCCAGTTTAGCGCCTGGCCTTGCCGGCTGCGCAGCCGGAGTGCTTCAGGCAGCCCTGAGCTTTTCGCGCTCATCCGCAAGCAGGCGTTCATTGACACGGATGAACTCGGCCAGGAGCAGGTCGCCCGGCGTGCTGGCAAGTTCCGCCTTGGCGCAGCGGATCCATGCCTCCAGGCGGGTCAGGGTACGGATCTGGGTCAGGGTGTTTCTGGCTTCTGCACGGATCATGGCTACTTACGCTCTGTGTTCAGGGGGTTAGCAGGCTGTTGAAAAACTACCTGCGTTGCCATTGCTGCGTTAAAAACAGGCTCAAAATGCTCATTTACCGCACGTAAACTGCGCTTTTTCGCCTGCTTTTGTCTTGCACTCGCTGCCTCGCCTACGTTTTTCAACAGCCTGTTAGGAGCCTGCGCGACAGAAGTCATCCGGCTGCAGCGCCGCTGCCATCGATTGATTGAATCCAATCCTCAGGCTTGCATGGAACCCGCTATGCGCACCCTCCGATTTATCCACTGAATCGCGTCAGCGCCGTTTCGCTTCGAATTCATTCTGCAGCGCAGGCTCCTGGCTCAATTCGCCGGAGCGCAGGCTCCACAAGGCGATTGGCGCACTCGCAGCATGGACAAACGTGGGCCTTGCGTCATCGGGGTTTCGTCGCGAGTGAACGTAGGAAATTTCCTACACGCCGCACGAATCGCGCGCCATGGTGCATTCAAGGCAAGGCGGAAGAAGAAGTACCGATCGTCCTTGGCGGGACCAAGGACGTACGTGTAGTGCCTTGATTCCGTTCATGGTTCCCTTCGACAAGCTCAGGACAGGCTCTGGCTCACCACGAACAGTAGCCGCTTGATCAGCATTGCCCAAAATCCGTTCGTGGTGAGGAGGCGAGGTCGAGACCGAAGGTCGAGCGCCGCCGTCTCGAACCACACGGGCCGGCCATCGCCTTGCACGACTCGGGCACTCGTCGTTTCCTCAAGACCGTCCGTGGTGAGGAGACTGGATCGAGACCCAGGGTCGTGGTTCGAGACGCCCTCTCGACGCGCTGCGCTTGCTCGACGCCTCCTCACCATGACCGGGGTTTTCCCATCGCGAACCACGCCTCAACCCGCTCTGTCGACCATCAAGGCAACGCTGATGAAGTCCTGCTTGTCCGGAGCCCATCTACAAATGAGCGCATGGCACCTTCGTTCCGTTCATGGTTCGACGGGCTCACCACGAACGGAACTTTTTGCTCAGAGCTCGTTGACCGGCAACATGGAACCTCACCACGAACGGAATTTTTTGCTCAGAGCTGGTTGACCGGCAACATGGAATCTCACCACGAACGAAACCTCCCTATTCAGCGTTGCCTCACCTCTTGCAAGTCGGCAACTTGCCATCCATATCCAACCGATGGATCGTGCCCGCATGTCCATGCCGGGGCGTGAATCGGGCGACAATGTGGCATGCAGGTGAACGCGCTTTGGCAGGAGGGTCTATGCAAACGGTTGATTCAGGGGCCAGTTCGACATCGTGGTTTGCCCGCGGCGTATGGGCAGTGCTCGTGTTGCTGGCGCTGGGCACGCTGGGCTTGATGTGGTGGTGGGATACCGAGCCCGATCATTTCGACCCGGTCGAGGTTGCCCGCCAACGCGCATCGCTCAACAACCAGCGTGTCGTGGTGGGGTCGGCCACCACCGCTGCGCTTGTGCGCAGCGCCGAGGTCATGCTCGACAAGCGCGGCGGCTACCTCAGCAACGACAAGTTTCCCCCCGGCGTGATCATGGACAACATGCCGAACTGGGAGTTTGGCGTGGTCACCGCCTCACGCGATCTGACCCGCGCCTTGCGCAACGAATTCAGTCGTTCGCAAACGCAATCGGTCGAAGACAAGGACCTGCAGGAAGCCGAGCCCCTGTTCAGTTCACCCAATGACCGCTGGTTGCTGCCGAGTTCGGAAAGCCAGTACCGCAAGGCGATCGAACGCATCGAAAGCTATGCCGACAGGCTTGCCGACGATGATCTTGACGATGCGCAGTTCTATGCGCGCGCCGACAATCTGGCGGATTACCTCTCGGTGGTCTCGACCCGGCTCGGTTCGCTTTCGCAGCGCCTCTCGGCGAGCGTTGGACAAGCGCGCATCGATACCGACCTGGCCAATGACGCCAACGCCCAGCAATCGCGACCGGCACCCGGTGAGCGCATGGTGAAGACGGCGTGGTCGAAGATCGATGACAATTTTTACGAGGCGCGCGGTTACACCTGGGCCTTGCGCGAACAGCTGGAAGCACTGCGCGTGGACTTCGCGCCGGTGCTGCGTGACAAGAATGCGCTGGTCAGCCTGGAGCAGGTCATTCGCGAGCTTGAAGAGGCGCAAGGCCCCATCCACAGTCCGATGGTCCTGAATGGAACCCCGTTCGGATTCTTCGCCAATCATTCGTTGGTGCTTGCCAACTACATCTCGCGCGCCAACGCCGCCCTGATCGATCTGCGCGAGTTGCTCAGGCGCGGTTGAGCAGCGCGCCTCCCGGCGCAAACTGCGCCGCTGCTGGTGAAACGATTTTCTTCGAGGAGAACCTGCAATGTCCCTTGCAATTGCGCATGAAACCAGTCGCAGCCGGTTTGTTGCGGTGGTGGAAGGCCAGGAGTGCGTGATCGACTACCACCTGTCCGGCAGCACCATGACCATCACCCATACCATCGTGCCAGCCAGTCTGGGTGGGCGCGGCATCGCCGGGGAACTGACGAAGTTTGCACTGGAATCGGCGCGCACGCTGGGTTGGAAGGTGCTGGCCGAGTGCTCGTATGCCGAGGCATACCTCAACAAGCATGCCGAATACGCGGACCTGCGGGCGTGAGCCCTGGGGAAACTCTGAACAAGTACGGAACTCATTCGTCGCGAGCAAGCTCGCTCCCACAAAATCAAGCAATGGCGGGAGCGAGCTTGCTCGCGACAATACGTGTTCAGACCTTCCCTGGGAGCCTGCGCGGCAGAAGCCATCCGGCTGCAACGACGCTGTCATCGATTGATCGGATCAATCGTCAGGCTTTCATAGAGCCCGCTATGCGCACCTTCCGATTAATCCGCTGAATCGCGCCAGCGCCGTTTCGCTTCGAATTCATTCTGCCGCGCAGGCTCCTAGGCGTTGGCTTGCTGGTAGCGCTTGACCCCGGCGAGGATCTCGGCCTTCGCATCGTCGGCGTTGCCCCAGCCTTCGAGCTTGACCCATTTGCCCTTTTCGAGATCCTTGTAGTGCTCGAAGAAGTGGCCGATGCGCTCCAACCAGTGCCGTGAAACCTGTTCGATGTCGGTGATGTGCGCATAGCCTTCGAAGATCTTCGGCACCGGCACGGCCACCAGCTTCTCGTCTGCGCCGGCTTCGTCGCTCATGCGCAGTACTCCCACCGGACGGCAGCGGATGGCCGAACCCGGCACCAGCGGCAAGGGCAGGATCACCAGCACGTCGAGCGGGTCGCCGTCGCCACCCAGGGTCTGCGGGATGTATCCGTAGTTGCAGGGATAGCGCATCGGCGTTGACAGCACGCGGTCCACGAAGATCGCCCCGGTGGCCTTGTCGACCTCGTACTTGACCGGTTCGGCATCCTTCGGGATCTCGATGATGACGTTGATGTCGTTGGGTACATCCTTGCCGGTGGAAATGAGTTGCAGAGCCATGGGGGTTCCTGAAGTGGTGCGCGCATGAGGCGCCGCGGTACAAAGCGGGGCGCCATGATACGCAAGTGCATGCTGCGTTGCAGCATCATTGACCTGCCGATCATTCGGACGTTGCATGCCGATTCAGGGCGGTTTGTGATCCACAGGCTGTCGGTGACTGCTGAGCTGCCCGATCAGGACGATGGATGGGTGTCGTTTGCCGCGGCTTGCTCGTTGAGCGCGCGCAGGACCGCACAATGGGCCGTGCGGGAGACCAGGACGATGGCGGCAATGCCGATGATGCCCGCTGCATAGGCCAGAACCGTGTTGGTGCCCATCGCCGAACCACCATCCAGCCCGTGTTCAAGCAATTGCTTTCCTGCGTGGCCGAGATAGACCTCCAGAACGAAGTGCGCGGCCAGCAAGGGGCTGACCAGCATGAAACCGGCAAAACGCACGCCGGCAGCACCGAGCAGATAGCTGATCAAGGCCGGATTGAGCGGAGTCAGGCGCAGCATCGCCTGCAGGCGCAGTTCATCGCGTACCACTGCTTTCTGGATGGCGCGCAACAACGGCCTGGAATCCAGTGCGCGCTGGATGGGACCCCGCAGCCAACGGTGCGCCAGGGCAAATTGCAGGGCGCAGGCCAGAAGATTGCCGACCAGCATCACCAGAATGCCCCA
>Ga0208460_10000609_pt1 | contig 24348 bp, 21 predicted proteins | sample AD_STIC10_MetaG_FD_184436 | JGI IMG/M metagenome (GOLD analysis project Ga0208460, IMG submission 184436) | Active sludge microbial communities of municipal wastewater-treating anaerobic digesters from USA - AD_STIC10_MetaG (SPAdes) (version 2) | ecosystem: Engineered > Bioreactor > Anaerobic >... | reverse complement strand
CGTGGTGTACACCGGCGAGATCGAATCGGTGCGCCGCCTCAAGGACGACGTCCGCGAGGTCGCTACCGGCTTCGAGTGCGGCATCAAGCTGAAGAACTACAACGAGATCAAGGAAGGCGATCAGCTGGAGTTCTTCGAAGTCAAGGAAGTGGCTCGAACGCTGTAAGGCGGTCTCGGTCTCGTCCCGAACCCCGCCTTCCCAAAGAAGGCGGGGTTTGCGTTTCAGGAGTCGACCATGCGACACAAACGATCCATCCCCAACCGCGGCTTCCGCATCGCCGACCAGATCCAGCGTGATCTGGCCGAGCTGATCCGCGAGCTGAAGGATCCGCGCATCGGCATGGTGACCTTGCACGCGGTCGAGGTGTCGGCCGACTACGCGCACGCCAAGGTGTTCTTCTCGCTGCTGGTGGGCGACCCGAAGGAATGCGAAGAGGCGCTCAACGAGGCCGCCGGATTCCTGCGCAACGGCCTGTTCAAGCGATTGCAGATCCACACCGTGCCGACGCTGCACTTCCACTTCGACCGCACCACCGAGCGCGCCGCCGAACTCAGCCTGCTGATCCAGCAGGCCAACGCCACGCGAGCCAAGGAAGACTGAACGCATGAACGCGCCTCGCGCTCGCATCCCACGCCGTGCCGTGCACGGCGTGCTGCTGCTCGACAAGCCGCTGGGCCTGTCGAGCAACGATGCGTTGCAGAAGGCCAAGCGCCTGTTCCGCGCCGAGAAGGCCGGCCACACCGGCACGCTCGATCCGCTGGCCAGTGGCCTGCTGCCGCTGTGCTTCGGCGCCGCCACCAAGTTCTCACAGGTCAGCCTCGACGCCGACAAGCGCTACGTGGCCACGTTGCAGCTCGGCGAGACGCGCGTCGGCGGCGACATGGAGGGCGAGGTCATCGAGCGCCGGCCGGTCGCCGTCACGGCGGCGCAGCTGCGCGCCGCGTGCGATCGTTTCACCGGCACCATCGAACAGGTGCCGCCGATGCATTCGGCGCTCAAGCACGAAGGCAAGGCGCTGTACGAATACGCGCGCGCCGGCGTCGAGGTCGAACGCGAGCCGCGCCGCGTGACGATCCACGCCATCGACATCGTCGACGGCGATGACGACCGCTGGACCATCGACGTGCGCTGCAGCAAGGGCACCTACATCCGCACGCTGGCCGAGGACATCGGCCGCGCGCTGGGTTGTGGTGCGCACCTGGCGGCACTGCGCCGCACCGGCTCCGGCACCCTGACGCTGGATCTGGCCGTGACGCTCGAGGCGCTCGAAGCCATGAGCGAGGCCGAACGCGATGCTCGCCTGCTCGACGCCGACGCGCTGATCGCAGACTGCCCGGCGGTGCGCCTCGATGCCGAGAATGCGGCGCGTTTCCTCAGCGGCATGCGCCGCCGCCTCGAACTCGCCGACGCCGATTGCGTGCGCGTGTTCGGACCCGAACCCAAGGCCTTCCTCGGCGCGGGCCACATCGCCGCCGGCGAACTGATTTCCACCAGGCTGCTCAGCCCGATCGAGGTGCAAGGCCTCCTGACTGAAAGAACCGCATGACCCGCCAGATCCGCAACATCGCCATCATCGCGCACGTCGACCACGGCAAGACCACGCTGGTCGACCAGCTGCTGCGCCAGAGCGGCACCTTCCGCGAGAACGAGAAGGTCGCCGAACGCGTGATGGACAGCAACGACCTCGAACGCGAGCGTGGCATCACCATCCTGGCGAAGAACTGTGCCGTGGAGTGGAAGGGCACGCACGTCAACATCGTCGACACCCCGGGCCACGCCGATTTCGGCGGCGAGGTCGAGCGTGTGCTGTCGATGGTCGACTCGGTGCTGCTGCTCGTCGACGCCGTCGAAGGACCGATGCCGCAGACGCGCTTCGTCACCAAGAAGGCGCTGGCGCTGGGCCTCAAGCCCATCGTCGTGGTCAACAAGGTCGACCGCCCCGGCGCGCGCCCCGACTACGTGATCAACGCCACCTTCGAGCTGTTCGACAAGCTGCACGCCACCGAGGCGCAGCTCGACTTCCCGGTGATCTTCGCCTCCGGCCTGAACGGCTGGGCGACGCTCAAGCAGGGCGAGGTCGGCACCGACCTGGCGCCGCTGTTCGACGCCATCCTCGAGCACGTGCCAGCGCACGAAGGCTCGGCCGACGCACCGCTGCAGCTGCAGATCTGCTCGCTGGACTACTCCACCTACGTGGGCCGCATCGGCATCGGGCGCGTCAACCAGGGCACGCTCAAGCCCATGCAGAACGTGGCTGTCTATGCCGGCCCAGACAGCACGCCCTTCACCGCGCGCGTCAACCAGGTGCTCAAGTTCGAGGGCCTGGAGCGCAAGCAGGCCACCGAGGCCGGCCCGGGCGACATCGTGCTGATCAACGGCATCGAGGGCATCGGCATCGGCGTGACCCTGACCGACATCGACAACCCGGTGCCGCTGCCCATGCTGCTGGTCGACGAGCCGACGCTGACGATGAACTTCTGCGTCAACAACTCGCCGCTGGCGGGCCGCGAAGGCAAGTTCGTCACCAGCCGGCAGATCTGGGATCGCCTGCAGCGCGAGCTGCAGAGCAACGTGGCGCTGAAGGTCAAGGAGACCGACGAGGACGGCATCTTCGAGGTCTCGGGCCGCGGCGAACTGCACCTGACCATCCTGCTGGAGACGATGCGCCGCGAAGGCTACGAGCTCGCCGTGAGCAAGCCGCGCGTGGTGTTCCACGAAGTCGACGGCGAGCGCCACGAGCCGATCGAGATGGTCACCGCCGACGTGGAAGACCAGCACCAGGGCGCCGTCATGCAGGCGCTGGGCGAGCGCAGGGCCGAGCTCGTCAACATGGAACCCGACGGCATGGGCCGCGTGCGCCTGGAGTACCGCATTCCTGCGCGCGGGCTGATCGGCTTCCAGAACGAGTTCCTCAACCTGACGCGCGGCACCGGCCTGATCAGCAACATCTTCGACGGCTACGAGGCCTACAAGGGCGAGATCGAGGGCCGCAAGAACGGCGTGCTGATCAGCCAGGACGACGGCGAGGCGGTGACGTATTCGCTGGGCAAGCTCGACGACCGCGGCCGCATGTTCGTGAAGGCCGGCGACCCGCTGTACGAAGGCATGGTGATCGGCATCCACAGCCGCGACAACGACCTCGTCGTCAACGCGGTGCGCGGCAAGCAGCTGACCAACTTCCGCGTCTCCGGCAAGGAAGACGCGATCAAGATCACACCGCCGATCATCCTCACGCTCGAATACGCGGTGGAGTTCATCGCCGACGACGAGCTGGTGGAGATCACGCCGAAGTCGATCCGCATCCGCAAGCGCCACCTCAAGGAACACGACCGCAAGCGCGCCTCGCGCGAAGCCGCCTGACGCGATGCCCGTGCCGATGACGCACCGCAAGGCGGTGCTGCTCATGGTCGCGGTCACGCTGATGTGGAGCATCGCCGGCGTGGTGTCGCGCCACTTCGAGGCGGCGCGCGGCTTCGAGGTGACCTTCTGGCGCAGCGCCTTCAACGCGCTGGCGCTGGTGCTGATGCTGGGCTGGTTGCGCGGGCCGGCGACGCTCGCGGCGGCCATCCGTGGCGGAGGCCGCACGCTGTGGCTGTCGGGCCTGTGCTGGGCGGTCATGTACACCGCCTTCATGATGGCGCTGTCGCTCACCACGGTGGCCAACGTGCTGGTCACCATGGCGCTCGGGCCGCTGTTCACCGCGCTGATGGCGCGCTTCGCGCTCGGCCACCGGCTGGCGGCGCGCACCTGGGCGGCGATCGTGCTGGCCGGCGTCGGCATCGGCTGGATGTACGCCCGCGAGGTCAGTGGCAGCGACCCGCGCCACCTGGTGGGCACGCTGGTCGCGCTGGGCGTGCCGATCGCCGCGGCGATCAACTGGACGCTGATCCAGCACAACCGCGGCGGCGAGAAGCAGGACATGCTGCCCGCCGTGCTGATCGGCGCCGTGCTCTCCGCGACCGTCATGCTGCTGCCCTCGCAGCCCTTCGCCGCCACCGGGCGCGACCTGGCGCTGCTGGCCATGCTCGGCGTCGTGCAGCTCGCCATCCCGTGCCTGCTGGCCGTGACCATCGCACGCTCGCTGAGCGCGCCGGAGATGTCGCTGCTCGGCCTGCTGGAAGTCGTGTTCGGCGTGCTGTGGGCCTGGCTGGGCGCCAACGAGGCGCCGGCCGTGTCGGTGATCGGCGGGGGCCTGCTCGTGCTGCTCGCGCTGGCGGGCAACGAACTGCTGGCATTGCGCGAGCGCTCGGCCTGAGGCTGCCGCCCGGACAGGGCTTCCCCTCAAGTCGAGGCCGCGTGCGCGGCTTAGCATCGGCGCACACCGCGTGGGAGACGCCGATGAAACAGCTGTCTGGCCTGGACGCCAGCTTCCTCTACCTCGAGACCGCCGAGATGCCCATGCATGTGGGCGCCTTGCACCAGTTCGAGCTGCCCGCCAGCTACCGTGGCAACTTCCTCGACGACATGCGCGCCCACATGGCCACGCGCATTCCGCTCGCGCCGGCATTGCGCCGCAAGCTGGCCTGGATGCCGCTGAACCTGGCCGCGCCGGTGTGGGTCGATGCCGAGCCGGACCTCGAGGAGCACATCGTCGGCATCACGCTGCCAGCGGGCAGCGGCCTGGCCGAGCTGGAAGAGCAGGTCGGCGAGTTGCACCCGGTGCTGCTCGATCGCAGCCGGCCATTGTGGAAGTTCCACGTCTTCGACGGTCTCGAACCCGGGCCGAACGGCGAGAAGCGCTACGCCCTCTACACCCAGCTGCACCACGCCGCCGTCGACGGCCAGGCCGCCGTGGCGCTGGCCCAGGCCATCCTCGACCTCGGGCCCGAGCCGCGCGAGATCCCCACGCGTCCGGCGCGCGAGCGCAAGGGCCAGCTCGCGATGACGGAGATGCTGCGCGGCGCGCTGTCCAACCAGCTCGACCAGCTCGGCAACCTCGTCAAGGCGCTGCCCGCCGCGGTGGGCGCGCTCTCGCAAGTGGCTGCTCAAACCGCGGGCGGGGCGGTGAGCGAGACGGCGGCTTCGGTGTGGTCGCGCATCAAGGGCAACGGGCCGAAGGGCGGCAAGAGCGTCAGCAACCTGGGTCTCGCGCCACGCACGCGGTTGAACGCCACGGTGTCCGACACGCGCGCCTTCGCCGCCGTGAGCCTGCCGCTGGCCGAGCTGAACGCCGTGCGCCGGCGGCACCATGCCAGCCTGAACGACGCGGTGCTGATGATCTGCAGCAGCGCCTTGCGGCGCCACTTCGCCAAGCACGGGCCGCTGCCGCGCAAGTCGCTGGTGGCGGCGGTGCCGATCTCGCTGCGCTCCAAAGGCGACACGGCATCGAACAACCAGGCTTCGATGAGCGTGATCAGCCTGGGCACGCACATCGCCGACCCGGCAAAGCGCCTGGCGCACGTGATGGCCGCCAGTGCCTCGATGAAGGCCACCCTGGGCAGCGTGAAGAGCCTGCTGCCCACGGACTTCCCGTCCATGGGCGTGCCCTGGCTGATGGAGGGCCTGACGGCGATCTACGGCCGTGCCGGCGTGGCCGATCGCATCCCGCCGGTGGCCAACCTCGTTATCTCCAACGTGCCCGGGCCCACCGTGCCGCTGTACATGGCCGGCGCGAAGATGCTGACCAACTACCCGACCTCGATCGTCGTGCACGGCGTGGCGCTGAACATCACGGTGCAGACCTACAACGAGTCGCTCGACGTGGGCATCATCGCCTGCGCGCAGGCCATGCCCGAGGTCGACGAGTTCGCTGCGCACGTCGAGACTTCCTTCCTCGAGTTCAAGGGCCTGCCGGTTGCGCCGGAGCCCGTGCCGGCACGGCCGGCGCGCAAGGTACCGGCCAAGAAGGCCGCCTTGAAGAAGCCTGCAGCCAAGAAGGCGCCGGCGCCGAAGGCCCCGGCCAGCAAGGCCGTGGTCAAGAAGACGCCGGTCAAGAAGGCCACCGCGAAGAAGCCCGCGAAACCTGTCCCGAAGGTGACACCGAAGGCTAGGGCAAGCGCTCCAACCGCGAAGCGGCCCAGCCGCTAACATGCCCCGAACGCCGCTCCTTCACGCCGCATGCCCCGCACGCCGCCCGATCCGCGCCACCACCATTTCCACTTCGAAGACCTGCGCGCACCCAACGCGCTGCTGCTGGCCATGGAAGGCCGGGCGCCCTGGGAGTACGCGGCGCTGCTGGCTGCCACGCCCTGGCTGCGCAAGCTGCCGCGCGGCGACGGTCACCCGGTGCTGGTGTTCCCCGGCCTGGGCGCGAACGACTTCACCACCGGGCCGCTGCGCCGCTTCCTCGACGAGCTGGGCTACGTCACCCACCCCTGGGGCCAGGGCTTCAACTTCGGCCCGCGCCAGGGTGTGCTCAAGCGCTGCAACGACGACGTGCGGCGCCTGTTCAACTCGCATGCGCGCAAGGTCAGCCTGATCGGCTGGAGCCTGGGCGGCATCTACGCCCGCGAGATGGCCAAGGAGCTGCCCGAGCACGTGCGTTGCGTCATCACGCTGGGCACGCCGTTCACCGGCCACCCGCGCGCCACCAACGCCTGGCGTTTCTTCGAGATGGTCAGCGGCCAGTCGGTGCACGATCCGGCGCTGATCGCGCAGATCCGCAAGGAGCCCCCGGTGCCCACTACCTCGATCTGGTCGCGCAGCGACGGCATCGTCGCGTGGCGCTGCAGCGTGGTCGCGCCGAGCCCGATGGCCGAGAACATCGAGGTGCATGCCAGCCACGTGGGCATGGGCATGAACCCGCTGGCGCTGTACGCCGTCGCCGACCGGCTGTCGCAGCCGGCAGGGCACTGGAAGCCGTTCGAACCGCACGGCGCACGGCGCTGGTTCTTCCGGACCCCGAACGAGGCGCGCGCCGCCTGATGCAGATCAGCGCAAACGGCATCGTGCTGGAGGTCGACGACCGCGGCCCGGCCAGCGGCCTGCCGCTGGTGATGATCATGGGCCTGGGCATGCAGCTCGTCGCGTGGCCCGATGGCCTGGTCGACCAGCTCGTCGCGAAGGGCTTTCGCGTCATCCGCTTCGACAACCGCGACGTCGGCCTGTCGCAGCGCTTCGATCATCTGGGCGTGCCCAACATCGCCGCCGGCGCCATCAAGCACACGCTGGGCATGGCGGTGGCCAGCCCTTATCGCCTGGCCGACCTGGCCGATGACACGGCCGCGCTGATCGACGCGCTGGGGCTGCAGAGTGCGCATGTCTGCGGCGCCTCGATGGGCGGCATGGTCGCGCAACACCTGGCTGCCAGGCACCCGCAACGCGTGCGCAGCCTGACGCTGATGATGACCACCAGCGGCGCGCGCCGCCTGCCGCAGCCGGGCTGGAAGGTGCGCATGGCCCTGCTGGCGCGCCCGCAGAACCCGCACGACCTCGACTGCGTCATCGAACATTTCATGAACCTGTACGGTGTGATCGGCAGTCCGGGTTATCCGCCGGAGCCCGCCACGCTGCGCGAGCGGCTGACAGTGTCGGTGAAGCGCGCCTACCGGCCTGCCGCCACGGCGCGCCAGCTGATGGCCATCGTCGCCGACGGCGACCGCACGCCGATGCTCGCGCAGATCCGCCAGCCCACGCAGATCATCCACGGCCTGGCCGATCCGCTGGTGCCGGTGGAGGCCGCGCGTGAACTGGCTCGGCACATCGCCGGCGCGCAGATCGACCTGATCGAAGGCATGGGCCACGACCTGCCTGCGCCGCTGTGGCCGCGCTTCGCGGCCGACATCGCGGCGGTGGCGCAACGCGCCTGACGGTTCGCTTGCGACGGACTGTGTCATCGGGGTAAAGCCGCATGAAGGCCGTCGACGGCCTGAGTCACGAACGCGTTGCTTCGGAAGTCCCCACCGAAGGAGCACGCCATGGCCATCCGTTCCGTTCGCAGGTTCGTCACACTCGCCGTCGCTTCCAGCGCGATCCTCCTGGCCGGTTGCGTGGTTGCGCCCGTCGGGCCGTACTACGGCTACGACGGCGAGGTCGTGCAGGTGCCGCCGCCGGCGCCCCAGGCCGAGTACTACGGTGCACCACCGGTCGTTGGCCAGGTCTGGATCGGCGGATTCTGGGGCTGGCGGGGTGGTCGCCACGTGTGGATCGGCGGCCATTGGGACTCGCCGCGTCCCGGTCATCACTGGGTGCCGCACGCCTGGGTCCGCCAGGGCCCGGGATGGCGCCAGCGCCCCGGCTACTGGGAACGCCGCTGAGACGAAGTCTCGGGATCGCAGGCGCCCGATAATCCGGGCCGTGAATCCGAACCCCTGGCGCCTGTCGGTCGCGCCCATGATGGATTGGACCGACCGGCACTGCCGCTACTTCCATCGCCTGCTGACGCACCGCACCCGGCTGTACACCGAAATGGTGACCACCGGGGCGCTGCTGCATGGCGACGTGCCGCGGCACCTCGACTACAACGACGAGGAGCACCCGTTGGCCCTGCAGCTCGGCGGCAGCGAGCCCGCCGACCTGGCGCAATGCGCGAAGCTGGCCCAGCAATGGGGCTACGACGAGGTCAACCTCAACTGCGGCTGCCCGAGCGACCGCGTGCAGCGCGGTGCCTTCGGCGCCTGCCTGATGGCCGAGCCGGCGCTGGTGGCCGATGGCGTGAAGGCGATGCGCGACGCGGTGACGATCCCCGTGACGGTGAAGCACCGCATCGGCATCGACCGCATCGAGAACTACGAGTTCGTGCGCGACTTCGTCGGCACCGTGGAGGCGGCCGGCTGCGAGGTCTTCATCGTGCATGCGCGCAATGCCTGGCTGCAGGGCCTGAGCCCGAAGGAGAACCGCGAGGTGCCGCCGCTGCGCTACGAGTTCGTGCATCGGCTCAAGTGCGACTTCCCTTCGCTCACCATCGCGATCAACGGCGGTATCACCACCGCAGCTCAGATCGAATCTCTGCTGGCCGATGGCCTGGACGGCGTGATGGTCGGCCGCGAGGCCTACCACCACCCCTGGCTGATGGCCGACTGGGATGCTCGCTTCTTCGGCGCCGAGCCGGCGGATCGCACGCGCGAAGAGGTCGAGGCGGCGATGGTCGACTACATGGAGCGGCAGCAGCGTGAAGGCGAGCCCTGGTCACGCATCGCCCGCCACATGCTGGGCCTGTGGAACGGCCAACCTGGTGCACGCCGCTGGCGGCAGGTGTGGTCGGACCACAAGCTCAAGGGCCTGCCGCCAGCGGCGGTGGCGGGCCTGGCCGCGCAAGCCCGGCGCCACCCGCTGACGGCGGCGGCCGACGCCGCGGCCTGAGTCAGGATCCGCGGCGTGCCGGCCAGGTGGCCAGCACCACGCCGGCCAGCGCGAGCGCGAAGGCGCCGGCTTGCGCGGGGCTGAAACGCTCGCCGAGGAAGATCACCCCCACGGCCGCCGCACTCACCGGCAGCAGCACAGTGAACACGCCCGCCGACGAGGCTGGCACGTGCTTGAGCCCGGTCATCCACAGCCACACGGTGACCATGCTGGCGGCCAGCGAGTAGAACAGCAGCAGCCACCAGTGGCCGGCGCTGACGCTGCCGAAGTCGAAGCTCAGCGCCTGCCACAGGCCAAGTGGCGTGACGAGCAGCAGCCCCCACAGGTTGATCAGCGCACTGATGCGCTTGGGCGAGACGTTGCCGGTGAGCTTCTTGCCGATCACCACGTAGATCGCCTCGCAGGTCACCGCGCCGAGCAGCAGCAGGTTGCCCACCAGACTGCCCGCGTCGGCGCCGGCGTTCTTGCCCAGCGACACCAGGGTGATGCCGGCCACGGCGCAGGCGATGCCTGCGGCCACGCGCGGCAGGATGCGCTCCTTCAGGATCACGCGCGACAGGATCGCCACCACCGCGGGAATCGCCGCCATGATCACGCCGGCGGCCAGCGCCGAGGTGCGCGCCACGCCGAAAAGCATGCACACTGAGAATAGGAAGTTGCCGAAGAAGGACTCGAGGAAGAGCAGCCAGCGGTCGTGAGGGCTCAGCCTCGCTTCATCGGGCTGGCGCTTCACCCAGCCGGCCATGGCCACCGCGGCGATGCCGAAACGCAGCCAGGCGAGCAGGAAGATCGGCAGCACGAGCACCAGGATCTTCGACAACCCGACATAACTGCCCACCAGCGCCATGCCGGAGCCCAGGCACAGGTAGGACAGCCAGGGAACGTGGTGCGCGGGAGCCGCGCTCGGAGACGTCATCGGCGCGCGGTCAGAACAGGTCGGCGTAGCGCTGCATTTCCCAGTCGCTCACGTGGCGCGCATAGGCGATCCACTCGCCGCGCTTGGCGGCGATGAACTCCGGCGCCAGCGAGGGGCCGAGCGTCTCGCACAACACGGCGTCGCGCTCGAGCGCATCGACCGCCTCGCCCAGGCTCTGCGGCAGCACGCCGATGCCGCGCTCGCGCAGGGCGGCCAGCGGCTGCTCGAACAGGTCGTCGGTGCATGCCGGGCCGGGTTCGGTGCGCTTCGCGATACCGTCGAGGCCGGCCGCAATCAGGCCAGCGGTGGCGAGGTAAGGGTTGGCCGCGGCGTCGGGCAGGCGCCACTCGAAGCGGCCTTCCAGCGTGCGCACGAGCGCCGTGCGGTTGTTCGGCCCGTGCGCCACGTAAGCCGGGGCCCAGCTGGTGCCCGACAGCGACTCGCCGACCACGAGCCGCTTGTACGAATTCACCGTCGGCGCGGCCAGCGCCGCGAGACCCGCCGAGTGCGCCAGCACGCCGCCGATGAAATGCCGCTTTGTCGCCTCGTCGTCGAACAGGCAGCGTTCTCCATCCCACAGCGAGACGTGAAAGTGCATGCCGCTGCCCGGCTGGTTGCCGAAGGGCTTGGGCATCATCGAGAACACCATGCCGTGCCGCTCGGCCAGCGTGTGCGCGGCGAGCTTGAAGAGCATCAGGTGGTCGGCGCTCGTCAGCGCGTCGGCGTGCAGGAAGTTCAGCTCGTACTGGCCATGCGCGTCTTCATGGTCGATCTGAAACACGTTCAGCCCGCAGGCCTGCAGGCCGGTGGCGAGCTCGTGCAGGAACTCGCGCTGGCGCGGCAGGCTCTTCAGGTCGTAGGAGGGCTTGTCGAGGTGGTCGTGCGCGTCGGCCGGCGCGAAGCCGGAAGCCGTGCGCTGCAGCAGGAAGAACTCCGGCTCGATGCCGGTCTGCAGCATCCAGCCGCGTTCGGCCAGGCGGGCGATCTGGCGGCGCAGCACCTGGCGCGGGCAGCCGTCGAAGGGCGCGCCGGCGACGAAGCCGTCGCAGGCCAGGCGCGCGTAGCCGGGCATCCAGGGCAGGGCGCGTGCGGTGTTGGCGTCTCCGCGGCCGTAGTACTCGGAGCGAGGCCCCATGCGCGGCAGGCCGGTGCCGGCGATCGATGGGCCGGAAAAGCCCGCCCCCGTGGCGAGCAGGGTGCCGAGCTGGTCGAGCGGAACGTACTTGCCCTTGGCAACGCCGTGGAGGTCGGTGAATTGCGCGATCAGCGTGTGAACACCTTGCGCGGCCAGGCTCTCGCGCAGCGTATCGAGGTGATGGTGATGACCGCTCACGCCACCGCCGCCCGCAGCGCGGCGCGCAGCACGTCCATGGCCTCGTCGAACACCGGCTGCTGGATGGTCAGCGGGAACAGGAAGCGCACCACGTTCGCATTCACGCCGCAGGTCAGCAGGATGAGCTTGCGCTTGAGCGCCTCGGCCTGCACCTTCTTCGTGAAGTCGGCGTCGGGTTCGTCGCTGCCGGGGCGGTTGAATTCCACCGCCACCATGGCACCGAGGCCGCGGATGTCGGCGATCTGCGGCACCGCGGCGCGCATCTCCTGCAGCACGCCCTTGAGCTGATCGCCGAGCTTCTGGCCGCGCTCGGGCAGCTTTTCGTCACGCATCACGTCGATCACCGCGTGCGCCGCCGCGATCGCCAGCGGGTTGCCGGCGTAGGTGCCGCCCAGGCCGCCGGGGGCGGGCGCGTCCATGATCTCGGCCTTGCCGGTCACGGCCGACAGCGGCACACCGCCGGCGAGCGACTTGGCGATGGTCATCAGGTCGGGGATGACGCCGAAATGCTCCATCGCGAACATCTTGCCGGTGCGGCCGAATCCGGTCTGGATCTCGTCGGCGATCAGCACGATGCCGTGCTCGTCGCACAGCTCGCGCAGCCACTGCACCGCCTCGGCCTGGATGACGTTGAAGCCACCTTCGCCCTGTACCGGCTCGAAGACGATGGCCGCCACGCGGCTGGGCTCGATGTCGGCCTTGAAGATGTGCTGCACCGCCTTCTTCACCTCGGCGAGGCTGGCGCAATGGCAAGGGAAGGGCGCGTGGTAGATCTCCGGCGGGAAGGGCCCGAAGCCCGCCTTGTAGGGCTGCACCTTGCCGGTCAGCGACACCGCGAACAGGCTGCGGCCGTGGAAGGCGCCGCTGAAGGCGATGACGCCGGAGCGCTTGGTGTACGAGCGCGCGATCTTGATCGCGTTCTCGATCGCCTCGGCACCGGTGGAGAACAGCGCCGTCTTCTTGGCGTGGCTGCCCGGCGTCATCGCGTTGAGTTTCTCGGCCAGCGCGATGTAGCTCTCGTACGGCACCACCTGGTAGCAGGTGTGCGTGAAGCGCTTGAGTTGCGCCTCGATGGCCGCCACCACTTTCGGGTTGCCGTGGCCGGTGTTCATCACCGCGATGCCGCCGGCGAAGTCGATGTAGCGCTGGCCTTCGACGTCCCACAGCTCGGCGTTGTCGGCGCGGTCGGCGAAGAAGGTGCCCATCACGCCCACGCCGCGCGGCGTGGCCGCGGCCTTGCGGGCCATCAGCTGTTCATTGAGGGAATGGTTCATGTCGATCTCCTTGCAGGCTGGCGGTCAGGCGGCGTCGATGCGCACCCAGGTCGTCTTCAGCTCGGTGTACTTGTCGAAGGCGTGCAGCGACTTGTCGCGGCCGTTGCCGCTCTGCTTGTAGCCGCCGAAAGGCACGGTGATGTCGTCTTCGTCGTACTGGTTGACGTGCACGGTGCCGGCACGCAGGGCCCGCGCGACGCGGTGCGCTCGGTTGATGTTGTGGCTCCACACGCTGGCCTGCAGTCCGTAGCTGGAGTCGTTGGCCATGGCGATGGCCTCGGCCTCGGACTTGAAGCGGATCACGCTCATCACCGGGCCGAAGATCTCCTCGCGGGCGATCTTCATCCGGTTGTTCACGCCGGCGAAGACGGTCGGCTCGACATAGAAGCCGCCGGTCTCGCTGCGCGAGCGCTTGCCGCCGGTGACGAGCTGGGCGCCATCACCGTGGCCGGCGTCGATGTAGCCAAGCACCGTGCGCATCTGCGTCTCGTCGACCAGCGCGCCCATCTCGGCGTGGCCCGAGAGTGGATCGCCAGGTGCGTACTTCGGCGCCTCGGCTGACACCACGGCGAGGAACTCCTCCGCCACCTTCTCGTGCACGAACACGCGCGAGGGCGCATTGCAGCTCTCGCCCTGGTTGAAGAACATGCTGCCGGCCACCGTCTTGGCGGCGCGGGCGATGTCCTCGAAGTCGTCGAACACCACGAAGGCCGACTTGCCTCCCAGCTCGTTGTAGACCCGCTTGAGGTTGCTGCGCCCGGCGTACTCGAGCATCTTGCGGCCCACCCGCGTGCTGCCGGTGAAGCCGATCGCGTCGACGTCCATGTGCAGCGCCAGCGCCTCGCCGGCCTCGTGGCCGAAGCCGGGCACGACGTTGAACACGCCCTCGGGCAGGCCGGCCTCGACGGCCAGCTCGGCCAGGCGCAGCGCCGTCAGCGGGCTTTTCTCGCTGGGCTTGAGCACCACGCTGTTGCCCGCGGCCAGGGCCGGCCCGAGCTTCCAGGCGGCCATGATCATCGGGTAGTTCCAGGGCACCACCGCGCCGACCACGCCCATCGGCTCGCGGGTGATGAGCGCCAGGGCGCTGGCCGGCGTCGGCGCGATCTCGTCGTAGATCTTGTCGACGGCCTCGGCGTACCAGGAGATGGTGCGCGCGGTCGAGGCCACGTCGACGGCCAGGCTGTATTGCACCGGCTTGCCCATGTCGAGTGATTCGAGCAGCGCGAGTTCGTCCTTCGCGCCGAGGATCTTCTCGGCGAAACGCTGCAGGATCTTCTTGCGCGCCGCGGGTGCCTTGCCGGCCCAGCGCGCATCGGTGAAGGCAGCGCGCCCCGAGGCGACGGCGGCGTCGATGTCGGCCGTCTGGCCGCGCGCGATGTCGGCCAGGCGCCGGCCGTCGATGGGCGAGCTCTTGGCGAAGGTCTCGCCGCTCTCCGCGGCGACACGCTCGCCGCCCACGAAGGCGCGGCCATCGATGCGCAGCGCCGACGCAGCGGCATGCCAGTCGGGGGCAGGCTTGTTCATGGTGAGTCCTTGTCAGTTGAAGGCGGGCAACGAAACGCCCGCGGCCGTTGCCGGGCCGCGGGCGTGATGCCGTGCGGGGCGTCCAATAGCGGACGCCCGATGGATCAGAACGACACCAGCACCGAGGCGCCGATCATCTGATTGGTCTTGCTGTAGGTGCTGTCCTTGACGTTGATGAACACCGGCTGGCTGGCGCGGTCGAGCCGGTACTCGGCCTTGAAGGTGGTGTTCAGGTTGAACAGCCAGCTCGCGCCGAGCGTGATTGCAGTGCGGTTGGCGCCGATTTCCGGATCGCCGGCGGGGTCGGGGCCGATGCCGTTGCGATCGTCCGCCCCGGTGAATCCGAGCAGACCGCCGCCGTTCTTCTTGTTGTTCAGGTAGTCCAGGCGCGCCGTGGTCTCGAAGCGCGGCGACCACTTGTAGGCGGCCAGCGTCGAGAGGCCCCACCAACTGGCGTCGCGCAGTTCGCCCGTGACCGGATCGACGGTGACGGCGGCCTTCTTCTGCTTGCCGAGGCTGACCTGGCCCTGCACCGTCCAGTCGCCGCGGATGAAGTAGGCATCGACCTCGAACAGGTCGAGGCGCGAGTTCTTCTGCGCGACGACGTCACCATTGCCGTCGAGAATGTTCTCGGTCAGATTGGCCGCCTTGCCGTGAACACCGGCGAACCCGAAGCCCTGGAACTCACCGCGCGAGTAGTCGACCCGATAGGCGAATACCGGCGCCTTCTCGCCCGGCTGGTTGCGCGAAGCGTTCATGTTCGCGATGACGCCCTTGTAGATCCACTTGCCGTCGGTGATCTCCATGCCGGCGCCGGTGTAGGCGGTGGGCAGTGTGAAGTCGAACAGCAGGTTGTGCGTGATCAGCTTGTTCTGCGTCGCTGGCAGGTATTCGTAGCCCGACCAGTCGGGGATCTGCCCGGCGATGAAGCGTGTCTGCAAGTCGCCTAGCGGCACCGAGACGCTGGCCTCGTGAACGATCGACTGGCCGTCGAACACCGAACCGACGCCGCGGTTGGGCGCCAGCGTCAGGCGCCAGCGCGTGCCGGAGTCGGTCTCCTTCTGGAAGTCGATGACGGCCGCGCCGAAGTACGAGTTGTCGTAGTTGTAGCCGTCATCGCCCACGGCGTTGAGGAACTGGAAGCCGGCGCGATCCTGGCGCTTGTTGTAGATGAAGGTCGGATCCATGTAGCCGGAGATCTTCAGCAGCTTCAGCCCGGAAGCGTCACGCGCGTCTTCCATCGCCTCGGTCTTCACCGAAATGCGATTGAACTCGGCGGCCTGCTCCGGCGTCATGCCCCACTGGCCCGCGGCCGGCTTGGCCTCGGGTGCCTTCTGCTTGGCTTCGAGCTCCGCCACACGCTTCTTCAGCTCCTGCAGCTCCTTGAGCAGGTCGGCCGTCGACTGCGCGGCGGCGCCGCCGGCGAAGCTGGCGCCCAGGGCGAGCAGGGCCGCCTGGGCGAGGGCGGTGGGTTGCCAGAATTTCATCGGGTTCTCCTCGTTTGATCAATCGTTGCGCTGAATCGGGAATCGTTCGTCTCAACCGCCGCGGGCGGCCGCGGCCATGTCCTGTGCACGCTTGCGTTCGGCCCTGGCGATGGCCAGGCTGGCGAGCACGACGCCCACCGAGACCACCAGCACGATGAGCGCGGCCACCGCGTTCACGCTCGGGTTCAGGCCCAGCCGTGCGCGGGAAAAGATCACCAGCGGCATCGTCGTCGCACCGGGGCCGGACAGGAAGGCCGACAGCACCACGTCGTCGAGCGACAGGGTGAAGGTGAGCAGCCAGGCCGACATCAGCGCCTGCGCGATCATCGGCAGCGTGACGAGCGTGAAGACCTGCCAGGGGCGCGCGCCGAGGTCCATCGCGGCTTCCTCGAGCTGCGGGTTCAGATCCTGCAGCCGGGCCTGCACCACCACCGTGGCGTAGGCCATGCCCAGCAGCAGGTGGCCCATCCAGATGGTCAGCATGCCGCGCTCGGGAAAGCCGAGCACGCGCTGCACCGACACCAGCATCAGCAGCAGCGACAGGCCGATGATCACCTCGGGCATCACCAGCGGCGCGCTGACCATGCCGCTGAACAGCGTGCGGCCGGTGAAGCGCCTGTACTTGACCAGCGCGAAGGCCGCCAGCGTGCCCAGCACCACCGAGCCGCAGGCGGTGAAGAACGCGATCTGCAGGCTCAGCCAGAGGCCGCCGATCATTTCTCGATCACCCGGCAGCGCGGCGTACCACTTCAGCGTGAAGCCCGCCCAGACGTTGGGGATCGGCGAGTCGTTGAACGAGAAGATCACCAGCGCCACGATGGGCAGGTACAGGAACACGTAGCCGGCCGCCAGCCAGGCCTTCGAGAAGCCCCGTGCGAAGCCCGCGCCGAAGAAGGTGCGGCCGCTCATTTGCGCTGCTCCTGCGCCTGCGCCTGGTAGCGGTTGAAGATCGCCAGCGGCACCAGGATCAGCAGCACCATCACCACCGCCACGGTCGAAGCCATCGGCCAGTCGTTGTTGCTGAAGAACTCGTCCCACAGCACGCGGCCGATCATCAGCGTCTGCGGCCCGCCGAGCAGTTCGGGGATGACGAACTCGCCGATGCAGGGAATGAACACCAGCATCGAGCCGGCGATGATGCCCGCCTTCGACAGCGGTACCGTGACCTTCCAGAAGGCCACCCAGGGCGTGGCGCCGAGGTCGGAAGCTGCCTCGAGCAGGCGAAGGTCCATCTTGGCCAGGTTGCCGTACAGCGGCAGGATCATGAAGGGCAGGTAGGTGTAGACCATGCCCAGCACCAGCGAGAAGGGCGAGTTCATGAACTTGCCCAGCGCAGGGATCACGCCGGCAGCCAGCAGCAGGTGATCGACGCGCAGCGCGATGAGCAGATCGGACACCCAGCCATGCTCGGTGAGCAGCCCCTTCCAGGCATAGACACGCAGCAGGAAGGACGTCCAGAACGGCAGCATCACCAGCATCAGCAGGGCCGGCTGCAGCGACGCCTTGGCGCGCGCCATGAAGTAGGCGAAGGGATAGCCGATGGCCAGGCACAGCACCGTCGTGACGGCGGCGTACTTGATGCTCGACAGGTAGGTCTTGAAGTAGAGGTCGTCTTCCGTGATGAACACGTAGTTCGACAGCTTGACCGACAGCGCGAGCACGCCGTCCTTGAAGCTCAACACTTCCTTGAAGACGACGCCGTCCACCTCGGAGACGCTGATCTTCAGCACGATCAGGAACGGCAGCAGGAAGAAGGCGAGCAGCCACAGGTAGGGCAGACCGATCACCGCGGTGCGGCCGCGGACGATCCAGGCGAGCAGGGCGCGCAGTCGATTCATGACCGGCTCACTGCGTCAGCACCACTTGCGACTGGCGCGACCAGTGCGCCCAGGCTTCGCTGCCCCAGGTGAGCTCGTGCTCCCGGTGGCGCTGGGTGTTGTTCTGGCTGATCTTCAGCATGCGGCCGCTGGGCAGTTCGAGGTGATAGACGGTGAAGCTGCCGAAGTACGACAGGTTCTTCACCACCCCCTTGGCGCGGTTGAAGCCGGCGGCGAGGTCTTCGTCGGACGGCGCGTGCGGCGACAGGTGGATCTTCTCCGGCCGCACCGCCACCGTCACCGGCATGCCGGCCGTGCCGGTGATGCCATGGCCGACGTAGTGCTTGATGTCCTGGCAGTCGATCACGCAGTGGTCGGCTTCGTCCTCGGCGAGCGTGCCGTCCATCAGGTTGACGTTGCCGATGAAGTCGGCCACGAAGCGGGTGGCCGGCGTCTCGTAGATGTCGGCCGGCGCGCCCACCTGCAGCACCTTGCCCTCGCTCATGATGGCGATGCGCGAGGCCATGGTCATGGCCTCTTCCTGGTCGTGCGTCACCATCACGCAGGTCACGCCGACCTCCTCGATGATGTTGACCAGCTCGATCTGCGTTTCTTCGCGCAGCTTCTTGTCGAGCGCGCCCAGCGGCTCGTCGAGCAGCAGCAGCTGCGGCCGCTTGGCCAGGCTGCGCGCCAGCGCCACGCGCTGCTGCTGGCCGCCCGAGAGCTGGTGCGGCTTGCGCTTGGCCAGCTTGCCCAGTTGCACGAGCTTGAGCATGGCCTCGACGCGCTCGGTGATCTTGTCCTGCGCCATGCCCTCGCGACGCAGGCCGAAGGCGATGTTCTCCCACACCGTGAGGTGCGGGAAGAGCGCGTAGCTCTGGAACATCATGTTGATCGGCTTGTCGTAGGTCGGGATGTTGGCCAGATCCTGGCCGTTGAGCAGGATGCGCCCCGCGGTGGGCGTCTCGAAGCCCGCCAGCATGCGCAGCAGCGTCGTCTTGCCGCAGCCCGAAGAGCCGAGCAGCGCGAAGATCTCGCCCTTGGTGATCTCCAGGCTGACGTGGTTGACCGCGACGGCACCGCCGCCGAAGTCCTTCACCACATCCTGGATCTGCAGAAAGGCGGGCGGTGTGGCGCTCATGTTGCCTCCTGGTGGGCGCCGCTCACAGCCCGGTCTTGAAGCTGGTGTACAGCCGCGTCATGGTGCGGCGGATGTCGTTGGACAGCGCGTCCGGGGCCTGCATCTTCTTCATGTCGTCTGCGCCCGGGAACACCGACGGGTTGCTCGCCACCTCGGGCTTGATGAACTTCTTCGAAGCCAGGTTCGGGTTGGCGTAGAAGACCTTGTTGGTCAGGCTGGCGTGCACTTCCGGGCGCAGGATGAAGTCGATGAACTTGTGTGCGTTGCCCGGGTGCGGCGCGTCGGCCGGGATCACCATCACGTCGAAGAAAAGCACGCCGCCGGTCTTCGGGATCAGCGCCTCGATCTTCTGCCCGGTCTTGCCGTCGATGGCGCGCTGGCGAGCGATGTTGATGTCGCCGGACCAGCCCAGCGCCAGGCAGATCGAGCCGTTGGCCATGTCGTTGATGTAGCCCGAGGAGCTGAACAGCGTCACGTGGGGGCGAATCGACTTGAGCAGCGGGCCCACGCCGGCGTAGTCGGCCTGGCTCTTCGAGTAGGCCGGCTTGCCCAGGTAGTGCAGGGCGGCCGGGATCACCTCGGTGGCGGAGTCGAGAAAGCTCACGCCGCAGCCCTTGAGCTTGGAGATGTACTCGGGCTTGAAGACGAGATCCCAGACGTTGTCGGGCATGGGCGTGCTGCCCAGCGCGGCCTTGACCTTGTCGACGTTGATGCCCACCGTGGTGTAGCCCCACAGCCAGTTGACCTGGAACTGGTTGCCCGGGTCGAGCTTGGCGAGTTGCTCCTGCAGCGACGGGTCAAGGTGCTTCAGGTTGGGGATCTTCGATTTGTCGAGCTTCATCAGCAGGCCGCCGTCGGCCTGGATCTTGGCCCAGTACGACGAGGGCACGACCACGTCGTAGCCCGTCTTTCCGGCCACCAGCTTGGCGTGGACGATCTCGTTGTTGTCGAAGTTGTCGTAGCGGACCTTGATGCCCGTTTCCTTCTCGAAGGTCTTCAGCGTGTCTTCGGCGATGTAGTCGGACCAGTTGTAGACGTTCAGCACCTTCTCTTCTTCCTGGGCCGCGGCCGGCGGCCCCCACAGCAAGGCCGTGGCGGCCAGCGCGGCCGCGGTCAGTGAGCTGAGGGTGCCGATCATCCGTTTCATGGTGGACTTCCTTCGTGTCGAGGTTTGTGCGAGGACTAAAGACAGTAGCGGGATCAAGTTCTCGGGCAGTCTAGCGAGCAGGCCGCGCACGGTGCTAGAGGCAAACCCCGTGCCACGTTGCAGGCGGCCGACGTCACATCCAGCCCCTGGCCTTCACGTCGGCCAGCGTCAGGTCGAGGCAGCGGCGGATGAGGCCCGCCATCTCGTCGATCTGCGCGCGCGTGATGACCAGCGGCGGCGCGATGATCATGCGGTCGCCCACTGCACGCATGATCAGTCCGTTGCCGAAGCAGTGGCCGCGGCAGACCATGCCGACCTCGAGCGCGCCGTCGAAGGTGGCGCCGGAGGCCTTGTCCTTGACGAGTTGCAGCGCGCCCATCAGGCCGCAGGTCTGTACCTCGCCCACAAGCGGGTGCTCGGCGAACTCGGCGAAGCGCTGGGCGAGGTAGGGCCCGACGTCCTCGCGCACGCGCTCCACGAGGCCCTCGCGCTGGATCAGCCGGATGTTGGCGATGGCCACGGCGCAGGCCACCGGGTGGCCAGAGTAGGTGTAGCCATGGTTGAACTCGCCGCCCTGGTCGATCAGCACGCGCGCGATGCGCTCGCCGACCATCACGCCGCCCAGCGGGATGTAGCCCGAGGTCACGCCCTTGGCGAAGGTCATCAGGTCGGGCTTGGAGCCCATTCGCTCGCAGCCGAACCATTGCCCGGTGCGGCCGAAGCCGGTGATGACCTCGTCGGAGACGAGCAGGATGCCGTACTTGTCGCAGATGCGCTGGATCTCGGGCCAGTAGGTGTCGGGCGGCACGATCACGCCGCCGGCGCCCTGGATCGGCTCGCCGATGAAGGCGGCCACCCGCTCGGCGCCGAGTTCGAGAATCTTCGCTTCCAGCCAGCCGGCCGCCTTCAGGCCGAAGGCATCGCGCGACAGGTCACGCCCCAGTTCGAACCAGAACGGCTGTTCGATGTGCACGATATCGGGGATCGGCAGCCCCCCTTGTTCGTGCATGCCGCTCATGCCGCCGAGCGAGGCGCCGGCCATCGTCGAGCCGTGGTACGCGTTCTTGCGGCTGATGATGACCTTGCGCTGCGGCTGGCCGAGCACGTCCCAGTAGCGGCGCACCATGCGCACCACGGTGTCGTTGCCCTCGGAGCCCGAGCCCGAATAGAAGACGTGCTGGAACTGCGGCGGCGTCACCTCGGCCAGCAGTTCGGCCAGCTCGATGGCCGGCGGCGTCGCGGTCTGGAAGAAGCTGTTGTAGAAGGGCAGTTCCTTGAGCTGGCGCGTCGCCGCGTCGATCAGCTCCTGGCGTCCATAGCCGACGTTGACGCACCACAGGCCGGACATCGCATCGAGGATCTTCTTGCCCTCGCTGTCCCAGAGGTAGATGTTGTCGGCGCGGGTGATGACGCGAGAGCCCTTGCTCGCGAGGCCCTTGAAGTCGGTGAAAGGGTGCAGGTAATGCGCCGAGTCGGCAGCCTGCCATTCGGCGGTCGTGCGGGGATGCGGCGTGTTCAGGACGGCATTCATGTCGTTCTCCAGTCTCGGGCGGTTCAGACGTGCAGCAGCAGGTGCTCGCGTTCCCACGGCGAGATCACCTTCATGAACTCGTCGAACTCGATCTCCTTGATCTCCGAATACACGGTGATGAACTCCTTGCCCAGCACATCGTGCAGGTCCTTCTCGTCGGCGAGCCAGCCCAGCGCCTCGGACAGCGAGCGCGGCAGTTGGTACTCCGACAGGTAGGCGTCGCCCTTGCATTCGGGCGTGGGCTCGATGCGGTTCTTCATGCCGAGGTAGCCGCAGGCCAGCGTGGCGGCCAGCGCCACGTAGGGGTTGGCATCGGCGCCGATGACGCGGTTCTCGATGCGCCGTGCCGCCGGCGAGGCCACCGGCGATCGGATGCCCACGGTGCGGTTGTCGGTGCCCCACTGGATGTTGATCGGCGCCGACATCGAGCGCGACAGCCGCCGGTACGAGTTCACGTAGGGCGCGAAGAGGGCCATCGCCGCCGGCGTGTACTTCTGCAGGCCGCCGATGTACCAGAAGAACTCCTTGCTGGGCGAGCCGTCGGCGTTGCTGAAGATGTTCTTGCCTGTGACCTTGTCGATGATGCTCTGGTGCACGTGCATCGCGCTGCCCGGCTCGCCGGCCATCGGCTTGGCCATGAAGGTGGCGAACATCTCATGGCGCAGCGCCGTCTCGCGGATGGTGCGCTTGAAGAAGAACACCTCGTCGGCCAGGCCCAGGGGGTGGTCGTGGAAGAAGTTGATCTCCATCTGGCCGGCGCCGACCTCGTGGATCAGCGTGTCGACGTTCAGCTCCATCTGCTCGCAGTAGGCGTAGATGTCCTCGAACAGCGGGTCGAACTCGTTCACCGCATCGATCGAGTAAGCCTGTCGCGAGGTTTCGGCGCGGCCGCTTCGGCCGCGCGGCGGACGCAGCGGCGTGTTCGGGTCGGTGTTGCGCTCGACCAGGTAGAACTCGAGCTCGGGCGCGACCACCGGGCTCCAGCCCTCGGCGTCGTAGAGGTCGCAGATGCGGCGCAGCACCGAGCGCGGTGCGTACGGGATCATCTTGCCGTCGCGGTCGAAGCAGTCGTGGATCACCTGCGCCGTCGGGTCGGTGGCCCAGGGCACGATGCGCACCGTGCTCGGGTCGGGGCGCAGGTGCATGTCGCGGTCGGTCGCGTGGATCACGTCGTAGTACGGCCCCTCCTCGGGGAATTCGCCGGTCACGCCGATGGCGACGATCGCTTCGGGCAGCCGCATGCCGCGGTCCTCGGTGAACTTCTCGCGCGGCAGGATCTTGCCGCGCGCCACGCCGGTGAGGTCGGGCACGAGGCACTCGATCTCCGTCACGCGTCGTTCATTGAGCCACTGTTCGAGTTCGGCAAAGCCGAAATTGCTTTTGTCAACCATGAGTCACCTGAGAGTTGGAGCACACCGGGCCGCCATGGCGGCGCTGACGGTGCGCGGAATCGGTCCCGCCGATGCGGGGAGGCGCCAAAGCGCCGTGCGCGCGTCAGCGCGGTGGCTCAGGCGCGCGCGCTCGGTCGCGGTAGGCAATGCAGGCATCCCCGAAGGCACGCAACAAACGTACCGAGATCGGGTTGGTGGCGGCCTGCCATTCGGGATGCCACTGCACGCACAGGTTGAAGCCCTTCGCGTGCTCGACGGAGAAGGCCTCGACGAGGCCGTCCGGCGCGCGGGCTTCGATGCGCAGACCCGGCGCGAGCCGGTTCACGCCCTGGCCGTGCACCGAGTTCACCTGGATGCGCGGCTCGGGCAGGATCTTCGCGAGCGCGCCGCCGGGTTGCACGTCGACCGGGTGGGCGAGGCCATAGACCAGCTCCGCCGGTGCATCGGCCGCGCCGCCAGCCCCGCGGTGGTCATGCTGGCCTTCGACCTCGTGCACGGCCTGGTGCAACGTGCCGCCCAGCGCGACGTTGGCTTCCTGGAAACCGCGACAGATCGCGAACAGCGGGATGCCGCGCTCGATCACGCGCGGGATCATCGGCAGCGTCCAGTCGTCGCGCTCGGTGTCCAGCGGCAGGCTGCTGTCGTGCACGTCTTCGCCGAAGTGGCGCGGGTGTACGTTCGAGGGCGAACCGGTGAGCAGCACGCCGTCGGCCAGGTCGAGCAGTTCGTCGATCTCGTCCGCATGCGCCACCGGCACGATCAGCGGCAGCGCACCGGCCAGGCGCGCCGCCTCGATGTACTTGCGCCCGGCGATGTGGAACGGGTGCTGGCCCAGCACCCGGTTGCACGAGGGCACCAGCACGACGGGTTTGGAGGAACGGCGCGCGCTCACAGCAGATCCTTCAGGCGGTAGTAGGCCATGCCGGCCACCAGCGCCGGCGTGCGCAACAGCTTGCCGCCGGGGAAGGAACGATGACGGATGCGCGCGAAGGTGTCGAAGCGTTCGGCATCGCCCGCGATGGCCTCGGCCACCAGCTTGCCCGCCAGGCCGGTGAGCGCCAGGCCATGCCCGGAGAAGCCCTGCAGGTAGTAGACGTTGGACCAGTCCGGCCCGCCCTTGTCGTGCAGGCGATCGGCCAGGCGGCCGAAATCCGGCGCGCGGTTCATCGAGATGTCGACGAAGCCGCCCCAGGCGAACTCGACCTTGGTGTCGCGCAGCTGAGGGAAGGTGCGCGCCATGCGGCGCTGCATGCTTTCGGCCAGGTTGGACGGCGTCGTCGTGCTGTAGCTGACGCGCCCGCCGTAGAGCATGCGGTGGTCCAGCGTCGGGCGGAAGTAGTCGAGCACGAAGTTGGTGTCGCAGGCCGCGGCGCCCGACGGGATCAGCGAATCGGCCAAGGCCGGCTCGATGGCTTCCGAGGTGACGATGTACGTGCCGACCGGCATCACACGGCTCTCCAGCACCGGCGCGATGCCTTGCAGGTAGACGTTGCCCGCCAGCAGCACGTGAGAGGCATTCACGCTGCCCTGGGCGGTGCGGACTTTG
>Ga0208460_10000604_pt1 | contig 24424 bp, 26 predicted proteins | sample AD_STIC10_MetaG_FD_184436 | JGI IMG/M metagenome (GOLD analysis project Ga0208460, IMG submission 184436) | Active sludge microbial communities of municipal wastewater-treating anaerobic digesters from USA - AD_STIC10_MetaG (SPAdes) (version 2) | ecosystem: Engineered > Bioreactor > Anaerobic >... | reverse complement strand
AGGTGATCTTGCGACCGAACTCGCGCACGGCGGCGGCGATGACATCCTGAGCGGATTTTCCGCGCAGCTCAGCATTAAGGCGCGCGACCTTCTCGTCGGTCGTTTCCGAAGCAGATGTGACAGACGTCATTCGGCGGCCTTTTCCTCGCGCTTCTTCTGGCGCTTCATGAAGATGGTGTCGGTGGTGTCCGACGCCGCCTGGTAGAATTCTGAAAACTCGTGTGCGGAAAAATCGTAGACGCCTTCAGCATTGGCCTCATCGATCATCACGGCATCGAAGCCGGAGCGGATCATCAGGCGCAGCTGGTCGCGCAGGACTTGGCCCGTCGCGCGGATTTCGCCCTTGTAGTTGTAGCGGCGACGAAGCAGCTGCGACTGCGAGAAGGCGCGGCCATCCGTGTATTTCGGGAATTGCAACTCGATCAGGTGAAGCTGGTCGAGGAAGGGGGCAAGCAGCGCGGGATCGTCGCTGACCGCAAGACGCACGCCGATGGAGCGGTTGCGAGCGAGAAGCTGGTCATGCTCCGACAGGAAGCGGGCGAGCGAGACAGTGATGCAGCCGCCGGGCGACAGCTCGTGACCATCCTCGACGAACGCCCAGACGTCATCGACGACTTTTCCGTCCTTAAGCAGAGGCATAGAGCGCCTCCTTGAACGGCGCCTGGCCGAGGCGGGTCATCGTGTCAGCCAGCTTTTCGGTCTTCGATATGCGCAGTTCCATGTAGCGGGAGATCACGCGCTTCAGCGCGGGGGCGACTTCCTCGTGGCGCAGGCCGGGGCCCTGGATTTCGCCGATAGCAGCCTTCTCGTCGGCACGGCCGCCGAAGAGGATCTGGTAGAATTCCTCGCCCTTCTTGTCGACGCCGAGAATGCCGATGTGTCCGACATGGTGGTGACCGCACGCATTGATGCAGCCAGACACGTTGATGTGCAGCGTGCCGACTTCATCTTCAAATTCCGGGTCAGCGAACAGAGCCTGCACTTCGTTGGCGACCGAGATCGAACGCGCGTTGGAGAGGTTGCAATAATCGAGCCCCGGGCACGCGATGATGTCGGAGCCGAGACCTGCGTTGGACGCGTGCATGTCTGCGGCCTTCAGCGCGGCGTAGACGGCAGGCACGTCATCGAGCTTCACATGCGGCAGGACGAGATCCTGCTCGTGCGCCACGCGGATATCGTCGAGGCCGAATTTTTCGGCAATGTCGGCGGCGGCGCGCATCTGCGCAGAGCTGCAATCGCCCGGCGCAACGCCCTGCGGCTTCAGCGCGATGTGGACAGCCGTGTAGCCCGGGATCTTGTGGGCGCGGAGGTTGTTCTTGGTCCAGCGCGCAAAGTGGCGATCGGCTGCGATCGCAGCATCAAGGGCCGCAGACTTTGCAGGCAGCGTCTCGAATTTCGGCGGCGCGAAATACGCTGTGATGCGATCGACTTCGTCCTGAGGCAGGACGACCTTTTCCCACGCATTCTGGTTCGCGAACTCTTCCTCGACCTCGCGGCGGTATTCCGCCTCGCCCAGTTCATTGACGAGGATCTTGATGCGCGCCTTGTACTTGTTGTCCCGGCGGCCATGGCGGTTGTAGACGCGCATGTTGGCTTCGAGATAGCTGAGCAGATCCTGCTTGCTCACCCAGTCACGTATGGTGAGGCCGATATAGGGCGTGCGGCCGAGGCCGCCGCCGACCAGCACTTCGAAGCCGACCTCGCCTTCGGCATTCTTCTTCATCAGAAGGCCGATGTCGTGGACCTTCACGGCCGCTCGATCCGGCGTTGCCGCTGTCACGGCGATCTTGAATTTGCGCGGCAGGGCCGAGAATTCCGGGTGGAAGGTCGACCACTGGCGGATGATCTCGCACCACGGACGCGGATCTTCCAGCTCATCGAACGCGGCACCAGCGAGATGGTCCGACGTCACGTTGCGGATGCAGTTGCCCGAGGTCTGGATGGCGTGCATCTCGACGTCAGCGAGCGCTTCAAGCGCGTCAGGAATTTCAGCGAGCTTGATCCAGTTGAACTGGATGTTCTGGCGCGTCGTGAAGTGGCCATAGCCCTTGTCGTACTTGTCCGCGATCATCGCGAGCTGGCGCAGCTTGCGCGAGCTGAGCTGGCCATACGGCACCGCGATGCGGAACATGTACGCATGCAGCTGAAGATAGACGCCGTTCTGCAGGCGCAGCGGCTTGAAATTCTCTTCCTTCAGCTCGCCCTTGAGACGACGCTCCACCTGCCCGCGGAACTGCTTTGCGCGCTCCCGGACCAGCGTTTCGTCGAACTCGTCATAACGATACATCAGGCGGCCTTCTTGGCGTGTTCAATGCCGAGGTCTGTCTCGACGCGCGCGACCCAGCGCTGAACCGACGGGAATTCAGAAAGATCGAACCCGCCCTCGTGAGCGACGCGCGTGTAGGCGACGAGACCGATGTCGGCGAGCGTAACGTTCTGCCCCACAAAATAGTCCGCGAACGTCAGTTGCATTTCCATGACGCCGAGCGCGCGGCGTCCACGGGCGAGAAGCTGTGGATCCAGCTCGTCGTCCGTCATGTTCATGAACTTCTTCCGGAAGCGGCGCACGGCAATGTAGGGTTCGTGGGAGTACTGCTCCCAGAACAGCCAACTCATCATCTTCGCGCGCTCGAAGGGATCAACCGGTATCAGATCCTGCCCGCGCTGCGTTTCGGCGAGGTACAGCATGATGGCGTTGGACTGCGGCAGGATGCGGCCATCCGGCAGGCGCATCACGGGCACCTGACCTGACGGGTTCATCTGCATGAAAGCGTCGGAACGCGTGCCGCCCTCGACAACGCTGATCTCGACCCAGTCGTGATCGACGTCGAGATAGTCAGCCGTCCACTTGGTCTTGAGGCAGTTGCCGGAGATCGAGTCCCCGTAAAGCGTCAGCTTCGAAATCGGACGATTTGGCATCAGTTATTCCCCGCCTGCTTGCCGAACATCGGATGGTTCGTAGGTCCCTTCGCACGAATTGTCTCGCGGATCGTTTCACGCCCGGCGATTTTTCCGTCCGGTGTCACCTGCATGAAATAGGGGTCGGTCGCGCGGGTCTGGTCTTTCGAAGCCCAGGCAAGAATATCGACAGCGCCCGCGCCCGAGAGCACTTCGGCGTCTGCCAGCTCTTCTGACCAGTTGCGATCCTTGGTCAGATAGACGACGCGACCGGTGGCGGGAATCCACGCGGTGATGACCTTGGGAATATCCGGGCCGAGCTTGGGGCGTTCTGAACTCACGACAGCATCTCCCACAGCGAAGAGAGCTTCGGCTTCGCAGCCTTGCCCGGGGCAGAGGCTGCCTGATTGCGCTGAGCCAGTGCCACGACTTCGCCAATGATCAGCAGCGCCGGACCGTTGATGCCGGCCGCATAGATCACGTCAGCAACATTTCCGAGCTGGCCAAAGGCGCTGATCTCGTTCGCGCGCGTGCCATTTTCGATGACAGCAATGGGCGTCACAGGATCGCGGCCCGCAGCGACGAGGCGCGCGGCGATCGTGCCCGCCGTGCCCACACCCATGAAAACAACAACCGTCTGGTTCGGACGCGCCAGCGCCTGCCAGTCGAGGTCAGGCTCCTGACCGAGCGCCGCGTGGCCGGTCACGAACGTCACGGCTTGCGCCATATCGCGATGCGTCAACGGGATCTGGGCGGCTGCCGCACAGCCAAGCGCCGAGGAAATACCCGGCACGACTTCGACATCGATCCCGGCCGCCCGAAGCGCTTCCAGCTCTTCGCCGCCGCGTCCGAAGATGAACGGGTCGCCGCCCTTGAGGCGAACAACGCGCCGGCCTGCCTTGGCGGCGTCGATCATGCGGCGGTGGATTTCGCCCTGCGGAACGGAATGCTCGCCCTTGGACTTGCCGACGTAAACGACCTCCGCAGACGCCGAAATCAGCTCAATCACGCCCTGGCCCACCAGCCGGTCGACGAAAACGATCTCGGCCGCCCCGATCAAACGGGCGGCGCGAATGGTCAGCAGGTCCGGGTCACCCGGTCCCGCGCCCACGAGAGCCACATGCCCCGCAGGAGATTTTTTCGATGCCGCGGACACGCCGTCCATGCCTTGGCCCTTTAGTTTTTCTTACGCATAAGCATATAACACGGCCAGCGCGCGGCAACGAGCCAAACGCCGGACCATACTTCGTCCTCACTCCGGCAGATGGCCGGATGGCTGGGCATAAGCAATGAACCATTCCTAAGCCGGTCGATTAGCCGGCCTTACCCGCCTCAAGCCCAGAGAAAACCTGAAGCAAATGGCCCAGGAAGACCGCCTCCCAGCCCTCAACGCCCTTCGGGCTTTCGAGGCAGCCGCGCGCCACCTCTCCTTCACCCGCGCGGCGGAGGAGCTGAACGTGACCCCCGGCGCCATTTCCCAGCAGATTCGTCAGCTTGAGGAATTCGCCGGCGCCCCCCTGTTCCGCCGTACGGGACGGCAGGTTTTGCTCACAGACGCAGGTCAGGCGGCCCTGCCCTTGCTGACGTCTGCCTTCGAGATGATGGCCGAAGCGGTCCACCACATGCGCGCGCCGGCCCGCCGGGACAGGCTGATGATCTCGTCGGCGCCTTCCTTTGCCGCTAAATGGCTCGCGCCCCGGCTGGAGAAATTCCAGGAACTGAATCCGGAAGCGGAAGTCTGGGTTTCCGCCGACATGGCGATGACCGACTTCAACTCGTCCGACATCGACCTCGCCCTGCGCCATGGCAAGGGCCTCTATGAGGGCCTGCGCGCCGACAAGATCATGTCGGAATCCGTCCTCCCCGTTTGCTCGCCCGACCTGATGAGCGGACCGCACCCACTGCGCAGCCCAGCCGACCTCAGCCATCACGTGCTGCTGCATGATGAAAGCCCGGAGAATGATCCGTCGCGTCCCGACTGGAATGCATGGCTGAAGGCGCGCGGCGTCACCACGGTGGATGGCAATCGCGGGCCACGCTTCACGCAATCCTCGCTGGTCGTCGAAGCCGCTGCCGCCGGGCGTGGCGTGGCGCTTGCCAAGTTCGCCATTGCCTCAGGCGACCTCGAGCGTGGCCGCCTGATCGCGCCGTTTGCCGACGGCGCCAGCGACATCGATTTCGCCTACTGGATCGTCTACCCGAAATGGCGCACCCCCTCGAAACTCGCCCGCACCTTCATGGCGTGGCTGAAGTCCGAAGCGCAGGCGGGCGAAGTGACGGGGGTCTAGATGGCTTTCCGCGGCTTTGGTCTCGGCATCATGCGCCGGCTGCGTGGCACCCCGATCGATGAAGCCGATCTGGTCATTCGTGAATGCCGACAGTTCATAGATGGCGGCGTCTTCTTCGATGTTGGCGCCAACGTGGGCGAAGTCTCCGAAGCGATGCTGCCGCATGCGAGTCGCATCGTTGCCATCGAGCCCGCATCATTTGCTGAACTGGATCGCCGGCTAGGAAACCGCGTGACGTGCGTTCAGGCGTTGGTCGGACCCGATGGTGAGCAACGGACATTCTTGACCAACACAAATGCCAGCAAAAGCTCCACCTCTGTCATTCCCGGCGAAGAACCTCCGGGGCACGACTACTTCACACGCACATCGATGCAGGCCATCAGTCTGGATTCACTGGCGGCACGGCACGGCATGCCGTCACTGGTAAAAATCGATGTCGAAGGGTGTGAGATGTCGGTGCTCGACTCCGCTCAAGCCGTGCTTGCCGCAAAACCGGTCTTCATCATGGAGTTCAACGCGCTTTGCCTCTCGAACTTCGGCCGCGTGAATCCACGTGATGCAATCGATCGCCTTCTGGCGACCTTTCCCAAGGTGGAAGTCATTACACAGCGAGGGCGGCAGCGCGTCACCGACCCCTATGTATTCCTGATGGCAAACATCATCGACAATGGCTCGGTCGACAACGTGGTTTGCTCGTGGCGCTGAGGAGACTCTGATGCGCGGGGCTCCGGTCGCGAAGGACGTCGAACAGTGGCTCGCGCGTCTTGAGCCTGTACGACGCGCCGCGCTGGAGAAGCTGCGTGCGCAGATTCTTGCCGCCGCGCCCGGCGCTGAAGAAGTCATCAGCTATGGCCAGCCGACTTATCTGCTGCACGGCCATCTGGTCGCCTACGGCGCTTTCAAGAAGCATCTGAGCTTCTTTCCAATGAGCTCGACGCTGATCCAGAAGTTTCCCGCTGCTGCCGAATTCACCACATCGTCCGGCACGATGCAGTTCCAACCGGAGAAGCCCATTCCGGCGACGCTTGTCGCCAAGCTGGTGAAAGCACGGATCGCCGAGAATTTTGAAGCTGCCGACGCGAAAGCACATCGAGTGGCGGTAAAAAAAGCAGCCGCAAAAGGGCCGAAGGCCAAGAAATAGCTACAGCTGAAGCAAGCCCAACGGCGCAAGCCCGATCAACGCCGCGCTCAGCATGTTGGTGAGCGTCCCGGCCAGCAGGCTTTTCAATCCGAGATCGGCGAAATCATCTCGCCGTTCGGGGCAAATCGAGCTCAGGCCGCCGATCATGATCGCCACCGAGGCAAAGTTCGCAAATCCGCAGAGCGCGTAGATCATCATCAGACGAGTGCGCGGCTCGATCGCATCCGACGCCAGGCGCGACATATCGAGATAGGCGATCAGCTCGTTGAGCGCGGTCTTCGCGCCCATCAGCTCGCCGGCAGGCAGGGCATCGTGCCACGGAATGCCCAGCATCCACATGAAGGGGGAGAATATCCAGCCAAAGATGCGCCCGATCGTCAGCTCCGATCCGCCGATCTCCGGCAAAGCTGTAGCGAGCAGCATGTTCGCCAACGCCACGAATGCGACAGCGGCCAGCAACATCGCCACCACGGCGATCAGCATGTTGACCCCATCCTGCACGCCGCGCGCAAACGCATCCATCGATGAGCGATAGAGCTTCGGCGCCTTCTCGATTGCCGCCGCGCCCACATCGTCGCCTGCTGGCATCATGACACGTGCAATGGCGATCGAACCGGGCGCTGCCATGAACGAGGCGATGAGGATATGCCCCGCCGCATCGGGCGACGATCCGCCCAGGAATGACGCATAGAGCGCCATGACCGTGCCAGCGATGGTCGCCATGCCCGTTGTCATGATCACGAACAGGTCGGCGCGTGACATCCGCTCGAGATAGGGTCGCACGACAAGCGGCGCCTCGACCATGCCGAGAAAGATATTGGCCCCGGTCGCCAGACCCAAAGCGCCACCTATGCCCATTGTCTTGCGCAAGACGAAGCCAAGGCCGCGGCATGCCCACTCCAGCACACCCCATCGCCAGAGCAGCGCCGACAAGGCCGACACCACGATGATCAGCGGCAACACGCCAAAAGCAAGAACCGTGCTGTTCTCGGGGTTGGTCAACGCATAGGGCGTTGCGCCGCCGGCCAGATAACCGAACACGAAGCGCGCGCCTTCAAGTGTTGCGGCCTGCAATCCGTCGATCCCGGCCGAGACCCCCGCCAGCAGGGCTCGCAGCGGCGGCAGCGCAAACATCGAAACCGCCAGCACGATCTCAAGCCCAAGCGCGACGGCCACGATGCGCCACGGGAATTTCGAACGATTGTCCGACAACGCCCATGCCACGGCGATCACGAATGCAACGCCGCCGAGGCTGCGCAGATTGTCGATTGAAAAGCCCATGCCCACTCTTGCCGACCAGATCCTGCCCCGCGCAACTCTTGGCGCATTCCAGGCCGCGACAACAGCCCCGCTCTCGCATTCAAAGGCGCCGGCAATCGCCATTGCTCGCGACCTGACCGCTTCACCCTATCGCACGCCCGCGCCCGCGCGCCCCGTTGCCAAACGTCCGCAATCGTGCTCGCCAGAGCGCATGAAGGGCAAGGTCAGCATCGATCCGGATTTCGGCGTCTTCCGCGAGGGAGCGCTCGACGATCTCGACAGCTTTTTCCGCAAGCACGGCTTTGCGATCCTGCCGTTGCTCTATTCGCCCGCCAGCCTCGCCGCCATGCTGGCCGAATGCGCAACGGCGCAGACCCGCGTCGCCAATGGCGAACTGGCCGAGAAGCACGGCAACTCCATCCTGACCGACGCCGCCGCTGGCGGGCGCTTTGCCAACTATGTGCAATACATCACCCAGATCGCACCACAGACGCGCGCCGCAGTGGTTCACCCAGCGATTACCTCGCTGATGGACCGCTGGATTCCGAACGGTCACCTGCGCGAGCATTCGCGCTTTGGCGTTGTCTATCAGGATGCGCGTGCGGATCTGGCTTCAGGCTACAAGCGCATCGGCTGGCACAGTGACTGGCAGAGCGGACCGCAGCTGGACGTCTGGCCCAGCGCGGCCTTCACGATCCATATCGACGGCACAAGCCCTGCGAACGGCTTCCTGCGTGTCGTGCCCGGCAGCCATCGCTGGGCGACGCCTGCGCCGTTCCGCAACGCCAACAACGTGCCCCTGCCCGACGGCGCACGCGCCAGCGGGGGACATGTGCAGATCGAGCCACCCTTCGACATGCCGCTGGGCTTCGAGAAAGTGCCCGGCGAAGTCGCGATCTATTGCGATGATGGCGATGTGCTGTTCCACGACGCCTATCTCTGGCACTCGGCCGCATCCGCCACAGATGCGAGTGCGATCCGCCGCCATATCCGCGGCGCGTGGTTTTCGGGCGAGCCCGACAAGGTCGAAGGCGATTACCTGGAAGACTTTGTAAAAAACGCTGCTCGCTGAATGTAAAAAACGCGGCCCGCCGAGCGAGCCGCGTTCTCATTACAACAGTAGAACCTGACCTAGAGGCCGGCCTTGAAGGTCGCCAGCAGGCGGCCCCATGCCCGGTCCGCTTCGGCCTGGTTGAACACCTGGCTGTCAGGCGGACACCAGCCGTGATCGGCCGCATAGACTTCGACTTCCGCCGGAATCTTCTGCGCATCGAAAGCAGCTTTCACCTTCTCCTTCACGGTCGTGTCCTGCTTGTCGTCGTTCTGCGCGACGGCGATCAGCACGGCCTTGGCTTTCATCTGCGGCACGAGCAGCACGGGGCTGGTCGGCGCAGCGGTCGCAAGACCGCCACCGTGGAACGAGCCACCGGCCGTCACGCGATCGGGCACAAATGCCATCGTGCGCATCACCAGCGGACCGCCCATGCAATATCCGGTCGTGCCGATACCTTTGGAGGTGTCGACTTCCTTCTGCTTGTCGAGCCAGGCGACGGCCGCGATCGCATCCTTCTTGGTGTTGTCCGGGTTGCTGGTCGTCGGGCCCATGAGGGCGACGAGACGCTGGCGCACTGGCGGGTCCGAGAACTTCTCGGTTGTCGCGTCGAACACCTGACCCTTCGCCATGCGATAGAACGGGTTCACGGTCAGCACCGCATAGCCCGACTCTGCGAGGCGCTTGCCCATCAGACGGAAAGCGGGACGCAGGCCCATGATGTCCGGCCACACCAGAACGGCCGGGTGCTTGCCAGAAGACGGAGCGGCGTAGTGCGCGTCGATCACGCCATCCGGCGTGGTGATCTCGACTTCACGCTCCACGATCGTGGCGGGATTTTCCGGGCTGGTCGTGCAGGCGGCAAGCGCCGCCATCGACATCACGCCAAAGCCGCGCCGCGAAAGCCGGCCTGAGTCAAACCCATCTTCGTTATCGTGTTCGGTATGCTCGTCACACATGTTCGTCTCTCCCTGCCGTACTGCGGTGGCTGTTGTCCCGCCGAGCTATGGACAATCTATACGGGTTTTCAGAACGCGGGCAAATCGCGACGGCGTGACGCCCGGATGTCAGCGATCACTGATCGGTACGGCCATTCAATGCTGACATATGCTGGCAGGACCGGCTGCTAGAACGCGCAATCGACAAGGAAATCGCGCGATGCCGGGCCTGATCCCCACCCCTACGCTTCTGGCTTATGTTGGCCTCGTTGTTGCGATCGCGATAGCACCCGGTCCCAATGTTCTTTTCGTCATGACGCAATCAGCCTGGCGTGGGCCCCGCGCAGGCTTCCATGCGGCGGCAGGCATCGAAACGGCCAATTCGCTCTATGTGCTGCTGTCGGCGATCGGCCTTGCCAGCGTGATAGCTGCTTCGGGCGCTGCGTTCGAGATCATCAAATGGGCAGGCGCAGCTTACCTCGCCTGGCTCGGCTTCCAGGCCATCCGCGCATCTTTCAGCAAGAGCGACACCCCGCCCCTTGCCACCGGGGAAGCAAGCGCAAAGGCATGGCGTGACGGACTTATGGTCGGCCTCGGCAATCCGAAGACAATCCTGTTCTTCCTCGCGCTTTTTCCGCAGTTCATCGACCCGACAAAGCCGGTCTGGGCCCAGTCGCTCTTTCTCGGCGCCATCACCATCGTGATCAACTTCGGCGCGCAAACCATCTACGCGCTTGCCGGCGGCATGATGTCGAAAGCCTTGTCGCACAACCCGGTGAAGCGCTGGTTCCAGCGCGGCATTGGCGGCGCCTTCATGGGGCTGGCAATAATCGCCGCAACGATCAGGCGCGCAGCGTAACCGATCTAGCGGTCAAGCCAGCCCTCGGCCTTCGCCCATTTGAAGTCCGACGTTGCGGAAGCGGCAAGCCGTTCCGTCTCATAGCCTTCAGACCCGGACCCATAAACGCGGCCACCGATGACGCGGATGGTCAGGCGCTGCGAGTTGTTGATCGGAACTTCCGCCGGCGCATCAAACTCGATGCGATGGCGCGCCAGACCGCACTCGATAGTCACGCGACGCATGCCGCCGATGCGGCGCGTCGAAACCACGAGCCCAGGTATGCCCGGGCCGCCATCGGTCACCATGGTGACGTCCTCGGGACGCAGATAGAGCTGCGCAGGCCCATCCGGCAAAGCGCCAATCTCGAGATCGAGCAGCCGCTCATCCAGCGTGGCGCGGCCATTGCCGATCTGGACCGGAATGACACTCGACTCGCCGATGAAAGAGAACACAAACGGCGTTGCCGGCGTGTCGTAGATTTCGTCGGGCGTCGCTGATTGCTCGATCTTGCCCTTGTTCATGACGACCACGCGGTCAGCCAGCTCAAGCGCTTCTTCCTGATCGTGCGTGACGAATAGCGTGGTGTGGCCAGTGCGCTCGTGGATCTCGCGCAACCAGCGACGCAAGTCCTTGCGCACGCGCGCATCCAGCGCGCCGAACGGCTCATCGAGCAGAAGCACGCTCGGTTCAATCGCCAGTGCGCGGGCAAGCGCCACACGCTGCCGCTGGCCGCCCGAAAGCTGCGCCGGGAAACGGCGCTCAAGGCCGGACAGCTGCACGAGGTCCAGCAGCTCCAGCACGCGCCGCTTGATCTCGGATTCCTTGGGCTTGTTCTTGCTGCGCGCACGCAGGCCGAAGGCAATGTTGTCCATCACGCGCATATGCTTGAACAGCGCGTAGTGCTGGAACACGAACCCAACACCACGGTCCTGGATGCGGCTGTCGGACAGATCGCGATCGTTGAAATAGACGGTACCCGAATCCGGCGCCTCCAACCCTGCGATGGTGCGCAGCAGCGTCGTCTTGCCCGAGCCGGACGGACCCAGCAGCGCAACCAGCTCACCCGGCTGAACGGTCAGAGACACGTCATCGAGCGCGGCGATGCCGACATACTGCTTCCGGAGATTTTCCGCACGAACCTGCATAAAGACGTATGTGCTCCGATCAGTGGCGCCGCTGTGCTGCGATCTCGCCGGCGAACCGGGCTTCAAGCAGCGTCTTAACCGCAAGCGTGACGAGGGCAAGCATGGCCAGCAAGGACGCCACGGCAAATGCCGCGGCAGCCTTGTTGTCGTTATAGAGGATTTCGATGTGCAGCGGCAGCGTGTTCGTCACGCCGCGAATGTGGCCCGAGACCACGGAAACCGCGCCGAATTCACCCATCGCGCGCGCATTGCACAGCAGCACGCCATAAAGCAGACCCCATTTCACGTTCGGCAACGTGACCTGGAAGAACGTCCGCCAGCCGCTGGCGCCCAGCGACACGGCCGCCTCCTCTTCCGAGGAGCCTTGCTGCTGCATCAGCGGGATGAGTTCGCGCGCGATGAAAGGGAACGTGATGAAGATGGTCGCAATCACGATGCCCGGCACAGCGAACAGAACCTTGATGCCATAGCTGTCCAGCACCGGCCCCAGCGCGCTGTTGGCGCCGAACAGCAGCACGAAGATCAGGCCAGACACGACCGGCGAAACGGCGAATGGGAGGTCGATCAGCGTGAGCAGGAACGCCTTGCCCTTGAAATCGAACTTGGCGATCAGCCACGCGGCAGCCACGCCGAAAACGAGGTTGGCCGGCACGGCGATCACCGCCACCAGAAGCGTCAGTTGCAACGCCGCCATCGTGTCAGGCAGCGCCAGCGCATCGAAATAGACGCCAAGCCCGCGGCTGAACGCCTCGACGAACACCACAAGCAGCGGCGCAATCAGCATCAGCCCGAGGAAGCCCAGCGACACGGCGATCAGCACCATGCGCGTCCTAGGGCCCTCGCCGATCGCCTGACGAACCTTGCTCTTCTGACGTGTCGCCGTTGCTTCGCTACTCATGGCCGAACCACTTCCGGCTCCAGGCCTGCAGCAGGTTGATCACGAACAGCATGGCGAACGAGATCACCAGCATGATCGTCGCGATCGCTGTCGCGCCGGCATAGTTGTGCTCTTCGAGCTTAATGATGATCAGCAGCGGCGCGATCTCGGACTGGTAAGGCAGGTTCGAGGCGATGAAGATCACCGAGCCGTATTCGCCGACACCGCGCGCGAACGACAACGCGAAGCCGGTGAGGATGGCCGGGAAAAGCGCCGGGAAAATCACGCGCGTGACCGTGCGCCAGCGCCGCGCGCCAAGCGTTGCGGCGACTTCCTCTGTCTCCCGATCAATCTCTTCCAGAACGGGCTGCACGGTGCGCACGACGAACGGCAAGCCAACGAAGATCAGCGCCATCACCACGCCCGTCGAAGTGAAGCCCACCTTGATGCCGAACCAGTCGTCCAGGATCATTCCGAAGGGGCCGTTGGGCGCATAGAGCGTTGCAAGCGCAATCCCGGCCACCGCCGTCGGCAATGCGAACGGAAGATCCACCGCCGCATCGAGCCAGCGACGCCCCGGGAAGCGATAACGCACCAGCACCCAGGCCACGAGCACGCCGAAGACCGTATTGATGATCGCCGCGATCAGGGCGGCGCCGAACGACAGCTGCAGCGCCGAGACAACGCGCTGGTCGAACGCGATCTTCCAGAACTGGTCCCAGCCCAGCGAGGCGGAACGGATACCAAGACCGGCGAGCGGGATGAGGACGATCAGCGACAGGTACGCGATCGTATATCCCATGCTCAGGCCGAAGCCTGGCAGGACGCTACGCCGCCGCCAGCGGAAACTACGCGCCCCGTCCGGCGCCGTTGCCGTCATACGCTATCTCGCCGTGAAGATCTGGTCGTAGAGACCACCGTCGTCAAAATGCTTGGGTTGCGCCTGCGCCCATCCGCCAAACAGCGGGTCGTCGATCGTCACCATCTCAACCGGCTGAAGCCGCGCGATGTCGGCCGGGTCTGCGGCGGCGGGATCGTTGGGGCGATAATAATGCTTGGCGACAATGCGCTGACCAGCGGGCTCGTAGAGATGCTTGAGATAGGCTTCGGCCACCGCAACCTGCTCGGGGCCTTTCTTCTCGGCATTGCCAACCACAACAGCAACTGGCGGTTCCGCGCGGATCGACAGCGAGGGGTAGATGATCTGGTACTTGTCGGCGCCCTGCTCATCCAGCGTGAGGAAACCTTCGTTCTCCCACGTGATCAGCACGTCGCCCGTGCCCTGCTGGGTAAACGTCACCGTGCTGCCACGCGCGCCGCTATCAAGCTTCAGCACGTTCTTGTAGAGCGCAGCGACGAACTCCTTGATCTTGGTCTCATCGCCCGCGAACTGCTTTGAGGCATAGGCCCACGCCGCCAGATAGTTCCAGCGCGCGCCGCCCGATGTCTTGGGGTTCGGCGTGATCACGCCCACGCCCGGAAGTGTCAGGTCATTCCAGTCCTTGATGTTCTTCGGGTTGCCCGCGCGCACCAGGAACACGATCGTCGAGGTGTACGGCGCCGAATTGGCCGGCAGCTTGGTGCGCCAGTCCGCCGGAATCTTGCCGGTCTCCTTGGCGATCAGGTCGATGTCGTTCTGCAGCGCGAGCGTCACAACATCCGCATCGAGCCCGTCAATCACCGAACGGGTCTGCTTGCCCGATCCGCCATGGGACATGTTGACCTTCACGGTCTTGCCCTCAGGCGTCTTGTAGTTGGCCGAGAAGTCGGCGTTGAACTCCTCATAGAGCTCGCGCGTCGGATCATAGGAAACGTTCAGCAGCGAGATTTCGCCGCCTGCATTCGTCTGGCCCCCGCACGCGGCAAGCGCCAGCGATGCGGCCAGGGCGACTAGCTTCAGGCGCATGAGAGAAGTCCTCCGGAGCAGCTATTACGCTAGTGGTCCGGTAGAGTTTGTCAAACCTGGATCAGGCGACAGCGTCTCTCAGACGCGGCGGCAGGCGGGCCTCCAGCGCGTCCGCAATCGTCGTCCGGTCGAGCACGCCACGGGTCGCATCCGCCACCTGCGCGAACACCCGACGAACCTCGCAACTCGCCTCCTCCTTGCAGTCCTCGCAGCGTCGGTACGCGATCTTGGACAAGCACGGCAAAGGCGCGATCGGGCCATCGATAATGCGCAGCACCTCACCGAACGAAATCGTGTCGGCAGGCCGCAAAAGCCCATAACCACCGGCTTTTCCGCGCCGGGACGCCACCAGTCCCTGATGCTTCAGGTCGAGCAGGATCTGCTCGAGAAACTTCTTCGGGATGTTCTGGGTTTCGGCAATCTCCGAAATGAAGGTCGGCTTTCCGGGCGGCTGCTTGGCCAGCGCCACGAGCGCCCGCAATGCGTATTTAGCCTTCTGTGAGATCATCGGCTTTACCGGGACAGAAAAGGGCAGCGCCCGCTAACCAGCTGGCGACTCTCTTCAAACTATATTGTCCCTGTAGAGTAAGTAAACGGACTAAACCCGCCTTTCCCTGCCGGGGAGAAGCGGCTGCCGCAGTGTCCACTCCTTGAGATATAGCCCGCAAATGCGTCGACAACCCGCCCTGCTCTCCTGTTTTGCCCTCGCCACCGTTCTGGCAGCCCCATCCGGGCTGGCGCAGGAAGCGGCAAAGGAACAGCCATGGCGGCTGGGAACGGCCATCGACGCGCCCGACTGGCTGAAAATCACCGGCTCTGTCCGTCCGCGCTACGAAACCCTGACCAATACCCTCGTCGCTGGCCGCAGCGGCGGCGATGAACTGCTCAGCGTCCAGACGCTGCTCAAAGCCGAGATCAACACCGGCGCCATCATCATCGGCGGCGAACTCCTCGATTCGCGCCTGGTCTCCGGCAATGCCGGCGGCGGCTCTGCCGCCGAAGTCGATGCGCTTGAGCCTTCCCAGCTCTATCTCGCCTGGCGCCCGAAGGACTTCCTGCAGCAAGGCGCGGCCCTGGACCTTACGCTCGGCCGCTTCACCATGGACGTCGGCTCCCGCCGCCTGATCGCGCGCTCGGGCTATCGCAGCATCCTGCAATCCTTCGATGGCGCGCGCGCGGTCTGGACCAGCAATGCCAATCTGAAAGCGACCGCGTTCTACACCCACCCCGTCAACCGTGCGCCGTCCGACGTCCCTTCCGCGCTCGACAACGAAGTCTGGCTCAACCAGCCACTCGACAATGTCCGCTTCGGCGGCCTCAGCCTCGAAGCGCCGCTGCCCTACACGATAGTTGGCGAAGTCTACCTCTTCGACCTCGATGAAGACGACGCCTCCGACAACGCCACCCGCAACCGCGACCTCTCGACGCTCGGCGCCCGCCTGCGCCTCGCCCCCGCCAAGGCGGCTTTCGACTTCGACCTCGAATACGCCAGCCAGACCGGATCGGTACGCGCGACCACAAGCTCCGCCGACACGACCGATCTCGACCACGACGCCGAGATGATCCACGCCCAGCTCGGCTACACGCTGGATGCGCCCTGGGCGCCCCGCATCGCCCTGCAGTACGATCAGGCCTCCGGCGACCGCTCGCCATCCGATCTCTCAAGCGAACGCTTTGACGTCCTGTTCGGCGACCGCGCCTTCGAGTTCGGCCCCACCAGCATTTACGGCGTCATTGCCCGAACCAACCTGATCGGGCCGGGCGTCCGTCTCGAAGTGAAGCCCGACAGCGCATCCGACGCAGCGCTCGCCGTCCGCCGCCTGCAGCTCGAATCAAGCGCCGACAGCTTTTCAAACTCCGGCGTGCGCGACACAGCCAGCGCGTCCGGTGACGACGTGGGAACCCAGATCGAACTGCGTTACCGGCGCTGGCTCCTTCCGGATTCGCTCCGCCTCACTGTTGGCGGGGCGGCCGTCATGCGTGGCGAGTTTCTCGAATCAGCGCCCAATGCCGCAAGCGAAGGCGACACCCTGTTCGGCTATACCGACCTCACCTGGACGTTCTGACCACGTCACAGATTATGTCCGGCTTATGGCGCCGCCCCGTCTGCGGCGCGCAATTTCCCTTGCCGCAACTGCGTAATTTGCGAGCACAACCCGCGACGCCCATGTAAATTGCCTGCGGTTCCGGCGCTGGCGCATTGGGGTTTTCTGGGTGGACGGCAACAGCCTTCCCGATCTGACCGTGTTTCGCCCGCTCGACATCGAGCGGTATGCGAAACGCTTGTCTCTCGAAACACGCGGCGCTGAACGCGGCGCGGCGAACCAGCCGCCAGCCGATGCGCTCGCCCTCGACGACATCGAATCCGAAGTCGTCGGCGGCATCGTTGCGGAGCGCACGCAGCTGCGCAACGACATGATCGATCGCCTGCGCAGCCTCAATGAGCTGCTCGCCCGCGCCCGCTCGCGCCTCGTCACCACCGAACTCGAAAGCCGCATCGCGCCGAAAATCTCCGCCATCGAACAGCGCGCCGTTGTCGATCTCCGCGACCTCGAACAGAAATTCCAGCGCCTGCGCGAAGGCCAGGCGGATTTCCAGGAATGGCGCGACCGCCGGAAACTCAAACGCCCCGCCAAGGCGCCACGCGGCGCCTTCGTCTTCTTCGCTGACCTGTTCCTGATCGCGCTCGTTGAAGGCGGCCTCAACCTGTTCTTCTTCACCGAGGGCAATCAGCTCGGCATGCTCGGCGCGTTCTTCCAGGCGCTCATCATCGCCGCCGCCAACATCGTGGTCTGCACCGTGATCGGCTTTGCGCTGGTGAAGCGGGTCAACAGCACCTTCATATTCAACAAACTGCTGGGCTTTGCCGCTGTACTCGCCTTGCTAGTCGGCCTGCCCGTCGTTCACGCCGTCATCGGCCTCTATCGCGTGGCCCGCAACGCGGTTGAGCAAGGCGTGTCCCCCCTGTGGACCGCGGTCGACTGGTTCACCCAGATCTACCGCACCTCGCCGACGCCCCAGCCTGCCGCATGGGGCTTCAGCCATCTAGACGAGCTCAGCTTCATCATGATCGCGGTCGGCATCATCGCCGGCGTCTATGCCGCCCGCAAAGGCTATGAATTCGGCGACCGCTACCCAGACTACACCAAGCGCTACAACGAAGCCGAAGACCAGCGGGACGACTATCTCGACCTGCTCGACGACGTGACCGGCGAGATGCTCGACGAACAGGCCGCCGCCTCGCAAGCCGTCGGCGCCTTCCTCTATGATATTGGCCCGTCCCTGCAGGCCATCGACAATCACACCGACGCCAAGAAACAGCTCGAAGCCGCAGCGCGCAATTACGAGGCCGAACTCGAAAGCGCCGCCAACACCATGCTGTCGATCTATCGCGGCGCAAATTCCCGCGCCCGCTCCGCGCCGCCGCCGCCCCACTTCGGCAGCCCCGTTCGCCTCGCCAATCCCGGCTTCGCCAACGGCGCCATTCTCGACCCCGCCCTCGCCAGCCTGTTCGCAACGTCTGTCGATATCGCCGAAGCTCGCTCCGCCGCCGAACGCGCACAGCAGATAGCGAAAGAGCAGAAGGAAAAAGTCGACGCCGCCATTGCCGCCACGCGCGCCACGCTGGCCAAAGCCGAACAGGTCCGCGATGTCGCGCCGTAGCCGCCGTTCATCCTCCGGCTCACGGCGCAGCCGCAATGGCGGCGGAACGCCATGGGGCGCGATCGCCAAGGTCGCTGGCGGCGGCGCATTTCTCGCGGCGCTCGGCGTCACCTTCTTTCTCGTGAATCAGAAAGCCGAAGCCACCGACCCCACCACATGGTGCAATCGCGCCGGCCCCGCCGAAGTTCACCTCATCCTGCTCGACGCCTCCGATCCGCTCGACGGCGTACAGGCCGAAACAGCGCGCGCCAAAGTCGTCAGCGCCATCCGCGCCGCGCCGGAAAACGCCCGCGTCGACATCTTCCTGGCTGACCGTGGCGACGGCAGCCTTGGCGAGCCCATCTTCTCGAAGTGCAATCCGGGCGTTCCAACCGCGCTCGACGCCGCCATCTCCGATGTCGAGAAGAAGAAGCGCGACTACGAACAGGGCTATCTCGCGGCGGTTGATGAAACGATGGCGAAGGTCCTGCAGGTCGAACCCGCGAAGACATCGCCTATCATCGAATCCCTCCGCTCAGCCGCCACGCGTTCTTTCTCGCGCCTCGCTGGCGACGTGCCCGTCCGCATCACCTTGATCTCGGACATGGTCCAGAACTCGCCCATGCTGAAACAAAGCAAGGGCATCGGGGATTTCGCGACCTTCAAGAAATCCGCAGGCTGGTCCAGCTCGCTGGTTGATCTGCACCATGCGCGTATCAGCATCGTCTATGTCACGCGCGCCAATTATCGCGACGTCCAGAACAACGGCCACATCAACTGGTGGTCGCAATACTTCGACGAGATGAACGGGACGCTCTTAGAGTCGGAGGCGATCTGATGGCCGACGATATCAAGCCCGTCTCGATCCCGGAGCCCCTGACAGCCACCGTCATCACCAATGACGAGCCTGTCTCCAGCCGCATCCCCACCACGCCCGGCCGCCAGCCGGATGTTTCCAAGCGACGCATCTCGGACACCGCCGAGAAGATCACCTATTTCGTCGCGCTTCTGGCAGGCAGCGCCTTCATCCTGCTCGGCAAGACGGCCGGCTGGCTCACGCCCACCGCCGGCGCCGTCGCAGCCTTCATCTTCATCGTCGCCTATTTCGGCGTCTCGTGGCTGTCCATCCGCCAGCGCGTCATGCGCGCCGACCGCCTTGGCGACAACTGTTACTATCTCGGCCTTGTCTACACGCTCGCCTCGCTGATCGCGACGCTGATCCAGATCGAGGGCGGCGCGGAGATCGCGGGCCTCCTCGGAAACTTCGGTGTCGCCCTCGTCTCCACCGCCACCGGCATCATCGCGCGCCTGATCCTCATCCAGTTCCGCTCCGAGAATGACGATGTCGAAGACCGCGCCCGCAACGACCTGGCGCAGGCCGCGCAGGAAATGCGCTCCTCGCTCCTCTCCTCCGCCGAAGCCTTCCGCACGCTGCTGGTCGGCGCGCAGGAAACCTTCCGCATCTCCATCGAACACACCCGCGCCAATGTCGAAGACGCCCGCGAGATCACCGAGCGGATGAAGGGCATGGAGGTTTCGCCCGAAACCCTCAACACCGCGCTCAAGGCGACAGTCGTCCAGCTCGAAGCCGCTGGCGCTCGCCTCTCCGAAGCCGGCCGCGAGATCCGCGATCAGGCCAACGCCGTCACCTCCACCGTCACCGCCGCCGAACGCTCCGAAGTCGGCCTCCGCAAGATCGACCACGTCCTGAACGATCTCGCCCGCACGCTGGAAAAACAGCGCGCCGCCACCGAGAACATTGTCGCCGCCCTCGACGGCCAGAAAGTCTTCCTTGCCCAGCACCGCGCCGCCATGGAAGCTGACGCCGAACGCGCCCGCGAAGCCGTGCAAAAGGTCTATTCCGCCCTCGGTGACCTCGCCAACACTATCGTCCGGCGGGTCAACTGATGCGCAGCGCCAACGACCCGGTCGGCTACCGCCGCGGTCTCGTCCTCGGCCTCACACTCGCCGAAACGCTCCTACTCGTCCTTTTCATCCTGCTGCTCGTCTATGCCGCGCTCGGCCAGCAGCGCGACAAGAAGATGAAGGAACAGGAAGCCCAGATCGCCGGCCTCAGCCTGCGCATCGACAGCGGCGTCGACCGCCTCGCCCGCGAACTCACCCTCTCCGGTATCGCCTCCAACCCGGACGAACTCTCACGCAGGCTCAACCGCCTCACCGACGAGATGGCGCGCAACGCCCAGCTGCAGAAAGATCTCGTCACCTACCAGCGCCTCGTGCCCACCGCCTCTGAAGCGAAGCAACTCGCTGACGCCTTCGAAGTCCAGCAGAGCGAAACAGCCCAGCAGGTTCTCGACCGCCACCTCTCCCTCACCACCACCGCGCCCCCGGCCGAAACAACCGACGCGCCAAAAACTCTCGCCGAAGCCCTCGCCGCGCTCGATCGCATGGCCGGTCAGCTCGACTATTACGAGCGCCAGCAACTCACCGCCGGCAACGGTCTCACCTACCCGCCCTGCTGGCAGCGCGACGGAAAGATCGTCTACACCTACGACGCGCTGCTGCTCGACGATGGCCTCCGCCTCGCGGTCACTGACAACCGCACCGGCCTCGACATGGCCGGCCTGCGCGCCAATGGAACTGAGCCACCGCTCGGCCAGACCATCTCGCGCCAGACCTTCCTCGCGCAAACCAAAGGCCTCCACGCGTGGAGCGTCGGCCAAGGCTGCCGCTTCTACGCCCGCATCGTCGACGGCACGTCCGCAGGCAACAAGACCGGCTACATCCAGGCGCGCAAAGCCGTCGAGGATCGCTTCTACCCCCTCGTCGCCGGCGCCGCCGCGCCAACGCCCGTACCGGCATCTGGCCCCACGCCATGAACCAGCCGCCAGATCCCCGCGAACTCGACGACGCCATCGCCCGCATGCGCGCCGCCGTCCTCGCGGCCAGCTTCCGCAAACTTCGCTACAGGCTGAGCCCGGACGAAATCACCACGCTGCTTGCTGAACAGAAATCCGACACTCAGGCCTTCGACCAGATCGAAAGCCGCCAGCCCTTCTTCACGAAACTGATGATCCGCTGGCGCCGCTTTCGCCGCGGCCGCAACCGCTAGGTCGCCCGCACGCCCACAAAGCTGCGCTTCATCATCAGCTGGTGCTCGACATGCGCGATCGCCTCGATCGCCTCGCCCAGCCGGTCCTTCACGTCAGACACCGCAACGCCTGCCTGCGCCGGCGTCGCATCGCCCGCCCGGCCAAGCCGCTCGCATTCCTCGCAAGCGTCCCCCAGCGCCATCAGCCCAACCGAGCGCGCCGCGCCCTTGATGCCGTGCGCCGCATCCGCCCACTGCGCAGCCTCCGCATGCGGGTCGAGCATCCGTCCCCACAGCTCTGCCGACTGCCTGAAAATCCCCAGCGCCTCGACCGCGAGCTCGGCATCGCCCCCGGTCATTGTCTCAAGCTGGCTTACATCGATCACTTCGGCCATGGCGGCGCGTCCCCTGCAACGCATAGAGGGTCGAAGACTCGCGATAACGGCAGGTTAAGTCCGCGCAGCCAGGCCAATCGAGACGCTCCGCACCGCTACCGGAGCGTACCCACGCCCGCACACAAAAAAGCGTCTCCCCAGCGCCTCATTTCGTTTCATTCCGTGTCCGATGCCGAATTTCCGCCTTGAAGTGTGGCGAGCTTGGGATCACAACTTTCCGGGTTAAGGGGTCGGCCCGATGATCGAAGTCATTGTGAATGTCAGGGATGCAGTGTTTGCGGCGCTCGTCGCATGGACCGGCGTTGGCGATTCCGAACCCGCCCAGCCGGCCAAGGATCAGGACATGAAACGCGGCAAACCCGCGCCGATCGAAAAGCCGGTCCAGCAGCAGCCCACCAAGGTCTGGTAGGCTTAAGGCTTTCCTGCCCCCAACGTCCCAACTCGCTCCGTTTACCGAAAATCGTCAGCTAGCGTTGCGAAAACGGACGTTTTCGCCTGTCGCGGGTTCACGAAATTCCCGCAGATTCCGGCTCTTGGGCTGACTCAACCCTCTTTCCAACACGGCGCCGCATCTGCAAAGTGTGGTTGCTGTGTGGGCGGGTAGAGCCGCGATGACTTGGAAGAATTCCTCGAAGAATTCTGACGGGGTCCCGACCACGCCCGCTTGCTGGCGCGAGTTCGCCACACTGGACTGGTCAATCTGAACACATGACAGAATATCTGGATCGCAGAACGCCCAACCGGGTCCGCGCTCAGCTCGAAGCTGCACGCACGGCCGGCGCATGGATGCCATGGGCGGGCGCCGCCCTTGCCCTCCTCCTCTGGGGCGGCATCGCCGCCTGGCTGGTCGCCACGATCGGCCCCGTCCAGCTCCTCGCCCAGCCACCCCTGATGCTGGCCGGCGGTTTCGCCGTCATGATCTCGACCGGCCTCGCCCTGATCTGCGCCGGCGTCATGGCCCGTGAAGGCGCCCGCTCGGCGGAAGCCAACCAGATTGTCCTCACCTCGGCCCGCCTCCTGCTGGAGCCTGCCGAAGCCACGCATGGCGAAGTCACCAACCTCGCCGAAGCAATCTCCCGCGAAACGCAGACGCTCAACAAGGCGCTCGGCGAAACACGCTCGCGCCTCGATGGCCTGAAGCACGACATCGAATCCAGCGTCACCGCCGCCCTCAAGGCTGCCGAGATCGTCCGCGCCGACTCGGAAGTCCTCGTCCACAAGATGAGCTCCGAGCGCCAGAGCCTTACCCAGCTTGCGGAAAGTCTCCGCAACCAGTCGGAATCGCTCGCCAAGTCGATCCCGCGTCACGCGCAGATGATGTCCGAAGCCGCCCGCGCCGCGCAGGATCAGGTCCGCCAGGCCGACGCCACGCTCGACCAGCGCCTGAAGGATCTTCAGGAAACCGCCGGCCACCTCGCCTCGCGCATCGACCAGCTCGACACGATGGGCGCCGAAAGCCGCAAGCGCGCACAAAATCTCGGCGGCGCCCTGGCGCGCCTCGACGAACAGCTCGTGCAATCGACCCGCATGGTCGAAGCCGCCACCAAGGCCGGCGAACTTGCGCAGGCCGCCGCCAAGTCCACTGCCGAATCCCTGCGCGATACGGTGTCAGACGCGCTCGGCTCCGCCATGAAGGCGACCGAGACGATCAACGCCAAATCGGCTCAGGCCGCTGAAGACGCGCGTACTGCCATGATCGCGCTCAAGGATGTCGGCCTGCAGGCCGAAGCCACGACGCGCGCCGCCACGATCGCTGCCCGCCAGCACGCGGATGAAACCGAAAAGCGCGCCAACCAGCTTTCGGAATCCCTCTTCCGCACAGCAACCCGCGCCACCAATGCCGCCGAGGATGGCCTCGAACGCGCCCGCCAGCGCATCGAGAAAGCCTCGCTTCTCATCGGCCAGATGCGCGACGACAACGATCACCCCTCGTCCGTCGACGATCTCATCCTCGAACCGGAAAAACCGGTCTCGATTGACGAACTGGTGCTCGAAAAGCCCCGCATGGAGACGCTGCTCCCGCCGCTATTCGCCGTGCCCGAAGCTCCCCGCCCGGTCGCAGTGACGCCGATTGCGCCCAAGCCCGCGCTCCCGAAACCCATCGCGCCCAAACCTACGGCTTCCGGCGGCTTCGACGATCCGATGTGGAATCCGATGCGTGGCGATGGCGCGCACGATGACGAACTCGTTCTCAACACCGTCGCCGCCCCGCGCGCCGTCCCCTCGCCCGATCCGTTGTTCGGGCCCGAGCCTGCGCGCAACAACAACGCCTCATGGCGCGGTCTTCTCTCCGGTATCGAGGAAGTGCCCCTGCAGGTCCGCGAACAGTCCGCAGGCCAGATGATCGACCGCCTAGATCGCGCAGGCGTCCGCCTGCAGCATGTCGTGAAAGCGTCGGACCTCCGCCGCATCGCCACCGCCTCGCATCATGGCGAACGCCAGCGCCGCCACGCCATTCGCGATGTCGCGCCCGGTGAGATCCAGCGTGTCTCCCGCATGCTGGAAGCCGACCGCGACCTGCGCCAGGCCGCCCGCAGCTTCGTCACCACCGAAGAGCCCGACGCCCTCCGCGTCCTCTCCATGGCCGAACGCGCCCGCGAAGACGCCGCCCCTAGGCTCTCAGCCTACCTCCTGCTCGACGCCGCCCTGGGCGCCGCGGTTTAGCTCCCGAGCTAATCCAGCCACCACCTGTCATCCCGGAAGCGACGCAGTCGCTATCCGGGACCCATTGCACCAACACGACAACCTCCCGATGGCTCGCTCCGCTCGGCCGGGATTACAATCAGCGATGCGAGATTGGGGGATAGAGGGGTTCCTAATTTGTAGGACGGCCAGAGATCTTCGCGGCTGATTTCGATAAGCTAGGCACAAAAGATGGGGGATGGAGCTCGCCAGATTCTACGCCCTCGTGGCCCGGCGTATTATGCTCGGCATGACACCGGCACAAACACGCGCAAACGGTCTAGGCAACCCATCCCTTCCTCAGCTCT
>Ga0208460_10000603_pt1 | contig 24428 bp, 16 predicted proteins | sample AD_STIC10_MetaG_FD_184436 | JGI IMG/M metagenome (GOLD analysis project Ga0208460, IMG submission 184436) | Active sludge microbial communities of municipal wastewater-treating anaerobic digesters from USA - AD_STIC10_MetaG (SPAdes) (version 2) | ecosystem: Engineered > Bioreactor > Anaerobic >... | reverse complement strand
GCTCCAGCCGCCGCTGAATACATTGCCGCGATAGTTGTTGCCATTGGCCACCACCGACAGATCGAGATTGTTGACGAGGGCAGGATTGGCGCCCGGTGCACCGGGGGCATCACTCCACGCCAGGGTTACCTTCAGCGGCTTGCTGGAATCGAGCACGCCAAAACTCCGCGTCCAGTTGGCGCCGCTGTTGGCCAGGATCTCGGTCTGGTCGAAATAGGCGGTCCCCACGGCGGGTGCAATCAGGTCGGTGACATTGACCCGGCCCCAGCCCTCGACCATGTTCGGAATGGTGCCGAGCGGGACGGCGCTGTTGACGAGCAGGGCCTTGGCCATGGCCGGGCTGGGATTGGCGCCGGCATTGAAGCCGCGCCACCATTGCGAGGCCAGCACCAGCGCGCCGGATACATGCGGGGAGGCCATGCTGGTGCCGGAACAGAAGGAGTACAGGTTGCTGGTGCCGGCAATGGCTGTTCCGCAACTGCCCGGGCTGTTGTTGCTGCGCGTCGATGCGATCTGCGCGCCGGGCGCAGCCACCGTGGGCACGATTCGCCCATCGACCGAGGGTCCGCGGCTGCTGAAGCTCGCCACGCTGTTGATGGCACCGGTGCGGTAGTTGTTGGTGGCCGCCACCACGATCAGGTTCTTGGCTTCCTTGGGTGCGGTGAGGGTGTTGGCACCGGGACCCGAGTTGCCGGCGGAAAACACTTCGATGAAGGGTTCGATGGCCGTGGTGTCGAAATTGCCGTCGCGCACGATGAGGTCATGCGTGCGTTCGGAGGCTTGGTACCCGTGGTTGGTGCCTTCGCCGGTGGTCCATGAATTGTTGGTGCCCACGGCGCCGCGCACGACCGCCTGCTTGCTGCTCTCCTGCCAGCCACCGACCGGTGGCCAGGAATTGCCGGCGATCGCATTGAGCGTGACGATGCCGTAACCCGGTGCCACGCCCAGTCCGTACTTGAATCCGTTGGCGTCGGCGAATCCGCCGGCCGCGGTGGCGCCGATGATGCCGGCAACGTGCGTGCCGTGGCCGCTGCCCGGACAGTCGCCGCCGGGCTGGGCCGGCGTGCAGCCGGGGAAGCTGTAACCATCGACGATGTGGGTGTTCAAGTCCGGATGGCCGTAATCCACGCCGTCATCGGTGACTGCCCAGCGCACGCCGGTGCCGTCGAATCCGAGGGTGCCGAGGAAGGATTGATAACCGGTGAACGGCACGCCCGCTTGCGAGTAGTTGCCGGCCTGGATCTGATCGGACATCTCATCGTCGAGCACCGGTTTGGGATCGGCATATCCCATCCACACCACCGTGCCGAGTTCGGCGGCGGCGGCCAGCGACCTTGCGCTCATCTCGACCACGGCGACGAAGAAGGTCCGGTCAGCCTGCGCGGGATAAGTCTGGATCACCGTGCCGCCGAGGGCCGCAAGGGCATCGAGTGTTTGTTGCAGATGGCCATCGTTGTAGATGAAGACATCCACGTTGCGGATGCGGCCCGTGCGTGCAGCCAGGGCCGCGCTGACCTTGTAGGCCGGATGGAAATTGCCGCTCCAGCGCACATGACCGCGCGCCTGGGCGGTGGCCAGCGCGTTGCTGTCGCCCCACACCAGGTACGCATTGTGCGGGTAGTACTGCAAGACCTTGAGCCCCGACAGCTCCAGCCCCTTCAGCCAGGCATCATCGATGGCGCCGTCGAACTGGACCAGACGCAGGCCAGCTTCATGGCCATCGAAGCGCTGATCCAGGCTCAATGCCGGTTCGCCTTCAAGCAGCGGATCAAATGCATGGTTGGGTACGCGCACTTGCATCGGGCTGGCCGGATCGATCGCGTGAGCCGCCAGGGGCAGGGCTGCGAGTACGGCAAGAAAAAGGGCCGAAGCCTTGAGATTTTGCGGACGACGAGAGTTGCGACGCGACATGGTGTGTCCTCTGGGTGCTGAGGAAGAAGGTGAGCGACCGGATGAACGCCGGACTATACGACATGCCGGGGCATCGACGCGGTCTCGTGTATGGAACACGGCCCGCGGTGTTCCGATCATGACAGCCTGATTGAAACGCCGGATACTCGGCCATCGCCCCCCGCGCGAGCCGGACATGAAAATCGCCTGCATCTGGATGGCTTCCATCGGCATTTCCCTGGCTTGGCTGGCGGGTTGCGCGGCAAGCGCGGAATCCGGGCCGGAGTGGCTGCATGCGTTGACTGCGCAACTTGGCTCCGAGCCAGTGAGCAATCCCCCGCAACGCATCCTGCGCTATCAGTACAACGACTCCACCGTGTTCTATCAGCCGCCGGTTTGCTGCGACCGACCCAGCGTGCTGTATGACGAGCAGGGAGGGGTACTGTGTTCGCCGGATGGCGGCATGACCGGTCGCGGCGATGGGCGCTGCGCCGATTTTCATGCGCAAAAATCCGACGAAACCCTGGTCTGGAAAGACCCGCGCGGCTCCTGAGCGGTCGGCCCCGGTTGGCGGAATCGTGGATCGGGGCGACAATGCAGGTTCGCAATCGTTCGGACCGCGATGGAGAATGACGAACGACAAGGACCCGAGCGCGTTGCCCCAACGCATCAACCCGGAGCAGTTTGATGGCCAGCCATGAAGTGAAAGTCCCCGATATCGGCAACTACTCCGGCGTGCCGGTGATCGAGGTGTTGGTCAAGGTCGGCGACAGCGTGGCCAAGGACCAGGGCCTGGTCACCCTGGAATCGGACAAGGCGACCATGGAAGTGCCCTCTTCCGTGGCCGGCGTGGTCAAGGAAATCAAGGTCAAGCTCGGCGACGAGATCGGCGAAGGCACGGTGGTGGCGATCGTCGATGCGGATGGCGCTGCTGCTCCGGCACCCAAGCCGACCGCTGCCGCAGCGGCTGCCGCCAAGCCCGAACCGGCACCCGCGCCTGCGCCGGCTCCGAACAAAGCCAGCATCGACACCAGCAAGCCAACCCGCTTGACCGAACTGGAAACCGCCGCACTGGCGCCAGACATCGATCCGGAAGTCTCTGGGCCACAGGCCTCGCCGCCGGTCAACTTTGGTGCAGACGCGGTGAATCCGGCCAAGATCCCGCATGCCAGCCCCGCCATTCGCCTGTTTGCGCGCGAACTGGGCGTGGACTTGAATCAGGTCAAGGGCAGCGAACGCAACGGACGCATCACCCGCGAGGACGTGCAGAAATTCGTCAAGGCCGCGCTCAGTGGTGGGGCACCACGCGCTGCAAGCGGTGGCGGTGGCCTCAATCTGCTGCCTTGGCCGCAGGTGGATTTCAGCAAGTTCGGTGAAGTCGAAACGAAGCCCCTGTCGAAAATCAAGAAGATTTCCGGTGCCAACCTGGCGCGCAACTGGGCCATGATTCCGCACGTCACCCAGTTCGATGATGCCGACATCACCGACCTGGAAGCCCTGCGCGTCGAACTCAACAAGGAAAACGAAAAAGCCGGCATCAAGCTGACCATGCTTGCCTTCCTGATCAAGGCGGTGGTTTCCGCATTGAAGAAGTTCCCGGACTTCAACGCCTCGCTGGATGTCAGTGGCGAAAGCCTGGTGCTGAAGAAGTACTTCCATATCGGCTTTGCCGCCGACACGCCGAATGGCCTGGTCGTGCCGGTCATCCGCGATGCCGACACGAAGGGCGTCATCGACCTCGCCCGCGAATCCGGTGAGCTGGCGAAGAAGGCGCGTGATGGCAAGCTAGGACCGGCCGACATGTCTGGCGGCTGTTTCTCCATCTCCAGCCTCGGCGGCATCGGCGGTACCGCGTTCACGCCCATCGTCAATGCGCCGGAGGTTTCCATCCTCGGCGTGTCCAAATCCGCGATCAAGCCGGTGTGGAATGGCGAGAAGTTCAAGCCTCGCCTTATCCTGCCCTTGAGCCTGAGCTATGACCATCGCGTCATCGACGGTGCTTCCGCCGCGCGCTTCACCGCGTATCTGGCCCAAGTGCTGGCCGACATGCGCCGCGTCCTGCTTTGAATCGGAGAAACGACGTGGCCAACGCGATTGAAATCAAGGTTCCCGACATCGGCAACTACAGCGGCGTGCCGGTGATTGAAATCCTGGTCAAGCCGGGAGACAGCGTGAAGAAGGACCAGGGCATCGTCACTCTGGAATCGGACAAGGCAACCATGGAAGTGCCCTCGCCCGCCGCCGGCGTGATCAAGGAGATCAAGGTCAAGCTCGGCGATGAAGTCGGCGAAGGTGCGCTGATTGCGCTGCTGGAAAGCGCAGAGGCTGCGACTGCTGCACCTGCACCTGCGCAAGCAGCAAAAGCGGCACCCGCACCTGTCGCGGCCGCACCTGCGCCTTCAGCGGCACCTGCACCGAAAGCAGCCGCAGCCAGCGGGCGCACGGCGGATTTCGAATGCCAGGTCGTTGTGTTGGGTTCCGGCCCCGGCGGCTACACCGCGGCATTCCGCGCCGCTGATCTGGGCCAGGACACGGTATTGATCGAGCGTTATTCCACGCTCGGCGGCGTGTGTCTCAATGTCGGCTGCATTCCCTCCAAGGCTCTGCTGCATGCCGGGCGGGTGATCGAGGAAGCCGCGCATGCCGAAGACATCGGCTTGAGTTTCGGCAAACCGAAGATCGATCTCGACAAGCTGCGCGCGAGCAAGGACAAGGTCGTCAAACAGTTGACCGGTGGATTGGCCGGCATGGCCAAGCAGCGCAAGGTGCGCGTGGTCGAAGGCGTCGGCAAATTCATCTCGCCGAATGAAATCGAAGTGGAAGGCAAGGACGGCAAGAAACTGGTGCGTTTCGAGAAAGCCATCATTGCCGCCGGTTCGCAGGCGGTGAAATTGCCCGGATTCCCCTGGGACGACACGCGCATGATGGATTCCACCGATGCGCTGGATCTCGCCGACATCCCAAAGAAGCTGCTGGTGGTCGGCGGCGGCATCATTGGCCTTGAAATGGCCTGCGTGTACGACGCGCTGGGCTCCGAGGTGACCGTGGTGGAACTGCTCGACCAGTTGATGCCGGGTGCCGATGCCGATCTTGTTCGACCCTTGCAGCAACGCCTGGCCAAACGCTATGCCGGCATTCATCTCAAGGTGAAAGTCGCGAAGATCGAAGCCGGCAAGAAGGGCCTCACCGCCACGTTTGAAGGGGACAAGGCACCCGAGCCGCAAACGTATGACCGCGTGCTGGTCGCCATCGGCCGCTCGGCCAATGGCGGCAAGATCAATGCACAAGCGGCCGGGGTGAACGTGACCGATCGCGGCTTCATTCCGGTTGACCGGCAGATGCGCACCAACGTGCCGCACATCTTTGCCATCGGTGATCTGGTCGGACAACCCATGCTCGCGCACAAGGCCACCCACGAAGGAAAAGTGGCTGCGGAAGTGGCAGCGGGCGAGAAGAGTGAGTTCGTCGCGCGGGTGATTCCCTCGGTGGCCTACACCGATCCGGAAATTGCCTGGGTTGGCCTCACCGAAACTGAAGCCAAGCAGAAGAGCATTGCCTATGGCGTCGGCAAGTTCCCGCATGCGGCTTCCGGCCGTGCCATCGGCATCGGTCGCACCGAAGGCTTCACCAAGCTGATCTTCGATGAAGCCAGCCACCGCGTGCTCGGCGCCGGCATCGTCGCCCCGAATGCCGGTGACCTGATCGCCGAAGTCGCCCTTGCCATCGAAATGGGCTGCGAAGCCGCCGACATCGGCCTCACCATCCATCCGCACCCGACCCTGAGCGAATCGGTCGGCATGGCTGCGGAAGTCTACGAAGGTACGATTACCGATCTGTACATCCCAAAGAAGAAGTAATCACCTCCCTCTTCCGGAGGGCAGGATTGGGTTGAGGCTAAGGTGGGTAATGCGAGGCTATCAAGGTAGGGTGGATAAGCCTGCAAGGCGCATCCACCAACGCGATGTGCGGCGGATGCGCTGCGCTTATCCGCCCTACAGGAAAGCGCTTCGCTTGTGGCGTCTACATTCCCATAGAAGAAGTAATCAGCTCCATCTTCCGGAGGACAGGATTGGGTTGAGGCCAAGGTGGGTGATACGAGGCTATCAAGGTAGGGTGGATAAGCCTGCAAGGCGCATCCACCAACGCGATGTGCGGCGGATGCGCTGCGCTTATCCGCCCTACAGGAAAGCGCTTCGCTTGTGGCGTCTACATTCCCATAGAAGAAGTAATCACCACCCTCTTCCGGAGGGCAGGATTGGGTTGAGGCCAAGGTGGGTGATGCGAGGCTATCAAGGTAGGGTGGATAAGCCTGCAAGGCGCATCCACCAACGCGATGTGCGGCGGATGCGCTGCGCTTATCCGCCCTCCACGGGAATGCCTGGGGCTCGCTTGCACGCTCCCTCTCCCACCGGCGTACCAAGGGGGCATAAAGGAGAGGGTCGGGGTGAGGGTGGTCGCTCAGCCTGCTGGCCAGGCATGATCACGCGCGACATCGATGTACGGTTGGTCGTTCCTTGGCTCCAACACCTCATGCGTGCTGCTATGGTTGTCGGCAGTTGCTGTCGACATGCCTGGAAAATTGATGCGTGTTTTCGTACTCAGGGCCCGCGCGGCGCCGACTGACAGCGCGGCCCTGCTGGCTGGTGTCGGCGGGGATATCCACAGCGAGATCCTCGCGCACGCCTTGATGAATGCGTTGTTCGTGGCGCAGTCGCACCGCGCGGATGTGGTGGTGCATCTGGTGTTGGAAAGCACGCGCGATTATTCGCGCACGATTTCGTTTGATTCCAACGCCCTGCGCGAGCTGGGTGGTTTCCACGAGCAGGCGCTGCTGGCGAGGATTGCCCATGCGCTGGATGCCTCCATCGGCATGGGCAAGGAAGAATCGCGCATGGTCGAGCCCGGCATTACTGTGCGCACCGTCAGTTTTGAAAAGCTGGTGCAGGAATTGGCAGTCGATCACGCCCTGTTCGTGATGGATCGCAAGGGAACGTCCATCCGCGAGCAGGCGTTTTCCGGCAATCCCTGTTTCCTGCTGACCGATCACCTGCCGATGCCGAAAAAGTCCTTCAACAGCCTGCAACGGCTGGGCGCGACGAAGATAAGTCTGGGGCCACGCATGCTGTTCGCCTCGCAGTGCGTGACGCTGATCCACCATGAGCTGGACATGCGGGAAACCTGATCCCAAGCCTGGCGTCGGGCTAGGAGCCTGCGCGGCAGAATGAATTCGAAGCGAAACGGCGCTGGCGCGATTCAGCGGTTCAATCGGAAGGTGCGCATAGCGGGCACTATGCAAGCCTGACGATTGATCCGATCAATCGATGACAGCGTCGTTGCAGCCGGATGGCTTCTGCCGCGCAGGCTCCTGGAGCAATGGTGAAATCCCCACAAACAGCGCAATCGGGATTGGAATACCATCCGCGCATGAGCGATACCCACGCAGCCGAATCCACGGCCACCCTGCTGTCCCTGCTGCGCCAGGGCGACGACTCGGCGCGGGATCGCCTGGTGGCCCGCTACCTGCCCATGCTGCGGCGCTGGGCGCACGGGCGCCTGCCGGCGCGGGCGCGGGATCTGAATGACACGCATGATCTTGTTCAGATCACCCTCCTTTCGGCATTGAAGAACCTTGAACAGTTCGAATCCCGCCACGAGGGTGCCTTGCTCGCTTATCTGCGAACCACGTTGCTCAACGCGATACGCGGCGAGATCCGGCGGGTCGGGCGTGCTGGCGTGGTCGAGTCCCTGCCGGAGGATTCCGGGATGGTGGGTGCAGAAACGCCGCTGCCGCGCCTGGATTCCGATCAATGGCTGGACTACGAGAACGCACTGGCCAAGCTGCCCGAGATCAAGCGTGAAGCGGTGTTGCTGCGCCTGGAGTTCGGCATGAGCTACGCGGAAATCGCCTCCGCGCTGGACCGACCCAGCGAAGCGGCCGCCAGCATGATGGTGTCGCGCGCGTTGGTTGATCTTGCACGACATCTGGAATGAACCCGGAAAACGAAGCCGAGCTGGAAATCGCACGGCGCATCGCCGATGGCGAATCCGTGGACCTGGCTGAGCTGGGGCAGGGCAACCCGGATCTGGCGCGACGCCTCGGCAAGTTGCAATCGTTGGCCCATGCCATGCAGGGCAGCAGCACCAGCGGATCGCGTTGGGGTCATTTGCAGCAATTGCAACTGGCCGGCCAGGGCGGGTTTGGCGCGGTCTACCGTGCTTACGATCCCACCCTCGACCGCATGGTCGCGTTGAAGCTGCGCCACACCGACGGCGCGGCGATGTTGCCCAGTGGCGCGGATTTCGTGGCCGAGGCCCGTCGCCTCGCGCGTGTTCGCCATCCCAACGTTCTCGCCGTGCACGGCGCCAGCTATCACGATGGCCGTGCCGGGTTGTGGACGGACTGGATCGACGGTGAAACCCTGACGGATCGCCTGGAACGCAGCGGCCCCCTGCACGGTGAAGAGTTGCTGCGCGTGTTGCGCGAGCTCGCCGAGGCGCTGGAAGCCGTGCACAGCGCGGGCCTGGTGCATGGCGACGTCAAGGCCAGCAATGTCATGCTCGACCGCCAGGGTCGGGTGATCCTGATGGATTTTGGTGCGGGCTTCGAATCCAGCAGTGAAGGAAGCCGGCAGGGCGCGGGTACGCCGCGCTATCTGGCCCCGGAAGTCCTGGCCGGTGGCGTGGCGACATCGGCGGTGGACATTTACGCCTTTGGCGTTCTCGCCCATTTGTTGGCCAGCAATAGATACCCGGAGCCCGCCCAGGCGGTTGTCGCGTTGCGGCCAATCGCATTGCGCAAGTTGATGCCGCGCTTGCTCAGTGACGATGCGAACGCGCGACCGAAGGCCGCCGGGTTGCGCCATGGCTTGCAGCAGATGATCGACGCGCCGCGACGTCGCGCGCGTCGCTTCGCACTGGGTGCAACCATCGCGGGACTGGCCGCGGTCGCACTGGTGTCGGTGTTCGGTTACCAGCGTGCCGAGTCATTGCGTGCCGAGGCCGTCACCGCACGCGATCAGACCTTGGCCACCAATCGCTTCCTGACCGATCTGCTGGAAGCGCCGTCGCCCGATCAATGGGGGCGCGACGTCAAGGTGGCGGAGTTGCTCGACGCGGCCACGCGACGAGTGACGGGAGCCAGCGATCTTGCCTCGCCGGTGCGGCTCACCTTGCTGCACGCGATCGGTGGCTCGAACCGGGCGCTGGGCCGGCCGCGCGCCACCGAAGAAGCACTCTCGCAGGCATTGCAACTGGCCCAATCCGAGCCGACTGCCGATCCGGTTCTGCTGCGACGGATCAAGCTGAAACTGGCCGAAGCGCGCAGCATGCTCGACGAGTGGGACGCGGCTGATGCCATCCTCGCCGAGCTGGCTGCCGACCCGCGCTGGAGCGGCGATGCCGTTGCCCAGGCCGAGATCGCGATTGGCCGCGCCGATGCGCTCATGCATGCGGGTCGCATCGAGGAAGCCGGCAAGGTTCTGACAACCACGGTGCTGGATACGCCGGGGCTCGACGCGCACACACGCATCGAGGCCGGCTGGAACCTGGGCCAGCTCTACAACAAGCAAGGTCGACTGGTCGAGGGCGAACGAACATTGCGCAGCATTCTTGCGGAGTCGGACAAACTGGGCCGAACCAGTTTCGTGATGTCGATCTGGATCCGCAACGAACTGGCGACGTCATTGAACCAGCTGGGTCGCTTTGCGGAAGCCGAGACGGTGTACCGCGAAGCGGCCGACAGGGCCAAGGAAGCCTACGGCGACCGCACCCTGGGCACGCTGGCAATGAAGGTGAACCTGTCGATCAGCCTGCGCGATCAGGGCAAGTACGCCGAAGCCGAGGCCTTGCAGCGGGAGATGCTCGAGCTCGCCACCTCGCTTGATGGAATCGACGCACGATCCACATTGACGACGCGCTCGTCCCTGGCGGTAACGCTGCACGAATCGGGCCGTGACCAGGAGTCTCTGGCCATGCTGGATGAGAACATCCCCTTGCTTGAGCGCAAGTTGGGCATGAATCATCCGAACACGCTGATCGACACCTTCAACCGCGTCGAGATCATGAATGTCCTCGGCCGCCACGCCGACGCGCTGGCGGCCGGACGCGCGTTGCTTCCGCGCATGGTCGAAGCCACCGGTGCCGATCACCCGTTCGCGCTGGAGACCGAGGACGCCATTGGCCTGGCTTTGACGCAACTCGGCCAAGCTGCGCAAGCGCTGCCGATGCATCGGCGCACGCTTGAACTCAAGACCCGGATGATGGGTGCCGAAACGCCCTACGCGCTGATTTCCCAGGAGTACCTGGCCCGCGCGCTGCTTGCACTCGGCCGTCGCGACGAGGCTTTGGCCTTGCTTCAACCCCTGCTGGATGCGCGCATGCGCATGCTGGGTGCCGACCACCAACGCACGCGCACGGCACGCGAATTGCTGGCAAAGGCCACGTCGAACTGAGGCGAAACCGGGTCGTTGTTGGATTTGGCCACGCGGCAGCGTTGAAGCAAGTGACGGCGTCTTGCCTCGCTTCGGGTTCGCGGCCATGAAACTTCCATTCCTGTTGCAACTGGGTATCGGCAGCCTGCTCATCGCCAGCCACGCCGGCAGTGCGGCGACATTCTGCGTCAACGAAACCACCGAGATCCAGGACGCCCTGGCCGTTGCCGAAAGCAATGGTGAAGATGACGTGATCCGCATCAAGACCGGCACCTACACCTACACGTTTCCGTTCGTTGCGGGCATGTTCTATTACGAAACCCAGGAAGATTTCGACCTCACCCTGCAAGGTGGCTGGACAGGCTCCGGAGAAACCTGCCAGCGACGCTTCCTGAACCCCACCTCGACCGTGCTGGCCAGTGACGGTACAAAGTCCATCCTGACGATAAAAGGCGCCAACAGCAGCGCTGGCGACATCATCATCGAGCAACTCACCGTGCGCGGCGGCGACAGCGCAACAGAGGGTGCCGGAATGAAGCTCGGCGGAAACATCGGTTCCAACGGATTCAGCGGCAGCATCGTGGTCGAGCGTGTGTACTTCGACAACAACTCCGCACCGGAAGGCGCCGGCCTGTACGCGTCAACCAATGGCGGTATCCGCGTGCGCAACAGCATCTTCCGCGCCAATCAGTGCGAGAACAATGGCTGTGCAGCCAGCATCGCCATCTTCTCCCTCGACGGTTCCGAAGTTCGCGCGGTGTTCAGCAACAACACCGTTTTCGGCAACACCTGCAGCGACGATGCCGGGGCGAGCTGCGTCACCGGCGGCGTGATCGTCGATGGCCTGGGCTTGAGCCCGCGCACGGCCTTGCTCAACAACGCCTTCGCGCAGAACGACGGCAATGATGTTGAACTGACCGGCGGTAGCGCGGTGGATCTCTGGTACAACAACATCACCGAAATGTCCGGCACGCCGGCTTCCGAGCTTGGGACCCTCAACTATTCCAATCCCGGATTCGTCTCGCCGATCCTGGATGATGATTTCAACCTGCAACAGGATTCCCCACTGCGAAATGCGGGCTACGACGGTTTTCTGGTAGGCCTGCCGCCGTACAGCTCGATCGACTACGCCGGCATTTCCCGGGTGCAGGAAAGCGTGATCGACATCGGCGCCCATGAATTCGGAGAGCGCATTTTCTTCGACGGCTTTGAATGAAGTCCTGGCTGATTCCCGAATGAGCATGGTCGAACGCATCAGCTGGGATTGGGGACCTTGAGGATCCCGTTCCGCTCTGCGGAATCCGCGGCGGTCGCTCTCGTAGAGCCGAGCTTGCCCGGCTGTGAATTCCAAGGTGTAGAGCCGAGCTTGCTCGGCTGTGAATTCCAAGGTGTAGAGCCGAGCTTGCTCGGCTGTGAATTCCAAGGTGTAGAGCCGAGCTTGCTCGGCTGTGAATTCCAAGATGTAGAGCCGAGCTTGCTCGGCTGTTGATGTGCGACAACGGGAAGTCGGCCAAGTTGTGTTTGTAGGTCGGCCTTCAGCCCGACAAGTTGCCGCAGAAGAGCCAAAGCCGTCGGGTTGAAACCCGACCTACCAAGTGTTCGTGCGCCAGCTCCAGGCGGAGCAAGCTCTACAGTCGCGCGATGTATCTGGATGTATTTGGTAGAGCCGAGCTTGCTCGGCTGTGCATTCCAAGGTGTAGAGCCGAGCTTGCTCGGCTGTGCATTCCAAGGTGTAGAGCCGAGCTTGCTCGGCTGTGAATTCCAAGGTGTAGAGCCGAGCTTGCTCGGCTGCGGGCCCTCGGTCGGCGTCGGAGATTCAGAACGGTGTCTCGAAACCATTGCCGAATATCGCCACCGTGTTCTCGTAGGCGCCGATATCCACTTCCGGGCCGTAGATGCGCTGATTGCCGTCAAGGTCTAACGCCCCAAACGGATACGCCCCAATCACGCCTGCATTGCGCAAGGGTGAAGCGGAGGACAGCCGGTAATTCCCTGGACCGCCGAACAACGGATCGGTATAGGCAAGGTTGCCGCTCTGGCTCGCCGGTGTACCGATCCAGGTCAGCAGGTTGTTGTGATCGAGATCCACGTTCGACCCCTGCAGGCGCAAATCCGCATCCTCATTGAAGGCGAACACATTGTTGAAGAAAGCCGCGTTCGCATCGCCGTAGAATCGCCCTCCGCTCACATCGCAGCTGGCCGGGGCGCCATTGATGCACACGCTCTCGACCACCGTGTTGTTGCCGAACAGCACGGGAATGGGATGGAGGGCGGTGGCGGGCGCATTCGAAAGCAGGTCAAACGCGCAGTAGTCCCATGAGCAGCCATTGTTGATGAACAGGTTGCCGAGCACGGAGATGCGACCGGCCGGGTTGCTGATGGAAAGCCCACCGACAGCAGTTGTGCTGATGTTTTCCAGGAAAATGACGTTGTTCACGTTGACGGTTCCCGAGAACCCGGTTGGACCCCCGGCTTCCAGGCCGGCGCCGAACTGGTCCGAATAGCCGTTGCGGATCAAAACGTTGAATACCCCGATGTAGCCGTCGCTGTTGGCGGAACCAGTCAGGGCAAGCACCTGACGCTGGTCCTCGCCGTCGAGGATGGTGAAGCTGGCGATGTCGGTGCGAATGGTGCAGGTGGCGTTGTAGCCGCCAATGATCGATACGGCAAAGTCCTGGCTTGTGGAATAGGCAAACGCTGTACTCCCGCTGTCGACCTCATGGATACCGCTAGCCACCAAAATCTCGTCACTTTCCCCGTTGTTCTGGGCACTGGCCAGGGCGCTGCGCAGTTCAGCGCCGGAATTGACACAGAAGGTGGCGGCCACGGCATTCCCGCCCAAGGCCACGAGAATCGCCAGCATCGCCATACGGGTCCGAAACATGGGAGTTCTCCTCGTCATCCGTCGCGCAACGACCGGCGCCATGGCCCTATCAATGCCGAAGGGCAGGAAAAACCAACATGACCTCTGCCTTCGCGGGAACGACGAACCTGAAGTTGGTCAGAGTGTCCCCAAGGATCGAGGGCAAACTCCGGCCTCATCCTGATTGTTGGAAATGGCAACTGTTGGGCATTGAGTAGGGAGAGCCCCTACGGAGTTGCAACAATGCCCGTGTCGTCCGCTACGCCCGCATGGCGCCAGAAAGCACGGCTCTGGATCGGTTTCGTGGCCTGTGTCGGCGCAAGCAACGCCATGGCGGCCACCTGCACCTGGAGTGCCGCTGCGCCGGCTTCCTGGCATGAACCCGCAAACTGGAGCGCTTGCGCGGGCGGCAACGGCTCGCCAGCGGGAACGCCGGGACCTGCCGACAGCGCGGTGATTCCGGCGGGCGTCGCCTGGCTCGACGGTCAACTCACGACGGTTGCAAATCTGCAGCTTGCCCCCGGTGCCGAACTGGGCGTGGTCGAAACCTGGACCACGACGCGCCAACTGACCATCACCGGCAGCTTCACGATGACCAATGCGACGGTGTCCGGTGCATTGCCGCCACCGGGCGGGCCATCTCCGGCCTATTTGTCATTGCAGTTGCCTGTCGGCTCGACGGTTTCGCTGGGCGGAGCAAACCTGTTTCGCCGTGCCATCCTCACCAACGCCGGCAGCGCCACGTTGAATGGAGGCAGCGGAGCGCGACTGGACTTTGATTTGAGCGGACAGCTCGTGAACTCCGCAGAAGGCCAGGTCACCGTCAACGGTGACTACATCTTCGGCTACACCATCAGTGGCGATATCCGCAACGAAGGCACATGGATCAACCAGGGGCCTGGCTTGATGCAGATCCAGCGCAGCGGTGCCAATGGCGGCAAATTCACATCGACCGGCCTGTTCGAAATCCACAACGCGACCTTCAAGGTGCTCAATCCGCTCGCCGGCTTCCAGGCAAGCTTCAATACCTCGCTCCGGCTTCGCGATGGCACCTTCGATGGCGGTATCTCGGAATTGGTGATTCCCGCGGGCGGTTTCTTCGAAGGTAGCGGAAGCGTGATTGGACCCTTCCGTTCATCAGGCCTGCTTGACCCGGAAGCCGCCAATGGCGATCCGTTCGGCGTGCTCAGCGTGCAAGGTGATGCGCAGTTCAACCAGGGCGAGATCGCGCTGGACCTGTCTGGGCCGGGAGCCACCCAGCACGATCGCATCAGCGTGAGCGGATCGATCAAGTGGCAACGCGTTTCGCCACGCGTGCGCTTTCAGGGTGGCTACGCACCGGGCATCGACAGCAGCATCACGATTGCCACCCATGCCAGCCGGATTTCTCCGACGACACCTGTGCATGAGCGCGTGCTCAGCGACTATCCACTCAGCCTTGCGCTGCGTCCGACGCCCACCCAGACCGACCTTCGCGTGGTGCCGACGCTCACCCTGGCCCGCACCCAGGTCAGCGAAGGCAACAGCGGCACGCAGCAGATGCAGGTGGCGGTCAGCCTGTCGGCACCCACCAGCCAAACCGTGAGTTTTGGCTACACCACCAGCCCGGGCACGGCGGTCACCATCGCCGCCGGCGGCAACGCGGCGGACTTCGACAATGCCCTCGGCACGGTGACCTTCAATCCCGGCGAGACCAGCAAGCAAATCCCGATCACCATCAATGGCGACAGCTCGGTCGAAGCCGACGAAGCGTTCTCGATTGTTACCGACGATTCCTCAACAAGCAGCACCCTGCAGAATGCCAGCTTCGGCAACAATCGCCGATTCACGTTCAGCGCGGAGGGGCGCATCGTCGATGACGATGGTCCGCCAGGCCGGCGTTACCTGCTGATCGGCAAGACCACCAACCAGCCGACGCCAACCGGGCAGGTCAGCAAGATCAGTCGCTACACCACCGACGGCGAATTCGTCGATGGTTGGGACAACAAGCTGCCCAATACCTTAAGCCCCATCGGCGTCCCCATGTGTCGCACATCCTCAGGTGAGGTGCTGACCGGGCGGTTCAGCTACGGCCCCGGCCCCGTGTTGATGTCCGCGACTGGCACCGTGCTTGACGAAACCTTCGGCGGGTTCATGGGAAGCGAGGAAAGCTGCGCCTTCGATGCGCTCGGCAACGTCTGGGTTGGCGAAGAAGTTCCTCCTGAAGCCGAGTCAGCCTTGTTGCGTTACGTGGCGCCCGACGGGCGCGTGTTGCGAAGTCTAGCCGTGCCAGTGGGTTTGTCGGGCACCGACGATATCGAGCTGGATGCCGACCAGTGCACGATCTACTACAACTCGGAAGACACCGAGGTGCGTCGCTTCGATGTCTACCTTGAGCAGCCGATGACTCCACTGGCGACTGCCTTGCCTTCGCCGTGCTTCGCGTTGCGCCAGTTGCCCAACGGCGAGCTGATGGTGGCCTGTCGCGACAGCATTTACCGCTTCACTCCGAATGGTGCGCTGGTGCAGGAATACACCCGCACCAGCCTGGGTGAAAACGACAGCAACGGGCTCTACGCCGTGAGCATCGACCCGGATGGTGAAACCTTCTGGACGGGTGGAATCACCAGCGGTCGCGTGGTGCGCGCACGCCTGGACGACGGCAGTGTGGTGACCAGCTTCACCACCGGCAGCGGCGGTACCCAGGGGCTGATGGTGCAGGACGAATTCGCATCCGCTATCGGCGATGAAATATTCGCGGACGATTTCGAGCCATGAGCCTCAAGTCCGCAGGCTTGCGAGCGGATCAAGCTCCGCTCTACGGGATTCGAGCTTGGCATAGAGCCGAGCTTGCTCGGCTGCATGCGCGGTGGTGTCGAAAGCGGAGCAGGTTTCGCTCCATGGGGCTCGTGGTTGTTGTAGAGCCGAGCTTGCTCGGCAGCATGCGCGGTAGTCGCGCAGATTCTTTTTTTCGCAACGCAACAGGAGAACCATCGTGACCACTTATGGAAAACCCATTCTGCTGACAATCGCGCTTGTCGTCGTCAGCCCCGCAACTGCGGCCGAATTCTGCGTCAGCACCAACGCCACCTTGCAACAGGCCTTGATGATGGCCGGAAGCAATGGCGAGGCCGACACGATCCAGATCGAGGCCGGCACCTACACCGGCACCAGTGCAGTCGCGTTTGCCTATTCGACCAGCCAGAATTCGTCCCTGTCGGTGTCCGGAGGCTGGTATTCGAATCCGCCGGATCAGCTGTGCGTTCGTCAGGTCAGCAATCCCAGCGCGACCACGTTGAGCGGATCCGATGCGCGACAGGTTCTCAAGTTGACCGGCGCATCCGGCACCTCCGGTGTTCTGTCCATTTCCAATCTGACCATCAGCAATGGCTTCACCGCGCAACAAGGCGCGGGCCTCTTCATTGGCGGAGGCGCGGGTTTTCTCGGCAACATCGTGGTGACGCGGGTCATCATGGAGCGCAATACCAGCACCACGTTCGGTGGCGGAATGAGCCTGTACACCGAAGGCATAGCCAACGTCCGCAACAACATGTTCCTGCTCAACCGCTGTTCAATGGCGAACTGCGCGTTCTCCTTCACCGCCAATGCCACCGATACGGCCAACACGCGTATCTTCATCGGCAGCAATACGGTCGTTGGCAACGCATGCACCAGCGGTGCCTCCTGTACCAATGGCGGTGGTCGATTCGGCGGCTCGGCGCGGGCCTTGTTTTACAACAATGTATTTGCCGCAAACGTGGCCAGCGATATTTCCCTGGTCGACGGGGGCGGTGGCATCGATCTTTACTACAACAACTACGTGACCCTTTCCGGTTCGGCTCCATCCCAACTGGTGGGCAACATTGCCTACGCCAATCCCGGATTCGTCGACCTGCTCAACGACGATTTGCGGCCCACTCTGGACTCGCCCTTGCGCAATGCCGGTACCGAAGATTTCGTCTTGTCCACTCTCGACCTGGCCGGGGAGGCACGCATCAACGAAGGCCGCGTGGATATCGGCGCTTACGAAAACATCGACCGCATCTTTGCCAACGACTTCGACTTGCAGGAATAGGCCGGCAGAATCGCTGGATGCCCTTTGTAGAGCCGAGCTTGCTCGGCTCTTGCCTTGGCTTTTGCTTGTCGAAGGGGAGCAAGCTCCGCTCTACGGGGAATGGTGTTTGATGTAGAGCGGAGCTTGCTCGGCTTGCACCCTGTTGGTTTTGGGCATCCCTGCGCATTGAACAAGGCATCACGACGCACCTCGATGCCTTCGGGACGGAAAGCAGACCATGAAAACGAAACGATCTTCCACGCTGGTTGCCTTGGCTAGCCTGGTTGCCGTGGTGGCTACGCACGTGGCAGTCGCCGCAACCATCAACGTTCTTGCCGATGGAGTCGGCGGTTGCAAGCTTCGGGATGCGATTCGGGCCGCCAACACCAACACGGCGTACATGAACTGCACGGCCGGCGCGGGTACCGACACCCTGGTGTTGCAGCAGAACGACGGCAAGCCGGTCTTCTCGGCGGGCCAAGCCGCAACTGCCGATGAGGACGACAATTTCACGGGCGATCTGGACATCACCAGCGCGATCATCATCCAGGGAACCAATCCCGAGCAGACCATCATCGTTGGCCATGACTTCGACCGCACGTTTGACGTGCGCCCAGGCGGGTCGCTGACCTTGAACGATGTCACCGTGATCGGCGGGAGTGTGGTAGGCGGCACTGCCAACGATGGCGGCGTGGTGCGCAAGAACGCCGGTGCCACGCTCACCATCAACCGCAGCGTGCTGCGCGATGGCACGGCCGACCTGGGCGGCGCGGTATATGCGACCGGAACCGGCGTACTGACCCTGGACAAGGTCAGCATCTTCGACAACTCGGCGAATTTCGGCGGCGGCATTGCCTTGACCCAGCCCAGTGGCATCGAGGCCGTGCTCAACAACCTCACGATCAGCGGCAACATTGCCAATGTCACGGCGGGCGGCCTCTACGCGCAAGGGTGGTTTCGCCTGCGCAATTCCACGGTCACAAACAACAAGTCGGTCGGCGTGGGCGGTGTCCAGTACGGTCTGTCGGGCAATACCACGGGCGTCAATTTCGCCAACAGCGTGCTGGTCGGCAATGCCAACGGCAACGGGGATCCATCCGATCTCTACTGTTCCGGAAGCACCGGCAACAACCAACTGGGCTCTCGCGCTTTCACCATGATCGGCGCGGTGGTCAATTGCACATTCGCCTCAACTTCGGGTAACCCGGCCAGCAGCGACGCACGCCTGTCTCCACTGTTCGACTTCGGTTCGGGACGACCCACCCATGCCTTGCTGGCCGGCAGCGCCGCGCTCAACGCGGGCAACCCGAGCAATTCCAATGCGCTGTTGGCTTGCCTTTCCAGTGATGCGCGTGGCGTGTCGCGCAGCACCTCATGCGATATCGGCGCGTATGAACAGAAAATCGATGTCACGGTCAATTCCTTCAACGATTTTCCTGACCTCAATCCTGGCGATGGCGTGTGCCAGGCACAGGGCAACACCTGCACCCTGCGTGCGCTGACCATGGAAGCCAGCGCCAGCGGCGGGCGCTGGTTCGTCAATCTGCCGTCCGGCACCTATTTCTTGAATCGCAATCTGAACCCCAACAACGATCCGGATGGTGGCGATATCGATGTCCGACGGGAAGAACACGACAATCCCTTGCAGTTGACCTTGATGGGTGCGGGTGATGCCGACGCCACGAGAATCGTCAGCACGGTGGCTGATCGGGTGCTGGAAGTGCGCGGCCGCGAAGGTACCGGGCCGGGGTTTGACTTCGTTCACTATCCGCTGGCCTTTGCCTTGTTCAATGCCACCTTGAGTGGCGGTGCGCTTGTCGTTGATCCGTTTGAAGTCGATCCCAATGGCCACCTTGATGGCGGCGGCATCAAGATCACCGGCGGCAGTACGCTGTTCTACAACGTGGTCATCAAGGACAACGTCGTTGCAGCCGAGCCGCCGGGAGACAACGCCTACGCCGGAGGCGTCTTCGTGGATACCCGTTCACGGAACTTCAGCAACAGCAATCTGCCGTATGCTGCGGAAAGCCGATTCGAACGCTTTGCCGTCATCGACAACACCGTGGTCTACCCCGGCGGATACAACGTATTTGCCGGGGGCGTCTTCGCCACTGGGCCATCCACGTTCGACGAAGCCAGCGACGGATTCAGCATGGTCAATGGCACCATCGCCGACAATCAGAGCCAGCTTTATGGCGGCGGCGCCATGCTGTACGGCATTTTCTCGGCAAGCTTTGTCAGCATCGTCGGCAACAGCTCCGGGCCGCTCAATCCGCCTGGTTTCACGCAGTACGCGGGCGGTTTGACTGCGGGTGGCCAGGACAACTTTGTTCGCAACCTGCTGATTGCGGGAAACCTGGCCGGTATCGAACCCTCCGACTGCGAAACCTCCGAGTTCAACTCCAGCCTGGTCAGCCTCGGCCACAACCTGATCGAATCCCCGGGCGACACTTGCGCCATCTCCGGCGATACCAGCACCAATCTGCTCAACGTCGATCCTGAGCTCGGCCCGCGGCAGGTTTCAGCCGGCATGCCCTTCCACTCACCCGGCTCGAACAGTCCCGCCGTGGATGCCATCCCCGTATCCGCCTGCGATGACGTGGGCGGTTTTGCCGTGCAGCTTGATGCCACCGGCGCCGCGCGCCGCAGCGAGGCCAACCCCGCCTGCGATATCGGCGCGGTGGAAGCCGTCGAGCTGCCGATTTTCGTGGATGGTTTCGACCCGTAGCCTTCGCGAGCGCCCATCGTGCGAAGGCGATGACAGTTGTGCGACTTGTTCAGCGTTGCATTGAATTCAAGCCTCGCCTCACGGAAGCATCTGTCCGAAAAGCGTGCCTTCGCCGAGGATGGCCAAGGTGCCCTGGCCTACCAGTGAACATGCACCGGATGCCAGATTCACCCGCCAAGCGAGGTCGCTCCTGCGCAGGCCGTAACCTCGAAGCGTGTCGAGCATGCGTGTCTGGGATGTCAGTCGAACGACGTTCTGTCCAGTTCGGCAGCACCGCGCCAAACGAATACTCGCCTGCGCATGATTTCATCGTTCGCAACAGCGGCAATGTGCCATTCACCGTGAGTAGCGTGCCTGCGCTCAGCAACGGTTTCGAGATCGTCGGCAACACCTGTGCCGCGGGCCTGGTCCTGGCGCCCAGTGAGCAATGCCTCGTCCGGTTGCGGTTCCATGCCGAGGGTAGTCCTGGCAGCACTCGGGCCAATCTGCTCTATGTCATCTTCAGTCATGCCAATGATGGGTATGACCGCAGCGGCACCAGGCTGTATGCGATTACTGCTGCGGAAGGTTCAGACCTGATCCTTGAAAACGGATTCGAATGGAACGCGCTGGATGCGCGGTCGTGCCGACTGAGGTGTGCGGATCGCAAGTCATCCGCCTACAGATCTCGCGGCCCTGGCCAGGCCGGGTTGGCAAGCGGATCTTCGATCGACATGTTGGCACCCTCGGTTGCACGCAGGGGAACGCTTGTCGGGTTGAAATCATCCAGGCAAAACGCGTTGACGCCGAAATGGTCGGGCGCCGCACGCTTGCGGTGGAACAGGTAGATCCCGCAGCGGCTGCAGAAATAGTGTTTCGCCCTGCGTGTGTTCCACTCATAGCGCGTCAATAGTTCGCTGCCTTCGAGCACGCTGAGCGCCTGCTCGGGAACCTTTGCCATCACGGCGTTGCGCTTCACGCAAAGGGAACAATCGCAGGTCGTGAGTTCCGTGATGACCGAGTCCACACGAAATCGAACGGCACCGCAGTGGCAGGATCCGGTCAGCAAGCGGGGATTTCCGCTTCGCCTTCGAGGTAGAAGACGCAACTGCCTTCCAGTTCCACACGATTGCCACGCTGCCGACAGATGATCTCGCCGCCGCGACGCGAAGCCTGGAATGCGCGAAAGTCGGTTTTGCCGAGGAGCTTTGCCCAGTAGGGCACCAGCGCACAGTGAGCGCCACCGGTCACGGGATCCTCTGGGATGCCCTTGGCTGGGGCAAAGTAGCGGCTGACGAAATCGAAGCGACCGTCGCCTGCGGCGGTGGCGATCAATCCGCTGCGATCCAGGTGCGCAATTGCCTCGATGTCGGGAGTCAGGTTGCGCACCACCTCGGCACTTTCCAGCAGGGCGATGTAATTGAAGGTATCGTCGAGCACCTCAAGGGGACCCACGCCCAGTGCATCCGCGAGAGTGGCGGGCGCTGCCACCGCAGTGGAAGGCCGAGCCGGAAAGTCCATGACATAACCGGACGGTGTCCGGCTCACGGCGAGAGGGCCGCTTGCGCTCTGGAAAATCACTGCGTTGCGATCTGGTTGCAGCCTTTCCATGACCACCGCCGCACTCGCCAGGGTGGCGTGTCCACAAAGCGGAACTTCCACAGTGGGCGTGAACCAGCGCAGTCGATAGTCATTGCCCTCGGCTACCAGAAATGCGGTTTCGGCCAGATTGTTTTCGGCGGCGGCTGCTTGCAGCGTGGCGTCGTCCGGGTAGTGTTCCAGCACCATCACAGCGGCAGGATTTCCCGCGAACAAGTGGGTTGTGAAAGCGTCAATCTGAAAAAACCGTACGCGCACGGCGGACTCCTATACTGGCTCTACACAGGCGATGGCCGCCGCGACGGAGCACGTTTGTTCGATCCGGTTCGCCTGAGGAAAACCCTACCAGCCAATCCCGTAGTCATCACCCTGCTCGCTGGCGCCGCCCCAGATCGTGCCGTTCTCCTGATCCAGCCAGATGGCGGTGACCGGGCTGTAGGTGCGCTCGACCACGTCCACCTTGTATCCCATGCGTTCGAGTTCGGCGCGGTCCCATTCGGAAACGCGGCGGGTGAGTTCCAATCGGCCCGGTTGCGACTGGTGTGCACCGAAGGAGCTTTGCATCTGGTAGCTCAGGATATTGTGCGCCTCGACCGCCTGCTGCACGTTCATCTTGAACTCGACCATGTTGAGGAAGAACTGCAACAGGTTCTGGTCCTGGGTGTCGCCGCCCTGCACGGAGAAAGCCATCAAGGGCTTGCCATCCTTCATGGCAAGGCTCGGCGTGAGCGTGGCGCGCGGGCGTTGGCCGGGGTGCACCACGTTGAACGGATTGATGGCTTCATCCAGCACGAAGCTCTGCATGCGCTGGCTGAGGCCAATGCCGGTGCCTTCGGGAATGAAGGCCGGAATCCAGCCACCGCTGGGCGTCACTGAAACCACCCAGCCTTCGGCATCGGCGGCCTGGATCGAGGTGGTGCCGGCAAGGAAGCCTTCGTCGGCACTCATCAAATTGGCTTGCTGGAATCCTTCGGCGCCCTCGGCCTTGGCCTTGGGTGGATTGGCTTGCCAGTTCTTCAGCAGCTTGACGTAGGGATTCTTGCCGCCCTGGAACGGGTACGGGTCGCCGGGTTTGATGCCGGTGTCGTTGTGTTCGTGGTTGATCAGGGCGCGACGCTGGTCGGCGTACTTTTTCGACAGCAACCCCGTGATTGGCTCCGCCGGCGGCACATAGGGATCACCGTAGTAGAAATCGCGATCGGCGAAGGCCAGGTTCATCACCTGATACAGGGTGTGGATGTAGCGACTGGAGTTGTAGCCCATGGATTTCAGATCCATCGGCTCCAGCAGGTTCAGTGCCTGCAACATCACCGGACCCTGCACCCAGCTGGTGAGCTTGAAGACCTCGATGCCCTTGTAATTGGTGCTGACCGGTTCCTCGATGTGCACCTGCCAGCGATCCAGGTCTTCGAGGGTCATCAATCCACCAAAGGCTTTCGAGCCGGCGACGAGCTGCCGGGCGATGTCGCCACGATAGAAACGCTCGTAGGCAGCCTGTATCGCTTGCTTGCGATTCTTTCCTGCGGCCAGCGCTTCGGCCTCGGCATCCACCAGCTTCTGCAGGGTGGCAAGCAAGTCCGGCTGGCGGAAAATTTCGCCGGCCAACGGTGCCGCGCGCTGCTCGGGGTTCTTCTCATCCAGATGCGGCAGGAACACCTTGCGCGATCCCGGCCACTTCGCCAACAGTTCGCGACGCGACTCCATGTTGTCGGCTTGCGATTCTTCGATCGGATAGCCTTTGGCCATTTCCATCGCGGGAGCCAGCACTTCGGCGAGGCTGAGCGTGCCGTATTCCGACAGCATCACCATGAGTCCGCCCGGCGTTCCTGGCGTCACTGCGGCCAGCGGGCCGTACTCGGGTGGATAGACCATGCCCTGCTTGCGGAAGAATTCGACGGTGGCCCCGCTCGGTGCGACGCCCAGCGCATTGATGCCCTGCACCTTGCCGGTGTGCGGGTTGTAGATCAGGGCCTGCGTTTCACCGCCCCAGCCGAGCGTGTCCCACATGGTCGACGTCGCTGCCAACATGGCGCAGGCCGCATCCACCGCGTTGCCGCCACGGTTGAACGTGAGTGCGCCTGCGGTTGCAGCCAAAGGCTTGCCCGTGATTGCCATCCAGTGCGAGCCGTGCAAAACCGGTTTGACCGTGCGCTGCGCCATGGCCGGTGCGCTGATCTGGGCGAGCAGGCCGAGCAAGGCGGCGATTAACAATTTGCACAATGAACGCGTTGTCATGGGCGACTCCCGCAGCAGGTGCTGGGAGGTTAACAGACCCTGCAAGGGCGAACGTGATGCGCCCGATTGATGCAACGTTGAAGTGGAGCAAGGCGCAAGATCGCGGCGGTCGCTGTAGAGCCGAGCTTGCTCGGCTGGACTTGTGTGGCGTTTGCAGCGGAGCAAGCTCCGCTCTACAAGAGCCGTGCAAGACCTCAAGCGGGGCAAGCTTCGCTCTACATTCTTGCCGTGGTAGAGCCGAGCTTGCTCGGCTGTGCATGAGGTGTATTGCAAGCGGAGCAAGCTCCGCTCTACAAGAGCCGTGCAAGACTTCAAGCGGGGGCAAGCTTCGCTCTACATTCTTGCCGTGGTAGAGCCGAGCTTGCTCGGCTGTGCATGAGGTGTATTGCAAGCGGAGCAAGCTCCGCTCTACAAGAGCCGTGCAAGACTTCAAGCGGAGCAAGTTCCGCTCTACGAGAGGCGTGGGGGTGACGAGCGCTAGGAGGAGACAAACTCCATTGCGATGGAATTGAGGCAGTAGCGCAGGCCGGTCGGTCGTGGGCCATCCGGAAACACATGACCCAAATGACTGTCGCAGCGCGCGCAGCGGATCTCGATGCGGATCATGCCGTGGCTTTGGTCGCGGATTTCACGCACATGCTCGGCATCAAAGGGGGCGAAGAAACTGGGCCA
>Ga0208460_10000602_pt1 | contig 24434 bp, 18 predicted proteins | sample AD_STIC10_MetaG_FD_184436 | JGI IMG/M metagenome (GOLD analysis project Ga0208460, IMG submission 184436) | Active sludge microbial communities of municipal wastewater-treating anaerobic digesters from USA - AD_STIC10_MetaG (SPAdes) (version 2) | ecosystem: Engineered > Bioreactor > Anaerobic >... | reverse complement strand
TGTCCCCGAATTGCCGGCGCATCGTTGCCGTATCCGAAGCGGCCCAGCTGACCTTCCTGCAACAGCACGAAGATCATCCGCGCGTTGATGAGCTGAAAGCGAAGCTGATCAAGCGCTTTCCGAACGCCCACATTCCGAAGATGGTCGAATGGTTTGACCCCGCCGTCGGAATCGATCGATTGCGGCTTCTGTTCGTTGGTGGGCATTTTGCACGCAAAGGTGGATGTGTGGCTGTTCGCCTGGCCGAGAAAGCGCGTGCGGCGAACATTCCGATCGATGTCACCATCATCTCGTCGCTGCAGTGTGGCGGCGGCATCTGGACCGATCCGTTGCGTCCGGAGTTCTTCGAGCCCTATTTGAAGTTGCTCGATCAACCCAACATCACGCTGCTCAAAGGCGCGCCGAACGCGAAAGTTCTGGAGCTGGCGAGCCGCTCACATATGTCGCTTTTGCTGACATTCGGCGACACGTTCGGATACAGCGCGTTTGAATCGATGATGTGCTACGCGCCCGTCGTCGCCACGGCGCTGACGTCGCTGCCCGAATTCGTGAACAGCGAGAATGGCGTTCTTCTGCAGATGGAAACCAATCGCGGACGCGAATGGAAGCATACGTCGCGCCCGGACCGCGACACGCCGGCATTCGAAAAAGTCTTCGCTGACACTGTCGAGCGATTGACGGACGAGACGCTCGCCGCATGTGTTGAACTGCTCGCCGATCCTCATCGACTTGCCGCGATGCGCAAAGCGGCGCGGCGGACGGCGGATGAGATGTTCAACGCGGAAGACGCGGCCAAGTGGTGGGACGACCTCTATTCAGAGGTCGTCAACCGCTAGCCTCAGATCTCCTGATTGTAGTGGCCGACCGCTTCGAACCTGGCGAGGCGGGGTTTCACTTCCGAGCGGAACAGGGCGCGCATGTCGTCTTCGCCTTGCATGGACTCAACGACAACGACCAGTTCGGGCTTGTTGGATGAAGCGCGGACGAGGACCCACGAGCCGTCGTCGAGCGTGACGCGGGCGCCGTTGATGGCGTTCACGTCGATGATCTTGCGGCCGAGGATTTCGCCGCCGGATTTGGCGAGCGCCTGATAGTCGGCAACGACAGAATCGACGATCGCGTACTTCTTCTCGTCGTCGCAGTGCGGCGACATCGTCAGCGAGGTCCAGGCATCGCCAAGCTCGGCTTTCAGGTCAGAGAGCGAGCGGCCGGGGTTGCGGTCGAGCATCTGGAGGACGGCGGCGGCGGCGACGAGGGCGTCGTCATAGCCATAGCCATACGGCTTGCGGAAGAACATGTGGCCGGACTTCTCGAAGCCGGCGAGGGCGTCGAGTTCGGTGGTGCGGCGCTTGATGTAGGAGTGGCCGGTCTTGAAGTAATCGACCGTGACGCCGTTCTCTTTCAGCACCGGATCGGTCTTGTAGAGGCCGGTGGATTTCACATCGACCACGAAGGTCGCGTTCTTGTGGAGCCTGGACAGGTCGCGCGCGAGCAGCAGGCCGATCTTGTCGGCGAAGATTTCCTCGCCCTTGTCGTCGACGACGCCGCAGCGGTCGCCGTCGCCGTCGAAGCCGACGCAGAGATCAGCGCCATGTTCGAGGACGGCCTTGCCCATCGAGACCAGCATCTCGTGGTCTTCCGGGTTCGGATTGTATTTCGGGAAATTGTAATCGAGGTTGGTGTCCATATCGATCACCTCGACGCCCATGGCGCGCAGGGCATCGGGGGCGAAGGCGCCAGCGGCGCCGTTGCCGCACGCTGCGACGACTTTCAGCTTGCGCGAGATCTTCACGCCCTTGGTGACGTCGGCGATGTAGCGTTCACGCATGCCATCGACGCGGACCAGCTTGCCGCCGGGCTGCGGGTTGAACTTGCCGTTGAGGACGATGTCCTTGAGGCGGCCCATCTCTTCGGGGCCGAAGGTGAGCGGCTTGTTCGCGCCCATCTTCACGCCGGTCCAGCCATTCTCGTTGTGGCTGGCGGTGACCATGGCGACGCACGGAATGTCGAGGGCGAACTGGGCGAAGTAGGCGACAGGCGAGAGCGCGAGGCCGATGTCGTGAACTTCGAAGCCGGCTTCGATGAGGCCGAGGGTGAGGGCCTGCTTGATCGAGAGAGAATAGGACCGGTAGTCGTGGCCGGTCACGATCCTGGGGGCGACGCCCATTTCCCTGATCAGAGTTCCCAGTCCGAGGCCGAGGGCCTGGACGCCGAGGAAGTTCAGTTCCGGGGCCTTGGGATATTGCGGGCCGCCGAACCACCAGCGGGCGTCGTACTCCCGGAAGCCGGTCGCCTTGACCAAGGCGGTCGTCTCGAAGTCGTAAGTGTTGGCCTGGAGGTCGGTGCGCGGCGTCTTCATTGTTTGTCCCGAAACATGAGGCAGCGCCCCGGAAAGCCCCAGGCGCCCAATTTCCCTTAAGGGAGAGCAAGTGCAGGGCCAACCTAATACAATTCGCCTGATAGGCGAGTGGCTGAATCAAACGGCGCGCGGATTGTGAACATTACGCGGCATCATTTCCCCGTCGCAACGTACTGGCCCTGTCACGTTCCTGCCGCCTGTCATTCTGCCTGATTCCCTGGCGCCTAGATTGTCATCTGGCTGCCGAGTTCCACGACGCGGGACGTGGGGATGCGGAAGAATTCGGTGGCGTTGGTCGCGTTGCGGCTGAGGAAGATGAAGAGGTGGTCCTGCCAGAGCGGCATGCCCCATTTGCCATCGGCCAGCAGGGTGCGGCGGCTGAGGAAGAAGGAGGTGTGCATGATGTCGAACGAGAAGCCGCACTTCTTCGCCAGAGAAAGACCGCGCGAGACGTTGGGCGTTTCCATGTAGCCGAAGTTCAACGTGATGCGGTCGAGGTTATCGAAGATCTCGACGATCTCGACTTTCTTCTCGTCCGGCACGTAGGGCACCTGTGCGGTACGGACGTTGAGGATGACGTTGTGTTCGTGAAGCACCTTGTTGTGCTTGAGGTTGTGCAACAGCGCGGTGGGAGCGGCGTCCGCGTCTGCGGTGAGGAAGACGGCCGTGCCTTTCGCGGTGTGAGGCGGGCTGACTTCGAGGCCCTTGAAGACATCCTGCACGGTGACGTCCTTGCGGGTGCGCGCGAGGAGGATCTTGGTGCCGCGCACCCATGTCCACATCACCAGCATCAGCACGGCGGCGATCAGCAGCGGGACGTAGCCGCCGGACGGCAGCTTCAGCATGTTGGAGGCGAGGAAGACACTCTCGACGATCAGGAAGGGCGCAACGATCAAGGCGGAGAGCCATACGCTCTTCTTCCAGACGCGGCGCGCTGCGATGAAGATCAGCAGCGAGGAGGTGATCATCGTGCCGATGACCGAGACGCCATAGGCCGAGGCGAGCGCGGACGATGACTTGAAGGCGAGGACAAGGATCACGACGCCGGCGAGCAGCAGGTAGTTGATCTGCGGCATGTAGATCTGGCCGTGCTCGCTGGCCGAGGTGTTAACGATCTGCAGGCGCGGCAGGAGGCCGAGCTGGACGGCCTGCTGCGTCAGGGAAAAAGCGCCAGTGATAACGGCCTGACTGGCGACGATGGTGGCGAGTGTGGCGAGGATGACCAGCGGGATCTGCAGCACGTCTGGCGCCATCATGAAGAACGGGTTGCCGGTGGTTTCCGGGTGCGCCAGCACCATCGCGCCCTGGCCGAGATAGTTCAGCGCGAGCGCGGGGAGGACCAGCCATGTCCACATCGCGGCGATCGGCTTGCGGCCGAAATGGCCCATGTCGGCGTAGAGTGCTTCGGCGCCTGTGACGGTGAGGAACACCGAGCCGAGCACGACAAAGCCGAGCACGGAATGCGTCATGAGGAATGACACCGCATAGTGTGGACTGATCGCCATCAGGATCTGCGCGCCGTCCTGCGCGATATGCCAGATGCCAAGGCCGCCAAGCGTGAGGAACCAGACAAGGCAGACCGGACCGAAGAGGGCGCCAACGAGCGAGGTGCCTTTTTTCTGGATCAGGAACAGGCCGATCAGCAGGCCAAGCGCGCCGGGAACGATGAAGGGTTCAACGCGGCCCTGCAGTTCCGGAATGACGGTGAGACCTTCAAGCGCCGAGAGGACCGACATGGCAGGCGTCAACAGCGCGTCGCCGAAGAACATGCCCGCAGCGATGAGGGCCACGACAAACAGCAAGGGCGTGCGGCGGCCGACTGTCCGCTGCAGCAGCGCCATCAGCGAGAGCGTGCCGCCTTCGCCGCGGTTATCGAGCCGCAGGAGCAACAGGACGTATTTCATCGTGACGACGATGATGAGCGACCACAGCATCAGCGAGATCACGCCGAGCACGTCGTCGCGTAGCAGCAGGCCATCGCGTTCGGCGTTGATGTGGTGGATCGATTCCTTGAAAGCGTAGAGCGGGCTGGTGCCGATATCGCCGAACACAACGCCGATGGAGCCAAGCGCCAAAGCCCAGAACCTTCCGGTTCCCGGCTTGTCTCCTCCTGCGTGAGCTGCGCTGCCAACGGGGGAAGCATCGCTCATCATATATGCCTTCTGCCGCGAACCGTGTTCCGGTCCCGAACGGGCGCGGCTGGTACGCCTGTCCCGGAATGGATGGAAGCCGGATTATTTTCAACTACGGATATTTACATTGCATTGCAGCAGAGGCAGCGCGCGGACCGCAAATGGAGGCGCATGAGGCTCCAGCTGCAGAGTTCCCGTGCCCGGAAATCAGATCACGCCGGATCACGCTTTGATGGCTGCATCGACAGTCCCGCCGCTGACTGGCAAGTCATGCTGAAAACGGGAGGAAGGCATGTCGTCGCGCTATCGCGAGGTTTATTCCGCCTGGAAAGCTGACCCTGAGGGCTTCTGGGCCAAGGCTGCTGCGGACATCGACTGGAGCCGGACGTGGGACACGATGTTCGACGCTCAGGCCGGCGTCTATGGCCGCTGGTTTGTCGGCGCTGAGTGCAATGTCTGTCACAATGCGATTGATCGTCATGTGACGAACGGCCGGGCGGATCAGGTCGCGCTGATCCATGACTCGCCGATGACCAAGTCGGTTACGCGCTTCACCTATGCCGAGCTGAAAACGGAAGTGGTGGCTCTTGCGGCCGTGCTGCAGGATCTGGGGGTCGGAAAGGGCGATCGCGTCATCATCTACATGCCGATGATCGCGGAAGCGGCCTTCGCCATGCTGGCGTGCGCGCGATTGGGCGCGGTGCATTCGGTTGTGTTTGGCGGGTTTGCGGCGCGCGAGTTGGCGACCCGCATCGACGACGCCAAGCCGAAGGTGATCATCTCGGCGTCATGCGGTCTAGAGCCGGGGCGGGTCATCGCCTACCAACCATTGCTGGATGGCGCGATCGAAATGGCGAGCCACAAAGTAAGCCATTGCGTGGTGGTGCAGCGCCCTCAGGAACGCTTCGTGCTGACGGCTGGCCGCGATGTCGATTACCGCGAGGCAGTGGAGGCTGCGAAGGCGGCGCGGCGCGATGTGCCGTGCGTGCCGGTCGCCGCAACTGATCCGCTCTATGTGCTCTATACGTCCGGCACGACCGGCCAGCCCAAGGGCGTGGTCCGTGACTGCGGCGGCCACATGGTAGCGCTGGCGTGGTCTATGGAGAACGAGTTTGGCGTGAAGCCGGGCGAGGTGTTCTGGGCAGCTTCCGATGTTGGCTGGGTGGTGGGCCATTCCTACATTGTTTATGGCCCGCTTTTTCATGGCGCGACGACCATCCTGTTCGAGGGCAAGCCCGTGGGCACGCCGGACGCGGGCACGTTCTGGCGCGTGATTTCCGAGCATGGCGTGGTGGCGCTGTTCACCGCGCCGACCGCCTTCCGCGCGATCAAGAAGGAAGATCCGCAGGGCGAGCTGGTGAAAAAATACGACCTGTCGAAATTTCGTACCCTGTTCCTTGCCGGCGAGCGCGCCGATCCGCCGACCATTCAGTGGGCGGAGGACAAGCTGGGCCGGCCAGTGATCGACAATTGGTGGCAGACCGAAACCGGATCGCCGGTGAGCCAGAACCCGGTGGGGCTCGGCATGTTGCCGGTGAAGTATGGTTCACCGGGCGTGACGATGCCGGGCTATGAAATCCATGTGCTGGACGATGCAGGGCACCCGTTGCCGCAGGGCACGCTCGGCAATGTAGTGATCAAGCTGCCGTTGCCGCCGGGATGTCTGCCCACGCTGTGGAATGCGGATGGGCGCTTCCGCGAAGCTTACCTCGACGAATTCCCTGGCTACTACAAGACGGCGGACGCGGGCTATGTCGATGCGGACGGCTATCTCTTCATCATGGCGCGCACCGACGACATCATCAATGTGGCGGGCCACAGGCTGTCGACGGGCGGGATGGAGGAGGTGGTGGCGATGCATCCCGATGTCGCCGAATGCGCGGTGATCGGCATTGCCGATGTGATGAAGGGCCAGACGCCGCTCGGGTTTGTGGTGCTGAACTCGGGCGTTACGCGCGATACGGCGACGATCGAACGCGAGGTGGTTGCGCTGGTGCGCGACAAGATCGGCCCGGTGGCGGCGTTCAAGATGGTCGTGGCGATCAAGCGGCTGCCGAAGACGCGATCAGGCAAGATCCTGCGCGGGACGATGCAGAAGATCGCCGACAAGGAAGACTGGAAGATGCCGGCAACGATCGACGATCCGGCGATCCTCGATGAGATTGCCGTGGCGCTCAAGGAGCGGGGGATCGGCGTCTAGCGCTTATCTCTTCGTACAAAAAGTAAGGGCCCGGCAGTGATGCCGGGCCCTTTGCATGTCTGAGCTTTGGTTGGCTCTAGTAGCGGTAGTGTTCCGGCTTGTACGGGCCTTCCGGCGCGACGCCGATATAGGCGGCCTGGTCGTTCGAGAGCTTGGTGAGGTTGGCGCCGAGCTTGTTGAGGTGGAGCAGGGCGACTTTCTCGTCGAGCTTCTTGGGCAGCGTGTAGACCTTGTTCTCGTAGGCCTTGCCGTTGGTCCAGAGTTCGATTTGCGCCAGCGTCTGGTTGGTGAACGAGGCCGACATCACGAAGGACGGGTGGCCCGTTGCGTTGCCGAGGTTGAGCAGGCGGCCTTCGGAGAGAAGGATCATGCGCTTGCCATCGGGGAACTCGATCATGTCGACTTGCGGCTTGATGTTGTCCCACTTGAAGTTGCGCAGCGAGGCGACCTGGATCTCGTTGTCGAAGTGGCCGATGTTGCCGACGATGGCCATATCCTTCATCTCGCGCATGTGCTCGAGGCGGATGATGTCCTTGTTGCCGGTCGTGGTGATGAAGATGTCGGCGGTCTTGACGACGTCTTCCAGCGTGACGACTTCAAAGCCGTCCATGCAGGCCTGCAGCGCGCAGATCGGGTCGACTTCCGTGACCTTCACGCGGGCGCCGGCGCCTTGCAGCGAAGCGGCCGAGCCCTTGCCCACGTCGCCATAGCCGCAGACGAGCGCGACCTTGCCGGCCATCATGGTGTCGGTGGCGCGGCGGATGCCGTCGACCAGCGATTCCTTGCAGCCGTACTTGTTGTCGAACTTCGACTTGGTGACCGAGTCGTTCACGTTGATCGCGGGGAAGGGCAGCAGGCCTTTTTCGACGAGGCGATAGAGGCGGTTGACGCCCGTGGTGGTTTCCTCGGTCACGCCCTTGATGGCGGCGCGCTGTTTGGTGAACCAGCCCGGCGATTGCGCGAGGCGTTTCTTGATCTGCTTGAAGAAGTAGATTTCTTCTTCGGATTCCGGCTTCTCGATGATCGCGGTTTCACCCGCTTCGACGCGCGCGCCGATGAGGATGTACATCGTGGCGTCGCCGCCATCATCGAGGATCATGTTGGTGAGACCGCCATCGGCCCACTGGAAGATCTTGTCGGTGTAGTCCCAGTACTCTTCGAGGCTTTCACCCTTCACGGCGAACACGGGCACGCCGGCCTTCGCGATGGCGGCGGCGGCGTGATCCTGGGTCGAGAAGATGTTGCACGAGGCCCAGCGCACTTCGGCGCCGAGAGCGGTCAGCGTCTCGATGAGAACGCCGGTCTGGATCGTCATGTGCAGCGAGCCAGTGATACGCGCGCCTTTCAGCGGCTGCGCCTTGCCGTATTCCGCGCGCGTGGCCATCAGGCCCGGCATTTCGGTTTCGGCGATGGTGAGTTCCTTGCGGCCCCAGTCAGCCAGAGAGAGATCCGCAACCTTGAAATCGTCGAACGCCATCGCGGCACTCCTTCGGGGGAAAATTGTCGTGTCCGGGCACAATCCCGGTTCAGGACCCGGCCCAGGGCAGAGGGCCTATAGCAATCGTTGGGCAATACAGCAAATCATATAAAGATATCCTTATATGATTTTCATCTGCTTCTTTTTGAGGGACCACGGCCTCACTTTGCACCGGTTTGATCCCCATCTGCTGTAACGACCTATTGCGAGTGCTGTTGCTGTCGCGCAACACTCGCATCTCGGCGTCCGCAGAGGCGCATGTGATGGGCCCTAAAAGCCCATGAAAAGGGTGGTGGCATGAAGCGGGTGTCTGTGGCGGTTGTGACGGGCTTTCTGGCGCTGTCGGGCGTGGCGCCGGCTGTGGCGCAGGACGTCGACAAGATCGACCGTGTTACCGGCGCTCCGGCTCCAGGCGGCGTCTTCCGCGCGCCTGAGGGCGTGAGGGTCGTGAGCCCCGGCGCACTCGTCTATGCCAGCTTCGATCGCAATTTCGATGGCCGGATCACGTTCGAAGAGATCGAGATCGGGGCAGGTCTGGCCTTCGACGTCGCTGACAAGAACAGGGACGGCTTCATCACCGGCTTTGAGCAGACTGACTGGGCGGCGTCTGTTGCGGGCAGCGGCGATGTGATCGCGAATGCGATGACGTTCGACATCGATCTCGACCGCTCGGTCACGCGCGCTGAGTTTGCGGCCGGATTCAAGCGTCTCGCCGGGCAGATCAATCCGTCGGGCGAGCTGACATTCGTTGATCTGGTGCAGCCGCTCAATCGCTCAGGCGAGCAGGCGAGCGCATCGCCGCCGCCGCGTCCGCCGGGCCGGTAGGCTTATTCTTTTTCGTCGAACTTGCGGCCGATGAGGTCGCACACCGCCTCGAGCGCTGCGTGGGCTTCACGGCCCTCGGCGTCGATCTCGACAGTCTGGCCGACGCGCGCGCCAAGCATCAGCAGGTCCATGATCGATGCGGCGCTGGCGCTCATGCCGTCATAGTGAACGGTGACTTTCGCATCGAACTTGGCAGCCTCGCGCGCAAAGGCGGCTGAGGCGCGCGCATGCAGTCCGCGCTGGTTCACAAGTTCTGCACTGCGGGACCACTTGTCAGTCATAGGTGCAGGGTCGCTCACTCGGCTCGCTGGAGAAGGGCGGAGGCGACGGAGATGTATTTGCGGCCGGCTTCCTGCGCGGCGAGGGCGGCTTCGGCGAGCGGCAGCTTGGCGCGGACTTCGGCCAGCTTGATCAGCATGGGCAGGTTCACGCCCGCAATCACTTCGATCTTGGCGCCGCCCATCACCGAGATGGCGAGGTTGGACGGCGTGCCGCCGAACATGTCGGTGAGGATCACGACGCCTGAACCTGTGTCAGTCGCCTTGGCGGCCGCAATGATTTCCTTGCGGCGCATATCCATGTCGTCATCGGGTCCGATTGAAACCGCGCGGGCATTGTCCAGATGGCCGACAACGTGTTCAGCCGCGGCAATGAACTCCTCGGCCAACCGGCCGTGCGTGACCACGACCAAACCGATCATTGGAAAAACTCCCGCATATCCCAGCATCCCATGGTGAGGACTCGTTTGTTTTGGGGTCAATAGCGATCAGATGTCCAGCGCAGCCGCCGGAAGGTCGACGATGAAACGGGCGCCGGAGATTTTACCGTCTGTCATGCGGTTTTCCGCCCACACTGCGCCCCGGTGCGTTTCAGTGATCTGACGCACGATAGAAAGGCCCAAACCTGAATTATTTCCGAACTTCGCGCCCTTTGGGCGGTCCGTGTAGAAGCGCTGGAATATCTTTTCCAGCTTGTCTTCAGGGATGCCGGGGCCTTCGTCTTCCACTGTCACACGAACTGTGGGCCCCCGCGACGATGTGAGTCGCGACAATGTGACAGCCACAAGTCCGCCGGGCGGGGAGAAGGACCGGGCGTTCTCGATCAGGTTGCGAACCACCTGGGCCAGCGGGCCATCTCTGCCCATCACGACATATTCTCCCGGCGTCGTGGTCAGCGTGACGCGGGCGTCGGTTTCCTTCTTGGTGTCGCTGTAGATCGAGACGAGGTCGTCGAGCAGGCGCCGCAGATCCACGCGCACCAGTTTTTCGCGCACGATCTCGCCTTCAAGGCGGGAGAGGTTGGAGATATCCGAGATCAGGCGATCGAGGCGGACGACATCGCGGGCGATGACATCGCGCATGCGGTCGCGGACGGCGGGGTCCTGCACGGCCTGCGAAGTTTCGACGGCGGAGCGGATGGAGGTGAGCGGGTTCTTGAGTTCGTGCGCCACGTCGGCGGCGAAACGCTCGTTCTCCTGAATGCGGACATAGAGCGCGTTGGTCATCGCCTCCATGGCCAGAGCGAGATCGCCGATTTCGTCCTTCCGGTCGTGCAGCTTGCCGAGGTCGAGGCGCTCCGTGGCGCCGGTGCGCACGCGGTCGGAAGCGCGGGCGAGATTGCGCAAGGGGCGTGCGATGCCGAGCGTGAGAAGCGTTGCGGTGATGATGGCGACCAGCACAGCGACAAGGATCAGCGGGAAGAGGGCGGCGCGCTCGTCTGCGATGATCTGTGTGACGTCGCTGGTCTCGACGGTGATGGAGCCCACAACGCGCGCGACCTTGGTGATCGGCATGGTGACGGAGAGCAGGCGCTCGGCCTGATCGCCGAAGCGTTCGGAGAAGCCCGCGCCGCCACCGAGCGCCATCGCGACTTCTTCTTCCAGCGAACGGGCTTCCGCGATCGGCTGCCGGCCGGTGGCGCTGACGGTTTCGAAGGTGCGGTTGGCGAAGCGGACGGCGTCGAGCCACGCACGCTCGATCATGCTTGGTTCGCGGATGGGCGGCAGGTCCCTGAGTTCGATCTCGTCCTTCAGGAGCATGGTGTCGGCCACCAGCTCGCCCTGCGGATCATGCACGCGGATACGCGTGGCGCTGGTCAGCGGGATCGATTTCAGCTGGTCGCTGAGCTTGACGATGTTGAGCGCGGGTGGGTCGTCGAAGGTGGCGTTGTCGGTCACGAACGACGAGATGAGCTGCGTCATCTCGCTGAGGCTGGCCTTGCGGGCGTTGACGAGGCTGGAGCGGAATTCGTTCAGCACCAGCGCGCCCGCAATCAGGATCACGAGGCCGGCGAGGTTGGATGCCAGAATAAGTCTCGCAATCGGAGACAGCAGCAGAGGGCGCGGCTTCGGGGGCGTTTTCGCCCTGCCAGCCTTCGCCGTTGCGTCTTTCTCTCGCCTGTGCGCCGCCGGATCGCCCGGCGGGCTCGTCGGTGTCTCAGGCTTCCTTATAGCGATACCCCACGCCGTACAGCGTCTCGATGCCATCGAAGTTGTCGTCGAGGTCGCGGAATTTCTTCCGCAGACGCTTGATGTGGCTGTCGATGGTGCGGTCGTCGACATAGACCTGATCGTCGTAGGCGGCGTCCATCAGCTGGTCGCGGCTTTTCACATAGCCGGGACGTTGGGCGAGCGCCTGCAGGATCAGGAATTCGGTGACGGTGAGGCGGACGATCTTGCCGTCCCACTGACAGGCATGGCGGTTCGGATCGAGCGTGAGGCGGCCGCGCACGATCGGCTTCTTGTCGCCGTCTTCCGGCGTCGCCGAGGCGCCGCGCGACCGGCGCAGGATGGCTTTCACGCGCTCACCCAGCAGGCGGGTGGAGCAGGGCTTACGGATGAAATCGTCCGCGCCGATGTTGAAGCCGACAACCTCGTCGATCTCGTCGTCCTTCGAGGTGAGGAAGATCGCGGGCAGGTTGGAGGTCTGACGGAGTTTCCGCAGCAGCTCCATGCCGTCCATCTTCGGCATCTTCACGTCGAGGATGGCGATGTCCGGGGGCGTCTCCGACAGGCCGGCCAGGGCGGATGCGCCATCGTGATAGGCGCGGACCTGGTAACCTTCGGCCTCGAAGAAGGCGGTCAGCGCTTCCACGATGTTCTCGTCGTCGTCCACGAGGGCGATGGTAGCCATATGCATTAATCTCCTGGCGGGCGTCCCGCCGCGATGCGTTGCACCATAATCGGAGGGTGCGGGCGCTAGGGCAAGTGCCACGAACCCGCCCGCAACACTAGGGTTTTGGCGCAAAACCGCTCGTCTGGCACGCGAATTGAACCGCCCCTGACACGGGAAGGCCGGCGCATGCTGGTTTGGTTACCGGATTTCCGGTCCCGCAACGTGATGGAGAGTTCCATGCAGGTTGTTACGATCAGCGGCTTCAAGGGCGGCACGGGCAAGACGACCGTGGCGTCCCTTCTGGGTGTCGCGGCGGTAAAGGACGGCCTTCGGGTCGCCAGCCTCGATCTCGACCGCAACACGCGAAACCTGTCCAATTTTCTGACACTCCGGCGCGCATCGCGGCTTGAGAGCCCCGACCATGTGATGCTCATGGACATGGAACAGGACGCCCGCACCAACGCGAAGCCCAAGCATTCGGGCCGTCTCGAGCCACTGATCCGCATGGCCAAGATGGATGGTTACGACCTGCTGGTGATCGACACCTCGTCGGGCAGCCTTGCCGACGTTTACGAAGCGCACCTGCTGGCTGACGTGATCCTGACGCCGATGAACGAGAGCCCGGCCGACATGCACGGCCTGTTTGCCCCGCTCGGTTCGGCTGCCGCGCCGCGCATCAACTATCGTGAGATGATCGACACCGTCCGCTTCGATCGCAAGCGCGCCGGCATGCCCGTTCAGCAATGGCATGTGATCATGAACCGGGTTTCGTCGCTGCCTTCAAAGGTTGGCGTCATCATCAACGACCGCGTCGCCGAGATGGCCAAGGAAGCTGGCTTCCAGGCCGTGTGGCGCCTGCGCGATCGCGTTGTTCACCGTGGCCTGGCGCTTGAGGGCCGCACCGTTTTCGACACGCCGTCTGACGGCAGGCTGACGATGAGCGAGCTTTCTGGCCGCTCGGAAGTCCGCGCCCTGCTGGCGCTGATCGACCGCGGGCCGGCGCAGCAGTTCGCGAAAGCCGCCTGAGTTTTCTCTGCATGATCCTCACACTCGGCCCCGGGCGCCACGTCCGGGGCATTTTCTTGTGAAACGGCGCTGAGAACAAACGACTCGGAACTGTCGCATCACTGGACTAGGTTCCCCGCGATTCAGGTCTTGCGTGGGAGATGTTCATGATCCGGACTGTGCTTGCGGTGTCAGTCGTTGCGCTTGGCGCTGCGGCGTGCGCGACGGCCTGGCAGCCTTCATACAATGCGGTCGCGCCCGTGCAGGCGCAGGACAGCTACTATGTGAAGGGGCACAATGCGGTTGCGGCCCGCGCATCCGAACGCGGAGCGGGCCACGCGAAGAATGTGATCCTGTTCGTCGGCGACGGCATGGGCATTTCGACCATCACGGCCGCGCGGATCTATGCGGGCCAGACAAAGGGTCTTGATGGCGAGAGCTATCAGCTTGCCATGGAGAAGTTGCCCTACTCAGCTTTCTCCAAGACCTACACGCATGACAGCCAGGTGGCGGACTCGGCGCCGACGGCCGTTGCAATGACGACGGGCGTGAAATCATACAACGGCACGCTGGGCGTGACGCAGGCTGCGAACATCAAGGATTGCGCATCGGCGAAAACCAGCGGCACGACCAGCCTGTGGGAGATCGCGGAAGACGCAGGCAAGGCCACCGGCATCATCTCGACCGCACGCATCACGCACGCGACGCCGGCCGCTACCTATGCCGAGACAGTCGAGCGCGACTGGGAGAGCGACAAGGATGTCTCCGCGGCCGGCAAGGCCGCGGGATGCACCGACATCGCTTCGCAGCTGGTGGCGTGGCAGTCGGCGCATGGGAACGGCTTCGATGTGATCCTGGGCGGCGGGCGCACCAATTTCCTGCCCAACACCGTGGCCGACCCTGAATACGCCAACCAGAAAGGCAATCGCGTTGATGGCCGCAACCTGGTGGACGAGTGGAAAGCGGGCGCGCCGAACCGCACGGCCGTCATCGACCGCGCAGGCTTCAACGCGTTCAACTGGAACAGCGATGGCCAGATCTTCGGTCTCTTCGAGCCGTCGCACATGCAGTACGAGCTTGATCGCGCCAAGGACGGGAAGGGCGAGCCGTCGATTGCGGAGATGACAAAGTCCGCGATCACGCGCCTGTCGCGCAATGCCAATGGTTATGTGCTGATGGTCGAAGGCGGCCGCGTCGATCACGGCCTGCATGCGGGCGACGCTCAGCGCGCGCTGGGAGATGCGGCGGCTCTGGACGAAGCGATCGCGGCGGCGGTCGCGGCGACCGATCCGAAGGACACGCTGATCATCGTGACGGCGGACCACTCCCACACGCTGATCCTGCAAGGCTATCCGCAGCGCGGAAATCCGATCCTTGGTCTCGTGAAGGAGAACGACAAGCTGGTGAAGGCGCTGGACGGCAAGCCCTACACGACGCTGTCGTTCGCCAACGGCCCGGGCTCTGTGTGCAAGCCGCAGGCGGATGGCAAATGGCTGTGCGAGCGGCCGGACCTGACGAATGTGGACACGACGGCGCTGGGCTTCCTGCAGCAGTCGCTGATCCCGCTGGGCTCGGAAACGCATGGCGGGGAAGATGTGGCGATCTTTGCCGGTGGGCCGGGTGCGAACCTGTTCTCGGGCGCGGTCGAGCAGAACGAGATCTTCCACGTGATGGCGCGGAGCCTTGGTCTGGTGAAGTAGGATGCTGCGCGCTAGGGTTCTCCACACTTGGAGGAACCCATGCGCATCCTGATTCTCGCGGCGGCTTCATTGCTTGCGCTGGCTGCCTGCCAGCCGGAAACGAAGCCGGCCGAGGAATCTGCAGCCGTTGCGCCGACGCCGGAAGAAATGGGACAGGACGATCCGTCTGTGCCGTTCACGCCTGCTGCAGTTGGCGAGCCGCGCACCTATGACGCCACCTCCAAGACCGCGATGAGCTTCACCCCGGGCACGCTGACGGTAACGCCAACGCCGCAGCCGAGCGCGAATATGCCGTCTGGTGCGGTCTTCGCGTTCAGCAGCGGCTACCGGCTTGAGACAACGTCGATGCCGGGTGGAGCGACGCAGGGCGAGAAGCCGTTCGACTTCAAGCCGTTCTTCATCGACACCACTGGCGCGCAGATCGATGTCGCGAAGATCGAGATGTATGCGATCGACAACGAGACCATTCCGGCCAATGCGCCGAATGGCGGGTTCTGCGAGAAGACCGCTTTTATCGCGACCTATGTCGTAAAGAGCCCCGGAGCGGAGGACCTGACGGTCGCAGCGTTCGCGGGCGACCAGTGGCCGCCAAAGGATGAGACCGCATTGTGTGGAACGTTCATGTACAGCGTGGTGCATTGATCATGCGCGCACTTTCATTCGCCAGCTTGATCGCACTTGCTGCCTGCCAGCCCGCTCCGGCGGTTGAAGAGGTTGCGAAGGAAGAGCCTGTTCCGCAGGCGGAGGCGATGCCTGCGCCGGCGCCCGTGACATTCACGGCGCTGTCGGACCTTGCGAAATCGGTGACCGGAGACATCACGCTCAGCGTCAAGCCGCGGCCCGATCCGAACGTGGCGCCGACGATGGTGCTTGAGACGGCGACCGGCGTTCTGTTCGAGACCGAGCTGATGCCGGGCGCCGCGGAACAGGCAACGAGCGTCGACTGGAAGAAGCTGTTCGGCGGCGATGTTGTTGTCACGGCCAATCCGCCGCCGGGTTCCCCGAGCGTGGACATGCATGATGTCACGCTGGAAACCGTGCCCAAGGAAGCGACCAAGGGCGGCTTCTGCGGCGCCGAGCCAACCGCCTTCATCGCCATGGCGGCGGGGCTTCAGCAGGGCGCCGACTACACAATCTCGATTGCGGCGTTCGGCGGCGACACGTGGCCGCCGGAAGGCGCGCCGAAAGTGTGTGGTGTCTTTACGTATCTGCCGCCGAAGAACTGACTATTGCAGCGCTGAATAGATCAGCGCGCGGATCTTCGCCTGTTCTTCCAGCCCGCCTGCGGGGATGAGCTGCGTCATGTAGACGACGGTGAGACCTTGCTTCGGATCGACCCAGTAGGTCGAGTGGTAGGCGCCGCCCCAGCCATAATCGCCGACCGACCCGAGATTGCCCATCAGGCTCGGGTCCTTGGTGATGCGGAAGCCGAGCCCGAAGCCCTGGCCGGCCTGGTAGGGCGCTGAGACGAGCGTGTCATGCGACATGAGATCAACGGAGGCGGGTGAGATGTAGCGCTTGCCCTCGAACGTGCCGCCCTGACGGAGCATTTCGAGGAAGCGCGAATAGTCGTGCGCAGTGGAGAGAAGCCCGGCGCCGCCAGCGAAGGCCTTGCAAGGGCCGCCGGCATAGTGGCCCTGACCGATATGGCCCGAGCCTTCCCACTTGCCGGGATTAGGCGCGCGCTCGGCCTTTCCGTCGACAGCCGTATAGACAACGGCGAGGCGGTTCGTCTTTTCCGGCGGCAGGCAGAAGGCCGTGTCAGTCATGCCGAGCGGATCGATCAGGCGCTCCTTCAGGAACACGTCGAGCGACTTGCCAGACAGCTTCTCGACCACGACGCCGAGAATGTCGGTGTTGTAGCCATAGACCCATTGCTCGCCCGGCTGGGCGGCCATCGGGAGCTTCGCCATTTTCGCGACGACGTTCGAAACGGGCACGTCCTTGTCGGCAAAGTACCAGCCGAAGATGCCTGCATCGCGCCAGGCTTTCTCGCCGGGGCCTGTGCCGTAGGAAACGCCAGCGGTGTGCGAGAGCAGGTCGCGGATGGTGATCGGGCGCTTGGCGGGGACAACATCATAGCCGCCTTTCTCCTTCGCGACCGCGACAGTGGTCTTCTGCCATTCCGGCAGGAACTTGCCGACCGGATCTTCGAGGACGAGCTTGCCTTCCTCCATCAGCATCATGATCGAGACTGAGGTGAGCGCCTTGGTCTGCGAGGCGATGCGGAAGATGGTGTCTTCCTGCATGGCGACGCCGGCCTCGCGGTCGCGCCAGCCATAGGCTTCAGAGAAGACCTCGCGGCCATCCTGCTGGATCATGACGACGGCGCCGCCGAGTTTGCCGTCGGTGATGTACTGCTTCATCACCGCGTCGAGCGTGCCCAGCCCGGCCGTCGAGAAGGACGCGCGGGGTGTGTCGTTGTGGATCGGGCCATGAGCGAGCGGCGGCGCCATCGGCATGGCCGATAATGGCGGGCGTCCGGTATCAGTGACCGAGACGAGGCAGCCGGAAAGGGCGAGGGCGCCGGCGGCGGCCAGCAGGGCGTTCTTGAGCTGCATGTCGTGTCCTCCCAAGGCTTCGAGATCACGATGGCAGGCTGGGTGGGCCGGTCAAGCGTGTCGCTTGGTCAACAGGAAGGCGGTCAACGCGCAGGCGAAGGGGGTTGATCGTTTACCCTCTCCGGCGATGGTGCGGCCCAAGGATGCGACCATGAGCGAGAGCTTCGATTACATCATTGTCGGCGCGGGATCGGCGGGCTGCGTGCTGGCCAACCGGCTTTCGGCTGACCCGAAGAACCGGGTGCTGCTGCTGGAAGCAGGCGGCAAGGACGACTGGATCTGGTTCCACATTCCGGTGGGCTACCTGTTCGCGATCGGAAATCCGCGCGCCGACTGGATGTTCGAGACAGATGCGGTGCCGGGCCTGAATGGACGCGTGTTGAATTATCCGCGGGGGAAAGTCATCGGCGGATCGTCGGCGATCAACGCGATGATCTACATGCGCGGGCAAAAGGCTGACTACGACAATTGGCGCCAGCAAGGCCTGAGCGGCTGGGGTTGGGACGATGTGAAGCCGTTCTTCCTGAAGCATCAGGATCACATGAGTGGTGGTGAGCATCACGGCCAGGGCGGCGAGTGGCGTGTGGAACACCCGCGCATGCGCTGGCAGGTGCTCGAGGCTTTCGCGGAAGCAGCGGATGCGGCTGGCATTCCGCATGTCGCGGATTTCAACACGGGCGACAATACCGGCGTCGGCTATTTCCAGGTGAACCAGAAAGATGGTGTGCGCTGGTCGTCGGCGCGCGGCTTCCTGAAGCCGATCCTGAAGAAACGTCCGAACCTGAAACTGGTAACCGGTGCATTCGTCGAGAATGTCGTGATGCACAACAATCGCGCCATCGGCGTTTCCTGGTTCCGCGAGAAGCGTCACGACGTCGAGCACAATGTTTCGCGCGGGGCGAACATCATCCTCGCGGCAGGCGCAGTGCAGACGCCGAAGCTGCTGGAGATGTCCGGCATCGGGCAAGCCGGGCGGATAAGCGCGCTTGGGCTGCCCGTGGTGCATGACCTCGCAGGGGTGGGCGAGAACCTGCAGGACCATCTGCAGCTTCGCCCGATCTACAGGGTGCGCGGCGTGCCGACACTGAACGAGCAATACGCCAACTGGCTGCGCAGGCCTGCGATGGCGGTGGACTATGCCTTGCGCCGCAGGGGGCCGATGACGATGGCGCCCTCGCAGATGGGCGCCTTCGCGAAGACGAACGAGCGGCATGCGACGCCCAACGTGCAGTTCCATGTGCAGCCGCTGTCGTTGCCCAAGTTTGGCGAAGCGCTGCATCCCTTTCCGGCGATCACGATCAGCGTGTGCAATCTGCGGCCGGATAGTCGGGGCTCTATCCATGCGAAATCGCCAGACCCGGAAGTCGCGCCATCGATCCAGCCGAACTATCTGGCGACGGAGAGCGACAGGATCACCGCGATCGAGTCGATCCGGCTGGTGCGCAGGATCGTCGAGCAGCCGGCGCTGAAGCGGTATTCGCCGGAAGAATTCACGCCGGGAGCCGGGCTGACAACGGACGCTGAACTGGCGAAGGCGGCGGGCGATATTGGCACGACGATCTTCCATCCGGTGGGGACGGCAAAGATGGGTGCGGCGGGCGACAAGTCTGCCGTGGTGGACGAGCGTCTGCGCGTGATCGGGATCGAAGGCTTGCGCGTCATCGACGCCTCGGTGATGCCGCACATTGTCAGCGGGAACACGAACTCGCCCACGATGATGATCGCCGAGAAGGGCGCTGCGATGCTGCTGGAGGATGCCCGGCGGTAGCTGCAGACGGGCTTTCGCCCTGATTTCAAAGGCTTCTGACGCGGAACCTTGCCCGGCAGGCTGCCCGGCGCTATCTCCGCGCATCGTCAGCCGGAGCCTTGCCATGGCCGTTGCCACCTATCTCGATTTCGAGAAGCACGTTGCGGACCTCGAAAAGCGGATCGCGGAGCTTGAAGCGACCGGCGGCGCGACCGTCGAGGACGAGGTCGGCAAGCTGCGCGAGAAGGCCGAGAAGCAGCTCGAGCACATCTACACGCATCTCAATGCCTGGCAGAAAACACAGGTCGCGCGCCACCCGGAGCGGCCGCACTTCATGGATTATGTGGGCGGCCTGTTCGAGGAATTCGTCGAGCTCGCGGGTGATCGCAAGTTCATGAACGATGACGCGATCCTTGGCGGTCTCGCGCGCTTCCGCGGCAAGCCGGTTGTGGTGATCGGCCACGAGAAAGGTCGCGATACGCAGACGCGCCTGAAGCACAATTTCGGCATGGGCAAGCCGGAAGGCTATCGCAAGGCCGTGCGTCTGATGGAGCTGGCGGGACGGTTCAGCCTGCCAGTGATTGCGCTGGTCGACACGTCAGGCGCCTTCCCGGGCAAGGGCGGCGAAGAACGTGGCCAAGCCGAAGCATTGGCGCGGGCGATCGAAGCGTGCCTGACGCTGGATACGCCGATGATCTCGGTGATCGTGGGCGAGGGCGGTTCGGGCGGCGCAGTGGCGCTGGCGTCCGGGAACAAAGTGTTGATGATGGAGCACGCTGTCTATTCGGTGATCTCGCCGGAAGGCGCGGCCTCCATCCTGTTCCATGACGCCAAGCGCGCGAAGGATACCGCCGAGGCGATGAAGATCACGGCGCAGGATCTGGCCAGGTTCCGCATCGTGGATGCTGTCGTCACCGAGCCGATGGGCGGCGCACATCGCAACCCGAAGGACGCGATCGAAAGCGTGGGCGACGCCATCGAGGCAGCGCTCGCAACCCTTGCCGGCATGACGCCGGACGATCTGCGCGCGCAGCGCAAGGAGCGTTTCTACGCCATCGGCCGTGAAGGTCTCGCGTAAGCGCGCGCCCTACTCGATCTTGTAGACAAGCGAGAATTTGGTGGCCGTGTCGGTCGGCTCGAAGCCCGGCAGCGGGTCCGTGTCGTGGCGCACGTCGAGCGACACGCGGGCGCTGAGATTGCCGATGATATTGGCGGTCAGCGCTGCGCTGTTCGAAACCTGCGTCGAGGCGTCTGAGGCGACCACTTCGGTCGTGTCGGTGAATTTGACGCGCTCGTTGAAGTCGTGGCTGAAGCGCGAGGCGACGCGGCCGCCTATGCTTTCTTCTGTCGAGGCGAGCGTCGTTGCAGTCGCACGGACTTCGTCGATCTTGTAGCCGGGGCCGCCTTCCAGCGTCCATTTCGTGGTCGGCAGGTCGACGGCCTTGAAGGCCGCGCCGATGCCGAGGAAGTAGCGGTTTTCGAAGCCCGAGAACTGATCGCGTTCGCCGGTGAGGCGGGCATAGCCGCTCCATTGCTCTCCGAAGGAACGGTCGATCTGGCCGGCGGCGAAGATGCGATTGCGGGTTTCGACTTCATCCGTGTCGCCATAGTCGAAGGCGAGTTCGCCGAGCTGGGTCCATTCCCCGCCGGTGTGCTTGGCCTTGAGGGCGACGCCCGCATCGCGGGTTTCGGTGTTGCCCGTGGTGAAGCCGGCGTTGAAGGCGCCTTCGCCGGTCCATTTGTCTTCGGTCTGCGCCATGGCGGGGAGAGCCGGCGCGGCGGCAAGGGCGGCGAGGGAAGCAAGACGGACAAGTTTCACGGGAACACAACTCCAGACGACGAACACAGGCGTTCAGGCTGGGCGTGACCCTAAAGCCAAGTGTGACGACAATCTGGCGGTGGCGCGATTTATCGGGCGCAAAACAGAAGAATTCGTCGCCGGAACATTTGGATGCTGGCGGCGCTTGCCCGCGCAGCTTGGTTCCAGCGGATTGACTTGCGTGAGGAAGCGGATCAGAAGCTCGCCCGCTTGCTTCGAGAGAGCCGCCTATGAGTGTCAACACCCTCTAGTACGCGCCGGGGACCTGCCCGGCCTGGCATCATGTGCCTTAGCTGCGCGTGTTGATGACATGCGCGCCTGACTCTCATTTCGGAAGCTATTCCAATGTTCGAATTTCTGAGGCGTTCCTCGCCGCTATGGCGACACGCTGACTTCAACCGGCTCTGGGCCGCGCAGATCCTGTCTGCGTTCGGCAGCCGGATTACGCGCACAGCCATCCCGATCATCGCGGTGAGCGTGCTGCTGGTGACGCCATGGGAGGCGGCTGTCCTCTCGGCATTGAGCTATGCGCCTTACGTTCTGGCGGGGCTGTTCGGCGGCGGGTTTGTCGAACGGGCCAACAAGACGCGGCTGATGGTGGCGATGGACCTTGTCCGTTTCGCACTCGTCATTGCCGTGCCGCTGGCCTGGTATTTCAACCTGCTGAGCTTTCCTCTGCTGTGCCTGTTGGCGGCGGGTGTGGGCGGGGCGAGTGCGCTGTTCCAGAACGCCGATGTGGCGATCCTGCCGCGCCTTGTCGGCCAGGATCATCTGGTCGAGGCGAACTCGCGCTTGCAGGCGACGGAGTCCATCGCCGAGCTGACGGGGCCGGGGGCTGCGGGCGTCCTGATCGACCTGCTGACAGCGCCGATTGCGATGGTGGTGGATGCGCTCACCTTCATCTGGTCGGCGTTCTGGCTGTGGCGCATCCCCAAACAGCAGGGGCAGGCGAGCGACGAGGCGAAGGCTGAAATGGTTTCGCAGCCGTCTGTGTGGGCCACGTTGAAGAGCGACATCGTGGTCGGCTTCTTCGCGATCTGGCGATGCCGTCCGATGCGGGCGATCATCACGGGCAACTTCTTCTGGTACATTTCGGCGGGCTTCTTCTTCGCCACGCTGATGGTGTTCCTGTTGCGCGACCTGCACATGGCGCCGTCGGTGATCGGCGTCATGATTTCCGTCGGCGGGTTCAGCGCGTTGCTGGGGTCGCTGGCGGCGCGGCCGCTGGCGAAGGCGATCGGGTATGGGCGAGCGGTGCTAGCGGGGTTCTGCTTCAGCGTGGTCGGCCTGCTGATGTTGATACCGGCGGCGGCGTTCAAGGAATGGGCGTTGCTGTTCCTTGTGGCGCAGCAATTCCTCGGCGACTTCGGGATCATGATCTACACGATCCTCGCCGTGAGCCTTCAGCAGAAACTGCTGCCTGAGGAAGAGCTGGCGCGCGCCAATGGGTTCAACCAGGTGGTCAACGGCGTTGGCATGACCGTCGCCATTCTGATTGCAGGGTGGGTGGCGGAGACGATCGGCGTTTCCAACACGGTGATGCTGGGGGCCGGCATTGCGGTGCTCGGCATTGCGCCGCTGCTGACGCCGCATCTGATGGGCATCGGCGAGGAGCCGATGGGGCGGGACGAGGTGGCGGCGGCGGAATGAAAAAGGCCCCGGAGGCGATCGCTTCCGGGGCCTTTCTATCTGTCTGCGTCGCGAAGTCTAAGCGCGCGCGGCAGTGCTCACATCGCCGTGGCAATTCTTGTAGCGCTTGCCCGAGCCGCAGGGGCAGGGCGAATTGCGCGGTGTCGCAGCCCAGGCGGCGAGGGGTGCGCTGGCCTGTTGTTGCGGCGGTGCGGCTTGCGCCGGAGCTGCTTGCGGACGCGAAGCCATCTGCTGCGGAGGCGGCTGGTTCGCATCGCCCGAGGTCGCGCCCGGAGGCTGCTCGGTCACGAACTGGCCGCGCATCAGCACGCGCGTGACGCCCGAGCGCAGATCGCTCAGCAGGCGTTCGAACAGCGTGAAGGCTTCGTTCTTGAACTCGTTCAGCGGATCGCGCTGGGCGTAGCCACGCAGGTGGATGACGGAACGCAGCTGATCGAGATGCCAGAGGTGTTCACGCCAGCGCGTATCGACTTCCTGAAGCAGGATCTGCTTTTCAAGCCAGCGCATACGCTCCTCGCCGACAGCGGCGGTCTTGCGGGCGTAGAATTCGTCGGAGGCTTCAACCAGCTTGGTTGCGACTTCGGCCGTGGCGACGCCTTCTTCAGCGGACCATTCGCGCACCGGCACGGTCATGCCCAGCACGTCGGCGATCTCTTCCTCGAGCTCTGCCATGTTCCACTGATCCTGGTACGCCTTCTCCGGCATGTGACGCAGGCACATGTCGTTGATCAGCTGGTGGCGCATTTCCTTGACGGTGTCGGCCACGCTGGCGGCGCGCATGAACTCGATGCGTTGCTCGAAGATCGCCTTGCGCTGGTCGTTGGTGACGTCGTCGAATTTCAGCAGGTTCTTGCGGATGTCGAAATTGCGTTGCTCGACGCGCTTCTGCGAGGTTTCGAGCGCCTTGTTCATCCACTTGTGGGTGATGGCCTCGTCTTCCTTGATGCCCAGGCTGCGCATGATGCTGTCGAGGCGTTCGGCGGCGAAGATGCGGAGCAGGTCGTCTTCCAGGCAGATGTAGAATTTCGAGCGGCCCGGGTCGCCCTGACGGCCGGTACGGCCGCGCAACTGGTTGTCGATGCGGCGGCTTTCGTGGCGTTCGGTGGCGAGCACGTAGAGGCCGCCAGCAGCCAGCGCTTCAGCGCGCTTGGCGGCGATGTCGGCGCCGATGGCGGCGTGCAGGGCTGTGGTTTCTTCTTCGGTGAGATCGCGGCCGAGCGTTTTCACCTTCTCGGCTGTCTCTTCCTCGATGCGCATTTCGAGATTGCCGCCGAGCTGGATGTCGGTGCCGCGGCCGGCCATGTTGGTGGCGACCGTGATGTTACCCGGCACGCCGGCCTGCGCGATGATGTGGGCTTCGCGCTCGTGGTGGCGGGCGTTGAGAACCTGGTGCGGGATCTTCTCGACCGACAGGAGGTTCGAGAGAACTTCCGATTTTTCGATCGAGACGGTGCCGACCAGCACGGGCTGCTTGCGGCGCACGCAGTCGCGGATGTCGGCGATGATCGCCTTGTATTTCTCTTTGCCGGTCCGGTAGACGACGTCATCTTCGTCGATGCGCTTGATCGGACGGTTGGTCGGGATCTCGGTGACTTCCAGCTTGTAGATGTCTTGGAATTCGGCGGCCTCGGTCGAGGCCGTGCCGGTCATGCCGGAGAGCTTGTCGTACAGGCGGAAATAGTTCTGGAAGGTGATCGAGGCGAGCGTCTGGTTCTCGGGCTGGATCTTGGTCTTCTCTTTCGCCTCGATCGCCTGGTGGAGACCTTCGGAGAGGCGGCGGCCCTGCATCATGCGGCCGGTGAACTCGTCGATGAGCATCACTTCGCCGTTCTTGACGATGTAGTCC